>ERZ773077.1403-NODE-1403-length-16561-cov-69.731128_pt1 | contig 16561 bp, 16 predicted proteins | sample MGYA00580612_ERZ773077 | MGnify/ENA primary metagenome ERZ773077 (study PRJEB29015, sample SAMEA2737971) | human oral metagenome | biome: human oral; feature: human-associated habitat; material: dental | place: China | collected 2021 ...
AGTCAAATTCGCAGGCCTGACCGATAACGATAGGGCCGGCGCCGATGATAAGGATAGATTTTAGGTCGGTACGTTTGGGCATTTTTTACTCTCTTAACTAAAATTATTTTTCAATAAATTGGGTATCACCATATCGTGTAAAAGATTTACCGATATTTCTTTTTGCTCATGCTTTTGCTTCTTCAAATGAAGAAAAGATTTTCTTATCAGCAGATTGGTTAGTTAAATTATGATAAGAAGAATAACGTGGAGTATCGTAATCAGTCGGAATATAACCTTCGCTTATACCTTCTGAAATTTGCACATTTAAGGATGAATCGTCCCAACTACTCATAGCTTATCTCCCGTTAATTCTTTCCATAATTTTTGGAATTCATCACTATTTACATATCGTCCAATTTCTTCGGATTTATTCCAATAGGCTGTATTTAATTCATCATTATTTAAATTTCTATAACTGGATAGGTTGTCTATTTTTTCCAAATAATCAATTAGCCATTTTTTACGCTCTTCTAAAGCTACTTGAAAATATCTTAGGTACAAATTTCCATATCTCGCCATTAGATATTGTGCAAATAGAGTTTCATTATTTTCTAAAAAATATTGTTCTATTTTGCCAACTGGTCTTTTAAGAGGAAAAATCTTATAAGCTATTTCTTTACATTCAATCTCGCAATAATTTTCTAAAAAGTTATCAAATTCCGTAAAATATTCCGAACCTATTTTTTCTGATATTTGGTTTAAAGCAATTTCTCGATTTATTTTATTGTCATAAACTTCTCTTGCTAAAGTCCTAAATAACGCACTTCGTTCAGCAGAATTTTTCATACTTTCATTAAAAGATTGTAAGCCATCATTCATCTTATTTAAGGTCGTATTAACCTTATCCAATCCTGAATCAATTCTCGACCCGATTAATTTTAATGTTTTGAACATGCTGCTTCCTTAGCAAGTGTAGATTAAAAAAACAACGCAAATCGGTTAATTATATAAAAACGTTGGGTTTAGCAACCCAACTTACCTGAGGCACAACCCATTTTCAGACGGCCTTTTAAACGCTCACGTCAGGCAGCCTACACCTTAATAATTTCTAAAAATCCAATCAAAATCAGCCATCTGCTAACATGCAGGCTGCTTTTCATTCCTGCCGCCGCACTCCGCCATTATACGCCCAACGCCGCCCGTTCCGGCCGTCTGAAACGGGTTTACACTTCCAAATCGTCGCTGAGATAGACGCGGCTTGCGTTGTCGTCCGGCATCACGAGGTTCATCAGCAGCGCGGCCAGCCCGCCCATGCAGATGGGGTTTTGGAACAGCTCTTTCAGCGGCAGTTGGCCGAACACTTCGGGTTTGAAGCTCACGCCGAGGCCGAGGCCGATGGAGGTGGCGGCAATCACCATTTCGCGGCGGTTGATGCCGTGGCTCATGAGGATGCGCACGCCGGCCACGGTAATCAGGCCGAACATCAGCACCATCGCGCCGCCGATAACGGGGCTGGGGATGGTGGTGAAGGCGCGGCCGACGACAGGGAACAGCCCCAATAGCACCAAAATGGCGGCGATGAATTTGCCGACGTGGCGGGAGGCGACGCCGGTCATCTGAATCACGCCGTTGTTCTGCGCGAAGGTGGTCAGGGGCAGCGAGCCGAGTGCGGTGGCAATCACGGACACCAGCCCGTCGGCCAGCACGCCGCCGCGCAAACGCCGTCTGAACGCTTCGCCTTCGTAGTCTTCGCCGGACACCATGGCGGTGGCGGTCAAGTCGCCCACGGCTTCGAAAATGCTGAGCAGGTACACCAGTCCGGCCACGAAAAACGCCGTCCAGTGGAATTCAAAGCCGTATTTGAACGGCACGGGCAGCGTGAATGCAGGCAGGTTTTGCAACACGGAAAAATCGACCATGCCCATTACCAGCGCGGCAATATAGCCCGCCACCATGCCGACGGCGATGCCGCTCATCCGCAGCAGCGGATTTTTCATGCAGTTGAACACCAGCACCACGAGCAGCACGAACGCCGCCAGCCCGATGTTCTGCATCGAGCCGAAGGTGCCGTTGCCCAACGCGGCAAATCCGCCGCCGAATTCGGTAATCGCCACGCTAATCAGGCTCAGGCCGATCATCATCACCACCACGCCGCTGACGGTGGGCGTAATCACTTTTTTCAGATACGGCAGCAGCCAGGCCGAACCGGCCACCAGAAACGCGCCGACAAAGGCCACGCCCAAAAGCGCGGACATCATGGCGTTGGTGTCCATGCCCTGCTCTTTCATACCGCTGCCCAGCGCAATCATCACGCCGACAAAAGAAAAGTTCACCGACTGGATGGACAGCAGCCCCGAACCGACCGGCCCGAAGCGGTTCACCTGCAAATAAGTGCCCACGCCGGAAGCCACCATCGCCATCGACACCAGATAGGCGGTCATTTCAGACGGCAGTTTCAATGCGCCGCCGACAATCAGGGCGGGGGTAATCATGGGGACGAAAATCGCCAGCAGGTGCGTTACCGCGCTGAGCAGCGCATTGGCAAATGGCGGTTTGTCTTCGAGGCGGTAAACCAAATCGGTGGCGGGGGATTTCGGGGCGGACATTCGGATTCCTTACAGTTGGCAGATACGGCAAAGCCGCTGCCGTAAATCCGGTGCGGCTTGCTGTGAAGATTTGTAAAGGCGGCATTATAGGCCGTTTGCCGGCGGCGGGCAATTCTCTGCTGCTGTAAATGAGCCGGCTGTTTTATTTTTCAGACGGCCTATATGTTACCGCCGCCATCAATATGTTCGGAGACCGTCTAAAAACGGCTTACGGCCGATTACGGCAGGTTTCTGCAAATCTAAAAAAGGCCGTCTGAAAAAACGTTGTTCCGTTTTTCAGACGGCCTCTGCATCGTCAGTCGGCAACAAGCGGGCGAAGCTGCAGTTTCAAACCTTCTTTTTTCACTTTGAACAGCAGGTCGATGTTCGGATGTTTGCCCGGATTGGCCTGCGCGTCGGCAACATGTTCGGCAAACCATTCCAAGCCCTGCTCCGCCGCTTCGCCGTCCAATATGCCGCCGAAGCGTTCGGCCAATGCGTTATACAGCTTCAGCGAACCGAGTTTGCCCGGCGCGGCCGGGATGTGGTGGAGGACGCCGCCGTTTTCACCGCATACGTCCAGCCCGCTCAGGCTGGAAATGTCGGGCATGGCAGCCAGATTGTCTTGAAAAGCCATTTTTGTTTCCTTTGAACAGATATGATTCGGAGGGCGTATGGTAACAAGTAATTGTTGGCACGCCCTAGCAAAAGTTTACCAAATCAAGCATAATCGCACGGCACGCGTATCCGTGCCGATATGCGTTTCAAAAGAAAATGATCAACTGTTTTAGGAGACACCATGAGTCATATCAAAGTACCGGCGGAAGGCAAAAAAATCATTCCGGGCCAAGCCGTTCCCAACAATCCGATTATCCCCTTCATCGAGGGCGACGGCATCGGCGTGGACATCACGCCCGTCATGATCGACGTAATCGACGCGGCGGTTGCCAAGGCTTATGGTGGCGAGAAAAAAATCCACTGGATGGAAGTGTATGCCGGCGAGAAAGCCACCAAAGTGTACGGCGACAACGTTTGGCTGCCGCAGGAAACCTTGGACACACTGAAAGAGTATTCCGTATCCATCAAAGGCCCGATGACCACGCCCGTAGGCGGCGGCATCCGCTCGCTCAACGTCGCGCTGCGCCAAGAACTCGACCTCTACCAATGCGTGCGCCCCGTGCGCTACTTCAACGGCGTGCCTTCGCCGCTGAAAGACCCAAGCAAAACCGACATGGTAATCTTCCGTGAAAACACCGAAGACATTTACGCCGGCATCGAATGGGAAGCCGAAAGCGAAAACTGCAAAAAAGTCATCGACTTCCTGCAAAACGAAATGGGCGTGAAGAAAATCCGCTTCCCCGAAACCTCGGGCATCGGCATCAAACCCGTTTCCAAACAAGGTACGCAACGCCTGGTTCGCGCCGCCATCCGCTACGCCATCGACAACGACAAACCGAGCGTTACCCTGGTGCACAAAGGCAACATCATGAAATTCACCGAGGGCGGCTTCCGCGACTGGGGCTATGAACTGGCGCAAAAAGAATTCGGCGCAGAGCCGATCGACGGCGGCCCGTGGTGCAAATTCAAAAACCCGAAAACCGGCAAAGACATCATCGTTAAAGATGCGATTGCCGACGCCTTCCTGCAGCAAATCCTGCTGCGTCCGGCCGAATACAGCGTCATCGCCACCCTCAACCTGAACGGCGACTACATTTCCGACGCGCTGGCGGCACAAGTCGGCGGCATCGGCATCGCCCCGGGCGCGAACATTTCCGACGAATACGCCATCTTCGAAGCCACCCACGGCACCGCGCCGAAGTATGCCGGACAAGACAAAGTGAACCCCGGTTCGCTGATTCTGTCGGCAGAAATGATGCTGCGCCACTTGGGCTGGAAAGAAGCGGCCGACTTGGTAATCGAAGCGATGGAAAAAGCCATCGGCGACAAACAGGTAACCTACGACTTTGCCCGCCTGATGGACGGTGCCAACGAAGTTTCCTGCTCCGCCTTCGGCAAAGCGATGATTGAGCGCATGTAAAAATCCGTTCGGCCAATAATAAAGGCCGTCTGAAAACCCGTTGCAAGATTGAACTGCACCCTAAAGGCCAAATACGCACTCTGGGCAGTTAGGGTGCAGTTTTTTATGATTCGAACCACGCAAGGAGTAATGGCATGAAAATCCCGCAAATTATCCGTTTTGCCGATTTTTTACAACAAAACCCCACCGAAGCCGTGCGCACCGTGCTGCATCAAGACAGGCATGACAACATGGTGCTTTGGCAGATTCCGCCACAAACCATGCTGCCCGCCCACCGCCATCCGCGCGGTGCGGACATCTGGATTGTATTGCAGGGCGAAGCCGAGCTGGTGGACGACGCACAAAGCGGCCGCATCATCCGCGCAGGTGAGAGCGTGATAGTCGGCAACCACCAAATCCACGGTGCGCGCAACAACGGCAAAGAAGACTGCATTTTGATTTCGGTTATCAGCCCGAAAGCAGGATTTGAACAGGTATAACCTTTTTCAGACGGCACCAATCTATCGGAGGCCGTCTGAAAACAGATCAACCATAAGAATTGCAACATCCCAAAAATGAAAACCCCATCAGACTGTGCCGCCATTTTCTCATCCTTATCGACAAGGAAACGGGCAAAGTGATGGGGTTCGGCCTTGGAAGGCGGACAGGAAAATTTGAAAATTCCATCAAAGGGAGCAGACTCAACAACTGACAGACTGCCGTCTAAAAGGGCTTTTATCGGTTGCCTATATTTGGAGCCGTTCATGCTCCCCCAATCCCACACCCTTATACACCGTCCGCGTACGGGGAAAACACGGACTTGCACCCGCTGATGACGGCACGAGCATGTCGATTTGAATCGGCCGGAACGGCAAAGTGCAGCGAAGGCCGGTTCATCCACCTCACGCCTTACAGCCAGCCGGCGGCCTCTTCCCTGACCAAAGTTTCCAAAGCGTCTATCCAAGCCGGATTGTCGTTCAGACAGGGAATGTAGCGGAATTCGCGCCCGCCTGCGGCATGAAAAGTTTCACGTCCGGCAATGGCGATTTCCTCCATGGTTTCCAAACAGTCGCTGACGAAGGCGGGACAGATGACGTCCAACCGGTCGGTACCGTTTTTCGGCAGGCTGATGAAAAGGTCTTGCGTGCTCGGTTCCAGCCAGCGTCCGCGCCCGAAGCGGCTTTGGAAGGAGACGGTATATTCTTGCTTGTCCAAACCGAGTGCGGCGGCGAGCAGGCGGGCGGTTTCGCCGCATTCGTCGGGATAGGGGTCGCCCGCGTCGTGATGCGCCTGCGGGATGCCGTGAAAACTCATCATCAAGTGCCCTCCCCTGCCGTGCTGCTGCCAATAGGCGGAAACCTGTTGGCGCAGGGCCTCGATGTAGGCGGGATGGTTATAGAAGCTGCGGACGGTACGCAGCCCGACTTGGTTGCGCTGGCGCAACATGGCTCGGAACACTTGATCCAATGCCGCGCCGCTGCTGGAGGACGCGTATTGCGGATAAAGCGGGACGGCCAAAATCCGGGTAACGCCCTGCGCTTTGAGTTCGGCCATGGTGTCGGCCACGCCGGGCAGGCCGTATGTCATGGCCGGACGCACCAACACGCCGGGCAAGCGTTGCGCCAAGGCATCGGCCTGGCGGCGGCTGTAAATGTAGAGCGGCGAGCCTTCCTTCAACCAGATTTTTTTGTAATTTGCCGCGCTACTTTTGGCGCGGAAAGGCAAAATTGCGCCGCGCAAGATGGGCTGCCACAGGGCGGGCTTGAGTTCGACGACGCGCCGGTCGGACAGAAAATCACGCAGGAAGGGGCGGACGGCTTCCGCAGTGGGCGCGGACGGTGTGCCGAGGTTGATGAGGAGGACGGCGGTTTGCGGCTGCCGGTCGTGCGGCAGGGCGGGTTCGGTCTGGAAACGGGTCACGTTTTTCCTTTCAGACGGCCTGTTATGCGGCAGGCGGACGTTGGGTTTAGGGTTGGCCTTCCGACGATGCGGCGGAAGCGGCAGAAGCGGCGGTTGCCTGTTCGGCCGATGCGGAAGACGCATCGTCTTCCGGCACATCGGCCGGCGCAGTATAGTCTTTGCCGTCTTCTTCGATAACGGTGGCCGCTTCCTGCGCCTGGATTTCGGACGCACTCAGTTCGGGCTGGGGTTGGCCGTTGCAGGCAACCAGCACCAGCATTACCGCTATCAGGCAGACAGATCGGACGGTTTTCGGATTGCTCATGTTTTATCGCTCGGAAGCATGGTTTCAGACGGCCTCACTATTATAGGCCGTCTGAAAGCCTTATTCGGGTTTAACGGGTTTGCAAGGCCTGCACGCTGTCCAGCAGCCATTGCTGTGTTTCTTTGATTTTTGCTTTGGCGGCATCACTGCAACCGCCCGTTTCGGCAAACAGGCGTTCTTTTTTGCCTTTGCCTTGCGCGTAGGCGCGGGCGGTGATGATTTGGATGTCGTTGTCGTTCATATCGAGTTTGAGTTTGGCCGCCGTCTGTTTGATGCCTTTCAGCAAGGCGGTGTGCAGTTTCCCGCCCGGTGCGTAGAAGGGGTCGTCCTGACGGCTGATGCCGCATTCCATCGCCTCTTTGTGCAGAATACCGCTCAATTCGGCCATGTCGAACAGGTTAATCAGCCGTGCCTGATCTGCCGCTTCGCCTGCGGCGGATGCGGGCGCGGCAGAGAGTGTCAGCGGCAGCAGAATCAGGGCGGCAAGCAGGTGTTTTTTCATGTTTCGTCCTCTGGTTGGTCGGCCACGGGCTCTCCGTTGTCTTCGAGCCAGCGGCGGTGTTGGAAATCGTATTGGTAGTGCTCGAACAGCAAGAGCGGGTCTTTGCACAACAACAGCGGTTTGCCGTCTATCCAATGATAACGCAGGCAGGATATTTTCCCGCCCAAACCCGCTGCGGCCAAAGTTTCGGGATAACGTCCGTGCCGTGCATAATATTGCCCGAAAGCGGCGGCCGAAACGGCCATTTCGTGCCGCGCATGGTAATAGTTGAAGATATTTATCCCCACCGACAAAGCGGCCGCGATTATCCACACAATGTTTCTGAGCCGTTCTTTCCGCGCCGCCTCCGGCCGTTGCCGGGCCGACCTTGATGCGGACAGGCGGACGGCAAACAACAGGGGCAAGGCGAAAACCAGCATGTAGGCCGAACCCGGCGTCGCGGTTATGCTGAGGAAGAAAGCAATGCCCGCCAAAGTGGCGGAACAGGAAATGACCGTCATCACAACAGACTTCAAGCTGTTTCTTTCCATCGCCTCTCCGTATCCGCTTTTCAGACGGCCTCAAGCATCGGAGGCCGTCTGAAAACTATAAATCATCTTTCCGCGCCAGCACCTTGCGGCTGCCGCCGACATCGGCGGGCGACACCACGCCCGCTTCTTCCAAGGCATCCATCATATTGGCGGCGCGGTTGTAGCCGATTTTCAGGTGGCGTTGCAGCGAGGAAATCGAGGTTTTGCGCGTTTCGATGACAAAAGCGACGGCCTGGTCGAACAGTTCGTCCGCACCCGCATTCGGATTGACCGCATTGACGGTTTCCATGGCCGCTTCGCCCGACAGCAGGCCTTCGACATAATCGGCCGGAGCCTGCCGTTTGATGTGGGAGACGACTTCATGCACTTCGTGGTCGGATACAAACGCACCCTGCAAACGGGTCGGCTCGGCATTGCCGGGCTGGAGGAACAGCAGGTCGCCGTATTTCAACAGGTCTTCCGCGCCCATTTGGTCGAGGATGGTGCGGCTGTCGATTTTACTCTGCACGGTAAAGGCCATGCGCGTCGGGATGTTGGCCTTAATCAGGCCGGTAATCACGTCCACACTCGGCCGCTGGGTGGCGATAATCAGGTGGATGCCGGCGGCGCGGGCTTTTTGCGCCAGGCGGGCAATCTGTTGTTCGACCGCCTTGCGCTCGGTCATCATCAGGTCGGCCAATTCGTCAATCACCACCACAATCAGCGGCAGTTTTTCCAGCGGCTCCGGCTCGTCGGGATTCAGGCTGAACGGATTGGGGATTTTCTGCCCTTCTTCAGCCGCTTTGGCGATTTTTTCGTTGTAACCGTCCAGATTGCGCACGCCCAGATGCGACAGCAGGCGGTAGCGTTTTTCCATTTCGGCCACACACCAGTTCAAGGCCTGCCCCGCTTCGCGCATATCGGTTACCACCGGGCAAAGCAGGTGCGGAATGCCGTCGTATACCGACAACTCCAGCATTTTCGGGTCGATCATGATAAAGCGCACTTCGTCGGGCGTGGCTTTGTAAAGCATGGACATAATCATGCCGTTCACGCCCACCGATTTGCCCGACCCGGTCATACCCGCCACCAGCAGGTGCGGCATTTTGGCCAAATCACCCACCATCGGCACGCCCGCGATGTCTTTACCCAGGGCGACGGTGAGCTTGGATTTGGCTTCGGCAAACACGGGGGCGGCCAGGATTTCGCGCAGGGTAACTTCCTGACGGCGGTCGTTCGGCAACTCGATGCCCATGGTGTTTTTGCCCGCGATGGTCTCGACGATGCGCACCGACTGCAACGACATCGAACGTGCCAAATCTTTGGCCAGATTCACAATCTGACTGCCCTTCACGCCCTGCGCCGGCTCGATTTCATAGCGCGTGATGACCGGGCCGGAAGTGGCGGAAACCACCTGCACTTCAATACCGAACTCGGCCAATTTGCTTTCGATGCGTTCGGCCGTTTGTTGCAGTTTGTCGGGATCAATCGGCAATGCCTCGCCTTTCGGATTGCTCAACAGGCCGAGCGCGGGTTTGACATATTCGCCCGTCGGCGGCACTTCGACCGCTTCGCCCTTGCTGTCGAACAAGGCCGTCTGAACGGGAACGGGCGGGGTGACTTCCAACGCCACGGTTTTTCGGTTGCTGCTGGCGGCAACGTGCTTGTCCAATGGTTCGGCCATGATGGTTTCCGCTTCTTTCACCATGCGCCGCGTGGTTTTTGCATCAGGCAGGTCTTTGATGTAGGGTGAATGGCGGCGGGTGATTTTTTCCCACAGCCATTCCAGCCTGCTGCCGATGTTTTCCAGCATATCCAGCCAGGAAATCTGCGCGACAAAGGAAAAAGCCAGCAATACGATGACCAGCATCACCAGGAAACTGCCGCCGTTGCCGAGCAGATGGCTGAAAATACTGCCGATCAGCAAACCTGCCAGCCCGCCCGCCCCGGTGGGCAGGGAATCGCCGAGCTGCTGCTGCCACAAGGCATATTCCAAAACCGGGCTGCCCAAAAGCAGCACCGTCAGCCCCGCCACGGCCAGTTTCACACTGTACGGCCGGCTGTCGGGCGAACGCAGCGGGCGGAAACTTTTCCACAGCCACACCAGCGCGGCCAGCACCAGCCACCACACTGACAATCCGAACAGGTAATAACCGACGTCGGCAAAATACGCACCAAACAGGCCGCCGAGATTGTGAATGGACTCATCGGCAATCACGCTGCGCGACCATGCGGGGTCGTTCATATCGAAACTGGCCAGCGTGATGGCGAAATAGATGGTTACCATCAGGCCGAACAGCCAAAAGGTATCGCCGATTAAATTGGCAATGTGCTCGGAACGGCGGCGGACGGCCTCATTGCTGACTACGCCCTTGCCGCGCCCGCTTTTTCCGTCGTCCTGCTTTTTCTTTTCTGCCGGCGTCCGGCGGCGCGTGCCTGTGGTTTTGCGTGTGCTTTTTTGGGGTTCGGGTTTGCTGCTCATAAAAACTTCAAGATTATTCGAATAGGCCGTCTGAAAACAGGGACGGCGGTAAAAACGCGGAATTATATAGTATTTTCAGACGGCCTGAATGACGGGTCAGGCAAAATGGCCGCAACCGAGGATGCAGTCGCGCCGCGCACCTGTGGCTCGGCGCGGGTTGGACGGGATGCGGTTGACCCAGCAGGCGGCCAGCCAGCCGAAGGCGGCGGCCTCCACCCACTGCGGATCAAGATTGAGTGCCGCCGTACCGAGTATTTCGCATTGCGGCAGGCGTTCCGCCAAATCCGCCGTCAGCAGGGGGTTGCGGATACCGCCGCCGCAAACGTAAACCCTTCGGCACTCCGGCGCGGCGCGGCGGATTTCGGCGGCGGCGGTTTCGGCGGTAAAGGCGGTCAGCGTGCGCAAAACATCGTGCGGATTTTCCCCGCCGGAAAGCCGGTCGGCCAAATACGGCAGGGCGAACAATTCGCGGCCGGTACTTTTGGGCTGCGGTCGGGAAAAATAGTCATGGCAAAGCAGGTTTTCCAGCAATGACGGCAGCACCCTGCCCTGCGCCGCCAGTCGGCCGTCTTCGTCGTACGGCTTCTGCCAAATTTTCTGCGTCCATGCGTCCATCAGCATATTGCCCGGCCCGGTATCGAAACCGAAAGCCGGCGCGTCCGGCGGCAGTACGCTGATGTTGGCGATACCGCCGATATTGAGCAGCACGCGGGTTTCGTCGGGCGCGGCAAATAATGCCTGATGAAACGCCGGCACCAGCGGCGCACCCTGCCCTCCCGCCGCCAAATCGCGGCTGCGGAAGTCGCCGACGGTAAAAATCCCCGTCAGCTCAGCCAGCAACGGCAAGTCGGCAAGCTGGATGCTGTAACCGTGCTCCGGCGCATGGCGTACGGTTTGCCCGTGGCAGCCGACTGCGGCAATATCAGACGGCCGCAAGCCTTGCCGTTCCAGCAGTTGCTCCACGGTATCGGCATACAGGCGGCTTAACTGTTGCGCCAATATCCTGCTGCGGTGCAATTCGTCCCCGCCGCTGTCCTGCAAGGCCAGCAGTTCGCTTTTCAGACGGCCCGAATACGGTAAAAAACTGTGCGCTTCCGCACCCAGCCAGCGGCCGCCGTCCATACGGATTAACACGGCATCCGCGCCGTCCATGCTGGTGCCGGACATAATGCCGATATAGAGTTGGCTGCTCGATGCCGAATCGGTTTGGCTTGTAAAAGTGTGTGTCATGATTGAGGCCGTCTGAAAAATAATGATGGGCTGCCGATTAAGGACAGCCCGTATTGTAACGCGCTTTGCCGCCTGCAGCAGAATCGGCAAACAAAGGAAAGGCCGTCTGAAAACCGAAATCAGGTTTTCAGACGGCCTTCCATAATCATATAAAACCGGAACTTTGAAAATTCCTCCGGCCCCAATATGAATTGCAGACATCAAATCCATATGCAATATGCACTGACCTACAAAAAAGGGCATGCAGTTTTGCACACCCTTTCCTTTTATTATCGCTTTTTTAGAATTTGCCGCCGGATTCGTTCACCATATAAACAACGGCTGCTTTCACTTCATCGTCGCTCAATTCAGTGTTTCCACCTTTGGCCGGCATCATGCCTTTATCTTGGAAACCTTCGAGAGCATGTTTAAACAAGGTATCTTTGCCTTTTTTGATACGCGGAGCCCATTCGTCTTTATGAGTGACACGCGGCGTATCCGGTATGGCGGAATTGGCACCATGGCAGCCGAAGCACAAGCCGTCAAACACTTTTTTACCGGTTGCCATCACATCGCCGTTTCCACCTTCGGCAGGAGCGGCAGCTTCGGATTTTCCGGCAGCCGGCGCAGTACCGGATGCGGCGGCCTCGGACGCGGCACCTGAAGCAGCCGATTCGGTTGGGGCAGGTGCTTTGTCAGGATCAGGCAGATTACCGCCAGATTGATTAGCCATATAAACAATCGCGCGCTTCAACTCCAGTTCGGTCAGGTCGGATTGACCGCCTTTTGCCGGCATGGCGTTAAAGCCGTTCAAGGCATGATTGAACAAGGTATCGAAACCTTGAGCCAGGCGGGGAGCCCAATCGGCATTGTGCGTGATTTTCGGGGAACCTGCCGTCGAACTGTCGGCGGCATGGCATTGGTAACAAACTTTAGCGTAGATTTTGTCGCCTTTGCGCTCACCGACGGGAACACCGTCTCCCTCAACAACGGAACCTTGCGGCTGAATCCGTGTCTGAGTGGCCGCCTCGGTAGTTTCTTCAACCGTTCCGTGATAGCCGCTGCTGGCCAATTTGACCAAAAAATAAAGGGTAGCCAACAGAATGACGATGCCGCCGATCAGAGTGGTTAGGGCGGAACCGCGGGCATTTTGGTTGGTAGGATGGTTCATATTTATAAGCCTCGCCGTTTTTTGTTTAGTGATGAGGAAATTGAATTTTATGTGGTGTTAATATCAATTAACAATAATTTGCGGATTATACTGAATCCGTTCCGTCTTTCCAATCTTTAAATTTTGGCCTATCTCAAAAAAATAGGAAATATCCGCGCAGGCCATACAGAATAAACCCGATTAAATTTCAATGCTTCGACAACAAGTTGCCGAAATCATAAAGATTGATTTTGTGAAACAGCCGAAATGTGGGATAATGCCGAGAATTTGTACCCGTAGCTCAGTTGGAAGAGTGTCAGCCTCCGAAGCTGAAGGTCGCTGGTTCGATCCCAGTCGGGTGCGCCAATCCCCGACAGGCTGTCTGAATTTTTTCAGACGGCCTGTTGTTTTTCTATTGTTTCAAGACAGCCTCTGCCGCGCAATCAGTGCTTGCCTGTTACCCAAGTTTGCGTTATCTTATGCGCTCTTTACTTTTTTAAACACTTTGCGCTCTAAGCGCGATTCTGAAACCCGCAAGCTGTCGCCGGCTCATCCGTTCGCGTACCATAAACCGCCGTCCGGAAAACCGGCATTACCGTTGCATCGCGAAGCACGGGTTTATTATCGCCTTACAGGCAGAATTAAAGAGGCAATCATGCAACTATCCGGTGCACAAATTCTTGTGCAAAGTCTAAAGGCGGAAAACGTCGAATACGTTTTCGGCTATCCCGGCGGCGCGGTACTCGAAATCTACGACGCGCTTTTCCAACTCAACAAATTCAAACACATCCTGGTAAGGCACGAGCAAGCTGCGGTACATGCCGCCGATGCCTATGCCCGTGTCAGCGGCAAGGTCGGCGTGGCTTTGGTGACTTCGGGTCCCGGTGCGACCAACGCACTCACCGGTATCGCCACGGCCTATTCCGATTCGATTCCGCTGGTGGTGATTTCCGGCCAGGTCGGCTCGCCCGCCATCGGTACGGATGCGTTTCAGGAAATCGACATGGTCGGCGTATCGCGGCCGTGTGTGAAGCATAATTTCCTGGTCAAGAATATCGATGATTTGACCACTACGGTAAAAAAAGCCTTCCAAATTGCCCGCAGCGGCCGTCCCGGCCCGGTGGTTATCGACATCGCCAAAGACGTTACCCAGTCCATGGCCAAGTTCAGCTACCCGCAGGAAGATATTTTTATCCGCTCCTACCAGCCCGTCCTTAACGGCCACATCGGCCAGATTAAGAAGGCCGTACAAATGCTGGCAGCAGCGAAACGGCCTTTGGTGTATTTCGGCGGCGGCGTGGTTTTGGGTAATGCTGCCGACGAGCTGACGGAGTTTGTCAAACTCGCCGGCCTGCCCTGTACCGCGACGCTGATGGGCTTGGGCGCGTATCCGTCCGATGACAGGCAGTATTTGGGCATGTTGGGCATGCACGGCACTTACGAAGCCAATCTGGCCATGCACAATGCCGATGTGGTTTTGGCAGTCGGAGCGCGTTTTGACGACCGTGTGGTTTCCGTTCCCGCCAAGTTTTTGGAAAAACCGAAAAAAATCATCCATATCGACATCGACCCGTCCAGTATTTCGAAACGCGTCCGCGCCGATGTACCAATCGTTGGCGACGTGAAGAATGTTTTACGCGAGATGGCGGCGATTTGGAAAAGCCAAAATCTTCAGGTAAACAGCCAGCATTTGGAAAAATGGTGGCATAGCCTGGAAAGCTGGCGCGCGCGCGATTGTCTGCGCCTGCCGCAGGCGACCGACAATATCATTCTGCCGCAAATGGTAGTCAAAACTTTGGCCGAATTGACGGACAATGATGCGATTATCACGTCCGACGTCGGCCAGCATCAGATGTTTGCCGCACAGTTTTATCCGTTCAAACGGCCGCGCCAGTGGCTCAATTCGGGCGGTCAGGGCACGATGGGGGTGGGCCTGCCCTATGCGATGGGCGCGTATTTGGCCGACCCGTCCAAGGATGTATGCTGCATTACCGGCGAAGGCTCGATTCAGATGAATATCCAGGAATTGAGTACCTGCTTCCAATACCGCCTGCCGGTAAAAATCATCTGTCTGAACAACGGTTATTTGGGCATGGTGCGCCAGTGGCAGGAGCTTTATTACGGCGAACGCGAATCGGAAACCTATTTCGACTCGCTGCCTGATTTTGTGAAGCTCGCCGAAGCCTACGGCCATGTCGGCATGCGTATCGAGAAGCCGTCCGACGTGGAAGGCGCGCTGCGCGAAGCCTTGGCAATGAAAGACCGCTGTGTGTTCTTGGACTTCATCACGGACAAAAAGCAAAATGTTTTCCCGATGGTCGGTAACGGCAAGGGTTTGGACGAGATGGTGCTGCCGCTGCACATGCGCGAAACCAAGGCCGACAGCGATGTCAATGATGTGAACGACCGCGATTACGATACAAGGAGCGTGCCATGAGACATATCCTATCCGTTTTGATGGAAAACGAATCGGGCGCGATGAGCCGCGTGGTTGGCCTGTTTTCGGCGCGCGGCTACAATATCGACTCGCTGTCGGTATCGGCCACCGAAGACAAAACCCTCTCGCGCATGACCATCGTTACCCACGGCGACGATGTGGTTATCGAGCAAATTACCAAGCAACTCAATAAATTGATTGAAGTGGTCAAAGTGGTCGATTTGAACGAAAGCCGCTTTGTCGAACGCGAACTGATGCTGGTGAAGGTGCGCGCCGTGGGCAAAGACCGCGACGAAATCCTGCGTCTGGCCGATATTTACCGCGGCCATGTGGTCGACGTTACCGACAAGAGTTATACCGTCGAAGTAACCGGCACGACCGACAAACTCGATTCTTTCTTGGAAACCGTGGGCAAGCCGCTGATTTTGGAAACGGTGCGTACCGGCGCGGCAGGCATCGGGCGCGGCGAACGGATTTTGAAAATTTGAGTTTTTGGGCTTTCAGACGGCCTGAAACGCTTCAAAGGCCGTCTGAAAAGCCAAACCGAAAGGAAAACAGCATGAGCAACATCAAAATTACCGCAATCGTTGCCGTCAAGGCCGAACACCGGGCCGAACTGCTGGACGTGTTCACCGCACTGGTCGGCGAAAGCCGTAAGGAAGGCGGCAACCTGCGCTACGATTTGCACCAAGACCTGCAAAACCCGAACCGCTTCGTTTTCTTTGAAAACTGGAAAGACCAGGCCGCAGTGGACAGCCACAACGCCAGCGTCCATTTCCAAAACTTCCTGAAAGCCATCGACGGCAAAACCGAAGCCGTGGACATCGTCCTGATGAAAGACGTGTCCGACAACGGCAACTGATTCCCCCTCCAACCGATTTACTTTTAATCAAATTAAGGAAAAAACAATGCAAGTTTATTACGATAAAGACGCCGACCTGTCCCTGATCAAAGGCAAAACCGTCGCCATCATCGGCTACGGCTCACAAGGCCACGCCCACGCGGCCAACCTGAAAGATTCAGGCGTAAACGTAGTCGTCGGCCTGCGCCAAGGCGGTTCTTGGAAAAAAGCAGAAGCAGCCGGTTTTGAAGTATTGTCCGTAGCCGATGCCACCAAAAAAGCAGACGTAGTAATGATTCTGCTGCCCGACGAAAACCAACCCGTCGTGTACAAAAACGAAATCGAGCCCAACCTGAAACAAGGCGCGGCACTCGCTTTCGCCCACGGCTTCAACGTCCACTACAACCAAATCGTACCGCGTGCCGACTTGGACGTGATTATGGTCGCCCCCAAAGGCCCGGGCCACACCGTACGCAGCGAATTCCTAAAAGGCGGCGGCGTACCTTCACTGATCGCCGTTTACCAAGATAAAAGCGGCAAAGCCCGCGACATCGCCCTGTCTTACGCAGCAGCCAACGGCGGCACCAAAGGCGGCGTGATTGAAACCAACTTCCGCGAAGAAA
>ERZ773077.1404-NODE-1404-length-16554-cov-3.030365_pt1 | contig 16554 bp, 15 predicted proteins | sample MGYA00580612_ERZ773077 | MGnify/ENA primary metagenome ERZ773077 (study PRJEB29015, sample SAMEA2737971) | human oral metagenome | biome: human oral; feature: human-associated habitat; material: dental | place: China | collected 2021 ...
TTAGCATCGAATACTCGCTTAACGTCAATCAGCAAAAGACATTTTTAGAGATAGAAAGCGCGCTTAAGCGCATAGCGAACGGTACCTACGGACGCTGCGAATGCTGCGGCGAGGATATAAATCTGGAGCGACTAAAAGCAAGCCCCGAGGCTAGATTGTGCATTTCATGTAAGGAACAGGCGGAAAAACAAAATAGGAGTTAGCGATGAAAACTAAGCAATTCTTTTTATACTCGATCGTCTATATCGCGATTATCGCGATTTTGGTTTTTACACAGCAAAGCGAAAGCTACACGCTGGAGCTATTCGGCTTTGCGCTTACCCTTCCAGTGGCGGTATGGATCGTAGTGCCGCTCATTTTGTATATGGTTTTGGCGATTTTTCATATAGTTTTTCATAGCTTCGCGTTTTACCGCACGAAAAGGGCGATCGCAAAGGATCTAAGCGCATACGATGCGATGAGCAAAGAGGTTCTGCTCGGTCTTGATACTAATAAGGACTTCAAAACCGAGTTTTTCAAAGACCCTAGCGATATTACTAAAATTTTATCTCCGTGGTACGACAGCACGGGAGTCGATATCGAAAATGACGAACTAAGAGAGGTGGTGGACGTTATCGAACAGGTCAAAAACGGTCAGGTGGCCGATCTGCGAAAATATAAGCTGCCTAAAAACAACGGGCTGTTTTTACAAAACGAGCTTAACCGCCTCGACGCAGAGCCCGAGTATGCGTATGAAATTTTAAAAACCAAGGGCGTTTATAGCGAAAATATTACCAAAAAAGCCTACGACGTCCTGCTTGCTAAGGGCAGCTACGAAAAGATCAAGACGTATAAAATTCCGTCGGATATCAAAGAAGTAAGCCTTTTGGTAGATCGCGCGGCTAATGATGAGGGCTTTGATATAAGTAACGAAGAGCTTTTTGATCTCGTAAATAACGAAAGCTTCGGCGAGCAGGATTTCATAAGCTTTGCCAAAAAGCTAAAAAATTACCTCGCTCCCGAGCAATACAAGGCCTTTTTCGAGCGGCTCAAAAACGAAAATTCGCAGAGCACCGAGGCGTATCTTTACGTGTTATACGAGCTTGGCATGATCGATGAGTTCAGAGATCAGTTGAGTCTCGCCGACGGCGACGAGTTTGAGAAGTTTAAAATTCTGCTATTTTTGCGCGACAACGGCAAAAACGTCCCCGCATCGCTGATATTTTAGCTTACGTGATTTCGCGCGCTATTTTTGCAAGCGGAGTCCGTTTTGCGGCGGCTTAAACACAACCCGCGCAATGCACTGATCTTAAATTTTAAAATTTAGCGCGATTTCGGATCTTTAAATTTAAAGCCTTGCTTGTCGCGCACGACTCTTGCGCGGCGAAATTTTAAAATTTAAACGTAGCACGGAAACGTCTAAGCCTAAATCAAATTTGAAATAAGAAATTTAAAATGACGAAAGATTTTTTTAAAAGAGACCCTCTATTTTTAGCGCCTTTGGCGGGCTTCTCGGATCCGCCGCTGCGGGGCGTAGTGAAAAAATTCGGCTGCGACGCGACCGTAAGCGAGATGATAAGCGCAAACGCCCTTGTTTTCGAGGGCGAAAAGACGCTAAAGATGCTCGAAAAAAACGCCGCGGAAACCCCATTTTTCGTGCAGATCGCAGGCAGCGATGCGGAAATCATAAAAAAGGCGGTTTTTCTCATCAATAAATTTGACGGCATCGACGGCATCGATCTAAACTGCGGCTGTCCCGTCCCCAAAGTCGTAAAGCAGGGCGCCGGCTCGGCGCTGCTACTTGATCTACCCCGTCTATCGCGCCTGGTTGAGACGATCAAAAAGTATTCGAACAAAAAATTTACGAGCGCGAAGGTGCGGCTGGGCTTCGGCGCCGTGGATATCGAAAATATCGCGCGCGCGGTACAGAGCGCAGGAGCCGATTTTATCGCGATTCATGGCCGCACCAGAGCGGGCGGATACAGCGCGGCGGTGGATTACGGCGCGATCGCAAGAGCTAAACGCGCGCTGCAAATCCCCGTGATCGCAAACGGCGACATAAACTCCGCCAATGCGCTAGCGGTGCGAGATCTTAGCGGCGCAGACGCGCTGATGATCGGTCGCGCGGTCATCGGCAGGCCGTGGATCTTTCGCGAGATTAAAACGGGCGAGCAGGCAAGCGACGCGCTAAAAAGGGAGGTCGTGCTCTATCATTTCGCTCAAATGCTAAGCCATTACGGTAGCCACGGCGTGGCGATATTTCGCAAGCATCTGCATGAATACTCCAAGGGGCGCGAAAACGCTGCAAGCTTTCGCGAGCAGATCAACCACGTCGCCGCTGAGAGCGAAATGACTCGGCTAATCGAGGAATTTTTCGCCTAAATTTAGAATTTTAGGAACTCTGATGATTATTTTAAAAATTATAGCCTGCGCATTTTCGATGAGTTTTTACTTGATGTGCGTTTCGAGTTTGGCTGGTTTTGTGATAGAACCGTTTTTTTACACATCTAGCGCCCGGTTTGACGATTCTATAGAATGGCTGCAGAAAAAATTCGCATATTTCCTATTTTTTTGGATATTTTTCTGCTGGATATGTGCGATACTTGCCGCAAAGTTAAAAGATTTTGGTAAGTTTGTGGATTTTTTCGTCAATCTATTTTTGCCTACCGTAGCTGTTTTAATTGTATCGCCCCTTGTCGGGATAGCGATTGCTATGGTGTTTAGGTGGTGCGGAGGTGATTTAATAATCAGCATTTTTGTAGCTTATATTCTTACTCTATTCGTCGTAAATAGGGTCTTAAAGCAGATTTATCCGCCCAAGTCCTAGCGCGCTAAATTTTAAAATTTAGCGCAGAATTTTTATCTACCGCCTATATCATAGCCCTCGCGTTAAAAGGTGAGGGCGTTAAAATTTAAGGAAAAAGAATGGAAAATATCTACATAATCGGCGACGTGCATGGCTGCTACAGGTCGCTTTTGGCTCTGATAGAGCAGCTGCCACGTAAATTTGATAGTAAAATTTGCTTTGTGGGCGATTTGATCGATCGAGGTCCTGCGAGCGCGGATGTGGTTGAGTTTGTGCGCGCGGGAGGATACGACGCGGTGATGGGTAATCACGAAAGAAGCTTCGTGCGTAATGCAAAAACCGCCCTAAGGTGCGCAAAAACTGGCAAATTTACGAGCTCAAACGATCCTTATGCATTTTTCAGCCTGGACGAAAGCTGGCTGTTTAACAACGGCGGTGAGGCGACGCTAGCGTCGTATTATCGCCGCGGAGGCGTGGAGCAATGCAAGGAGCATCTGCGGTTCGTCTCGCAGCTGCCGATTTACCTAGAGTATGATTTGAGGGACGAAAGCGGTCGCACGCTCGTCGTATCGCACTCCGCGGTGGGGCGTATGTGGAGCGCCAGATACGACGATGAGCGCGCGAAAAGCTTTGCCGCTCACGTGCTAAGCGGGCGCGGAGACGATAGTGCGAACGACGGAATTTTTAACGTCTACGGGCACACGCCGGTGAAAAAGCCCGTCATTACGGAATTTAGTGCAAATATCGATCTGGGGTGCGTTTATAAAAATTATTGGGGCGAGAAGGCGAGGCTTTGCGCGTTTGAGTTTCCCTCAAAGAAAATTTTCACGCAGGAGAATATAGATTTTTGAGCTCGCATCCAGACTCGCGCAGATTAAAATTTAAATTTGCGCAGGCTGTTTGAAAGCGAAATTTTTAGAATTTAAAGGCGCGTTCTTAAAGCGTCCGTCGCGCAGCCTAGCCGTGCGAGTGAATTTTAAATAATATCCCTTAGCTTGCGCGCTTCATACATCCACGCCTCAAGCTCATCCCAGCGCTCGTCACGAATCATCCCCACGCAAAGATCCAGTTCGTTTTTAAAAGCGTCGATCGCGCCCAACAGGTTCGTGCGGTTTTGCTTAAAAATATCGACCCACATCTGCGGCGAGCTCTTGGCGATACGGCTCATGCCCGAGAAGCTGCCGCCGGCTAAATTTATGATATTGCGGCGATTTTCCTCTTTTAAAACGCTGTTTACGAGCGAGTAGCTGATCGCGTGGGGCAGGTGCGAGATGAGCGCCACGTGGTGATCGTGGCTTTTTGCGTCCATAAATACGATCTTCATCCCCGCAAACGAAAAAATTTCTACCGCGCGCTTGACGTGCGTTTCGTCCGCGCCGTGATCGTCGCAGATGACGACTACCGCGCCGTTTAAAAGCTCTTTAAATGCCGCTTGCGGACCGGAATCTTCGGTTCCCGCCATCGGGTGGGCCGCGATGAAATTTCGTCTGATTTGCGGCGGACAGTTTTGCAAAATTTTAAATTTAGTGCTTCCCAGATCGATGATCGTCGTTTCGCTTCTGCAGTCGCTTAGATCTTGCAGGGTACGCAAGATCGCCTCTACTGGGATCGCGAGAAATATCGCGTCGCAGCTTTGTTTCATCTGCTTTAGGCTTAAAATTTCATGCACGAGCCCGAGTCGCAGAGCTTCTTTTTCGTTTTCGCGGCTGATGTCGCAGCCGTAGACGGCGCTGATGATTTTGGTGCTCTTAAGACACAGCCCCAAAGAGCCGCCTATGAGACCTAGACCGATGATTCCTATCTTCATAAAATTCCCTTTTGATATATGCAAGTTTTAATTTTAATGTGGTATTATACGCAAATTATTTTCAGTTTTAGGTAAAATTTTATGAAAAAAAGCGTTTTTTTACTCTTAGTAGGCGGGCTTTCCGTAGCATGCGCCACGCAGATCAAATCCATTAAATTTGAAGGACTTAGACACCTCTCTCCGCAGGTCGCACAGCAAATTTCGGGGCTTAAAGTAGGCGATCAAATCACCGGCGAAAATACCAACGCCGCGATTTCAAATTTATTCGCACAGGGCTATTTTAGCGACGTTTATATCAGCGAGCAGGGCGGAGACGTAACGATCAACGTAACCGAGAAGCCGACCATCGCTAAGGTAGAGATCAAAAACGTAGTCACCAACGACCGCGACAAGATCAATGAGCTCATCGGTCTACGTCCGGGGCAGGTTTACGACGAGGTGGCGGTCAAAAAAGCTGAGACGCGCATTAAGCAGTACTACGAGGTCAAGGGCTTTTTCGACACCGTGGTGGAATTTTATCCAAAGCCGATAAACGACGATAAATCGGTCATCCTGCTGACGATCGAGGTAAATCGCGGCGAAAATATCATCATCGACAAAGTAAATTTGGTAGGTGCGGATAAGCTCGACTACGGCGATATAGAGCCGTCCGTCGCCAACAAAGAGCGTGAAATTTTAGGCTGGATGTGGGGCTTTAACGACGGCAAGGTAAAAACCGCCGAGCTACCTAATGACGCCAATAGAATTCAAGAGGAATACTATAAAAAGGGCTATTTGGACGCCCAAGTATCCGAGCCGCTGCTTAATGCGGATATGAATAACTACACCGCCGATCTTACCTACTATATCAGCGAGGGCGAGCGATATAAAGTAAGCTCGGTAGATATCGAGTATCCTAGTTATATCGTTTTAGATAAGGCCGAAGTCATAGATGATTTCAAGCTCGAAAAGGGCGACACCATGAACTCCGCTTGGTTGCGCCGCGATATGGAAAAGCTGGAAACTCTAGTAGCCGATCAGGGTTATGCCTATGTGCGCGTAGTGCCTAAAACTAAGCAAAACAAAGAGGAAAGAACGGTCGATATCACCTATGAGGTTATTCCGGAGGATAAGGTCTATATCAGAAACGTAACGATCTCTGGCAACGACAAAACCGAGGATAAAGTCATCCGTCGCGAGATGTATCTGACCGAGGGGAATTTATACAGTAAAACGGATTATAACGACTCTCTTAGCTCGCTAAAGCGTACGGGATATTTTGATGAGGTCGAGATCAAAGAAAATCGCGTTTCAAACGATAAGATTGATCTTGAGGTAGTCGTAAAAGAAGCTCCTACGGGCTCGATTACCGGCGGTATCGGCTACGGAAGCGATGACGGATTGCTGCTAAGCGGCGGCATTAGCGATAGAAACGTATTCGGCACCGGCTTGCACGGCGCATTCTCGGTCGAAAAGAGCGACGATGCCCTAAGCGGCCGCATAAGCCTGACCAATCCGCGCGTATTCGACTCCGAATACAGCCTCGGCGGCGCGATCTTTGCCAACGACTACGATTGGGACGATTACGACGAGAAATCCTACGGATTTTCGATCACCGGCGGCCGCAAGCTGGGACGCTATACCGACGCCAGCCTAACTTATTATTTTGAAAAGAGCGAAATAAAGGGCTTAAATCAATACTACGCGGCAGCAGGCTATCAAGACGGTAAAAATTTAAAAAGCTCGATTATCCCTGCGATAACGTTTAACAACACCGACGATTATTATCTGCCTCGCAGCGGCGTTATCGCAAGCACGAGCCTCGAATACGCAGGTCTTGGCGGCGATATCGAATACACCAAAGCGCGAGGATCGTTTAATTACTACTTCGGCTTACGCGACTACATCGACTACGATATTATTTTCAGATACAAGGCCGCAGCAGGCTACATCTGGGAGACCGGCAAGAAAATTCCGATTAACGAAAAGCTTTTCCTAGGCGGTATGAAAAACGTCAGGGGCTACGATAGCAGGAGCATTCCGAAAAAGCAAATTTGTTTGGCCGCGAATAATTGCCGCTACATCGAAACGGGCGGTATGCAGAGCTTTAATAACTCCTTTGAGCTAAGCTTCCCGGTTATCGATAGGCTAAAGATGCGCCTCGTAACCTTTTTTGACTACGGAATGATCGGCGATAATAGCTGGAACGAGGAGGAGCGATATAGCGCGGGTGCTGGTATCGAGTGGATGACGCCGATGGGGCCTTTGCAGCTGTATTTCGTCAAGCCTCTGAATAAAAAGCCGCACGACGACACCAATAGCTTCGAATTTAGCATAGGTTCGCGCTTTAATTAGTCTAAATTTAGGAGTCGCAAGAGCGGCTCCTTTTTAAATTTAGACCTGCTTTAAATTTTAAAATTTCATCTTTTAGACTTGCGAGCAGAGTTAAATTTAGCGCATTTTAAATTTTAAAAATTTGCCGGTTTTAATACGGCTTTGGGTTTTCGGCGCCCCTAAATTTGCGCCCTCAAAATCGCGCCCGTTTCCCCTAAATTTCGCTAAACTTTACCGATAATTTACGTTAAGCCTGTAAAATCGCGGCTAAAATCACACACAAAGGCAAACTCATGCGCAGAAACGGCAGTAAAACCAAATTTAAAATTTTAATACTTCTTATTATATTGTGCGCCGTCATCTATGGAATTTTTAGAATTTTCACCTCGCCTAAATTTGAAAAAAACCCTCCGCAGATCGCGCTTGCAAGTGAAATTTATTGGAATTTGACCTCGCCTTTAAAGATTAAAATTTCAGACGACACGGGACTTAAACTGATCCGCGTAAATTTAAACGACGGCTCGAGCGTCATTCCATTAGTAAACGAGGAGCTAAACGTCCCGCAAACAACGGTCGAAATTCCGGTGGAATTCCCTAAAAATTTGATCTTTAATAGCGATAAAAATTATAAGCTCGAAGTTATCGCAACCGACGTGAGCGTTTGGAATTTCGCCCAAGGAAACAAGGCTGAAAAAACCGTAAATATAATAATAGACAACAAAAAGCCCGTCATCAACGTCATTGCGCAATCCTACAAAATCACCAAGGGCGGCAGCGCCGTAGTGGTTTTCGGCGCGTCGGACGAGAGACTGGATCAGGTCTATATCCATACGAATTACGGGAAAGATTTCAAAGCAACGCCGTTTGTCAAGGACGGCTACTACGCTTCGCTCGTGGCGTGGCCCGCAAATTTAGATGAATTCCGCGCCGAAGTAGTTGCCACCGATCTTGCGGGCAACGTCAGCACCTCGCAGATCAAATACTTCTATCAGGACAGAAAATATAAGCTCTCAAATATCAAACTGAGCGCAAATTTCATCAGCGGCAAGGTAAGCGATCTAGCCAGCCAATATGCGCAGAATTTTAACTCGATGAGCGATCTGGAAAAATTTAAATTCGTAAACGAGACGCTTCGCAACAAAAACAGCGACGACCTGCACGCCGCTACCAGCGCGGTGCATGAGGATAAAATAGAGAGTTTCGAGCCAAAGCCGTTCTATCCGCTTGCAAAGGGCGCAGCTGTGGCGAGTTTTGCCGATCACAGGATATTTTTTATGGATGAGCGGCAGGTGAGCGAGTCGTGGCATATGGGGCTCGATCTTGCTAGCGTCGCAAACGCCGACATCAAAGAGAGCAACTACGGCAAGGTGGTTTTCGCGCAGGAAAACGGAATTTTCGGGTTAAATTTAGGAATTTACTACGGCTTTGGGTTATACGGTATCTACGGACACTGCTCTGCAAGCGCCTTGAGTGTGGGCAGCGACGTAAAACCTGGCGATACGCTCGCGCAGACGGGCACTAGCGGATTTGCGTTCGGAGATCACCTGCATTTCGGCATGGTCGTGCAGGGAGTGGACGTAAGGCCGGAGGAGTGGATGGATTCAAAGTGGATAAAAGATAATGTGTCGGATGTTTTGGAATCGTCTAAAAAATTGATCCAAAAGGGTAAATAAATTTTAAAATTTTTGCTATAATGCGCGGATTAATGAAAACGAGGATAGAAATGAGACAGACAACGATAGGCAAGAAGGTTCATACGGTGGGCATCGGGCTTCACAAAGGCGAGCCGATAAGGCTGACTTTGGAGCCTCTTGAAGCCGGCAGCGGAATCGTATTTTACAGAAGCGATCTTGGTATTAGTTTTAAAGCCGAGCCGAAAAACGTCGTAAATACGCAGATGGCGACCGTCGTAGGCAACGAAAAGGGCTATATATCGACGATCGAGCATCTAATGAGCGCCATCAACGGCTACGGTATCGATAATATCCGCATCATCGTCGATGCTAACGAAATTCCGGTGATGGACGGCAGCTCCGCGAGCTTTTGTATGCTTTTGGACGAAGCTGGCGTAAAGGAGCTTGATGCAAATAAAAAAGCTCTCATCATCAAGCGAGCGGTGGAGGTTCGCGAGGGCGATAAGCTCGTACGACTAAGCCCGAGTAAGAGCCCTAAATTTGATTATACGATTAAATTTAGCCATCCGCTCATCGGCACTCAGCACTATGTTTTTGAATTTAGCAAGAAATCCTACGTCAAAGAAATTTCGCGCGCACGCACGTTTGGATTTTTAAAAGATGTGCAAGCACTACGCTCCATGGGGCTAGCTCTAGGCGGCAGCTTAGAAAACGCCGTCGTAATCGATGAGAACAAAATTTTAAATCCCGAGGGTTTGCGTTTTGAAAACGAGTTCGTTCGCCATAAAATTTTAGACGCAATCGGCGATCTTGCGCTCGTAGGCGCTCCGATTTTGGGCGATTATACGGCGTTTGCGGGAAGCCACGATCTAAATCATAAATTAACTTTAGCGGTTTTAGCAGGCGCTAAAAATTTCGAGCTCGCTGACCTTACCGCCGAGATCGCACGCGAATACCAAACAGTCTTCGCCTAAGGCCGAAAAATCAAAGAAGTTGAAATTTTAATTGCCGCTCTTAGCGCGCCATGCCTGATCGGCGTGTATGAAAACGGCGCTAAGATAGCGGAATTTGCAAGCGCCGAAGGCGAAAAAGCCGATAAATTTCTGATCTGCAAATTTAGCGAAATTCTAAAAACTTATAAAATCAAAGAGCTCATCTACGCAAACACTCCCGGCAGCTTCATGGGTATGAAGGTGAGCTACGTGATCTTGCGCACGCTTAGCATCGCTCTTGATGTGCCTCTGCGCGCGATCAGCGGCTTTGAGCTAAGCGGCTTCGGGCCGATCAGAGCAAATAAAAATTTCAGCTACGTTTACGAGCGCGGCGAAATCAGGATGAAAAAATGCGCCCCCGCCGCGTTATCTTTGCCGCAGGATTTATCGGTTTTAAATAAAAGCGATGATATACTTCCAAATTACATCATAGAAGCGGTTTAGGAGAAAATTTGATTATAAGAATTCCTGCGACGAGCGCAAATTTAGGCCCCGGTTTCGACGCGCTCGGCCTTAGCCTAGGGCTATTTAACGAAGTAGAGATTACCGAGCAGAAGTTTTTTTGCGTATCGCTTAGCGGCGAGGGCAGCGATAGGGCGTGGCTTAAGAAGGGCAACGCTTTTTTGAATATTTTCAATGAAATTTACAGAAAATTAGGCGGCGGGCAAGAGTTAAATTTTAAATTCGCCTTTCATAACAACATCCCGTTTTCGCGCGGGCTGGGTAGCAGCTCTGCCGTGATCGTAGGCGCCATCGCAAGCGCTTATAAAGTTTGCGGCTTTGAGATCGATCGCGCTAAAATTTTAAACACGGCGCTGGAATATGAAAATCACCCTGATAATATCGCTCCCGCGACGCTCGGCGGCTTTGTCAGCAGCGTCGTGGACGGCAAGACGGTTCGCACGCAAAAATGCGAAATTTCGCAAGATCTGCAAGCCGTCGTTGTCATTCCCGATACGCCGATGCCTACGAACGAATCTCGCGGCAAGCTGCCTAAGAGCTTTTCGATCAAAGATTGCGTTAGCAACCTCTCGCACGCGGCGTTTCTGACCGCTTGCTTTATGCGACGCGACTACGACAGCTTGCGCTATGCCTGTATCGATAAGATGCACGAACAGATGCGTATGGGCGTGCTTCCGCAGCTTTTTAAGGTGCGCGAGATCGCCTATGATAACGGCGCGCTTATGAGCTCGCTCTCGGGCAGCGGCTCAAGCTTTTTAAATTTAGTCTACAGATCCGACGCCGCAAAGCTTAAGGCTTGCCTTAGCGAAAATTTTAAAAACTTCCGCGTCGAAATTTTAGAGATCGACAACGGCGGCTTTAATATTGACTAAGAAAAATAAAGATATAATCGCATGAGTGAACCGATTAGGATGTGCGTTATTTGCAAGGGGCGCTTCGCCAAGCGCGAACTCCACGCCTTTTTGCAAAATTTTAAAAATATAAGCTCAAACAGACAATTTTATATTTGCGACGGTTGCATAAATCAAAAAGAGAAAATTTCAAAATATCTATCTAAATTTGCGTCTAGCGCAGATTTGGGACATATCAAGGAGAGGGTTTTAAATGGGTGTTCTGATTAAAGATATCGCGGACGAGCTTGGATACGCAAGCAAAGAGATAATCGAAAAAGCGCAGGAGATGGGCTTTAAAAAGGTAAAAACCGCGTCGAATAAAGTAAGCGAAGAAGAAGCTGCCGCTATTTACGATTATATACAGACGGGAATTTTGCCGGGGAAAAAGTCAAAGCCTGCAAAGAAAAGCTCCGAAAAAGCGCAAGAGGACGAGAATAAGCCCGCCAAAAAACAGAGCGAAACTAAAAAAACCGCTAAAAAAGAGAGCACTAAAAAGGCAGAAAGCTTAAAAGCTTCCGAATCCAAAGAGCCCGCGCAGAGCGCCAAAGAGCCTAGCGATGAAAAAGCGCGTACGCAAGAGCCCGAGGCGAAAACCGAAAAATCCCAAAATCAAAAAGAAGAAATTTCCTCCGCTGCGCAGGATAAAGAGGAGAAGCAAAACGCCGCCTCAAAGCCTGCTCCAGTGCAGATAAACAGCGGCGATAGTATCGCTAGCGAGAGCTTGCAAAAGCGTCGCGGTCTAGTCATAGTCAAAAAGAAGAAGGAAGTTCAAGCCCCGGCGGCACAAGATAGAATCGAGCCTAGGCGCGAAAAGATGAGCGCGAGCTTGGAGGCGATCTTTTCAAACGCCGAACTAAATTTGAAAAAGAAAAAGATCGAAAAGAAAAAAGCTCCCACCGCCAAAAAAGAGGACGCTCTTAAAATCGACATTATTCCCGATCACGAGATGGCCGATATCGTCATCGAGGACGAGGACGTCGTAGTAATGCCCGATTTCACCGTCAAACCGATCCAGACCGAAAACCGCACCAAAAATAAAAACCAGCCCAATATCTACAGAACGTCTCAGAGTCAGATGTTCGGCGGCGAGAGCGGCATAAGTCGCGGCGGTCGCAAAAAGCATAAAAAAGCCCCTCGCGAGCGCGATAGCGAAAGCGTGAGTTCGGTAAATATACCGAAAGAGATCCGCGTTTATGAGTTTGCCGATAAGATCAAAAAGCAGCCTAGCGAGATCATCGGCAAACTATTTGCGCTTGGGATGATGACGACGAAAAACGACTTTTTGGACGAGGACGCGATAGAAATTTTAGCAAGCGAGTTCGGTATTGAGGTAAATATCGTCGATGAGGCGCAGGAGTTTGACTACATCAAGGCCTACGAAGATAATGAAAGCAGTGAAAATTTAATCGCCAGAGCGCCCGTCATCACCATTATGGGACACGTCGATCACGGTAAAACGAGCCTGCTCGATTATATCCGTAACTCTCGCGTCGCAAGCGGCGAAGCGGGCGGCATCACGCAGCACGTAGGCGCGTATATGGTCGAGAAAAACGGCAGAAAAATTACTTTCATCGACACCCCGGGCCATGAGGCCTTTACTTCGATGAGAGCGCGCGGAGCCGAGGTTACCGATATCGTAATCATCGTAGTGGCCGCAGACGACGGCGTCAAGCCTCAGACTAAGGAGGCTATAGCGCACGCCAAGGCCGCAAACGTGCCGATCATCATCGCGATAAACAAAATGGACAAACCCTCCGCAAATCCCGATCTCGTAAAAACGGGGCTTGCAGAGCTTGACATCATGCCTACCGAGTGGGGCGGCAGCTACGAGTTCGTGCCGATCTCCGCAAAAACGGGCGACGGAATCGAAAATTTATTAGAGATCGTGCTTTTGCAAGCCGATCTTTTGGAGCTCAAAGCAGATCCTAGCAAGCAGGCTAAAGCAACAATCATCGAAAGTTCCCTGCAAAAAGGGCGCGGCGCAGTTGCCACCGTCATCGTGCAAAACGGCACTCTGCATGTCGGAGACACCGTCGTAGCGGGCATCGCGTACGGCAAGGTGCGCGCTCTTAGCGACGATAAGGGCAGGGCGCTAAAGCAAATTTTACCGGGCGAATGCGGCGTCATCATAGGCCTTAGCGAGGTTCCGGGCGCCGGCGAGACGCTGATCGGCGTTTCGAGCGATAAGGAAGCGCGCGAGTACGCGAGCAAAATTTATGAGCATCAGCGCCAAAAGGAGCTTAGCAAATCGACCAAGGTCACCATTGACGAGCTAAGCGCCAAGATCGCCGAAGGCTCGCTAAAAAGCCTTCCGGTAATTGTTAAGGCCGACGTCGCGGGCTCGCTAGAAGCTATCAAAGCAAGCCTTGATAAGCTCCGCAACGACGAAGTCAAGGTCGATATCATCCATAGCGGCATCGGCGGCATCACGCAAAACGACATCGCCTTAGCAAGCGCCAGCGAAAACTGCGTGATCTTGGGCTTCAACGTCCGTCCTACGGGCGAGATCAAAGAGCTTGCCAAAGAGCGCGGCGCGCAGATTAAGACCTACAACGTCATCTACAACCTAATCGACGATATCAAGGCGCTTTTGAGCGGCCTTATGAGCCCGATCATCAGCGAGGAGGCCTTGGGTCAAGCCGAGATCCGCCAGGTCATCAACGTGCCTAAGATCGGGCAGATCGCGGGCTGTATGGTTACCGACGGGCTCATAGCTCGCGGCGCAAAGATCCGCGTCATCAGAGAGGGCGTCATCGTTTTCGAGGGCAACGTCAGCTCGCTCAAGCGCTTCAAAGACGACGCCAAGGAGGTCTCCAAAGGCTTCGAGTGCGGCGTAGGCATCGAGGGCTACGACGATATGCGCGTGGGCGATTTTATCGAAAGCTACAAGCAAAAAGAGGAGCAGGCTACGATAGACTAATGCTCGCGAAATTCCGCGTGGGCATTGGCTTCGTTTGCACGGCTTTGCGGCTAAATTTTAAGCCTCGATCGCGCTTTGAAATTTTATGCTCGCAGAATTTGGGCGTGAAATTTCGTCTTTTAAATTTAGCGACGGAATGCGCGAGCAAGGCTTTAAATTTTGTCGGTTTCTGCGCGAGGCTTTGTCGCGTAGCGCCAGTTTTGAAATTTTAATGTTTAGACTTTTTTGTGACGCGACTTTGCGATCAAATTTTAAATTTACGCCGCTTACAGGTTGCGAATTTTCCGCGCGACTTAAATTTAAATTTAATCGCAAAGTTGAAATTTTAAAGCGGCAAAATTTAGATCTCGCGCAGCATCGAAGCGTTTTTAAAATTTAAGATAAATTCTGAATTGGCGCAGTGTGGCAAAACAGCAGCGCGGAGAATAGCACGGTACAGGCGGCGCAAAATGAGGCCGCAACGGCGCGAGGTTCTGTAACGGGCGCCAAGACAGCAGAAGATATCGTAAATAGCGACGCAGTAAGCGAGCGTAGCGCAAAGAGGGTGCCGCCGCGCGCTGTATTATTGCGCCGTCAAAACGGCAGCGGTATAGCGCCGTGGCGAGCAGAATACGGCATAGAATAACACCGCGTCTTGGCGCGGAAATATTTCTGCGGTAGCGGTGTGGCTATGCGACGAGCTTTCGTATGCGAGCTATAAAATTCTTGCGTGATCTGCGTTTGAAATTTAAGCGCAAAGTGTCGAGTTAAAATTTAAAAGTAAAATTTCAAAGCAGGGCTTGTGCCTTTTAAAATTTAAGAGCGAAATTTTAAAAAGTGCGGCGTCGTTTGCAATACCGGCGCGACGCAAACCGCTCAGAATTTAAATGGACGCTCCGGCGCATCGCAAGCCGCGTCAAATTTAAACAGACCGCGTCGTCATGCTGAAGCGAGATAGAATTCCGTGCCGCCATAAGATGGATACGAGAAAAATTCTATGTCGCCGCGAGACGGACGCTCCGCTGCGACAAAGCAATAAAATTCCGTCATCGCAAGACGCAAAATAAAATTCCATCGCCGCGCAATCTGCGGCGATTTAAGATAGCGAGGTAAAGATGAATCCGACCGAACTCAGAAGACTGCGCACGCAAAGCGTGCTAAAGCAACTCATCCCCGAAGCGCTCGCAAGCCTTGAGGACGAGCTTTTGCGCGGGCTGTGCGTCACCGACGTGGAGTGCAAGCGCGGGCGCTACGACGCGTTCGTGTATCTGGATAAAAACGCCTTCGACGAGCGCGAGCAGGAATTCGTGCTCGAAAAGCTCGGCCGCGTGGCGAGATATTTGCAAAACTTCTGCGCCGAGGCGGAGGGCTGGTACCGCTGCCCCGCGTTTCACTTCAAATTTGACGACCGCTTGGAGTATCAAAACAAAATGGATGATCTTTTTGACAAAATAGAGGAGGAGCTGCGCAAAAATGGTTGATTTAGAGGCTTTGGCGCGCGAGTGCGGCGTGCAGCTTTACGACGTGGAGACAGTGAGCGAAAACGGCAGAACGATCTATCGCATCAGCATCACGAAAGCGGGCGGCGTGGGCCTAGACGACTGCGAGCGGCTATCGCGGCTGCTTTCGCCGATTTTCGACGTGGAGCCGCCGCTTGAGGGCGAATGGACGCTAGAGGTCGGCTCGCCCGGGCTTGAGCGCAAGCTAAGCAAGCCGCAGCATTTCGCAAACTCCGTGGGCGAGCTGGTGCGCCTAAGCTGCACGGACGGGCAGAAGCTAAGCGGCGAGGTGCTAGGCTGCGAAGGCGGCGTGCTTAGACTTCGCACGGACGACGGCGAGGTAAGCGTGCGACTTGACGAGATCAAAAAGGCGCGAACCTACGTGCAGTGGTAGCGGCGCGGATTTCAAAGCTCTGCGCGCAGCTTTGAAATTTTGCGAATGAGGCTTTGAAATTTGCCGCGCGGGATTTACGAGTTTGAAATTTTAGCTCAAAATTTTGAGGTTTAAATTTTAAAATCGCCTTTAAATTTTGTCGCTCTTAGCTGTTCTTAGCTGCTCTTGATCTCTCGCGGCGCTAGGCGCAAAATTTTAAATTTCCAGAGCCGCTCGCCTACTTTGAAATTTTATCTTACGCCGATAAAAGGTAATTTTCCGCGCTACTAGGCGGCGTTTTGAAATTTCACACTGCGCCGCTAAAAGATAAGTTTTGCGTGACGCTTGCGCGTTGCTTTGGAATTTTACGTCGCGCTAAAAGGCGGCTAAATTTAAAATTTACGCGCCATTTTAGGTGCAGTAAAATTTCACGCTAAAATTCTGCTTTCGAAATTACAAAATTCCTGTGCCAAATTTCGCCTTAAAATTTCGCCGCAGAATTTTAGGCAGTTAACTTTTATCGATAAATTTAACTTTACAATTCCACGAGCAGAGATTTGCGCGCCGCTTAGCGAAATTTCGATTGCCGGCTGGGCGGCGCGGATGTTTGCGACTATTAAGCGGAGATGCCGATCGTGGCTAGCAGTACGGGCGAGGTCATAAGCCCCACGATCGTAAGGATCCACGCTAATATCGCTATTACGAGCGAGGCTTGCTTTTTGGCGGCTTGATAGGTCGCGGCGATCGCGCACAAAAACGCAAGCGGAACGAAAACGATCCCTAGGAAAAAGATCCCTAAAATCGCGAAGACTATGGAGAGTATCCCAAGCACGTTTGATTGGGGTTGAACGGTCGGTTGTTCAGACATTTTAATCCTTTGAAAAAAATTATGTAATT
>ERZ773077.1408-NODE-1408-length-16519-cov-3.632289_pt1 | contig 16519 bp, 15 predicted proteins | sample MGYA00580612_ERZ773077 | MGnify/ENA primary metagenome ERZ773077 (study PRJEB29015, sample SAMEA2737971) | human oral metagenome | biome: human oral; feature: human-associated habitat; material: dental | place: China | collected 2021 ...
GCGTTTTTAGAAAAAGGGGGCGTAAAAGAGCTACAAATTTACATTGACGACGCGTTTAAATTTTACGCCGCGTTTTTCGGCTCGCTTTTAGCGGGCGCTGCGCCTTACGTGCTGGCAAAGCCGGTTTATGAGCCAAATTTAACCGTCGTAAACGACGAAAATTTTTCAAATTTTCTTGCAAGCAAGCCCGCAAACGGACTCAAATTTGATTCGCAGGCTAAATTTTACCTGCAAACTTCGGGCTCTAGCGGCAAAAGCAAGATGATAGAAAAAACGCTCGCGCAGATGATAAAAGAGAGTGAGTATTTAGCCGCCGAGCTAAGTTTTAGCGAGCGAAATACCTTTTTTTCGAGCGTTTCGCATAGGCACATGTTTGGGCTTACGTTTAAGGTTTTTTTGCCTCTGGTGCTGGGTGCGCGCGTCATCGCGGACGAGCTAAACTATCCAGAGGCGATTTTGGGTTTAGACCTTGCAAATCACGTATTTATCGCTAGTCCGGTGCTACTTAGAACTCTGGCTCAAAGTCCCGCCGCAAGCGCGCTAAAAGGCTTAAGCGGGATCGTAAGTGCTGGTTCGCCGCTAAAAAAGGAGCTAAGAAGCGAGCTAGGCCAAATCTGCGACGCGCGTATTATCGAGATCTACGGTAGCACGGAAACGGGCATAGTGGCAAAAGACTGCGGCGACGGGCTTAGGCTATTTGGCGCGGTGAACGCGGGACTGGACGATAGGGGCGCGCTAAACGTGAGCTCGCCTTGGTGTGAGTTTTTTCAGACTAACGACGCGGCCAGCATCGACGAGGGCCGCCTCGCGCTACAAGGTAGGATAGACCGCATCGTCAAGCTAAACGACAAGCGCGTGAGCCTAGAGAGCATCGAGGCAAAGCTGCTAGAAAGCGGCTTGCTCGCGGACTGCTACTGCGCGCCGCATCCGAAATTTAAACGCATCGCCGCGCTTTTGGAGCTAAACGGCGAAGGGCTTAAAAAATTTAGAAAAATCGGCAAAAAAGGCGTAGTAGCCGAGCTAAAAGAGCTTTTGAAGCTCGAGTTTAAAAACAGCGTCCGATACTTTAAAATCGTGGAAAAAATGCCGCGAAATCAGCAGGACAAATTTGAAAAAAGCGAATTTGAAAATGCGCTATTTGCTAGCCCCAAACCCGTCTGGAGCGGCGGGGCGGTAAACGAAGCGGGCGAAATTTGCGGCGGTCAAATTTGCCAAAACGGCCAAAATTTAGAGAGCGGTTTAAGCTGTGGCACAAACGATAACAGCGTTAAATTTGACAAGGGCGGCGAGCGGCTTGACGGCGCGCAAAAGTACGATTTTAGCGCTATCATGCACGCGGGGCTTGAGATTTTCGAGAGCCATTTTCCAAATTTACCGCTGCTGCCGGGATTTATGCAGCTTGATTACGTCTTTGAGCTAGCTAGTGGCGTAGGTATCGACGTTGATGGTCTTAATACTGTAGAAAATCTAAAATTTATGAAGTTTGTTAGACCGGGCGATTTGCTTCGAATTTGTTTTGAAAAACGCGTCGGCAAGCTTTATTTTGAGCTGTTTTGCAACGGCGAAAAGTGCTCGACGGGAAGGGCCGCGCTTTGAATAAATTTGCATTTTTGGTGCCGTTTTACAACCATCCGCAAAATATCAAAGCCCTGATCGCCGCGCTAAAAACATACGACCTGCCCGTTATCGTCGTGGATGACGGCTCGGACGAGGCGAGCAAGCAAATTTTGGCAGAGCTTGAGCGAACGGAGGGGATCTTGCTGCTCACGCGCGCGCAAAACGGCGGCAAGGGCATCGCGATGAAGGACGGGTTTAAATTTGCGCTGGAGCGCGGTTTTAGCCACGTTCTGCAAATCGACGCCGATTTTCAGCACGACGCGGCACTCATTGGCGAGTTTTTGCGCGAGAGCGAGGCGCACCCGCAAAGCATCGTCTGCGCAAATCCTATTTATGGCGATGATGCGCCAAAATCCCGCGTCCACGGTAGGAAAATCACGAATTTTTGGGTCGCGATAAATACGCTAAGCCTTGGCATCAAAGACGCTATGTGCGGCTTTCGCGTCTATCCTTTAGAGCAGCTTAAAAAAGCGGCGGCAAAAAGCAAGACCAATAGGATGGAATTTGACATCGAAATCCTCGTAAATGCCGCTAGACAGGGCGTAGATATGCGCTGGATCGATACCTACGTGCGCTACGAAAAGGGCGGCGTATCGCACTTTAAGATGTTGCGCGATAACGCGCTAATCAGCCTCATGCACGCAAAATGCTTTTTTTCTCTGCCTAAATTTATGCTGAGTAAAATTTGGCGAGCGTGCGAGCTAAATTCGAGCGAGAAAAACGTGACAAGCACTCAAATTTCCGTAGAACCTCAAGAAAACGCCGAACAAAATCTCTGGTGGAAAAAGCAGGAAAGAGGAGGCGCGTTTTTTTTGAGGCTTAGCCTATTTTTGTCGCAAATTTTGCCTGAGTTTGCGCTAAAGGTTATCGTTAAAATCGTGGTTTGGTTTTATTATATATTTTCAAAAAACGAGCGCAAAAATATCGCCGAGTTTAGGCGAAATTTAAGCGTTTTTGCCGGCTCGCAGACGCTAAAAGGCACGAGCGTTTTTAGCCATTTTGAGGCATTTGGCGTCGCTATTTGCGATAAATTTAGAGTCTGGAAGGGCAAGATCAAGGATAGCGAGCTAGAAATCATTGATCTAGAGCGTATCAAAAGCGAGCTGATCGGCGCGCAAAAGGGGCAAATTTTGCTCACAGCGCACCTTGGAAACGTCGAAATTTGCAAGGCTCTGGGCGCGCGGGTCGATGGCTTTAGGATGGTGATTTTGGTTTACGACAAAAACTCGCGCGAGTTTAACGAGGTGCTAAAGCGCATCAGCCAAAACGACGGCAGCGTGCGTATGATGCTGGTCAATGAGCTCGACGTTGCTGCGATGTTGGAGCTAAAAAATATCGTCGAAAACGGCGAGCACATCGGCATAATGGGCGATAGAACTCCTCTTGGCGGCGATAAGGCCGCGCTGGTGAAATTTCTAGGCAAGGAGGCGAGCTTTAACTACGGTCCGTACCTGATCGCGGGGATCTTGGGCGTAAAGATAAGCTCGCTGTGGTGCCAAAAGATTGATGGCAAATTTAGGATCGAGCTAGTGCCGTTAGCAAGCGCCGTAAAGCTAGGGCGAGATAAGGCCGCCTCAGCGCGCCAGTATCTACAAATTTACGTCCGCGAGCTGGAAAATCGCTGCAAGCAAACGCCTACGCAGTGGTTTAATTTTTTTGATTTTTGGAGATGAGATGATATCAAAATCGGTCGCGCTAAAGGCGCAGTTTTACGATGTGGATAGCATGAACGTCGTGTGGCACGGCAACTACGTGAAGTATTTCGAGACGGCTAGATGCGCGCTGCTAGAGGAGATAGGCTACGACTACGAGGCGATGAGGGCGGACGGTTACGCCTATCCGATCGTAAAAATCGAAGCAAAATATATTAAGCCCGTGTTTTTCGGCGATGAGATCGAGGTAGAGGCGACGCTAAAGGAGTGCGAGTGCTTTCTAAAGATCGGCTACATCGTAAAAAGTGCTAAAAGCGGCGAGACGCTGTGCACGGGCGCGAGCTCGCAGGCGGCTGTTGATATGCGCGCGATGCAGACGTGCTTTGAAATCCCGCAAGAGCTACAAAATGCAATAAAAAGGTATATAAATGAAAAAAATAGCAATAATTTTTAGTTTGGCGGCGAGCCTGATGGGGCTTGATTTTAACGAGATAAAATCTCAAATCAAAACGCAAAATATCAGCGGCGACTTCGCGCAGACGAAGTTTTTGAGCGGTTTTAACGTGGAGTTTAAAAGCTACGGTAAATTTGAACTCAGTCAAAGCGAGCTGCTCTACGACACGCTAAGCCCGATCGCCGTGAGCATCGTCATAAACGAGCGCGGTATCTTTCAAAAAAGCGGCAATCAGCTCATAAAAATCGATCAAAATTTTGATAAAAAGCTCTTTTTATCCATCATAAAGCTCGATAAGGCCGAGCTTGAGAAGGAATTTATCTTTAAAATCTCAGGCGATAAAAACAACTGGAAGATCGAGCTGACGCCCAAAAATCTGCTGCTAAAGCAAATCTTTACGCGAATCTTAGTAGGAGGCGATAAATTTGTCCGCAAGATCGTGCTAAACGAGGTTAGCGGCGATAAAACGGTAAATGATTTTTACAACGTAAAATGAGAAAATACGCGCGTTTTTTTATCTTTTTAGCGGCGTTTTTAGCCGCGCTCGCCGTTTGTTTTGCAAACGCGAAAAAGATAAACGCGGATATTTTTTCTCTCGTAAATTTTGAAAACTCTACCGAGCAAACCGCATTAAAAGCGATGCTTGATAGCGCTTCAAACGAGTTTTTGCTGGTTTCAAATTCGCCTGAGTTTTTAGAAAAAAGCGAAATTTTAGCCGAGCAAAGCGGAGTTTTTGAGGAGTACCGCGCAAAGCAGGATGTAAATTTAACCTCGTATCTAACTCAGCTAAATGACTTAAAAATCGCGCTTTTAAACGAGCAAACCTATGAGCTTTTGGTAAAAGACAAAAACGAATTTTTTAAACAAAGCGCGCAAAATTTATTTAATCAATTCGCCTTTAAGCCGCTTAACGCGAAGGACGATTTTTTCGCTCTAAGCTCGCACATGAGCCTAGAGAGCTCAAAAATCAGCCTAAATTTGTCAAATTTGATGCTAGAAGCGGCACACAAGGGCGGTAAATTTTACCTCGTAAAAGCGCGCCTTAAACCCGGCTACGAACCGCAAAATTTGATCAAATTTTATGAAAACATACGCGAGCTAGCGGCGCAGGACGGAGTTCAGGCTTACGCTAGCTGCGGCGCGCTATACGGAGCCTACGGAAAAAAGGGCGGCGACAAAGAAAGTGCCGTTATGAGCGCGGTTTCGCTTAGCCTTTGCGCTATTTTTTTGCTGCTAGCGTTTAAAAATTTGCGCATTTTTTGCGTCGTTTTCGTCGCTGTTTTCGGCTTTGCGTGCGGGCTTGCGGCTTCGCTTTTGATCTACGAGAGCCTTAGCGTCATAGTCGTGGTTATCGGTACGAGCCTGGTTGGGCTGATGTTTGATTTTGCGCTGCACTGGCTGGGTAAAAATCAAAACGCGCCCGTGGCAGCCGCAAGCGTGCGTCCGATGCTTAAAATTTTCTTGCTCGGGCTTTGCATCACGATGAGCGGATACGGCGTTTTTGCCTTTTCGTCGCTTGAGCTGCTGCGCCAAACTGCGATATTTTCGCTATTTACGCTGCTTGGGGCGTTTTTATTTACATATTTTTGCCTGCCTTTTATATTTGAGGGCGCGACATTTTCGCAAAGCGCCGTTTTTTCAAGGTTTTTTGATAAATTTGCGGGACTTTGCGAGCGCGCGGCGGGAGCGATAAATTTAAAAATTTTATTCGCCGCGTTTGCGCTTTGCGCGGGAATTTTGGCGTTAAATTTTAAAAGCTTAAGCACGCCCGAGCAGATCAAAGACTACGCAAGCTCGCCCGCGCAGCTACTGGAGCAGTCTAAAAAGATCAGCGAGATAACGGGCGCCGCGCCGCAAAACTCCGTCATCGTGCTAAAGGGCGGCGAAGACCAAGTCGGCGATGAAAAGCGGCTGATGCGAGAGCTAAAGCAGGCAAATCTCGTCAAAGACTACGCCTCGATTTCTAAATTTATCCTAAGCCGCGCCGAGCAGGAAAATGTAAAAAATATCTTTAAAGAAGCCGCGCAGGAAGAGGAAATATTTAAAATTTACGCTCAGTTTGGCTTGCCTAGCGAGCTGGTAAAATCCGAGTTAGAAAAGATCGCAAACGCGCAAACTATCGGCGTTAGCGAGATTTTAGAATTTGACGCGGCGAAAAATTTGACACGATTTTTACCGAACCCAAACAGCAGTGCGGTATATGCCGAGGGGCTTGCAAGCGGCGCGAAAACGGATGAAATTTTAAAAGCAAACGGCGCTTTTAGCGTGGATTTCGCAGGCGCGCTAAATCAAAATTTGACCGAGGCTAAAGCATGGGCCGCGGTGCTAAAAGGCGGCGCGTTTTTGCTTGCGTTTGCGCTTTTATGGGCGTTTTTTGGGGCGGCGCGATCGCTTTTAGTTATGAGCGTCATCGCGCTTGGCGTGCTGGTCGTGCTTTGCGGCTTTACGGCGCTTGGCGTTCGCGTAAATATTTTTGCGATTTTCGGGCTCATTTTGGCAAGCGCGGTCGGGATCGATTATCTCATTTTTGCGCTAAACGACGACTTGTCGCGGCAGGAGCGAGTTTTTGGGATATTTGCCGCGTTTATCACGAGCTTTATCTCGTTTTTCGCGCTTAGTTTTAGCCAGACGCCCGCAGTTAGCGTTTTTGGGCTAGCCGTTAGCCTTTGCGTCGTATTTTACGGGCTTGCCGCCTGCACGCTCGCGATGAAAAATTTGGCTTAAATTTAGCAAAAAGAGGTATAATCGCGAGCTTACGCAGCGCGAAATTTGAACCAAACGGGCGCGCTAAATTTAATAAAACGGAAAGAAAATGCTAAAAATAAACGGCAAAGATGAGAGCGAATTTATCGGCAAAACAGTAGCCGAACTCCTCGCCGCAAAGGGTCTAAAGCCTGAGCGTATCGCAGTCGAGCTAAACGGCGAAATCTTGCCCAAAGATAAATTTGATACGGCGCTAAGAGACGGCGACTCGGCCGAGATAGTGCATTTTGTAGGCGGAGGCTGAGATGAAAAATGATGAAAATAACGATATTTTAGAGCTTGGCGGGCATAAATTTAGCTCGCGCTTTATACTGGGATCGGGTAAATTTTCATTGCCTCTTTTGGAGGCCGCGGTACACGAGGCGGGTGCGCAGATCGTGACGCTGGCGCTTCGCCGCGTGAACGAGGGCGGGATCGAAAATATTTTAGACTTTATCCCAAAGGGCGTGACGCTACTGCCAAACACCTCGGGCGCTAGGAACGCCGATGAGTGCGTGCGTATCGCAAAGCTAGCGCGAGAGGCGGGCTGCGGCGATCTCGTGAAGGTCGAGGTCATCAGAGATAGCAAATACCTGCTGCCCGATAACTACGAGACGATAAAAGCGACCGAAAAGCTCGCAAACATGGGCTTCGTCGTGATGCCCTATATGTACCCCGACCTAAACGTAGCGCGCGATCTAGCCTCTGCGGGAGCTGCGTGCGTGATGCCGCTTGGCGCTCCGATCGGAACGAACAAAGGCCTTTGCACGCGCGAATTTATCAAAATTTTACTCGCCGAGATAGACCTGCCCGTGATCGTGGATGCGGGTATCGGCACTCCGGCGCAGGCGTGCGAGGCGATGCAGATGGGCTGCGCGGCCGTGATGGCAAACACCGCTATCGCGACTGCCGGCGACGTAAAAACGATGGCGCAAGCATTTGCGCTAGCGATTCAGGCGGGCAGACTGGCGTATCTATCGGGGCTTGGCAATGTGAGCGAAAGCGCTCGGGCTTCGAGTCCGCTGACGGGATTTTTGGAGTAAATTTAGCTTTAAATTTGACGGCATGAAAAAACGGCGTCAAATTTGAGTCGTGCGAGGATGAAAATTGCCTCGTTAAATCCTGCGAATTTTAAATTTGACGATTTCGTGCGGTTTTAAATTTAGCGCCGAAAAGGCGCGGGTTTGTGCGCGTAAAATTTACGGCTCCTAGCCTTTAAAAACGATCAAATTTAACGCCCGAAATTTAGACGAAAAACGGAGAAATATTTGAAAAATATAGACGTGATGGAGTATGCCGACGGTGCGCAGCGCATAGACGAAACGCTGATGCAGCGGGTGCTAGCGGCGCGCGAAAGCTACGACTACGCGAAATTTGACGCCACAGACGTTAGGCGCGCTCTAAACGAGGAAAATCTAAGCGTAGACGGCCTAAAAGCGCTTCTAAGCCCGGCTGCTAGCGCATTTTTAGACGAGATGGCACAGGCGGCGCGAGATAGGACGCGCAGACAGTTTGGCAACTCGGTGCAGTTTTTTACGCCGCTTTATATCTCAAATTTTTGCGATAGCGACTGCGTCTACTGCGGCTTTAGCTCGAAAAATAAGATCTCGCGCGTGCGGCTAAAGGCGGACGAGGCGGCGACGGAGCTAGCTAATATCGCAAAAAGCGGACTAAAAGACGTGCTCATCCTAACTGGCGAAAGCGCGAAAAAAAGCGACTTGGGCTACATCGGCGAGGTATGCAAGCAGGCGTCTAGACTTTTTAGCAACGTAGGCGTCGAGATATATCCGCTAAACGCCGACGAATACGCGTTTTTGCACAGTTGCGGCGCGGACTACGTCGTGGTTTTTCAGGAGACTTACGACCCGGCGACGTATGCGAAATTTCACCTAGGCGGCGTCAAGCGCTCGTTTGCCTACCGCTTCCATGCTCAGGAGCGCGCTCTCATGGGCGGCATGCGCAGCGTCGGATTTGCCGCGCTTTTGGGGCTTGACGACTTTAGAAAAGACGCGCTAGCCACCGCGCTGCACGCGCATCTCATCCAGCAAAAGTACCCGCACGCTGAGATCGCGTTATCTTGCCCGCGCCTGCGCCCCGCGATAAACAAGGCTCACGTCGGCCCGAGGGACGTCGATGAGAGGGCGCTGCTTCAGGTTATCTGCGCGTATCGCCTCTTTTTGCCGTATGCAAATATCACGATCTCCACGCGTGAGTCGGCGCGCTTTCGAGACGGCATCATCGCAGTCGCCGCGAATAAAATCTCAGCCGGCGTTAGCACGGGCGTGGGGACGCACTCGGATAAGGCCAAAAAGGGCGACGAGCAGTTTGAGATCAGCGACGCGCGCTCGGTCGAGGAGATACTGCTCGCCGTGCGGGGGCTAAATTTGCAGCCCGTGATGAGCGAGCATATTTACGTTTAGGACTTTGCGTTTTTGCGGGCGTAAAATTTGGCTTTTGGAGTAAGGGCGATGGGTTTTAGTAAATTTGAGCTCGTTTGGGTTACGAACCGCCGCTTGAGCGAGGATTTTTTCGCTGACGTTAGGCGAGTAGCGCAAAGCGGCAAGGCGGATAAAATTTTGCTGAGAGAAAGCGATCTGTCCGAGGATGAATACGAAAATTTAGCCCGCAAAACGCTTGAGATCATCGCGGAGTGCGGCTCTGGTACGCAGCTTATTTTGCATACTTATGCAAACACCGCAAGCAGGCTTGGCGTGAGCGAGCTGCATCTGCCTTTTGCTAAATTTGCGGCTGCGAGTGTCAAGCGGGCTACAAATTTGAGAGATTTGGTTAAATTTGATGGCGCCGGCTCGTATAAAGGGGGATACGGCGGCATTTGCGCGTCAAATTTAACGCAAAATTTCAAGATCGGCGTTTCGGTTCACTCTTTAGACCAGGCTCTAGCGGCGCAGGAACGAGGCGCTGATTATGTAGTGGTGGGGCATATTTTTGATACACCTTCTCACGCGCTAGAGCGAGGCAGGGGGCTTAAATTTTTACGTGAAATTTGCGAAAATTTAAGCATAAAAACCTACGCTATCGGCGGGATAAATTTTGAAAATTTAGACAAGATCAAGGATGCAGGCGCGGCAGGAGCCTATATGATGCGGGGATTTTTGGGTTAATTTTTTAATTTTGATTAATACTACTTTAATAACAAATTTTATACTATAGTCATTATCTAAAATAACTGATAATAGGAATAAAAATGAATACTTTAAAAATTGTTATTTTTCTTATCTTTGCTCTATTTTTGGTTGGGTGTAGCGGCAAATATGAAGTCACCCCACAAAGGCTAGATAATATCAAGGCTACGGCTAAAATCGTCAATCTAAGTACAAATAAAACGATGGATTTTGACGACTTTATTGTCGAGGTGTTAGATGCTGATATTTTACTGGTGGGCGAGCTACACGATGACTTTGACCACCATTTGGCAGAAATTTTACTCATCAAAGCGCTTTCAAAAAATAAAAACATAGACGTCGCTTTTGAGATGCTTGGAGGTGATAAGCAAAAATATGCAGATGGCTTGGATAAAAAAACTCGTCCGGGCGAGTTGATAAAAGCTATAAAATGGAATGATAAAATGTGGGAGTTAAGGCATTACAAAGGAGTGCTAGAAGCAGCATTTTATAGCGCTAACATCAAGTGCGCAAATTTAAGCGAAGACGAAATAAAGCTGATATTTACCGGCGCCCAGCCTATATCTGGTAAATTTTCCACATCCAAAAGCGTTCAAGAAGCTATCGTGAAAATCGTCCGCGGAGCGCACGGAGGCGTAAATAAGCAGGATATACAGAAGCTTGTCCAGGCTCAGCAGTACAAAGATCGTAGGATGGCCGACGTCGTAAATAAATCTGCAAATTTTGCTTTGCTTATAGCTGGGAGGTATCACGTCCAAAAGGACATAGGGGTGCCGCTTCATCTTATGGATTTTAAAACGAAAAAGAAATTTAAAACTTTGTTTTTAGGCTTTGATGGCGATGACACGAGTGCTAAAGAGGCTGATTATCTATGGAAATTTAAATGAAGGTACGAGATGGCTAAAATTTTAGTGATTATTTTTTCTTTTTGTTTGTTGTTTGGTGAAAATAACGTAAGCGAATTTAAAAAATCGAGCGATAGCCAAGTAGCGTTTGATGTAAATTTATCTCAAGCTGGCTTGAAATTTGGCGGAGAGCAAAATTTGACCGGCATCGCCTCAAATTCTCAGGCGCCAAGCATAGATTTGTCATTTATTTCGCTTTTTAAGAACGCACATATAGTCGTAAAGATTGTTATATGCGTTTTGATTTTATTTTCCGTCATTACGTGGACGATTTTTATCGTCAAATTTATCCAGTTTAAGCTGGCATTTTGTAGACTCAAATCTGACGAAAACACTGTAAAAGACGCGTCTGATTGGCGGGTTTTAAAGTTAAAGAAAAAGAGCTTTGCAGTGGATTTTATAAGAGAACTTGAGGATGAGAGCAAAAAAAGCATCAAATTTGACGCAAATATGAAATTGCGAGTAAAACAAAGGCTTGATCTTAAAAAATCGTCGCTCGCGAACGTGATGAGAGGGTGGGTTGGAGTGCTCGCTAGCATCGGCTCGTCTGCACCTTTTGTCGGGCTTTTTGGGACGGTTTGGGGCATAATGAACAGCTTTGTGGGTATAGCAAACAGCAACAACGCCAGCCTAAGCGTAGTGGCTCCTGGTATTGCAGAGGCGCTTTTTGCCACAGCTCTTGGGCTTGTAGCCGCGATACCAGCGGTTTTGGTTTATAACTATCTGGTGCGGTGTAGCGTTAAATTTAATGCTCGTTTAGGGCTGCTTAGTTCTCAAATTTATTTGATATTTGATAGACTGGCTGCGGAAAATGAATAGCGAAGAAGAGCTAAGCGAGATAAACGTAACGCCTTTTATCGACGTTATGCTTGTACTTTTGATTATATTTATGGTAGTTACGCCCATAGTAACCAGCTCTGTGAAAGTCGAGCTGCCAAAATCTGTTGCCAAACAAAAAGAGGACGTAAATAAGCCTATAATCTTAAGCATAAACGATAAATTCGAAATTTATTTGGGCAGTCAAGCCGTTTTAGCGGAGAATATCGCGCAGGCGCTGGATATAAAAAGCGGACGCAACTATGAGGCGATAGTGTATTTTCACGTCGATAAAAGCGTGCCTTATGAGATTTTGATCAATGCTGTCGAGCGAGTGAAGATAGCCGGATATACCAAAATAGCCTTTTCGACAAAGGTTGTAAACTGATGAAAATCCCACGTCTTGCTTGGGTATTTGCTTTTATTCTTGCTTCAGCGTTGCATGCGGCGCTTTTTGTTTTTATTGCAAATGGTGGCAAGGCTATAAATTTGGAGCAAAATTTCGGTGGCTTTGATTATCCGATAAAAAATGACCAAATCGAGTCAATTATAATAATTTCAGATCTATCGATAGGCGATTTCAAAGAGGTTGCCGTAAATTCTCAAAAATCCTCCACACCACAACTTGAAGAAGAAACAGAGGCCAAAGAAGAGGAAAAGCCAGAGATAGCCTCGTTAGAGGAGGTAAAATCTCAAATTGAAGTCGTAAAAAAACAGGAAGCACCAAAAAAAATAAAACCTAAAATAAAACCGAAGAAAATAGTAAAAAAATCCGTTAAAATCGCCGAGGAAACAAATAAAAAAAGCAATGAAGATACACAAAAAGTTTCAAATTTGGACTCGGATATAAACTCCGTAGCCAAGGATAACGTAGCTTCAGCGCCCGTTAGTGGTAGCGGAACTAGGATAGTCGGCAGTTTTGCAGGTTCCGGCGCGGATAAAAAAAGTTGGCAAGGTATGGTTGTGTCGCACTTAAACAAGCACAAAAAATACCCGAGCAATGCTCTTTTAAGTGGATTTGAAGGTGTCGTTTACGTAAGAGTAAAAATAGCAGCTAACGGCGAAGTGCTAAGCGTTTTATTGACTAAAGGGAGCAAATTTGAGATTTTAAACAACGAAGCAACAGAGCTTTTTAGCCGCGCTTCACCTCTGCCGTCACCTCCTAGTGAAATGATGGGCTCAGATCGCGATCTGACGTTAAATTTTCCAATCGAATTTAATATAAAAAAATATAAAGCCTCAAAAAAATAAATTTATCTATCGTGCCTTGGTTTAAAAAGAGTTAATTAAAGATAACCGGTATAAGTAAAAATTTATATATACGGTGATACAATTCTTAAATGACAAGATAATGATTTTGATACGGCTTACCATATAGTCATAGAAGTTATTGACGCTTTCAAATTTAAGCCGCCTGACATCCACGCATAAAACAAAATAATCTAGAAGGAAGCATCATGAATGGGTTTAATTTTAACATAGCTTGCATATTGGCTATTTGTTTAGCGAGCGCTGATGCAAAAGACGTCGATTTTAGTACCTTGGAAGTCTCGGCTACTGAGGTCAAAAATAGCGAAAAAGCGTTTTCAACGCCTGGAGCCGTTAGTTCGCGAGAGGATATTAGAAGCGAAAATCAAAGTATAGACTCCGTAGTTAGAAGCTTGCCAGGCAGCTATACGCAAATAGACCAATCCCAGGGCAGCGTGTCCGTAAATATCCGCGGGCTTACAGGGCTTGGGCGCGTAAACACGATGATAGACGGAGTTACGCAGACTTATTACGGTACGTCGAGCGATACGGGTGGGGTTCATAACTTTACCGGCAACATTGGTACTTCAGCCTTTGGAGCACTCATAGATCAAAATTTCCTAGTAGGTATAGACATCGAGAGAGGAAGTTTTAGCGGTGCTCAAAACGGACTTATGGGAAGTGCGAATTTTAGAACCATAGGCGTAAATGACGTTATAACTGACGACCATATTTTTGGCTTTTTAGGTAGATATAGCTATGGCTCAAACGGCGTGGGGCCAAGCTATATGGGTAGTGTCGCGGCGAAAAAAGAATTTGACGGCGGACAAAGCCTAGGCGTACTTTTTGGGTATAGCGGTAAAAAAATCTCGCAAGACTATAAGATAGGCGGCGGCGGCAAAATAAAAGACAATGATAAAGACATCGACGGAGACGGCGTGCCTGATTTGCCTACGGCGTTAGATACCGACTCACTGGAGCAACGTCCAAAAAGCTATCTTTTTAAGCTGGAATACGATAGTGAGATAAACAAAGCTATTTTGGCATATAGGAGATATAGCAACTATCTAGCTAAAAGAGATATAACCAGCGACAACTATCAGCTTGATTATCGTTTTGATCCGTATTCTGACCTGATCGATATAAATTTGCTCTTATCTTATAATAAAACCAGACAAATTTACGATAAAAAAGCAAGACTGGCGTGGGCGGATCTTGAAAAGGGGATGAAATTTAAAAATAGTTCTCTGGTTTTTGATCTTAGCAATACCTTTTTGTTTGATATAACAGATAAGCTTAAATTTAGCTCAAAACTAGGCATAAATGCCCTAAATAACGAATATAAACGCGTTACTGGAGACGAGGCGTACTCTACGCTTAGGACGTCGTATCCTATACCAGACGGTAAGCAAAAGATATTTAATTATTATTTAGATAATTCGCTTGAGTACGACATTTTTACCTTCGATGCAAATTTAAATCTCGTAAATTGGAAAACGAGCGGTATAAAAGGCAAATGCTTAGCAGGTAATCCTTACTGCTCTCCACAAGAGGCTGGAGACTTTAAAAGAAAAGATACCGATTTAAACTATTCTCTCATGGCTTCAGCCAAGATTGACGAGTTGTTTTCGCCGTTTATCAGCTACGAAAGGACGACTAGGCCGCTAAACGTGCAGGAGCTCTTCTCGTCGGGCACGGTTTATGAAGATATAAACACTGGGCTAAAACCAGAAACCGCAAAAACCTATCAGATCGGCTTTAATAGCCACAAGCACGGTATTTTTTCGGACGACGACGTTTTTGGGCTTAAAGCCGCTTACTACAATACTAAAATAAAAAATTTTATCTACGATAGGATAATCGGCTACACAAATGCTAGCGGCGACGTTACGATGTTTTTGGCTAGATTAAATGACAAAGCCACCTTAAAAGGCTTTGAGCTCGAGTTTTTATACGATATGGACGTATTTTACGCCAAAGCCTCATACACTCGTCAAAAATCTTCCTATCAGCCCTCAGATAGTTTCGCGCTAGACTGGACAAACGGACCTGCTAGTGGAACTACGCAGTTTAGCGAACTGCCGAAATATTACGCTACGATAGACGTTGGAACTAGGCTTTTTAATGAAAAGTTAGTTCTTGGTTCTATAGCCAAAATTACTGGTAAGGCAAAAAGGATAAATCCTAAATTTAACTGGGGTGCTTTTGACGAAAATGATCCGAGATTTAAGATTATCAATACACAAGAACTGCCAAAAATCCCAACTATTTTCGATTTTTACCTCACCTTCGAGCCGATTAAAAATTTAACCTTTAAATTTGAAGTGCAAAACGTATTCGACAAAAACTACATGGACGCGCTTTATACTTATAACTCATCTTACTCCAGCGACGTATTTAACGACGACATCACTATCTTTAACAACGCTGCCAGGGGTAGGACGATACTGGGGAGTTTTGAGTATAGATATTAAATTTAACGACCGAGTCGCTGCGATAAAAGCGGCGCTCTTGGTTTCTGCTCTAAAATTGACTTACATAATCTTTTTTTGCTAAATTTGACCGCATATAAATTTAAGCCTATTTTGCTACTATTTCAGACGAAAATTAACTCAAATGGAGAATACGTGAAAAAATTGATCTTTGTTACGGTGCTTTGGGCGTTTAGCTTTAGCCTCATCGGCGAGTTTTTGGCGGGGCGAGTGGATAGCTACTTTGCCGCGTTTTCGCGCGTCGTTCTTGCGCTTGGCGTATTTTTGCCCTTTATGATTAAGGATTTTGCCGCGCAAAACCTCGCTCTATACGCCAAAGTAGCCGCGATCGGCGCGGTGCAGATCGGCGCAATGTATATCTTTTACTACAACTCGTTTGCATACCTTAGCGTCGCTGAGGTTGCGCTCTTTACGATATTTACGCCGTTTTACGTGAGCGTGGTTTATGACGTGCTCGCAGGCAGGCTTAGGCTGCTGTATCTCTTTAGCGTGGGCACGGCGGTTTTGGGCGCGCTCATCATCAAGTACGGCAGCGTAAATAGCGACTTTTGGCACGGATTTTTGCTCGTACAGGGGGCGAATTTATGCTTTGGCGTTGGACAGAGCGCGTATAAATTTTTGTTAGAAAAGCGTGATTTTAACGAACAAAGAGGTGTTTTTGGCTACTTTTTCGTCGGAGCCGCGGCGGTTACGGGCATAGCCTTTGCCATGTTTGGCAATCCTGAAAAAATCAACCTAGACCTAACCCAAGGCGCCGTGCTGCTGTGGCTTGGCATCGGAGCTAGCGGTCTTGGATACTTTTTATGGAACAAGGGCGCATGCGAGGTAGATAGCGGAACCCTAGCTATCATGAATAACGCCCTCATACCTGCTGCTATCATCGTAAATTTAGTATTTTGGCATAAAGACGCGGACATACTAAGACTATGCCTTGGCGGTGCGGTAATTTATATCTCGCTACTCATTCACAATAAAATCATCGCACACTACGAGCGAGTAAGCGTAGCGGCAAAATAATCTAAATTTGAAGCCAAATTTAGCTAAAATTTAAAACTAGCGGCGAGACCAAACATCGCCGCTTTACTTGACGGCAGTGGGTATTTTAAATTTGAGTTTTAAAAAGGATCAGATATGCACGACGCCGCAGCACTTCTAATCGCACTCATTTTTCTAATCGTAAGCTTCTTTGTCGCTTTAATCGCCCCCAAAGGCAAACGCAAGCTACTTTGGCTTTTTGCTTGGTTTATGGTGTTTTTCGGGGATATTGTCGTGCTTAAAGCAATTATGGCTTATTATGATTTTAAATATGCTAAGATAAACATCTATGAAAAGCCCGCTATCAGAGCATATTATGCTGGAGAAAGAGAAATAGTCGAATAGAATAGAAGCGGTTTTCCTTTGATAGATCCAACCAATTGGCTAAATTTCCCTGCAAATACGACCGATGCGA
>ERZ773077.1412-NODE-1412-length-16502-cov-13.931963_pt1 | contig 16502 bp, 17 predicted proteins | sample MGYA00580612_ERZ773077 | MGnify/ENA primary metagenome ERZ773077 (study PRJEB29015, sample SAMEA2737971) | human oral metagenome | biome: human oral; feature: human-associated habitat; material: dental | place: China | collected 2021 ...
GAGCGCTTCCTTGCCATGGAAGAGGCCAGGAGTTAGAGTCTCCTAACCCGCACCATGAAAGACTTTTCAAGCTCTGAAAGGTCTTTTTTGTTTGTGGCTAATCTGTAAAGTACGCTAATTTCGGGAGTGTAAACATTTTCGTTTTCATCAACCCAGAATCCAGCAGGAATTAACAATTGTTTACACTGTAGCAGCTTATCTTTTGGTAACTGCAAAAAATGTCGCCACATTTGCTCGGCCCTCTCCAGGGCAAACTCCATGAATCGAGCCTTGTCTTGTTCATTTATATCTTCCAGCGAATCAATCCTATTCTCTAGTTCAGCAAGTTTATTCTTGTGTGTCGATACTTTTTTCATGATATCGTCTTTTATAGAGGCATTCTAGGTGTAGTGGTAGCTCTGACTAATTCATCGACATGACTCTCTAGAGCCTATATATCTCTGCATTGATTCTCATAAAATAAAGAGGGCACCATGCAGATGCTCTATGTCTCTAGCCATACTTAAGCGATAAACCTCAAAACGTTTCACGTAATGTTCTTTTCAGAACTCTATAGTACGAAAAATTACATTGCTTAAGTGCAGTAAATCTATGTCATTTTTATTATAGCGTATAGCCGCTATAATAATACTATGACGACAAAGCAAGCGCACTTCGTTCCGCAAACCTACTTGAGAGGATTTCTTTTTGATGAAAAGAAGGAGAGGACCTATGCGTACAATTCACGGTCCAAAATGATTACACCAACCAGAATAGATAAAATATGCTCACAGAGTTATTTGTACCGAGTAAAGGACAAGGACGACAACGACTCAGATGAGATTGAAGAAATGCTAGCAAAGGATATTGAGCCAAAATACCAGGGTTGGTTAAATACGGTAAGGCTAGGTGAATGGATTGACAACACAACGATAGAAGATATTTCGATATTTATTGCCCTTCAGCATTTACGAGTACCGCGTACTATGGATTTTTTTGAAGAGACGGGAATAAAATTCCTAAAGGACGTTCTAAAAGATGAGTTATCTAAACTGCTCGATGACAATGCCCGAAAAGCTATGATGGATGAATTCAAAAAGGATAATCCTGCACGTTTTGAAAAACTATTAAAAGAAAATCCCAATTTTACCGGTGAGTTGTCCAAGCAAGATATTCAAGATATGATTGATGAAAACAATATGAAGCTTACGATAGATATTGGGAAAAACAATGTGATTAGGGGTATATTTGAACAGGTATTACCAATAGCTGAAAAATTTATCAGGCGAGGTTGGCACATCATGTTTGCACCAGACGGTTATGAGTTTATTACAAGTGATATGCCAGCTTTTGTCGCTAAGCGTATGCCAAATGGAGTGGTTCATTTTTCTTTTGGCGGCTTTGGTCGACTGGATTCCGATATTATTTTCCCAATGGCTAAAGATGTGTGCATCGTAATTAATGGACCAGAATACTTTCAAAAGGCAGACGTAGTAGCTCCTGAGACAGTAGATATTATTAATAAGATGGTGTCTAGTCGACCAAACATACAATATCTTATATCAGCTCAGCGGTCTTTGGTGGAGAAGTATTCTCGCTATCTGGCTTCTCCTCCACAGACACAAGAATAGAGTTAGACATTATATGTTCAATATAATTCGTTATCTCTCTGACGTTACTCAGCTTACATAGTAGTGGCAGAAATCGCTCTTCTATTTCGTCTTTATTGATAGCCTGCCTAATGTCTTCTGGGTAAGATTCGTAGAGTTTATTAATCTTTTGCTTGATGATGGCGGTCTTCGCCGATTGATCAAGGGTAGTATACTTTATAAATGCTGAAAAACGTGAGCTAAGGGGTTCTCCGAGATGCTGTCGTATTTCTTGTGGTGAAGAGTAGTTTGATGTACAGACTATGAGAGTGTTTGTCATATCGACGCTATAATTCTTATCGACAAAAACGCCCTCATCAAATAACTGATAGAACGCACTATGGAAGACACTCCCAGTCTTGTCGAATTCATCAAAGATAACAACATTGGATTGTCGTTCGAGTAGGTCTGCAGCGAACGATCTACTATTAACTCTTGATCCATAAAGATACTCCGCTAGAGAACCTGTCTGAAGCATTGAAAATTGCGTACGACTAGCCTCGCCACCAAGGGCGTTAGCGATTATCTTTGCAGATTCAGTTTTTCCTACGCCCGTTGGTCCATAGAGCATAACAACTACAGGTTTCTTTTCAGTATTCATTAAAGATACGAGACAGCGTGGAAGGGATTGAACAGCATCATCCTGCCCAACTATGGCATTCTCTAGACTACCAGACACTTCCTTTATTAAGTCGAGACTAATTGACTTGTATGAATGATTACGCTCAGTGACCGACTCGATTCCAAATAGCAATTTTGCCTGTTCCACAAGCAGCTTTGGAGGGTTGACGACATAAACTTTTTGTAGATTTGTCTCCAGGACATTTCTCCACAAAGAGTTTGTAAAGCTGTCTCTCACGCCAAAAAACTCCTCAGGCCAAACTATAAGTGTATCTTGTTCAAAATTGAGAAATTCCTTGCTAGATAATAGTCGAGCAGCATCAAGCTTTGAGGCAAGCTGCAGCAGTGTTATATGCGACTCGACAGATTGAAGGTCGTAGGACTCGCCAAGCTTATCGCCTGGACCATAGAAAAAATTGACCTCCACAGCTCCCTTAGTTTGCTGCATTGTTGAATACACCAGCTAAGATAATATCGTAGACATCTAATTTTTCACCACTTGGATCGGCATTCGTACTTTTAAGGAGTCGGTTAAGCTCGTCTTGCGTGTCGGTTGGATTGTTTGTAAGGTCTAGGCCTAAGGAGCTGAGTGTTGAAGTGTCTGTTGTACCCACTTTTACACCGTAGTACTGGAGGTCCATATTGATAATATCTGCAAGGCGGTAGTTATTTCGGAATGATGTACTATTGAAGCGAAGAATTGCACTAGCCTTACCGTCCTTTACGGCATTACATTCGAGGTATCCTTGCAAGTTCTTCAGTACGGAACCGAGCTTTGATATTTCCATACCCATTCCTTGCCGGTCCATAGGAACATTACCACTTGCAGCGTCTGTAATTGCCGTATAGATTGTTAGACGAGTTTCTTCCGTTAGTTGGATACCGTAGCCCGATAGATGTTCAACACCTTTACTCTGTTCGGCTTTTTCGATGAAGTCAGTGAGTATTGTGTTTGAGACAGTACTTCGGACAATTTTTTGCGCTTCTGCAGAAGCGTGAATATCAGACTCAAGCCGAAACATTGAAAGTAGTTTCGGCGTTTTTGCCGAGGCCTCTGTGGCCGTGCCTACCTCACCTTTATTTTCATTCTCAATTTCCCGTATGTAGCGACCCTTGTCTTGTATCTCAACAAAATCAAGGGCAGTTTGCTCGTCAAAATATACTATTTTTGTCAGTCTGCTTTTCGTCATATTTTCCTCCGCACTTACTTATCCTGATTATACTTTATCTGTATTATCGTGTCACGCTTGTGTACAATAAGAGGTATTATGATAATAGACTCACCATACTTATTTGATAACTTAGAACCTATCGACCAACTTCACGCCAAGCCCGTAGAGTCAATACAAAAAAACATTCCATCAGAACAGTGGAATAGTCTCAATTATACCGATACCAGCTGGGTGTATTTTTCGTGTATTCACTCCGTGAGCACACGAAAAAAGTGATATAATAAAAGTTGATATTTAATAAACTTGGAGCATTATCGTCATGACCCAGCAGTTCACTCAAAAATATACCATCGTTCAGTTCTTTGACGATATTGGCGAGGGGTACGAATATTCATCCGACAGCTGGCCGCTCCACTCTACAATCGTGGATACGTTCGCCATTGACTGGTCTGTCGATGAGATGGTCAGTCGGCTAAAAGATGTCCTCAAGAATCACGCTACCGCTGACTCAGTGACTGAAGACGACAGGTTCTTCGGTGATCAAGGACAGGTTCAGGTAGTATTACTCAACCGGTCAAATAGCTTGGTTGAACTTCATCAAGATATCCTGACTGCACTTGAAGAAGGTGGGCTAAAACTCAATGATCCACAATTTGCTCGTGACGGGTTTCTTCCGCATGCAACTGTCCAAAAGCACGCGCGACTCGATAAGGGTGACAAGGTACGATTTACTGCGCTTAGTATTGTTGATATGTTTCCAAACAAAGATCCATACAAGCGAAAAGTGCTTAAAACCATTGCAATCGGTAGCTAGTTTACAGATTCTGCTGACTTCTCAAAGTGAGTATCCTTGCTGTTGATACATGAGCCGATTGTATTGACTTCTCCATGGACAGGCCTTCGAATAATTTCATCGCAACCTCTGCGCTAAACATATCGCCAGCTCCGACAGGATTATTGATTCAATAAATCTGCGCTCTTTACTGAGCCATTTTCTGGAGGGCTTATGTCCCAACTGATTAATAGTATTATGGATTTTCTTTAGGTATTTATAATTAATATCTATGCTGTGTTGTGTTGCAATAAAATGCACAATCATAATTCTTTTCCTGTAGACATGTTTAGTTTATAATAACCATATGAATATGATACTATGTCAAGACATTAATGGTAGAGTCCATATCGTTGCCAAGACAAGCTTAAACAAGAGAACATCCGCCTATGGAGTCATAAGGAGTAAAAAAGGAATCCTGCTCGTCAGAGACAGAACCTCCTCTGATAAGAAATGGGATTTGCCGGGTGGAGGTATCGAACCTAAAGAACGATTACTTGATGGTTTAAGGCGCGAAATAAAAGAAGAGACAGGATTGGATGTCGTGGGTAAACCTACAAAAATATGCAAATTCACCGAGTACTTCTATGATATCGATTCCGGGCAAGGATGGGAGTCAACGCGTCATTTCTATGAAGTTTCACACAAAGGCGATCCTATAATGGACGGAAACTACGAAGATATTGTTGACGCTCGGTATTTTAAACTTCCTTTACCCGAGGGACGGGTATCGGCCGTTGCTGCTATGATTACAAAAATGTAAATAATAACACATGGTTATTACAACTTATGTAGGCGGGCTATTCCGACAATCTCTTTATGTATTAGGACGTTACTACAAATTGCGCCCTTGAGAGGCTGATCATAATGTCGATCATTTCCGAACAAATCAGTAACAAGATAATTTTCTGATGGGATGATCAGGCGTTGGGGCTGAGCCTGCACGACTCAGTATTTACGCTCGAAATAGGTTCGAGCTTTGGCGTATATTGCCACCAATGAATTTGGTACCGTAAATAATTCGTGATTTTGTTAAATAGACGTTTAGGCGTCTTTTTTGTTTTTTATAAAGCTCACTTTACACCTTAGTTTTTGCAACATAATACTTTAATTGTTTACTAGATTCAATTCAATAAAAATCTATTGATCCTCGTATTAATCTGTAGAATAATTTCTAAATAATTGGCTTATCTTACACTGAATATTAATCGCACTAGCCCTATAATTATAAATTTAAAAACCTGATATAAAATCATGGTTTTTATCAATGATGGTGGCTCCTCCCAGACTTGAACTGGGGACACAAGGCTCTTCAGGCCTCTGCTCTACCAACTGAGCTAAAGAGCCACATCTAGAACAATTTTACATTAAATATCAAAAAACTACAAGTGCCGTGCTTATTATAATATATCTCAATACTATTTATATGTGATATAATTATGATGCGTGGCGCCTTGGCGGAGTGGTTACGCAGCGGTCTGCAAAACCGCGTACACCGGTTCAAATCCGGTAGGTGCCTCCACTATTTATGAAAGCATTAGTTATAGCCGATAGAAATCCAACAATAAACTTAGTCGAAACAGTCAAGAATGAAAATATTAACTTACTAATTTCTTTAGGTGATTTTGCAAGAGAAGAACTACTACAGCTATCATTGATTAATAGTACTCCAAAGATAGGTGTATATGGTAATCATTGTAGTGGCACTTACATGCCAGAAATTGGTATGTGGGATATACATTGTAAAATATGGCGATATAATGGCTTTTCCTTTGGGGGATTTGGCGGATGTGTGCGCTATAAATCATCACCCTACGCTATAATGTTTACTCAAGAAGAGGCTGTGAACTTAACAGCCAGCTTCCCTTACGTTGACATATTCATAACCCATTGCCCGCCACGAGGTGTTAATGACGAAGAAGAGTTGGCTCATCAAGGCTGGGATTGGTTGCGGGATTACGTTTTGAAAAGAAAGCCAAAAATACTATTACACGGACACACTTATCCAAATGAGAGTAATTTAGTCAGACAACTTGGCAACACAAAGATTGAGTATGTTCATGGCTGGAAAATTATTAATATTTAGGCTAACTAGTTTACTTTTTAGCTCATCAGTATTAAAATGTATATACGTGCAATATGCACGAGTTTAAATTATGAACTATGCGCGAGTGGCGGAATTGGTAGACGCGAGGGACTTAAAATCCCTTGGATGGATAATCCGTGCGGGTTCGATTCCCGCCTTGCGCACCAAGTTAGAACAACTAAATCGTCGTCCTTGTGGACGGTTTTTTAGTTTATAAATTAATGTAGTTTAAACAAGTAATGAATAAAACACCTTTAGCTGAACTTATGAGACCCCAAAAAATAAAAGATGTTATTGGGCAGAGACATCTATTATCTGAGGGTAAAATTTTATATAAAATAATCAAGCAAAAAGAGCCCGTCAGTTTAATTTTATGGGGGCCACCAGGATCTGGCAAGACAACTCTAGCTAGAATTATTGCAAAAGAAACTGAAGCTAATTTCATTGAATTAAGCGCAGTAACTAGCGGTAAAAAAGAAATAAATAATATTATAGAAATAGCAAGACAAAATTGGAACCTGCAGCTCAGAACAGTACTTTTTGTAGATGAAATTCATAGATTTAGTAAAGTTCAGCAAGATGCTTTTTTGCCACACATTGAATCTGGGTTAATTACATTAATAGGGGCTACTACCGAAAATCCAAGTTTTGAAATCATTACCCCATTACTCAGTAGAGTAAAAGTAATGACCCTTAAACCATTAGAAGATAAAGATATACAGCAAATATTAACTAAAGCAATAGAAAAGCTAGATAAATCTAAGTTAGTTACAAATGAATCAATAGAGTATTTAGCTCATATTTCAAGTGGAGATGCACGAGTTGCTCTAGGTAACTTAGAATTGGTACTTGGAATTAACAAAGGAAAGATTACCCCAGATACCATTAACACCGCGCTACAAAAAATCCCGCCAACCTATGATAAAAATGGAAACTATCATTACGATACAATAAGTGCATTTATAAAATCAATGCGAGGATCAGACATAGAAGCAACCCTTTATTACCTGGCTCGCATGATTAATGCTGGGGAGGATCCAAAGTTTATTGCAAGGCGAATGATTATCTTTGCATCTGAAGATATTGGTCTTGTTGGCAACGGCGCACTTAGTCTAGCGGTTGCAACATTTCAAGCGGTCGAGAGAGTTGGTTTACCCGAGGCTAGTTATAATCTATTCCATTGCGCTACCGCCTTAGCTAGAAGCAATAAATCACGCGAAGTTACAAATCTAATGAATAATGCTCAATCTCTGGTTAAAAAATTCCCAAACAGCCAAATACCCCTACACATTAGGAATTCTACATCAGTAATAACTAAGGACTTAGGTTACGGAAAGAACTATAAATGGCAAGCTGGTTTTAAACATGAAAAAGGATTTTTACCAAAAGATATATTAGATTACAATTCTAGTCATGGCCAAGATAACGAATCTCAGCATTAGCCATAAAAGGAATCTTTGTACAATCTAAAGCAGGATGCATCTTTTGGTATACTGCCTGTATAGCTTGAAGATTATCGCCGTGCGAAACCAATAATATAGTCTTATTACGATGAAGATTTTCAATACCCTCAATTAAACGGATAGCTCTATTAGCAACGTTAACGAGATTCTCTACTCCATGTCCATATTCCCTACCTGTAGAATCTACATGCCATACGTTTGCATATTTTTTATCAGATTCAAATTCTAATTCTCCAAAATTACGCTCCCCAAGTTCCGTAGATGCTATTGGGTTAGCAGCACCTATTGCATCAGCAATTATCTGCGCAGTTTGCATTGCGCTAGAAAAATCTGATGAATAAATTATAGTTTCAGAACCAAGCCCACAATTTTTGGCAGCCATTTGTGCCTGGCTGATACCTTCTTTGCATAAACCATTAACTAAGCTTTTACCATTTTCTGGCCAAGATATGATTATACCGCGTTCATTTGGAATACTTAAGGCGTGGCGCATTAAGTAATAATTATTTTGTAATTTAGATGGCATTTTTCGCATGACGTTTTCGCTCGTTTGAATCTAAATATCTTTTCCTTAATCGTAAATTTTTTGGAGTAACTTCAAGTAATTCATCATCTTCAATAAAATCTAAACATTGCTCTAAACTGAAGTCTGTAAATGGTGTGAGTTGTACAGATCCATCACTAGATTTACTTCTCATGTTTGTCAACTGCTTAGCCCTGCAGACATTAATTTCTAGATCATCTTGGCGATTATATATACCAACTATCATTCCAGCATATACTTCAGTTCCCGCACCGACTAACAATTCACCGCGCGCCTCAGCAGCCTGTAAAGCATAAGGGGTTGTTATTCCAGCTTCAAAAGCAATTAACACTCCGTTCCTCGTTCTAGGTAATTTACCAGATAAAGGCTGATATCCATGTGGTAAGCTATTCATAATTACCGTACCTTTTGTAGCAGTTAGTAACACGTTTCGCAAACCAATTAGGGCTCGAGTTGGCAAAATGTAGGTAAGTCTCACAGACCCACTAGAAGTTGTCTCCTGGCCACGCATTTCCGCCCGCCTGGCACCAAGCTCCTGGCTAATCGCACCAATAAATTCAGAACCAGTTTCAATCAAAAGCTCTTCTACTGGCTCTTGTTCAATACCATCAATCATTGCTGTAACTACGCGCGGTCGACCAACTTCAAATTCATAACCTTCACGTCGCATTGTTTCTATTAATACAGAAAGATGCAACTCACCACGACCAGATACAGTAAATCCTATACCATTTTCTTCAACTCTTAAGCTAACATTGGTTTCAATTTCACGACTTAAACGATCACCTATTTGCCTACTGGTTGTAAACTCACCTTCCCTCCCTTTCATAGGACTAGTGTTTGGACCTAAGTACATACTTAGGGTTGGAGACTCAATATCTATAGTAGGTAAAGCCTCAGGAGATTGCTTATCTGCTACAGTATCACCAATATGTGCCTCAGCTATACCTGTTAAGGCGACAATATCCCCAGCGACAGCTTCTTGTAGCTCTTCACGGTTTAACCCTCTATAGCCAAATATCTTATCAATGCGCCCATTAATCGTCTGATTCCCACGCTTCATGAGTACAATTTGCATACCAGGCTTTGCATTTCCACGAGCAACACGACCAATAGCATATTTACCCAGGAAGGAATCGTACTGCAAACTAGTTACCAACATTTGAAAAGAACCTTGCTCAACTTTAGGCGCAGGAATATCTTCAATAATCGCATTAAATATAGGAGTTAAATCGGCATGTTCGCTTGGGTTGTCAGGCATTTTTTCCCATGCCTTACCATCACGCCCAATCGCATAATAAACTGGATATTGTAGTTGATCATCACTAATTGCAAGCTCCAAAAATAAATCCGATACCTCATCCAAAACCTCATTAATACGGCGAGATGGCTTATCAATTTTGTTGATAATTACAACAGGCTTTAAACCAAGTTCAAGAGACTTTGATAACACAAATTTCGTCTGTGGCATAGGACCCTCTTGCGCATCGACAATCAAAAGTACTCCATCAGCCATATTGAGTGTTCGCTCAACCTCACCGCTAAAATCAGCATGACCAGGCGTATCAATAATATTTATTTTATAATCACCATAAAAAATCGAGGTCTGCTTTGCAGTGATAGTAATACCTCTTTCATGTTCCTGATCACCCGAATCCATAATAAGATCCTGACTCATTTCAGCTTGGTTATCGCGAAAAGTTTTACTTTGCTTTAAAAGCCCATCAACCATAGTGGTTTTACCATGATCCACATGGGCAATTATCGCAATATTACGAATTTTCTGTGAATTTTCCATAAAATTACTATTTTTATTAGTCTCCTTAGTGCGATTATATCAGTTGAATGGTTATATACAAAATATAGCTATTGCATTTTCTCTATTAAATCTATATAATCATTCTTGTAGTATAAAGGCTATTAAATAGTGAGGGCGCTTAGCTCAGTTGGCTAGAGCGCTTCGTTTACACCGAAGAGGTCGGGGGTTCGAGACCCTCAGCGCCCACCATATTTAGTCGGATAATTCAATCAAGTTATATTGGTTGAATTTTTATTTTATACCAAAATAAAAAGCTACCTATTTACAGTAGCAATTTAAATTATTCAGATTTGGTGCGAGCGAGAAGACTTGAACTTCCACGAGCGCAATGCTCACTAGCCCCTCAAGCTAGCGCGTCTACCAATTCCGCCACGCCCGCATATCCATTCATGATTTTAATCCAACTACGGAGTTTTGTAAACACTATTTGTACGCACTGTCCAATTTTGAACATCAAAATAACGGTCAGTAGATAATATAAATCTCATATCAGAATTAACTGCTTGTACACCCTTCAGTGACACATATAAAGCTGCTGGGCGATATAATCCGATTGCTGGAACTTGCTGAATCCACCTATTTACAAAGTTTCTATACTTCGCTTCTCGTAGAGAGTCTTTAGGGCGCGAACGACCACTACTCAAGGCGTCATCCGATATTCCATCTTTATAATTAGATAGATTTAGCCCTCTAGCTACAGCCTGAGAAGAATGCCAATACGCGTATACATCTGGATCAGCTCCAACAGATAGATTATATATTAAAACATCGTAATCACGCGGCTGAAGCACTAGACTTGCAAAATTCTGAGTAGGGTCAGAAGTATCTGTAATACTAATTTGAGATTCAATACCCAATAATCGCCACTGATCTGCTATATTTTTTGCCACCTTTTCGTATTCATTGTCTTTTTTTAGAGCAATTCGCAAAATGAGCTTTTCATTATTTTTTGTACGAATACCAGACACATCTCGTTTCCAGCCAGCTTTTTCAAGAATATCATTTGCTTTATCTTGATTATATTGTGAGATTTTTATATTCTTAAGACTTGCAATCTGGCTATCTAAAATCGGCAGATCAGCAGATAGAGGATTATAACCTATGTCTTTTTTAATTCTTTTAATATCAAGACCGTATCTAAGGGCGCTTCTTACACTGGCATCTTTTAGAATTTCAGAATCAGTATTTAATATAGCGTAAACGCCAGCATTTACTGTAGGCGTGTATCCATTAAATCTTGGATCATGAGTTAATTTACCAAAACTATCAGACGTAACATCTGCTGCAGCATTAATTGATTGACTCTTTAATGCAGCAACGAGAGATTCGTTATCACTATAAGTGTGAAGTTGAAAACGCTCTACTTTTGAAGCACCTTTGTAATATCTAGGATTACGAATCATATGCAGAACAGTATGTTTATTGGCTTCTTTTGTGCGCTGTAATAAACTAAACTTAAAAGGACCACTGCCAATAGGTGAATTACTAAACCTATCTTCACGCAAAGAATGAATTGGTACTCTCTCTAGAATATGTTTTGGAAGTATCGAAAAAGTTAAAGTATTTGGGAATGGCGTATATGCACTAGGTAGTTTAAATTCTATTTTTGTATTATCTACCTTTTTAAACTCAATATTGCGCCAACCCTCAGAATTAGGCGCACCAGAAGATGATCTTTTTATAATATTTAACGTAAAAATAACATCATCAACGGTAAGGGGTGTATTATCATGCCATAACGCTCTTTGATGTAGCGAAATAGTATATATTTTACCAGTTTTATCAACATTATACCCCGTTGCTAGATCACCACTTAGACTCCCGGTGTCATCGTATCTAAATAGCGAAGAGAACATTAATCGACTAGCTGCAATCTCACTGGCAGTTGTAGCATAGATTGGATTCAATGTCGAAATATCCCCAACCATTCCTTCGGCATACGTACCTCCTCTAATTGGCGCTATATCTGTATAGCCAGAACGAAGAAATATAAAGTGCGCTACCATGATAAAAATAAGCAACCCCACTCCGCTCAGCCAAATACCTATATTTCGACGAGCTTCGTATACATTGTCCCATCTATCCAAAATAAATCTACGCGCATGACCTATAGTAGCATCCTCTGCTTTACGTACACCCTTAGAAATGCCCGTCTTTGCATTCATGCGTAAATTTTGAAATTTTTGCCAAGATCGATCAATTCTGGACACTGTCTATACCTAGTTATTTACTAATTACTGGTAGCAATAAACCTGCTAAGATTGAGAGCACAAATATAACTGACATTACTATAGTAAACTCAAACAAACTCTTGTCTAATCCACGCCTTGTAGTATAAAGTTCACCAGAACTACCAAAACCAGCACCCAAACTTGCTCCGCGTTGTTGGAGTAGAATTGCTAGAATCATCAACACAGCAGAACCAAGAGTTATCATTTGCAAAAACGAATCCATAAGTTAACTTCCCTTCTTATTATTTAATCGTCTCAATTCCTGAGCGCTACTTACTATATAGTTTATCAAACTAAGTAACATTCCAGCAAAAATTGAACTTAAAAAAGTGAGGTGAAGACCAGGCACTAGTTGTAATGCAAGCCAAACCATAAAACCATTAACTATCAACATAAATAACCCCAATGTTAATAATATAGCCGGCAGAGAAAGAATCACTAAAACTGGTCTTAAAATACTATTCAATATAGAGAATACCAACCCAGCAGACAAATATATACCTACTTCAGAATTATGGATAATGTCTCCTGTACCAAGCAACCTAACAGCAATCCATAACCCAAATGAATTAAGTAGCCAGCGCACAACAAAAACAGCAAATTGCTTTTCCATATTGGTTGATTATAGCATATTATTGAATTTATTTACATCTAAGCATCTCTTAGGCTATTTTTTATTTTTTTAGCAAGAGAATCATTTGTTATTTTGGAAATATCTTCAATACTAGCCTTTTTTATATTACCCAGAGATCCAAAATGTCTAAGTAATTTACGCTTGGTTTTTGGTCCTATACCATGGATGTCATCAAGTATACTTTTAGTCGCATTTTTACGCTTAAGTGTAGAATGGTAACTAACTGCAAAGCGATGCGATTCGTCACGGATACGCTGAAAAAGTTTGATGATATCAGTACTAGCAAATAGTGTATTGATATTATCTGAGTTTGATACTTGAGCTTGCGCGGACATCACTAAGCTATCATCTGCCGCCCGCAAGTTTTTTGAGTGCGATCCAGCATTGCGCTGCCCTGGATGTAAATTCACCACATAAACCTCACCATCTTCATAAACCATAACGTCAGTCCGTAGCTGTGACCGAAGCTGCTCAATGAACGCTATATCAATCTGCGAACCAGTTTTATGTACCAGCAGCTCTTCCTCGCGCTTGGCGATGCTGACAATCGGCACGGCGACGCCACGCTCATCACGCGCTCTGATGGCCGCCGCTAGCTGACCTTTACCACCGTCAATCAGTAACAAGTCAGGACGACCCCAGCCTTTTAGATGACGCTCACTCAGCCGGCGAAAAATCGTCTGATAGATATTGCCGGTGTCATCATTTTTCTCACTGACTTTGAATTTGCGATACTCCGCCCGGTCACTAGCACCATTCGTAAACACCACCATACTGGAGACAACTTGCCGCCCGCTCATATGCGAAATGTCATAACCCTCGATACGCACTGGGATATTCTTTAGACCCAACAATTTTGCCAAATCAGCCAACGCCTTGTCTTTAGAAATATCCAAAAACTCCTTGTCGCCAAAGCAAACCCGCCGTTGTAGTTCCCGCATGGCGCTAAGCTTATTGCGAAGATCAGCCGCCCGCTCAAAATCGTGCAGCCCAGCCGCCGTTTTCATGTCGCGCTCCAGCTCGGCAGCGATGGCTTTACGATTGCCCTTGATGTAGCTGATGAGTTTGCGCAAAGTGGCTTTGTAGGCGGCTGGTCCATCACTCAACCGCGGACTTAGTCCCAAATCTTCATCCAACTTCGACTGTCCCGGACGGCGCTGCCTGGTCAAATAGGGAAACACCCGCCGCAGATAGCGCAGCGCTTTTTTCAAGGCAAAGCCATTATAAAACGGGCCAATATATTCTGCGCCGTCATCGGCTGGATTGCGCGTAAAACTGACAGTCGGCCACTCGCTTTTCATGTCGATTCGCACGAAAGTTTGTGATTTATCATCGCGCAGCAAAATATTGTAGCGCGGCATATAACGCTTGATCATCTCGCTTTCTAGGAATAGCGCGTCAATCTCGCTCTCGGTTTCGATCCAATCGGTATCATAAATTTCGGCGACCAGCGCCCGAGTTTTGGCGTCAAAATCTTTGCTGCTCTGAAAATACTGCCGCACGCGGTTTTTTAACACCGCTGCTTTGCCTATATAGATGATCTCGCCGCTCGCCGACTTATGAAAATAAACACCGGGGCTGCGCGGTAGAGTTTTGAGCTTTTGCTGCAACTGTTTATTCACAAGTACTATTATATCTTATATCAAACAACTAGGCTGCTGATTATGTCAGCCAACCTCTTCTTCTATAGTCATTTTCTATTCCGTAATATTGTTTCAAACAACTCAGGAAAAGTATCGTCGGCCATATCACGCTTACCACAAAAATGCCCATACCCCGGAAATAATCGATAACAGGCAGACGGGAAAGATTTTTTTATAATTTTTATTGCAGTATCAACTCGCACCGAGTCATTGTCAGAGTAGAATATAGTTAGACTACGTACGCGATCAAGTAGCGCCTCGTCAATCTTAAAATCAAAAAAACCGCCACGAAGCGGCTCATCATATGGAGCTTCGGGGTTAAACTTATCGCCAAAAGCTGGCGCAACAAGATAAACGTCGCCTGCACAAATTTGCGGGTTCTCACTCATCCATTGAATCAAAAAGCCCCCGCCACAACTATGACCAACCAATATAGTTTCTGAATTTACATCATATTTTTCAAAAGTCTGTCGCCACAACGAGTAATCTGGTCGCCACGATTCGGGCATCTCGGGCGTCTGAGTGTCAATACCGCAAATTAGCAGCTGCTGTTGCAGCCATGGAATCCAAATCGAATTACTGGTACTCGGTAAATTTGGGTTAAAATATGACTGTTTAGACGGCTTACCGTGAACAATTATCGCCTGCTTCATATTTCAATATTAACATAATAACAAGCCAGCTTATGAATTTGACAAATATGCAATGTATGATATGATAGTAAGCGAAACGATGGATGGTCTAAAACAACCCATAACAACTTTTTGCATAGGCGGGGGCGGTAGTCATTTGACAAGAGGCTCAGTCGCTTTTAATCATATTAAAAATACCCTGTCAGAGTATAACATTACTCCTCATAATATTCACGGCGTTACCGATGATGACGCAATCGGCTCTCGTGTACGTTCTCCCTCAGAACAATATGAAGAAATAATGGATAATATGCCTAGCGGAGCCAAAGAAAAAAGCGAAAAAAGTTCCGTATTATTAATAGCCCAATGTATGGGTACGATCGCCGCCCATCAAGCATTATTGTCCATGACAGAAGAAAACATAAATACAGCACTTGTAACCTTTTCACCTCCATTACCAAACCCCGACAAAGTAGTTCAATTGCCAAATTCTAGAAAACGACGGCGCCATAATGATACAGAAATGCAATGTCCGACATTTCCGGACGACAAAATAGGCGATTTTGATGCTCTATGCCGCGAGTGGCTCCCTATTCCTCCCGAGTATTTCTGTGGCATCCAAGAAGCTCACGGTCTAGAACATCAACTGCACCAATCAGTCGAAGTTGGCCGCGCAGCAGTAATTGCAGCAGAAAGAGACTGGAATACTAATACTCCGTTAATTGTTAGCAGCTGGAGGAGAAGTTGGCAACTGCGCGGATTGCACGGAGCCAGACAACGAGCTATCGTCATACCAGAAGCTGGCCATTCACTCCATCCAAGCGGCGAAAACAAGCATCTCGCTCCCCTCTCGCAACGGCAAGCCTGCCAACTTGTCGTCGACGCCGGCTTAAAAATTTTGAACACCAGCTTTCCAGGCAGAGAATTGAAATAAACAAGAAGGTACTTCAACTACCTATCAACGGCGTAAGTATTCTTCCAAAAACTCGCTCCACTCCGGTGCATTCTTCTCGCAGAAATAATGGCGTAAGAAATCAACCATAATCTGCTGACGGTTTTTTGCCTCTATCCGCCCCGGCTCGGTCAGCATCAAGCCCTTCAGTTTCAGCAGCTTTTCAAAAAAGTGATTGATGAAGCCGTCAGTATCATGCGTATTGCCGTCAGCATTATATTCGTGCGCCGCCAGATTAACATTCG
>ERZ773077.1419-NODE-1419-length-16447-cov-44.429295_pt1 | contig 16447 bp, 15 predicted proteins | sample MGYA00580612_ERZ773077 | MGnify/ENA primary metagenome ERZ773077 (study PRJEB29015, sample SAMEA2737971) | human oral metagenome | biome: human oral; feature: human-associated habitat; material: dental | place: China | collected 2021 ...
ATTCAAAAGCAGCCTGCGTTTGCCCTTCGGCTTTCGATAAGCGCCAACCCAGCAACAAAGCATCGGCATCCAACTGGTCGACCCTGCTTTGATAAATGCGGAAATAACGGCCGGCATCGTTCAAATCGCCGCTTTGCAACTTCGCCCTGGCGCGTTCTTTAAACACAGGGATAAAATCAGGGTTCATGCCCAAAGCGCGCTCGAAATAGGCATCTGCCAAAGAAAACTGCCCCATTTTAGCGGAACATATCCCTTTGTTCAAATACGCCATTTCAGGTGTCGGATAAGTCGGGTCGGCCAGCGCGCGGTCGAAATAAGGAATCGCGGCATTCGGATTGTTCTTAATCGAGCAAATATACCAACCGTAGTTATTGTTGATTTCCGCACCGTTCGGACTGAGCGACAATGCCCGCTGGAAGCTCTCTTCCGCCTTGTCGTACACTTTCAGGAACTGGTAAATCTGCGCCCGAATCAACCAAGCGATATCGTAGCGGCTGTTGGTCTTCAGCGCGTCTTCAATCGCCACGGTTGCCGCACGGTAATCACGCGCATTCATATATTCCACGGCCAGCTGCGTCTTAATGCGCACCGCCTCGTCATTTTTTTCCCGGCTGGTCCTACTGCGGAACTTGGTCAACGTTGCGCCCGGACCTTCGGTAACGCAACCGGACAGCAAGCCGATAATGCAGCCTGCAATAATCCAATGTTTCTTGATGAATAAATTTTTCATCATGGCTTTGTCTCCAAATAAATCTGCTGCCATTTTTCCTGGCGTTTGGTTTTGTCTTGCACCTGGCCGGCCAGTTGTCCGCACGCTGCATCAATATCGTCGCCGCGTGTTTTGCGGACGGTGGTTACCAAGCCGGCTTCCATTAAAATTTCTTTGAAAATATTGATATTTTTGTTACTCGAACGCTCGTACCCCGAATTTGGGAAGGGATTGAACGGAATAAGGTTGAATTTGCACGGCGTGTCTTTTACCAGCTGCACCAATTCGTGCGCGTGTTCGGGTTTGTCGTTCACGCCGTCCAGCATCACATACTCAAATGTGATGAAATCGCGCGGTGCTTTGGCCAAATAGCGGTTGCAGGCTGCCATCAGTTCTTTAAGCGGATATTTTTTGTTCAGCGGCACGATTTCGTCCCGCACTTTGTCGTTGGAGGCGTGCAGCGACACCGCCAGCGCAACGGGCATATCTTCTTTCAGCCTGTCCATCTGCGGCACCATGCCCGATGTGGACACGGTTACGCGGCGGCGGCTCAAACCGTAGCCGTGGTCGTCCAGCATAATGGACAGCGCGGTGACCACGTTGTCGTAATTGGCCATCGGTTCGCCCATGCCCATCATCACGACGTTGGAAATCACGCGTTCGTTTTTCGGCGTCACGCCCAATGCCTTGTTCGCCCACCAAAGCTGGCCGATAATTTCGGCAGCGGTAAGGTTACGGTTGAAGCCCTGCCGCCCGGTGGAACAGAACGTGCATTCCAGCGCACAGCCCACTTGGGACGAAATGCACAATGTGCCGCGTTCAGTCTCGGGAATGAACACGGTTTCCACGCCGTTGCCCGTGCCGACATCCAGCAGCCATTTGCGCGTGCCGTCCCTGCTTTCTTGGGCGGCCATCAACGCAGGAATACCGACTATGGCTTTTTCCTGCAATTTGGCACGCAGGGATTTGGCCAAGTCGGTCATTTCGTCAAAACTCTCCGCACCACCCTGATGTATCCAACGCATCACCTGTTTGGCGCGGAAGGGTTTTTCGCCCATTTGCGCGAAGTGTTCGGTGAGTGCGTTTAAATCAAAATTGAGCAGGTTGGTTTTCATTATAGTCCGCGCTGGAAAAAAGGCAGACAAAAGCAGCCTGCACTTTGATAGGGTTGGTCATTTTAAATTTTAGATATAATTATTTTGTTGTTTATCGAGCAATTTTAACGCTGTTCGTTTTTCTGCCAATAGGTTTGATAAATCTTGGCATACGTTCCATCCTCGCGGATTTTTTCCAAGCCGTCATTGATTTCCTGCTGCAATTCCGTGTTATTTTTGGCCAGCGCAAAACCATAACTCTCTTTCGGGAACGAAATATTTTGCACAAAAACCGCCTGATGGCTGCCGTTCTGCTGCAAATAATATTCCAGAATCAGGCTGTCACCCAGTACCACTTGCGTTTGATGGTTGAGCAGATTTTTCACCTGTTCCCACACCGTATCGTAATACACAATGTTTTTACCATCGCCGGAAGCCAAATAATCGGCCGCCATCTTGTCATACACCGTCCCGCGGCCCACCGCCACCGATTTGCCTTTTAAATCAGCGAAACTCTTGGCATCCGCCAAAGATTTATCGACCAGTACAGCCGCCGAATAATCCAGAATAGGCTCTGAAAAATTCACTTTCTGACGGCGTTCGTCATTGATGGTAATCGCACCTGCTGCAATATCCGCCTTGCCAGATTCCAACGCAGGCAACAAATCCTTCTTGGAATCCACCACCTGATATTCAAAAGAAATGCCCTTCTTGGCAGCAATCGCCTGCAGCAAATCGTACTCGAAACCTGTAATTTTACCATCAACATACGCCACCATCGGCGGTTTCACCCTTTCCGTTACCACACGGTAAACTTTGCCGTTTTTTGCAGCCGGTGCAGTCGTTTCGGCCGCAGGTTTCGATGAATCACAAGCGGCCAACAGCGCCAAACCCGCGCAGGCAGACAATACTAATCTCAACGTCATTTGAATCAACCTATTGTGCGTACATAAATTTCTTCCGGATTAAAGAAGAAGTCAATTTCAATTTTTGCATTTTCCAAACTATCGGAACCATGCACTGCATTTTCACTCGTATCATTGGCGAAATCTTTACGAATCGTTCCTTCCAAAGCATTTTCCGGATTGGTCGCACCCATAATCTCACGATTTTTGGCCACCGCATTTTCGCCTTCCAGCACCTGAACCATCACCGGCCCGCTTACCATGAACGCAACCAAATCGTTGAAAAACGGACGTTCTTTATGAACTGCATAAAATGCTTCCGCTTCTTCGCGTGTCAAATGCTTCATTTTTGCCGCTACGATTTTCAAGCCGTTACTTTCAAAACGATCATAAATCTTGCCGATAACATTTTTGCTTACCGCATCGGGCTTAATAATGGAAATAGTGCGTTCAATCGCCATAAAAATCCTTTCAGGAACTTATTGAGAGAGTTTAGAGATAAATGGCAGTTATTCTATCAAAGTTTTATCTGCTGTAATAGCTATTTTGAAACCTTATACGCTGATTAGAATAGATCCTACGGAGCAGAAACTCAACTGACGGAATTAATGGAATTTTCATTCGCTCACTATTGCACGATATAAAAAGCTAAAACCAATGAAAAAATTTCGATCCCCACGCCTCCTTCCTCATAAGCGAAATTTCCAATATAGGCAGGAATCACCACCAAACACCATCCTCTCTCCTTTTACAGCCTGCACAACGAGTAAAGCAACTTTACAGATACCTATATTAAATCGCGGTTACACAAAAATGCCGTCTGAAAACCCCGAATCCCGGTTTTCAGACGGCCTTCACACAACATCATCAATGGTCGGAAGCCTTTTCCGCCCCGATACCGGTCATCGAACGGACATACTGCTCTTCATAACCGGCCTTGTCTTCTTCGGCACGGGCAGATTTGTCGGTTATTGAAGCCAGCCAAGCCGCAATAAAGGCAGCGGGGATGCTGAAAATGGCGGGCGAACCGTAGGGGAAGACGGGCGATTCGAAATGAAACACGCTAACCCACACACTCGGCCCCAAAATAATCATCACCAACGACAGCAGCAGGCCGGTATAGCCGCCGACAACCGCGCCGCGCGTGGTCAATCCTTTCCAAAACATCGACAGTGCCAAAATCGGGAAATTGGCCGAAGCCGCTACGGCAAAAGCCAAGCCGACCATGAAGGCAACGTTTTGATTTTCAAAAATCAAGCCGAAAATAATCGACAAAACACCCAAAATCAGCACGGTAGCGCGTGAAACCCGCATTTCCTCATGGGAAGTGGCCTTTCCTTTGCGGATTACCGACGCATAGATGTCATGGCTCACCGCCGAAGCACCCGACAGGGTCAAACCCGCCACCACGGCCAAAATGGTTGCGAATGCCACCGCCGAAATAAAGCCTAAGAACATATTGCCGCCCAAAGCTTCGGACAAATGCACCGCCGCCATATTGCTGCCGCCTATCATCTCATAAACGGTTTTGCCGTCTTTCACCATTTCCGCGAAGAAATTCGGATTGTCCTTGGTCACAAAAATAATGGCGCCGAAACCGATAATAAAAGTCAGGATGTAGAAGTAGCCGATAAAGCCCGTGGCGACAAACACCGATTTGCGCGCTTCCTTCGCGTCCGGCACGGTGAAAAACCTCATCAGGATGTGCGGCAGGCCGGCCGTACCGAACATTAAAGCCAATCCGAGCGACAACGCATCAATCGGGTCTTTCACCAAACCGCCCGGCTCCAAAATTTTGCTGCCTTTTTCATGAATGGACACCGCTTTGGCAAACATCTGCTCCATGCTGAAACCCGATGCCTTTAAAATCACGAAAGCCATGAAACTCGCACCCGACAACAGCAGCACCGCTTTAATCATCTGCACCCAAGTGGTCGCCAACATTCCGCCGAACAACACATACGCCACCATCAAAACGCCGACAATGACTACGGCCGACAGATAATTCATGCCGAACAACAACTGAATCAGCTTGCCCGCGCCAACAATCTGCGCAATCAGGTACAGCATCACCACCAAAATCGAACCGGAAGCGGCCAAGAGGCGGACCGGCGTTTGCTGCAAACGGTAGGCCACCACGTCGGAAAAGGTAAATTTGCCCAAATTCCGCAGCCGTTCGGCCACCAAGAACAACACCAGCGGCCAACCGACCAAAAAGCCGGTGGAATAAATCAAACCGTCATACCCGCGCGTGAACACCATGGCGGAAATACCGAGGAAAGACGCTGCCGACATAAAGTCGCCCGCAATCGCCAAACCGTTTTGAAACCCCGAAATTCCGCCGCCGGCCGTGTAAAAATCCTTGGACGATTTGTTTTTCTTTGCCGCCCACTTGGTGATAAACAGCGTGGCGCCGACGAAAATAAAAAACATCACCACCGCTGGAACATTCAGCGGACGCTGTTGCACCTCGCCGGAAATAGCATCTGCCGCCCATGCGGCGTTGCCGGCCAAGCAGGCTGCAAAGGCAAAATAAAATTTATTCATCTTTTTCATTTTTTCCCCTCCGTTACTTCGCGCACCACTTCGCGGGTGGTTTCTTCAAAACGGCCGTTGGCAACATAAACATAAATGCCGGTAATCGCCACCGCAAACAAAATCACGGCCAGGCCGATATAAATCCCCCAAGTCGTTATCCCGCCCTCGGACACGGGCGTGGCAAACGCCTGCGGATCGATGCCGAGATAGGCGACAAACAGCGTATAGACCGCAAACATCACGGCGGAAAACGTCCAGCCCAAAATCGATTTCTGTTTGGCCATGGTTTGGAACTTGGGATGCGACAGTACTTTGGAAGTTGTCTGCTTATCCATTTTTCAATCTCCTCTTACTTTGTGTTCAGCCGGCAAACCGGTATGGCGCGATTTAAAATCCCTGCAGACATTTTGGCTAATTTTATTTTCAGATGGGCATCATCAGTCTGCCTGATGGCCGGCGTGTCCGGCGTGTGCCCGCCGCTTCGTGCTGCCTTATCAAAACGGGTGTTCCGGCACGGCAAAGAATAGAGGCCGTCTGAAAAGTTTTCAGACGGCCTCTGTTGTCATGAAGTTTGCTATTACTGCAAACGGTGTTGCTCTTCGCGTACGGCATTCACCACGTCCGCACCGAACAGTGCGTTCACGTCCGTTTCGTCGAATACGTATTTTTCGTTGCAGAAATCGCAATCCACCGAAATGCTGCCCTCTTCCGCCACAATCGAACCGACTTCCTCACCGCCCAGCATCAGCAGCATGTCGCTGACTTTGCCGCGCGAGCAGGTGCAGGCGAATTCCAGCGTTTCCGGTTCGAAAACGCGCGGCGGGGTTTCGTGGAACAGGCGGTACAGCAGATGTTGCGCGTCTAATTTCAGCAGCTCCTCCGCCGTTACGGTATCGGCCAGCGCGGTAACGTGCGCCCATGCGTCTTCGTCCAAGGCTTCTTCCGGCAGACGTTGCAACAGCAGGCCGGATGCGGTATCGCCGTCGGCGGCCAGCGTGATGTGGGTTTCCAGCTGTTCGGAACGCAGCATGTAGTGGGTCAGCATTTCGGCGATGCTGCCGCCTTCCAGCGGTACCACGCCCTGCCACGGCTCGCCGTCCTGCGGCTGGACGGTAATGACGAATACGCCGTTTTCGCCCAAGAGGTCGCGCAGGGTTTCGTTGCCGCCTATTTGCGCGGTTTCGTCCCAACGCACGGTGGCGCGGCAGGTCTGATTGGAAGTGGCTTCCACCACCAGCATTTTCAGACGGCCTTGCCCCTGAACCTGCACAATCAATGTGCCTTCGAGTTTCAGGTTGCTCGACAACAGTGCGCCTGCGGCCAGCAATTCGCCCAATGCGCGGCGGATGGCGGCGGGATATTGTTTGCGGCCGACAATGTGCCGCCACACTTCCTCCAGCCGGACATGCAGGCCGCGGACGGGCATGTCGTCGAAAATAAAGCGGGTGCGTAAGTCTTGGTTGTTCGGGTTCATTTTTGTCCTTTTCAATCTCGGCAGTTCGTGCAGGATGTTTTTACGGCAAAGCGGAAACTTTGAAACACAGCCGCCGCCATTCTCCCGCAAGCAGGAATCCGGAGGTTGGGCATAACGGCAATTCCCTTCCACTTCTGAAAAATCGAAGTCCGGATTCCCGACTGCGCGGGAATGGCGGCGGTTGTATATTTCCATCCGAGCCGTCGTCTTTTCAGACGGCCTGTATCTTTATTCCTCCTGCCCTTTCTGCTCTTTCGGCAGTCGCAGGATGGAAACGACGAATCCGCCCCAAATCACTACCAGGGAAATCATCATCATAATGATGGCATTTGTGCTCATTCCAAGTCTCCTTCGTTGTTGTCAATCGGGGCAATAGTGGCCGCGCTGCGGTGCCACGGCAGGAAGGTCAGGATAACGGACAATACGATGAGGCCGCCGGCCATACCCCAGCCCAGAATATTCAGGAACCAATCGGGATAACCGCTGTAGTTTTTCGCCAATAGGTCGCGTGTATCGAGGAACAGCATGTAGCCCAACACATTAAGCGTGGTGAGGATGAAGAAGTTCCAGACAATGCCGATTTTGAAAGAGGAAACGGAATTGACGTGTTTGCGCAGCAGCGGCAGTTTTTCCCACACCACCAAAGCCAGCACATACATGAAACCGGCGGCCACGATGCCGTAAACGTTGATGAATTTGTCCAACACGTCCAACACGGGCAGGCCTGTGGTCGTACCGAACAGCAGGGTGGAAATCACCGCCATCGGAATGCACACGGCCAATGTAGCCGGCACGCGCGCCACTTTCCATTTGTCCTGCACGGCGGCCACAATCACTTCCACCACGGAAATTAGGGAAGTAATGCCGGCAAACACCAGCGAACCGAAAAACAGTACGCCGATAATCGAGCCCAAAGGAGCCTGCACCTGATTGATGATGGTCGGGAAGGCGATAAAGGCCAAGCCGATGCCGGAAGAGGCAACATCGCTGACCTCCTTGCCCTGCGAGGCGGCCATAAAGCCCAATGCGGCAAACACGCCGATACCGGCCAATACTTCGAAACTGCTGTTGGCAAAGCCGACCACCAAACCGGTGCTACCCAAATCGGATTTGGGTTTCAGATACGACGAATAGGTAATCATGATGCCGAAACAGATGGAAAGCGAGAAGAAAATCTGGCCGTAAGCCGCCACCCACACGCCCGGTTCGGCCAACTTAGACCAATTGGGCGTAAACAGCGCGTCCAAGCCTTTGGTTGCGCCCGGCAGCGTGAGCGAAATGCCGACCATCAAAACGAACATCACCACCAAAAGCGGCATAAAGAAGGTGGACGCACGCGCCACGCCTTTCTGTACGCCTGCGGCCAGGATGAAGATGGTAAACAGCCACACGCCGATTAGCGGCCACAACACGGTGCCGACAAAATCCAGCCCCAAACCGGGGTCTTTCGCCATTTTCAGGTATTCGCCGAAAAAGAAACTTTCGGGCTGCGCGCCCCATGTTCCGGTAACCGAATAGAAGGTATAGCTGACCGCCCAGCCGAGAATCACGGCGTAATAGGTACAAATCACGACGTTGGTCAGCACGTTCCACCAGCCGAACGGCTCGAAATATTTGGAAACGTGGCGGAAAGCCAACGGGGGAGAACCGCGGTAACGGTGGCCGATGGCGTAATCGAGCAGCAGCAGCGGGATACCCGCCGTAATCAGCGCAATCAGATAGGGAATAATGAACGCGCCGCCGCCGTTGTCATAAGCGACATAGGGAAAACGCCAGATATTGCCCAAGCCCACCGCCGAACCGATGGCGGCAAACATAAAGGCTTTCCGGCTGGAAAAAGTTTCGCGCTGCGATTGTTGTTGTTCAGACACGAATGCACCTCCTTGATGTGATGGCCGCAGCCCGAATGGACCGCGGCGATGAATACAAAAAAACGTCGGAAACGGATTTCCGACCGATATAAAACGCCATCATACTGGTTTGTGTAAAGTTTTGCGAGTAGAAATTAATTTTTGCATTATTCCGTTACAAAAGGCCGTCTGAAAAACATTTTAAGAAAACCCTGCTTTCAGACGGCCTCACCAATCCAGCCTGCCGTGCGCGGCTTCCTGCACGATGCTGTGGTCGGCCAGATTGACGGCGGTCAGGCAGCCGCCCCACAGTGCGCCGGTATCAAGTGCCAGCACTTTTTTTTCCGCACTGTCGAGCAGGCCGAGTGCCGACCAATGGCCGAACACTATGGTGTGGTCGAGGTGGCGGCGGTTCGGCGCATCGAACCAGGCATGGAGGTGCGGCGGCATTTCAGACGGCGTGCTTTTGAAGTCATAATCCAAACTGCCGTCGGCGTTTAAGGCGCGCATACGGGTAAAAACGTTCACCAGCAGGCGCAATCTGTCTGCACCCCGCAAATCTTCCGACCAGGCGGCGGGTTTGTTGCCGTACATTTCGGCAAAATATTCGCCGTGTTTGCTGCGGCGCATGCTGTGTTCGACTTCGCGGGCAAACTCCGCCGCCTGCGCCGCCGTCCATTGCGGCAAAAGTCCGGCATGAACCATCAGATAGCTGTCTTTCTGCACCAGCAGCGGCTGATGGCGCAACCAGTCGCGCATTTTGTCGGCGTGTTTGTGCTTGACGATGGGCTCGATGGTATCGCGTTTTTTCATCGTGCCGTGGCCGTAGAGGACGGCCAGCAGGTGCAGGTCGTGGTTGCCGAGGATAATCTGCACGCTGTCTTCGTGCTTCATGCAGAATTTGAGGCTCTCCAGCGATTTGGGGCCGCGGTTGACGATGTCGCCCGTGAGCCAGAGCGTGTCGCAGCCGTGGTTGAATCCGATTTTGGCCAGCAGGGCTTCCAGTTCGTCGAAGCAGCCCTGCACGTCGCCGATTGCGTAATGCGCCATGATGTGTACATCCTTGATTTGCGGTGTGTTTGGTATGCGGGCGGTCAAACCGCCTCAAAGCGGCGGAAACGGCGGGCCGTTTCATGCCCGGCCTGTTTTTCAGACGGCCTGCATACCTTGGTTTTATTGTGTTTCCGGCCGCCTGCCTATTTTTCTTCCGTCCAGGCCTGCCTTAAGGCAGTCTGAACGGTGTCGCCGTCGAAGCCGCGATAAGCCAAAAAGCGCATCTGTTTGAGTTTTTCGGCATAGTCGGCGGGCGGGTGTTTGAATTTTTTGCGCACCACTTCTACGGCGGAAGCCAATTCGTTGTCGCGGTCGGGCAGTAAGGCGCGCACGGTTTCTTCGTCCACGCCCTTTTGCGCCAAAGCCTGTTTCAGCCGCAATGAGCCGTGTTTGCGGCTTTTGCTGTGGATATAGGCTTCGGCATAGCGTTCGTCGGACTGCCAGCGGCGGTCGGCGAATTCGTTCAGTACGCGCTCGATTTCCTCTTCGCTCTCGGCATGCGGGGCAAGTTTGCGCTTGAGTTCGGCACGGCTGATTTCCTGCCGTGAAAGGATGTCGAGTGCGCGGGCGCGGAGGGTTTTCTGCGGGTTCATAGGCCGTCTGAAAGGGTTTGGTTGGATGGGATGGGCGGAACGATCCTTGAGGCCGTCTGAAAAACCGCTTCCGTCTGTTTTCAGACGGCCTTCTCTTTTTCTTCCCGCTGCGGGCGCAGGTTTTCGTAGATTTCCGGCAGCGAGCCGATTGTCCAATCTGGCCGCGTAGCTTCGTGTTTCGAGAGTTCGGCCATGTCGCCGTAGCCGAAGGTTACCCCTATACTCGGGCAGCCCGCCGCTTTGGCAGCCAGGATGTCGTTGCGCGAATCGCCGACCATAATCATGTTTTCCACCGGAACGCCCAGCACTTCGGCGGCATGCAACAGCGGCGCGGGCGAAGGTTTTTTCTCCGGCAGGCTGTCGCCGCCGAGTACGAGGCTGAAGTAGTCGGACAGGCCCAATGCTTCCAGCAGTTTGACCGCCAGCACTTCGTTTTTGTTGGTAATCACCGCCAACGGGATACCGAGCGATTTCAATAATCCCAGCCCCGCTTCGGTTTCGGGATAGGCACGGGTACGGTCGGCAATATGTTCTGCGTAATATTGAACAAACAGGGTAAAGCCCTGCGCCCACAGTTTTTCTTCCGCCCTACCGTCTACATTGCCGGTCAGCGCGCGGTGCACCAACACGGCAATGCCGTCGCCGACATAGCTTTCAACGGTCGGCTGCGGCAGCGGCGGCAGGTCGAGCGACGCACGCATGGCATTGGCGGCAGCCGCCAAATCGGGCAGCGAATCGCAAAGTGTGCCGTCCAAATCAAAGGCGGCGGCTTGAACGTGTTCTATCGTGCCGTTCACAAAATTCTCCTTCAAGGAAGAGGCCGTCTGAAAACGCAGGGTAGATCAACCGAAAGCGGTTTTCAGACGGCCTTTTCAATACATTCACAACTCCCGAATCATCCCGTCCACCATTTCCGCCGAATGGACGGCGGCGGTTTGCAGGAACTCGTCAAAGCTGACATCCGCCTTCTCGTCGGCCGCATCGGATACGGCGCGGATAACGACAAACGGCAGGCCGAATTGGGCGCAGGTTTGCGCGATGGCCGCAGCCTCCATTTCCACCGCCTGCACATCGGGAAAATTCTTGCGGATAGCGGCAACGGCTTCGCTGCTATGGACAAACCGGTCGCCGCTGACAATCAGCCCGCGCCGTACTGCGGCATTCGGAAACGCTGCAGCCGCCCGCTCGGCAGCGGTTACCAAAGCATGGTCGGAAGCAAACGCCGGCGGCAGTTGCGGCACTTGGCCGATTGCATATCCGAAGGCGGTAACATCGACATCATGATGCGCGGTTTCGCTACCGATGACCACATCCCCCACTTTCAAGCCCTGCCCCAAACCTCCCGCACTGCCGGTGTTGATGACGCAGTCGGGAGAAAATTTGAGGATAGCCGTGGCAGTAGCCGCGGCCGCATTGACTTTGCCTATCCCGCTCAACGTCAGCACAATGCGTTTGCCGTGCAATTCGCCGTAATGGATTTCAAACGCGCCGAAACGGTGGCTTTCACGGTTATTCAGACGGCCTTTCAATAATTCAATTTCGGGCTGCATCGCGCCGATGACGGCAATGGTGCGGATAGTGTTCATCCCGTTTCCTTTCCCGAAATCAGGCAAACACTTGCGGCCACTCGCCGCGCTTGTCGAGCAGACCGCGCGCGATTTGCTGCGCTCCTTCCAAACTGTGGCTCGCCGCCCAGCCGCACTGGACGACGTTGCAGGCCGGAACTTCCGTTGCCGACAGAACATCTTTCAATGTATTTTCAATCAGTTGCAACACCTCATCATAATCACCCATGTTCAACAGGGCGATATAGAAACCGGTCTGACAACCCATAGGGCTGATGTCCACGATTTTATCGGAGTGGTTGCGCGACAATTCGGCCATCAGGTGTTCCAGCGAATGCAGGGACGGCATTTCCATATGCTCTTGATTGGGCTGGCAGACGCGCAGGTCGTATTTGTAGATTTTGTCGCCGAAATCGCCGTCGGTCACACAGGCCAGCCGCACATAAGGGGCCTTTACTTTGGTGTGGTCGAGATTGAAGCTCTCGACATTCATTTTTTTCTCAATTTGGATTTCGCTCATGACGAATCCCCTCGTTCGGTAGTGATAAAAACGGGGATTATACGCACCGCCTCAAATATTGACAAAACAGCAGATCATTTAGCGAGGATATTTTGTTGGCTATGGCTGTTTGAACGCGGTAGATCAAGACACCTCTTCGAAACAGGAGGTGGCGACCGTTTCAACGTACAGCCGCCCGAAAGCGGCTGGCGGGCGGTGCTGATATTGCCTTCTTTGTCCACTTGGTTTCAACACACAGCCGCCCGAAGGCGGCTGGCAAGTACAACCAAGTCTTTTTACAAACCGCCGAAGGTTTCAACACGCAGCCGCCCGAAGGCGGCTGGGCCTGATTACCGGTAGACTGCATCAAGCGGTGGATGTTTCAACACGCAGCCGCCTGAAGGCGGCTGGCCAAATTGACGAAGGATATAGTCCTCAATAAGGGTTTCAACACACAGCCGCCTGAAGGCGGCTGGAGCGGCTTCGGTGCTCCGGGTTTGGCAATCCGGGTTTCAACACACAGCCGCCTGAAGGCGGCTGGAGACGGTCTGGACACGCGAAAATTCAAAGCACACGTTTCAACACACAGCCGCCTGAAGGCGGCTGGATACTCTATTCATAACCAAAAATTCTTTGGCAAAGTTTCAACACACAGCCGCCTGAAGGCGGCTGGGTATAACATATGAATCAATCATATGGTTGTTTCTGTTTCAACACACAGCCGCCTGAAGGCGGCTGGGAGGGGAAACAAGTAGATATCCAAAATCAAACAGTTTCAACACACAGCCGCCTGAAGGCGGCTGGGATGGTTGATTGCTTACTTCATCCGCCAATCAGGGTTTCAACACACAGCCGCCTGAAGGCGGCTGGAGGAAACCCTTTTCCAATCATTAGCCAATCTAAAGTTTCAACACACAGCCGCCTGAAGGCGGCTGGGAAAAACGTTTTGGTATCGGTAGAACGATCGATAGTTTCAACACACAGCCGCCTGAAGGCGGCTGGCCATGCCTGTGTGGGCGGGCGGGTATGCAGCCCAGTTTCAACACACAGCCGCCTGAAGGCGGCTGGCTGGGCTTTTCGCCTGAAGACATGAGGACGATAGTTTCAACACGCAGCCGCCTGAAGGCGGCTGGGAAAGCGCGGGCTTTGTGTTTGCCAAGCCGCGTTTGTTTCAACACACAGCCGCCTGAAGGCGGCTGGGGTCGCTGCCGTTCACGGCGCCCGGGTCGGTGTTGGTTTCAACACACAGCCGCCTGAAGGCGGCTGGGAGATTTAAATTGGTCTATTAGCGGTGTATTAAGTTTCAACACACAGCCGCCTGAAGGCGGCTGGCAGCATGCGGCCTGCGGTACGGCTTGACGCTGAAGTTTCAACACACAGCCGCCTGAAGGCGGCTGGGCTCAGAACATCAAAAGATGAAGATTAACTGATTGTTTCAACACACAGCCGCCTGAAGGCGGCTGGATGCCGCACACCAAATGGCTAAAGCTGCTGGATGTTTCAACACACAGCCGCCTGAAGGCGGCTGGATGCCTGAAATGGACAATCCAAAAGCGTGATGTTGTTTCAACACACAGCCGCCTGAAGGCGGCTGGCCGTGCGCGAAGACATGGAGATTGACCCGCAACTTGTTTCAACACACAGCCGCCTGAAGGCGGCTGGCCGAAACAAACAAACTGAAGTCCGAAGGCATTACAGTTTCAACACACAGCCGCCTGAAGGCGGCTGGCTTTTGACACACTATGCTTTTCACCTTTTGATTTGTTTCAACACACAGCCGCCTGAAGGCGGCTGGGCCGACGAGATCCGCCGCATCTGCCACTACCTTGTTTCAACACACAGCCGCCTGAAGGCGGCTGGGTTTTGCCCTTGTCTGCCTGCGCTGCGGCAACGCTGTTTCAACACACAGCCGCCTGAAGGCGGCTGGAGCCAGCCTTCGGTATGACTTTCATTCCCAAACCCGTTTCAACACACAGCCGCCTGAAGGCGGCTGGCGTCCCGCTTTCCCGCCGCGCCATTGCCTTACTGGTTTCAACACACAGCCGCCTGAAGGCGGCTGGATGCGCGCATGTCTGCTTCCGGCGCGGTCAATCCCGTTTCAACACACAGCCGCCTGAAGGCGGCTGGGACAATCTGCAATTCGTGAAAGCCCTGCCCGCAGGGTTTCAACACACAGCCGCCTGAAGGCGGCTGGGGCTTCCGGCTCGATTCGGTAGGGCTCGAAGCGGTTTCAACACACAGCCGCCTGAAGGCGGCTGGTTTTTCAGCCAGCGGGTGCGGTCAAAAAGGACGCGGTTTCAACACACAGCCGCCTGAAGGCGGCTGGATATAAAGACAAAGACGGTACATGGAGGCAAAAGGTTTCAACACACAGCCGCCTGAAGGCGGCTGGACGAGGATTATCAGGGGGCAATTTTTGTTGTAGATGTTTCAACACACAGCCGCCTGAAGGCGGCTGGAAGATTTTCAGGAGCAATACGCGCGCGCGCGAGGTTTCAACACACAGCCGCCTGAAGGCGGCTGGGCCCGGCCAGTGCGGCCACAATCGGGTTGTCGCGGTTTCAACACACAGCCGCCTGAAGGCGGCTGGCAAGAACTATTTAACTTTGTAGCTAAATAGCAATAGTTTCAACACACAGCCGCCTGAAGGCGGCTGGGGACGGCTTGGATGCGCGCAAATTCAAAGCCCATGTTTCAACACACAGCCGCCTGAAGGCGGCTGGTATAGTTTAATGATAAAATACTTGCGAGTCGAGAGTTTCAACACACAGCCGCCTGAAGGCGGCTGGACAGAATTAGGTGGTTCTTATCTAGCAATTTCTGTTGTTTCAACACACAGCCGCCTGAAGGCGGCTGGTCAATCAAGCCTGAAACCTGCCGCGATTGGGCAGAGTTTCAACACACAGCCGCCTGAAGGCGGCTGGATATGTTGGAGCGTTTGGATTTTTCCGGTTGCGAAGTTTCAACACACAGCCGCCTGAAGGCGGCTGGGAATATTCAACGGCAGTTTACCCAACGATATTTGGTTTCAACACACAGCCGCCTGAAGGCGGCTGGCGACCAAATCGACTGTTTGAGCCGGGCTTTTAACGTTTCAACACACAGCCGCCTGAAGGCGGCTGGCTTTTTTCAGTGTTTCAATTACATTCTTATATTGTTTCAACACACAGCCGCCTGAAGGCGGCTGGGCATGGGTCGAGGGGCGCGGCGACGGCGAATGGCTGTTTCAACACACAGCCGCCTGAAGGCGGCTGGCCGGCATTACGACGGCGTGATGCGCGATATTGTCGGTTTCAACACACAGCCGCCTGAAGGCGGCTGGCAAAGAAAAAGTAGGAAACGCGCCTGCAAGCATTGTTTCAACACACAGCCGCCTGAAGGCGGCTGGGGCACAGGCGGGGAAGCCGCCGCGCAAGGGCAGGTTTCAACACACAGCCGCCTGAAGGCGGCTGGGCGGATGTGCAGGCAACTGACGGCGGGGTCGGGCTGTTTCAACACACAGCCGCCTGAAGGCGGCTGGGTCGATACTGCCGTGCGCTCGTTCGAGGGCGAGGGCGTTTCAACACACAGCCGCCTGAAGGCGGCTGGGACATTCATCGTAGTAATCTTCGACGGGAATCATGTTTCAACACACAGCCGCCTGAAGGCGGCTGGGCGGACAGGCTTTTTTGCAAAGGGGATGGTGCCGTGGTTTCAACACACAGCCGCCTGAAGGCGGCTGGGCCAAACTATAAATATGAGCTCCAGAAAGGTGCAGTTTCAACACACAGCCGCCTGAAGGCGGCTGGGCCTAACCGCTTATACTCTTCTATTGCCGGGCTGTTTCAACACACAGCCGCCTGAAGGCGGCTGGCTGATAGGATACAGTGGGTAGCGCAATAAGATAACTGTTTCAACACACAGCCGCCTGAAGGCGGCTGGTATGATTCAACAGAAGGAGAATGGCTTTTATACAGTTTCAACACACAGCCGCCTGAAGGCGGCTGGTCGCCCACACTTAACCATTTGGCAATCGTACGCATGTTTCAACACACAGCCGCCTGAAGGCGGCTGGAGCCTCTCTCAAAAGCCTTGCTCCATCAGGTTTAGCAGCCCCGATTTCGCTAGGCTCACAAGAAAAGCGCGAACGCGAGTATAACACAGCCTTTTCCGTTACACCCGCATTCG
>ERZ773077.1422-NODE-1422-length-16435-cov-35.181502_pt1 | contig 16435 bp, 24 predicted proteins | sample MGYA00580612_ERZ773077 | MGnify/ENA primary metagenome ERZ773077 (study PRJEB29015, sample SAMEA2737971) | human oral metagenome | biome: human oral; feature: human-associated habitat; material: dental | place: China | collected 2021 ...
ATTAAAATTGCAATGATACGGCGTTGGCTCGCCTTGACGTACTACCTGTACGCCTGGCGGCTCGCCGCCTTGTCTCATTTTTATTTTAATCCACTATATTTTTAGGGCTGCGGTCAAAATGCTGCCGGAGGTGCGTGCCTGCGGTGTGTTTCATCGCCCGAAAGCAGCCTGCACTTCGTTTTGCAGCAGCGCCAAATTGCGCTCCGCCATTTCGTTGCCCAAACGGACGGCGAGTTTGTACCAATGTTTGGCGCGCTTGACATCGCGTTTCACGCCCAAGCCGTTGTGGTAAAGGTTGCCGATGTTGTTGCAGGCTTCGGGGTGGAAGCTGCCGGTGGCGGCGCGGGCATACCATTTCAGGGCGCGCTTGTAATTCTGGCGCACGCCGCGCCCCGTGTCATACAGAAACCCGATGGCGTTTTGGGCATCGGCATCGCCCAGCTTGGCGGCGCGGCGGTAATATTTCAAAGCAGCCTGCACATCTTTTTTGCCGCCCAATCCGTGTTCGTGCAGGCTGCCCAGACGAACGATGGCAAACGTCGCATCCCTGCGGCATTGCGCGGCGGCGCGGGCGTACCATTTTCGGGCGCGGCGGTAATCGGGTTCGGCAGCCGATTCATACAGCCAGCCGAGCGACTGCTGCGCTTCGGCATTGCCCAGTTTGGCGGCTTTTTTGTAGTATTTTTTGGCACGGCGCAGATTGGGCGCGGTGCCGTAGCCGTATTGGCAGCATTGCCCCAAACCGTCCCACGCGCGGTGGTCGTGCGGATGGCTGCGCACGATTTTGCAGTAAACGCGGTAACAATAGCGGCTGTATTCGGACAACATGCGGTGGCAATACAGATATTCGTGCAGGGTGTCCAAATAAACTTGGTCAAGATTCATTCGATTTCTTTCTTTTTGTGCCTGTCCGTATCGTGCAGCATTTTCCATACCCGAAAGCAGCCTGCACTTTGATTTTCCTTCTGTTTCACCGTTTGCCCTGCCGCACGGCAAACTGCAACGCCGCTTCGTAGCCGAACGTGCCCAGCCCCGCCACCACGCCGGCCGCCTTGTCCGACAAATACGAATGGTGGCGGAACGCTTCACGCGCATACACGTTGGAAATATGCACTTCCACAAACGGAATCCCCACGCCCGCCAAAGCATCGCGGATGGCCACGCTGGTGTGCGTGTATGCGCCCGCATTGATAATCACCCAATCGACCGTGCCGCGCGCCGCCTGAATCTTGTCCACCAGCGCGCCTTCGTGATTGCTCTGGAAGCAGCTCAGCCGCACACCCAAATCCGCCGCCAGCGCGCCCAGCTTCGCCTCCACGTCCTCCAACGTTTCCGCGCCGTAAATATGCGGCTCGCGCAAGCCCAACAGGTTCAGGTTCGGGCCGTTGATAACCAAAATATTCATTGTTCTGTCCCATCCGTTCGAAATAAAACGATTGTAACGCGAAACGCGCGCAGCGGCGGCAAAAAAGCAGCCTGCACTTCAAAAACGAATGTGCAGGCTGCTTTTCGTATCGTCCGGAAGATGGGCGATTAGTTGCGGGTATAACGCACTTCCGGCAGCTGGGCAGACACTTTCTCGCCCACATACAGATACACCAAAGGGTCTTGGTTTTTGCTTTGGATGCGCTCGCTGCCCACCAGTTGCAGGTTAGGGATTTCGCCGTGCGAAGGCTGCTGGCGGACAAAGTTATCGTTGTCCTGTGCATATGCAGAAACGCTCAATACGGAAGCCAATGCCAATACTGCTAATTTTTTCATGTTATTTCCTTACATTATTCAAAAGTTATCAAGAATGCAAAACCGTTCAAAAATAGATTGAATCGATAATGTTTTGCAGAACGTGAATGCATTCTATCGCCGCCTATCGCGGAAATCCAACCCCATTTAAGCAAAATTAAATTTCTTTTCAGGAAATAACCAAACGTAAATTGATTTAAATATTGCAAAATAGAAAACAATAACGTAGCAAAGCAACAAAATACACAATTCGGCAAAGAAGTGCAGGCTGCCCCTTTCCTTTCAACATGAATTATTTTATAGTTGGCAGACATTATTCATTGCCTCATTGCCCGAATCTTTATGGAAAGCATTATCGAATTACGCCACTTGCGCACACTGCTGGCCTTGGAAGAAACCGGCAGCGTGTCTTTGGCAGCGCAGCGCGTGTTTTTAACGCAGTCTGCCCTGTCGCACCAAATCCGCGTGCTGGAAAACCATTTCGGCACGCTGCTGTTTGAACGCAAATCCACGCCGCTGCGCTTCACGCCCGCCGGCGAACGCCTGCTCAAGCTGGGGCGCGAACTGCTGCCCCGCGTAGCCTCGGCAGAACGCGACCTGATGCAGATTATCCACGGCGATGCGGGTCAGCTCCGTTTGGCGGTGGAATGCCACACCTGCTTCGACTGGCTGATGCCGGCCATGGGCGTGTTCCGTCCGCAATGGCCGCAGGTGGAACTGGATATCGTGTCCGGCTTCCAGGCCGACCCGGTCAGCCTGCTGCTCACCCACCGCGCGGATATTGCTATTGTGTCGGAAGCCGTGCCGCAGGCAGGCATTGTGTACCAGCCGCTGTTTGCGTATGAAATGGTCGGCATTTGCGCGCCCGACCATCCGCTGGCGCAAAAAGACGTGTGGCAGGCGGAAGATTTCCGCGATGAAACGCTGATTAGCTATCCCGTACCGGACGATATGCTCGATTTGTTGCGCAAAGTCCTGCTGCCGCGCGGCATCAACCCCACGCGCCGCCACAGCGAGCTGACGATTGCCATTGTGCAGCTGGTGGCCAGCAAACGCGGGATTGCCGCCCTGCCTTATTGGTCGGTGATGCCGTATGTCGAAAAACAATATGTCGTGGCGCGCACGCTCACCGACACGCCGCTGCAAAGCGAACTATATGCCGCGCTGCGTGCCGAAGATGCCGAACGCGCGTATTTAACCGATTTCTGCAATATCGTCCGCAACGAAGGCTTTGCCACACTGCCCGGATTAAGCGCACTGCATCTGCAGAACGAACTGGGCGAAACCCCGTCTCCATAACCACCCCACCAAAGTGCAGGCTGCTTTTGACATGAAAAAATACACCAAACACTTCCCTTTTTTAGCCATTCAGCGGCAACGTTTCTCGTTGGATTACCAAAACCGCAGCAGCGCCGACGGCCTGCCCAATGAAAAACAGTTTTACCGCTGGATTTGGCACGCACTGAAATCCCACTACCGCCGCGCCGAATTGTCGCTCGTGCTGCTTGATGAAGAAGAAGCCCGCGCCTACAATCGCGATTACCGTGGCAAAGACTATGCCACCAACGTGCTCAGTTTCGCGCTCAACGAAGGCGAATCCATGTTTGCCGACACGCAGGACACGCTATACGGCGACCTCATCATCTGCCCCCAAGTCGTTGCCAAAGAAGCGGCAGAACAAGGCAAACCGCTGCACCACCACTTCGCCCATCTGGTGATTCACGGCACGTTGCACCTGATGGGCTTCGACCATATCGAAGACGAAGATGCCGACCGAATGGAAGCCCTAGAAATCGAACTGCTCCGCCAGCTCAACATCCCCAACCCATACTGAACCCGCAATGACCACAGACAACCAACCCCGCCTGTTCGCCCGCCTGCGGCAAAAATTTTCAGGCAACATTCTGCAAGACATGGACGCATTACGCACCCTGCTGCAACAATCGCACACCCAAGGCATTATCGACCAAGATACTTTGTCGCGCCTAGAAAACGTTCTGAATTTCAATGAAATGCACGTTCGAGATGCCATGGTTAGCCGCGCCCAAATGGACGTGCTCAAAACCACCGACAGCATCGAACGCATTATCGCCTATGCCGTGGACACCGCCCATTCGCGCTTTCCCGTCATCGCCGACGATAAAGACCACATTATCGGCATCCTGCATGCCAAAGACCTGCTCAAATTCACGCTGAATCCGGAGCAGTTCAAGCTGGATAACATCATCCGCCCCGCCGTGTTCGTGCCCGAAAGCAAGCCGCTCAACACACTGCTGAAAGAATTTCAGGAGCAGCACAACCACATGGCGATTGTGGTGGACGAATACGGCGGTATTTCAGGATTGGTCACGTTTGAAGACCTGATTGAAGAAATTGTCGGCAAAATCGAAGACGAATTCGATGAAGAAGAAAACTATATTTCGCCCGTATCCGCCGAACGCTGGCGCGTGCACGCCAAAACCGAAATCGGCGACATCAACCAATATTTCGGCACGCAATACAGCAGCGACGAGGCCGATACCATCGGCGGACTGATTATCCACGAACTGGGGCATCTGCCCGTGCGGGGCGAGAAAGTGCAACTGGGCGATTTGCTGTTCAACGTTGCCCGCGCCGACAACCGCCGCCTGCACACATTGATGGTAACGCGTGTCAAAGCATCTGCTGAAACCACCGAACCCTAAATCTGCAAAGCAAAAAGCAGCCTGCACTTCCATTTCCAAAGTGCAGGCTGCTTTTTATTCAGCCGTTTATTCGGCCGCAGGTGTTTCCTGTGCCTGATGGTACATAGCGTCAAAATTGATCGGCGCCAACAATACCGGCGGGAAGCCCGCACGCGTAATAGTGGAAGACACCGCCTCGCGCGCATATGGGAACAGGATGTTCGGGCAGGCAATGCCCAGCAGCATTTTCAAATCTTCTTCCGGCACATTTTCGATGCGGAAAATACCCGATTGGGTCACTTCATTCAAAAATACCACACGGTTGTCCGCCAATTTCGCCGTCACCGTAACGGTCAGATTGCAATCGTAAAAACCTTCTTCAACCGCTTTGGATTCTGTGCTGATACGCATATCCACTTCCGGCGTTTCCGCTTCCAGAAAAATTTGCGGCGCATGCGGCACTTCCAGCGACAAATCTTTCACATACAGTTTTTCAATGCTGAACACAGGTTGATTTTGCTGCTCAGGCGCAGTCGTTTGAACTTGTTCTTCGCTCATAATCATACTTCTTTCGATAAAACGCTATTTTCATAGCTGGTTGGTAAATTTATTCTGCCGACAAAAGTGCAAGCAACTCGCCCTTCTGGTGCAAAGCATATAAATCGGTAAATCCGCCAATATGCGTCTGGCCGATAAAAATCTGCGGCACAGAACGCTGGCCGGTAAGCTGCTGCATTTGGGCAAACTGTTCCGGCTCTTTATCCACGCGGATTTCTTCAATCTCGCTCACACCCACTTGCCGGAATAACTGCTTTGCCATAGTGCAATACGGGCAAAAAGCACCCGTGTACATTTTAATGTGCGGCATATTCTTCTGATTTCAATCATGGAAATAGAAAAAAACCAGATTCCAAAATAAAGAATCTGGTTTTTCTTCAATTTATTTCACAACACCAGATAGTGTTTGAACAATATGAATTAGCGAACTTGTTCAGTTACCAAAGAAGTGATGTGAACATCTACACGGCGATCAGGTTCGATACAAGCAATCAACGCTTGACGGCGTTTAGCTTGAGATACGCGACGACCCAGTTTGTTCACTTCAGCTTGGCAAGAAGCAGTCATGCGTGCTTGGCTTTCGCCCAAGCCTGCAACAGAGATTTTGCTGGCAGGAACACCGCGCTCAACCAAGTAGTTAGCCACTCGAGTTGCACGACGCTCAGACAACGCTTGGTTGTATTGCTCTGAACCCATGAAGTCGGTATGACCTTCAACACGTGCAGATTGTACATTGCTGTCACCCAAACGTGCGGCCAATTGGTTCAATGTTTCAACCGCTTCAGGACGCAAGTTATCTTTGTCGAAACCGAACAGGAAGTTGCTGTTCAGAGATACGGTTTCAGTTCTGTATTGTGGTTGAACCATAGGAGCAGCAGGTGCTGTTTCAGGAGCGCGATCGCCACATTCCACCAAGCCGTTTTCAGCTTTATTCAGGTAAGTGTTTTCCCAGCATTCGCCGTAGTTGTTGCGAACAACTTCACCAGATTGTTCGCTAACAGTGTAACCGTGGGTTCCGTGCGCCATAGCACCGGTAGAAGCCAACAAAGCTACAATCAGTGCGCTTGCTTTAACATGTTTAGTCATTGTTATTCCCTCATCAAAAAAAATGATTAGCAGCAAATTAGATTTGCCACTGACATAGATTCAGGCTTCCGCCACATAAAGCAGATAAAGACCCAAATTTAAACGTTGCCTACTATAAAGAATTTACGGCGGTGCTGTCAATAGAAAGACGGTTTTATGCCATAAGTCGTTTGGCTATAATGCCCAAACTGAATTGCTTTGTCATATATTATTGTGTTTAACTTATTTTTTTGTTGCAAATTTGCGACACTTTAACAGGCAGCCTGCCATTTTGCTTTATTCGGGGCGGCGTGCTACATTTACACCCCTTGATTTTGGGATATTTACGCTATGAAATTGCAGCAGTTGCGCTATGTGGTGGAGGTGTTCCGCCGCAATTTGAACGTGTCGGAAGCCGCGGATGCTTTGTTTACTTCGCAGCCGGGCGTTTCCAAGCAAATCCGTTTGTTGGAAGACGAACTGGGGGTGCAGATTTTCATCCGCAGCGGCAAACGCATTGTGGCGGTAACGCCTGCGGGTTTGTCGGTGCTGGAAATGGCGGAACAGGTGTTGCGCCACGTTCAGAATATCAAGCACATCGGCGATGAGTTTTCGGACGCGCACCAAGGCGTGCTGAATATTGCGGCAACGCATCATGTGGCGCGTTTCCGTTTGCAGGCTGCTTTGAAACAGATGGCAGAGCATTATCCCGATGTGCAGCTTTCCGTCCGCCAAAGCACGCCGGCACAAATGGCGGAATGGGTGCGCAACGGCGAAGTGGATTTCGCCATCGGGCAGGATATGCCGGCGGGCATACACAATCTGAAGCTGCTGCCCTGCGGCACTTGGCGGTACGGGTTATTGGTGCCGGCCGGGCATGATTTGTGCAGGCTGCCTGCGGTGGCGTGGTCGGATTTGGCGGCACATCCTTTGTTGGCATACAGTTTCGCGTTCCAATCCACTTCGTCTGCGGCACGCGCGGCATTAAAGGCTCGGATGCACGATTTGCACATTGCTTTGGAATCGGACGATGCGCAACTGCTGAAAGATTATGTGCGCTTCGGTTTGGGCGTAGCCTTAATCGACGCGCAGGCCTACCTGCCGGAGCAGGACGGCGATTTGGTGCTGCTGGACGTTGCCGCCCTGTTCGAGCCGACCGAATACCACGTTGCACTGCGTGAAGACGCACTGCTGCGCCATTACCAATACGATTTCCTGCAATGGCTGCATCCGGATTTAACGCACGACCGTGTCCGCAAACTCCTGTTTGCTCCTGCGGTGGAGGATTTTTCCATTTGAACGCGCCGCACAAAAGCAGCCTGCACGGTTTCCTGCACCGTTTATGGTGCAGCACGCCCTGCCGCTTCCTGCGCTTTGTTTCGCAGCGCTTCAACGAAGCCAACATCCTGCAAACCGCAGGCAGCCTCACATTCACCACGCTGTTGGCGCTGGTGCCGCTGCTCACCGTCATCCTGATTGTATTGGCCGCCTTCCCCATGTTCGGCGACATTTCCGCCCACTTCATGGATTTGGTCCACCGCATCATCGTCCCCAGCGGCGCGTCTGCCATCGCGGATTATCTCGACCGGTTTAAAGAGCAGGCCGTCCGCATGACCGCGCTCGGTATTGCCGTGATGGCGGTTACGTCATTGCTGCTGATTCAGACCATCGACCAAACCTTGAACCGCATTTGGCGCGTCCAGCGCGGCCGTCCGTGGTGGATTAGTCTGACCGTTTATTGGGCGCTGCTCACCATCGGCCCGCTACTGGTCGGCATCAGCCTGTCGGTGTCTGCTTACGGTTTGGCGCAAAACACCGACTATTTCTTTTCAAGCAGCCTGCACTTTGTCGGCAATGTGCTGGGCAACGCAGTGTTCCTATTCTTGCTCTACCGCCTTGTGCCAAACTGCCACGTCCCCCTGCTGCACGCCGTGGCGGGCGCACTCATCATCGGCCTTTTGCTGGAAACCGCCAAATACGGCTTCGGCATCTATATCAGCCATTTCAACAGTTATGCCCCCGTGTACGGCGCGTTTTCCATCATTCCGATTTTTCTGATATGGCTTAACCTGCTGTGGCTCATCGTTTTAAGCGGCGCGCTGGTCATCGCCTGCATCGGCGACTGGCACAGCCAACAGGACGAAATGCAGCAGCCGGACCATGTGTTCAACCAAATCATCGCCATTTTACTGCTGCTCGCAGGCGCGCAACAACACGGCAAAGCGCTCACCCTCCGCGCCATGCACCAGCAACTGCCCATCGGCCGCAGCCAAATCGAAATCCTGCTGCTGCGTTTGGCCAAAATACAATACGTTACCGAAAGCAAACGCGGCTGGCTGCTGAAAACCAGCCCCGAGCAAATTTGGCTGTCCGACCTGTTCCACCATTTCGTGTACCGCCGCAACGCCCTGCCGCAAAACCCCTTGCTCAACGAGCGCATGACCGAATGCTGCCAGCCGCTGCACGTCAATATCGCGCAACTTTATCGGCAGCAATGATACGGCGTGCAGGCTGCTTTCACGCTTTCACGCACTCCAAAAGCAGCCTGCACAGCAAAAAACGATGGCGTTCCTATTGGAAAACCATCGTTTTTCTGTCTCAACCAAAGTGCAGGCTGCTTTTTATTGCGGCTGCCCGTCCGACGCTTCCGCAGCGGCAAAACGCTGAGCCACACCGGCCGTAATCCGCTCCAAGCTGTTCGATTGCGCCTCGTGATACGCCTCGTCCAGCGCATAAGCAAAGCCGACCGCATCCGTACCGCCGTGGCTTTTAATCACCACGCCGCGCAAACCCAGAAAAATCGCCCCATTGAAGCGGCGCGGATCGAGCCGTTTCTTGAAGCCGCCCAATGCAGGCAGCGCACCCAGCGCGCCCAGCTTGGTCAGCCAGTTGCGGTTCAGCTCTTCTTTAATCGCACCGCCAATGAATTTGACTGTGCCTTCCATCGTTTTCAGCGCGATATTGCCGACAAAGCCGTCCGCCACCACCACATCGACCCCGCCGCTGAAAATCTCGTTGCTTTCCACATTGCCGATAAAATTCAAAGAACTGTTTTTCAACAGGCCGAATGCTTGCTTCACCACTTCCGTGCCTTTAATGTCTTCCGAACCGATATTGAGCAGGCCGACCCGTGCAGGCTGCTTTTGCGGGTGCAGCGCATTGAACAATTCGCTGCCCAGCACGGCAAACTGCCACAACTGTTCCGCACTGCAATCCACGTTCGCGCCCAAATCCAGCATCAGCGTCAAGTGGCCTCCCTGCGCCGGCAGAAATTTGGCAATGGCCGGGCGTTCGATGTGCGGCAGGGTTTTGAGCACGAAACGCGCGGTGGCCATCAGCGCGCCGGTGTTGCCCGCCGACACGGCCGCCTGCGCTTTGCCGCCCTTCACTTGCTCGATGGCAATGCGCATGGACGAATCTTTTTTGTTTTTCAGGGCGTGTTGCGGCGCTTCGTCCATGGCCACCACTTCGGTGGCATGCACGATTTCGATGCGGTCCAAAGGCGCGCCGGCCGATGCCAAAGCAGCCTGCACCTGCTCTTGATGGCCCACCATCAGCAACCGCGCATCCGGTTGGCGGTTCAAAAATGCGGCGGCGGCAGGAACGGTCACATCCAAACCCACATCGCCGCCCATTGCATCAACGGCTAACGTTATCATAACTATCCATTTTTCTTTTCAATCAATCATTACCGCTGGCGGTATTCTTCGCAGCCGTATTCTTTATCGGCATTGCCGAATGCGGTGTCGCGCACGGAAATAATCGTGCCGTCCGTGTCGGTTACAACGATACGGTAGGTGTGCTCCCCCGTATAGTGCTTGTAATTCTGGTAATACTGCACATTGCCATGCTGCCCCACATACGCCTGACGGACATCGTACAGCGCGATACGCCAGGCATAAAGATTGCGGACTTCTTTATTCTTCACACAGTTATAACGCACAATATCCGGCATACGGCCGGCGCGCTCCACAATAAACTCGCTGACATCTTTGCCGCGCCAACGCACGGTGTCGTGTATGCGGACGGTGGTGGCGCAACCGCCCAGCAGCACCACGGTGGCAGACAGAAGAAACAACCGTTTAAAATTCAGGGCATGAGCGGACACGATACTCTCTTTTCTTAAATAACGGGACAATTTTGCACAAAAGCAGCCTGCACTCTGCAGAACAAAGTGCAGGCTGCTTTTTTCACATCAAGATTCTGCCTGCGAATGCTGGGCGCGCGCATTGTGCGCCTCGATATCAGCAGCGTCCCAGGGATAGTTAATCCACAAATCGTTCACTTCCAGCCCGGCAAAATAATGCACGCCTTCGGGAATAGAGCCCTGTTTTTCTTTCAGTTTGTTGTGAATCACCGCAAAACCAACTTCGGCAAACCCTTCTTTTTTCAATTCGGTCAAAACAAAATCTGCTGTGATGCGGCTGTCGTCCACCTCGTCCACCACCAGAATGTTTTTGCCGACGATGTTTTCGGGAATCGGGTCAATCCATTGCACTTTTTGGATTTCGTCCGCCGTTTCATCGCTCGTCTCACCCAAATAATACGCCGTACTGACCGCATAAATCGGGATATCCAAAAAGCAGCGCAGCATGCGCGCCGGAATAAAGCCGCCACCGCCGATGGCAATCATGGCATCGTATTTCACGCCGCTGTTTTGCACTTTTTCGGCCACTTGTTTGACCACTTTATGAATATCATCATAGGTGTACCAAATTTTCTTAACCATTGCAGCGCTCCTTCGCATTCAAACTGCAAAATCCAAACAATAAAAGCCAGACGATAGTGCAAACGCGCAATCGCTGGCTTTCGGAATCATCCGATTACTCGCCTTTGGCTTTCATCACTTTACGGCCACGATACATGCCGTTTGGCGAAATGTGGTGCGGGCGGTGCACTTCGCCGGTGGCGCTGTCCACAGACAGTGCAGGCGCGGTCAGCGCATCGTGCGAACGGTGCATACCGCGGCGTGAAGGGGATTTTTTGTTTTGTTGAACAGCCATGTCAAGCTCCTAAAAAATAAAGTGGAATATAAGGTTAGTCCGATTTTTTCAAACCTGCCAAAACGGCGAACGGATTGGGTTTGCTTTGATTGACGGCGGCCGAATCGGCATTGCCGCATTGTTCGTGCCGGGGTGAAAACGGCAAAGCCATCAGGATTTGGTCTTCAATCAGCGAAAACACGTCCAATTCATCGGCGGAAAGCATGCCTTCCAATTCTTCATCGGCCAGCATGGCTTCGTCAAGCTGCGCTTCGGTGGGAAACAGCACAATCGGCACGTGTTCGTCCAGCTCGAAATTTTCGATCGGCTGCATACAGCGTTGGCACTGCAACGGTACGCGCCCCGATAAAGCCAGCGTGAGCACGGGGCGTTGCCAGCGGTCGGTCGAGCCTGTCAGCGTGTATGCCAGTTCAGACGACAAATCAGCAATATCGTGCGACCATGTCCGCTCGTCCAAATCCCGCAGGGCAACCGTGCCGTGCAGACGTTCTTTTTTGAGCGCAAACGCTTGGGGGTCAATCAATATTCGGTTTAACATAAACGGGGAATGATATAATTTTATGGCTTTTCAGTCAATCTTTTTACGCGATTTATCCGCAGGCAACCGCCCAAACAGGGTGCAGGCTGCTTTTGTGTCCGCCGCACCGTTCTCCAGAAAGGCTTCATCATGAATACACCGATTATTTTGGCGTCCACTTCCGTGTTCCGTCAGCAGCAGCTGCGCACGCTGGGCATTCCTTTCACCGCGGCCAAGCCGATGTTTGACGAAACGCCGCTGGCAGGCGAATCCGCGGCCGACACGGCGTTGCGTTTGGCCGAAGGCAAGGCGCGCTCGCTGGCGGAGATTTATCCGCAGCATTGGATTATCGGGGCCGACCAAGTGGCGTGGTGCAACGGCCGGCAGCTGGGCAAGCCGATGAGTGTTGCCAATGCGGAACAGATGTTGCGCGAATTATCGGGGCGGTGCATTGAGTTTTACAGCGCGGCGTGCGTGCTCGACACGGCAAAAAGCAGCCTGCACACGCATGTGGACACCACCGTGGTGCAGATGCGCGCGTTGTCGGACGGACAAATCCGCCGTTATCTGGCGCGCGAACCCGATGCCGTTTATTGTGCGGGCGCAGCGAAAAGCGAAGGTTTGGGCGCGGCTTTGCTGCGGCGTATCGACAGCGAAGACCCGAACGCGCTGATTGGCCTGCCGCTGTTCTGGCTGGTGTCGTGTCTGCAACGGTTGGGGTTTGATGTGCTCACCGAAGGCGAATAACCCGTTCATTTTCAGTCTATAAGCGGATGAAAATAAAAATAAGGAAGGCGCCACGATAAAAGCAGCCTGCACTTCGGATAATCGGGAGCAGGCTGCTTTTTGATTCGGCAACACGGTTAAACTTCGTCCGCCCAAGTGCCGAACGAATGCTTGCTCAAATACGCATTGGTGAAGCGGCCGTCTTCGGTGATTTCCGCGCCCAGCCAATCGGGCTTCGGAAACGGCGCATTTTCATCGGGCAATTCCAATTCCGCCACCACCAGCGGCGCGTTGTCGCCGAAAAATTCGTCAATTTCAAACATGAAGCCTTCGTGCGCGATGCGGTAGCGGTGCTTCTCGATTTTGAACGGGCACACGGTCGCCAACATGGTTTGCGCGTCGGCCAACGGGATTTCATATTCGAACTCGTGCCGGCTCACATCAGAAATATAGCCCTTCACCGTGAGCCACGCGCGGCTGCCCGACACGCGCACGCGAATCGTGCATTCCTTTGCCACGCTGATGTAGCCCTGCTGCATCACTTCGGGCGCGCCCGCCGCGGCACGCCATGCATCGCTGTTCAATAAAAAGCGGCGTTCGATTTCAATTTGCGCCATAAAAAGCAGCCTGCACTTTCACAATTCAGTTTCCAAACGGTTTAAACAAAGCAAAATAAACAGCGGCCAGCAGCAAAAACACCGGCAGCTCGTTGAACACGCGGTACCAGCGGTGGGAATGCGTATTGCACCGCGCCACAAACCGCGCCAGCAGTCTGCCGCACCACACATGATACCCCAGCAGCAGCAGCGCCACGGCAATTTTGGCATGCACCCACGGCGCAAAGCCGATGGCAAACAGCGGCATGGCCAAACCGCACACCAGCGCGCCGACGCACCAAGGCTGCATGAAGCGGTACAGTTTCTGCGCCATCAGCAGCAGCCGCGCGTATTCGCCCTCCCCTTCGGCCATGGCCAGGTTCACGAAAATGCGCGGCAGGTAAAACAGGCCGGCAAACCACGCCACAATAAAAAATATATGAAAAAATTTCAGCCAAAGAAACATTGCGTTCTCCAAAAGCGGCTAAAAAAAATCCGCCCCAAAGCAGGAGCGGATGTTTGGGCAACACCGTATTAAACGGAACGTTTGAACATATTGCCGAATTTTTGGTTGAATTTGTCCACACGGCCGGCGGTATCCACGATTTTTTGTTTGCCGGTGTAGAACGGATGGCATTCGGAGCAAACCTCGATGTTGAAGTTTTCTTTTTCCATAGAAGATTGCGTGGTGAATTTGTTGCCGCAAGAGCAAGTCACGTTCACTTCGTGGTAAGTCGGATGAATATCTTGTTTCATTTGGATTTCCTTAAAAAGCGGGCGCAGGGGTTTTGCCTGCACTTCATTGATAAAGCGCGGCATTATCCTTGTTTTTACGCAATTTGGCAAGTGCCGCGATAAATTTATAGTACAATACCGCCTTTTTTCACACTCCCCAAAAAGCAGCCTGCACATGAAGAAATACCTCCCCTATTTCATCACCGCCGTTACCGCGCTCGTCCTCGACCAAATCAGCAAACTGTGGATTCTGGCGCACTTCCAATTCGCGGAACGGCTCAATATCATTCCCGGCTTTTTCGATTTGACGCTGGTGTACAATCCCGGTGCGGCATTCAGCTTTCTGGCGGGCGCGGGTGGTTGGCAAAAATATCTGTTCATGCTGCTCGCGTTTGCCATCAGCGGCTGGCTGGGCAACGAAATCCGCAAAGGCGAGCTGGGCAAAACCGGCAATTTTGCCGCCGCCATGATTATCGGCGGTGCGTTCGGCAACGTCATCGACCGCTTCGCTTACGGCAAAGTGGTGGATTTCCTGCTGGTGTATTGGCAAAACTGGCATTACCCCGTGTTCAACATTGCCGACTGCTTTGTCTGCGTGGGCGCGGTTTTGCTGGTGATTGACAACATCCGCCACAAAAAGAAGGCCGCATAAGCCCGAAAGCAGCCTGCACCCTCCCATTTTCCGAAGAAAGACGCAACCATGCCCCCCAAAACCATCATGCTGGCCAATCCGCGCGGCTTCTGCGCCGGCGTTGACCGCGCCATTTCCATTGTGGAACGCGCACTGGAAGAATTCGGCGCGCCGATTTATGTGCGGCACGAAGTGGTCCACAACAAATTCGTGGTGGACGGCCTGCGCGAAAAAGGCGCGGTATTTATTGACGATTTGGCCGACGTGCCGCCGGGCGCAACGCTGATATATTCCGCCCACGGCGTGAGCAAAGCGGTGCAGGCCGAAGCCGCAGAGCGCGGTTTCCGCGTGTTCGACGCCACCTGCCCGCTGGTGACCAAAGTCCACAAAGAAGTAGCGCGACTGGACGAGCAGGGCTATCAAATCATCATGATCGGGCACGCCGGCCATGTGGAAGTGGAAGGCACGATGGGGCAGCTCCCGCCAGGCAGGATGCTGCTGGTGCAGACAGTGGACGACGTAGGCAGCCTGCACATTGCCAACCCAGAAAAAGTGGCGTATGTCAGCCAGACCACATTGTCGGTCGATGAAACCAAAGACATTATCGCCGCGCTGAACGAACGCTTCCCGCACATTAAAAACCCGCACAAAGAAGACATTTGCTACGCCACTACCAACCGCCAAAAAGCAGTGAAAGATTTGGCGGACGAATGCGACGTCGTGATTGTGGTCGGCTCACCCAATTCGTCCAACAGCAACCGCCTGCGCGAAGTGGCGGCCTTGCGCGGCGTGGATGCCTATATGGTGGACAACGCCGAACATTTGCAACGCGAATGGTTTACCGGCAAACGCAAGGTGGGGCTGACCGCCGGTGCCAGCGCGCCCGAAGTGCTGGTGCAGGGCGTCATCGACCAGCTGAACGCTTGGGACATCGACCACATCGAACAAGGCGAAGGCATCGAAGAGAGCATCGTCTTCGTGCTGCCCAAGGAATTACGAAAATAAACCAAGCGTCCGCCAAATTTAATATTCGCTTATTGCTTCTTAACAAAGGCCTGTGGCATGATGCCCACGTTAGCGGAACCTTACCGTTAACGGTGTTGCATTATTTCAATTTAACTTTCCTTTGTGGAGAAAACCTATGCTGACCAAAATGATTCGTTACACTTTAATCGCCGTATGCGCAGGCAGCCTGGCCGCGTGCTATATCGTGCAGCCTGCACCGGGTTCCGACGTTGTGATTCAGGGCAACCGTTAATTTTTGGAGAGACCACCATGAAATCCATGAACAATGTGTTTTTGTTGGCTGCTTTGGGTGCCGTATTGACCGGCTGTTATGTGGTACCTGCATCTTCCACCGTCCGCGTCGGCGATGCGGGAAGCGTGCGTACCGGCAGCAACTCCATGCAGGTGCGCCTGTATCCCACCAACGCCGTGGCGCAACAGCAAGGCCCTGCCCAAGCCGTTGTGAGCATTGACCAAAACGGACACGGCACGTTCTCCTCCTATATTGCCGGCGAATCCTTCACGGGCGACGCGACACGCAACACCAGCTCGCGCTCCGGCAAAGCCAACGGTGCAGCCGCCAGCGGACGCTACATCTCCTGCGACTACACCATGAATTCGCCGACCGTGGGCACAGGCAGCTGCCGCATGTCCACCGGCGCGACATACAGCATGCACTTCTCCCGCTGACGAGGAAACCCAAAAGCAGCCCGCACTTCGATTGTGAAAGTGCAGGCTGCTTTTTCATTGCCCGAAAGCAGCCTGCACCCTGCCCTGCCACACGAATCCGCATTTTTCTCTCACAGACAGCCCGTTTCGTCTTACAATAACACCCGCTTTATCTACAATAAACAAGGACACAACCATGCCAGACTACCGCTCCAAAACCTCCACCCACGGCCGCAATATGGCGGGCGCACGCGCATTGTGGCGCGCCACCGGCGTGATGGAAACCGACTTCGGCAAGCCCATCATCGCCGTTGCCAACTCGTTCACCCAATTCGTGCCCGGCCATGTCCACCTGCACAACATGGGCCAACTGGTTGCCCGCGAAATTGAAAAAGCCGGCGCAATCGCCAAAGAATTCAACACCATCGCCATCGACGACGGCATCGCCATGGGACACAGCGGCATGTTGTACTCCCTGCCCAGCCGCGATTTGATTGCCGACTCCATCGAATACATGGTCAACGCCC
>ERZ773077.1423-NODE-1423-length-16433-cov-3.328795_pt1 | contig 16433 bp, 14 predicted proteins | sample MGYA00580612_ERZ773077 | MGnify/ENA primary metagenome ERZ773077 (study PRJEB29015, sample SAMEA2737971) | human oral metagenome | biome: human oral; feature: human-associated habitat; material: dental | place: China | collected 2021 ...
AAAGCTTGTCGCAGAAAATTCTGCGAGGCTTACCACAGATAATTCTGTCGAGCAATCCATCCCAAAATCCGCTGCGGAAAATTCCGCCATACCGCTTGATATGAAATTTGCCGAGGATATTTCCGCACAGGCTGCCGTAAAATTTGGCGAGGAAAAATCTGCGTGCGAAATTCGCGGCGCGCTTGCAGTGGGAAATTTTGATTCAGATGTCGAGTGTGCGAAATCAGCGGCAGAAAATTCTAGCGCGGAGACTTCGTGCGTGGATTTTGAGCGTGGAAATTCTGCCGCAGCGAGCGAGGGCACGCAAGATTTGCGGCAAAATTTCGCGGCAAAGCTTCCTGTGCAAGGCTCGGCAGAGCAAAGCCGCGCGTCTGAAATTTTAAAATGCGAGAACACAGCGGCTGAGATTCTAGCGCTAAAAGACGATATGTCCGAAAGCCTCGCGCTGGAAAATTCTGCACCAAAAAAAGAGCCGTCTGCAAAGCTTGCGCCAAGAAATCCTGCGTTTGAAAATTCCATGCCTCAGACTGGCGCGCTCGCAAATTCCGCACCTCAAAACGGTACCTCTGCGGCAAACTCTACGTTTAAGAATAACGTGCCCGCAAGCCCTACGTCGCAAAATCTTGCGCCGCAAGAGGATCTGTCCGCAAGCTCCGCGGTAGAAAATTTCGCGCCGCAAAGCCCCGTAGCTTCCGTACTTCAAAATTTTACGTGCGAAAATTCCGCAATTCAAAGCATTGCACAGCAAAATGGTCTGTCTGCGAGCCTCACAGCGCAAAATTCTACAGCGCAAAGCCCTACATGCGAGAATTCTGCGCCTCAAAGCCCAGCATGCGAAGACTCCGTGTTTGATCTGCGCGAGGATCTGCGCGCAAAAATTTCAAAGAATTCGCGCTTCGTCAGGCCCGTCTTGCGCGATAAGTTTTTTTACAAGGCGGCGAAGCTCATAAGCGCGGCGATGGACATTAGCGACGGGCTCGCGCAGGATCTGCCCCGACTACTCGAGGCTAGCGGCGTAGGTGCGCGCTGGATCGCCCGTCCTAGCGAGGCTGCGATGCAAAGCGGCGAGGAGTATGAGATTTTGTTTAGCTTCGCGCCGAAGTTTTTGACCAAAATCTACGCGATTGCCGCTAAAACAGGCGTTTCGATCAATATCATCGCCGAGGTTTGCCCGCGCACGCCGCAAAGCTCTATGGAATTTCGCGGCAGCTCACACCACTTCGCGCCTTGAAATTTGCTGAGCTCGCTTTGAATTTTGAGGCGCGGGATTTGAATTTCTCCGGGGAATTCGCACACAAAGCGGCGAATTGCTTCATCGCGCGACGAGCGAGCCGATCAAAATTTAAAATTTACCGTTCTCGCGGCGCCCCCGAGCCTTGCGGTTAAATTTTATAAATCCGCGCAGACGGCGTACATCGCGGCTCCATCGTTTGCCACGGCGTAGAGGCGTCCGCCGCTAGCGAGCATGATCTGATCCGAGCCGAATTGAAACTTGCCGAATTCTATCTCCCTTACGATCGAGCCGTCGTCCGCGCTAATCAAAACCGGCTTGCCGCGTCGATCTGCGAGTAAAATTTTATCATCAAACCACGCGAAATGCTCGGTGCCGCCGGTGTCAAGCTTAAAGATTATCTCGCCGTTTGCTGCATCTACGGCGTAGAGGTGCCCGCCCTTGCCAGCGGTGCCGAAATACAGCGTCTCGCGACCATGCCGCTTATCTTGCGCGTCAAAATGCGACGTCGCTGCGCCGCGCAGACAAATGGGCGTATATAGATACGCGCCTAGCTTCAGCCGCCAAAGAGTTTTACCTTTTGCAGCCGCTTTTTTGCGCGTTTGCTTGCCGCCGTTTGAAATTTTATCTTTTGCCTCGCTGGTTTCATTACGCGGATCGCTTTTGCTCGCTTTACAAACAGCCGCCGCGCCGCTATTTTCGGAGGAATTTTTTAAATTTTCTTCCGCCGCGCCGCTGAAATTTACTGTACCGCCCAAATCAGCCGCTGCGCTGTTTAAATTTGACCCGCCTTGCGAGGCTATGCACTCCATCATAAAGGGCGAACTCATCCGCACGCAAAAGCCCTCAAACTCGTAGGTTCGCGCGTCGTTGTAGATCTGTTTCACGGGCGTTGGGACGTCGCCAAGCTCGCTCATTTCGCCGTCTTGTATTTTGATGAGCTTTGCGGGCGAATCGACGAAGCCCTCGTAATGTCTCGTATTTAGCACGAAGTGACCGTCCTGCGGGTAACATAGCGCGGAGGCGGCAGAGAAAATTTCGCGCTGCTCGTAGGCAAGCACCGATCTTTTGTGCTCGCTAAAATCGCGCGAAAACGTATCTAGCAGCACGTAGCTGGGCGTTAGCTTCGAGAGGGTGTTTTGTTCGCTGGGGGACGCGAAAGCAAAGTGGATGAAAGCAATCCGCTCGTCCATCTCGTAAATGCCAGTCACGCCGTGTCCACGAAACTCCACGCCCTGTATCGCAAGAGGATATGATTTTAGCATTTCGGCTCCTTAAATTGGTTGCAGCTTAAATTTGAGTGCAAATTTCATAAGTTTCGCGCACGTTAAAATTTGCGGCACACGGTTGAAATTTTAAAATTTCGGTGCGTTTGAGCGAGATTAAAATTTTGCGCCGTAAATTTAAAATGCCGCTAAAATTTTGCAAAATTTCACCGCAAAAAGAAGCGCCGATAAGCGCGAGCCGCGTTCAAACCCTCTAAATTTAACCGCCGCTAGCCGTTTTTGCGTGCAAACTCGCTCATAAAGAAGGCTAGTTTTTCAACGTCCTCGTAGTTTATCGCGTTGTAGATCGAGGCACGGATGCCGCCTAAAACGCGGTGTCCTTTAAGCCCGATCATCCCCTCCGCCTCCGCCTGCGCGACGAAGATGGGCTCAAGCGCGGCATCTGCGATATTAAAGCTCACGTTCATCAGGCTGCGGCTGTCCTTTTGCGCGTGGCCGCGGTAGAAGCCGCCGCTAGCATCGATCGCGCCGTAGAGTAGCGCCGCTTTGCGCTTGTTGCGCTCGTGCATCGCCGCGAGCCCGCCGATCTCGTCCTTGATCCAGCCGAGCATTAAATTTAGCATGTAAATTCCGAAAGTATTCGGGGTGTTGCTCATCGAGTCCGCGTCTGCCTGCGTCTTGTAGCGCAGGATCATCGGCGTTTTAGGGTTTGCGCGGTCCAGCAGATCCTTGCGGATCGCCACCATCGTAACGCCAGCTGGCCCGCCGTTTTTCTGGATGCCTCCGTAAAACATCCCCACGCTGCTAAGCTCCACCGGCCGCGAAAACAGATCGCTTGAACTATCGACTACGAGCGGACAGCCGCACTGCGGCAGCTGCGGATACTGCGTGCCGTAGATCGTGTTGTTCGAGCAGATGTAGCCGTAGTCGGCGTCGTCAGAGAATTTAACCTCGGGGATGCGGTCGAATTTGCTATCCTCGCTGCTTGCGACCACGCGGTAGTTTATGCCGAGCACGCCCGCTTCCTTGATCGCCTTGCTCGTCCAGTTGCCAGTGTTGGCGTATTCTGCGACGCCGCCCGCGTATAGGTTCATCGGCACCTGCGCGAATTGCAGGCTCGCACCGCCTTGCAAAAATAAAATCGTAAAATCATCCGAAAAGCCGTAGAGATCGCGCACGCGACTCATCGCGCTATGCAAAATATCCTCGAAAATTTTGGTGCGGTGCGAGATCTCCATTATCGAAAATCCCAGCCCTGCGTAGTTTAGCAGCTCCTCTTGCGCTTGCTTTAGCACGCCCAGCGGGATGGTGCTAGGTCCTGCGCTAAAATTTAAAACCCTATCCATTTTGTCTCCTTTAGATGATTTTTGCATTTTTGCTGAGCTGCTGCGAGCAAAGGACGAACTCGTCGCCCGCGGCAAGCTCGCCTAGAGCTACCGTTTTGCCGCCCTTTTGGATTTGAACGAGGTCTTTTGTGATCTCAAAAAATTTCGCCTTTTGCGCCAAAAGCTCATCTTTGGCACTTAGCGTATACTCTGCGGCGCTTAGCTTGGAGACGATGAAGCCTTTAAATTTAAGCTCAAAATTTAAAAGCCCCGCGAGCGAGCCTGAAATTTTTGGCTCGATAGATTTTGATTTAAGCTCCAGAGCTGCGAGGCTCAGCACGTTTTGTGCGGATGAAATTTTATCTTTTATCAGCCTATCAAATGCATCGCTTATGCCGTCTAGGCTCTGAAAGATCGCGCAAATATCGGGTAGCAGATCGATCATCGCGGCGGTGGGCGTGAGGCTTCGGTGGTCGGCTACGAAATCGCTGATACTAAAATCGATCTCGTGCCCTACCGCCGAGATGACGGGCGTTTTGGCCGCGTAGATCGCGCGCGCCAAGGCCTCGTCGTTAAAACACCACAGATCCTCGCGCGAGCCGCCGCCGCGAGCGATGACGATCGCATCGTAGCCTTTCTCGTCGGCTACGCGCAATGCGCTTATGATCGAAGCAGGCGCGCTCTCGCCTTGCACTAGCGCGTTATACAGATCGATCTTGCAAAGTGCGAAGCGGTTCTGCGCCGTGCGAAGCATATCCGCCTGCGCCGCGGAGCCCGCGCTCGTGATGATCGCGATGCTTTGGACGAATTTCGGAAGCTGCTTTTTGCGCGCGGCATCAAAAAGACCTTCTTTGCTAAGCCTTTCTTTTAGCGCGGCAAACGCCGCTTCCAGCTCGCCCTCGCCGCTTTTGCGGATATTTGAGACCTGGATCTGATACGCGCCCGTGGGAGCGTAGAGCGAGACCTTGCCGCTTACGATGAGCTTATCGCCGACGGCGGGGATAAAATTTATCCGCGCGGCGTTAAATTTAAACATCGCGCAATCGATCGCCGCGCTCGCGTCTTTGATCGTAAAATACCAGTGCCCGCTCGTGCTTTGAATTCTAAACTTAGATATCTCGCCCTCGACCTCGACGAAGCTAAAACTCGTCTCTAAAAGCGTCTTGGCTTGGGCGTTTAGCTCGCTTACGCTAAGCATCGTCGCTCTTTTGCGCGATTTTCTCCGCGATGAAAAGCGTGCTGACGTCGAAGCTGAAGCCCTTTTGCACGCGCAGTTCAAAGCCTGCGTTTTTGAGCTTTTCGCTAAAGCTCGCGGCGTCTAGGAAGCTGTCGATAGAGCTTGGCAGATATTCGTAGGCTTCTTTGTTTTTTGAGATGAAGGCGCCGATTTTGGGTAAAATTTTACTCACGTAAAAATCTCTGATTTTAAACGCGAGCCCGCCGCTTGCGGCTTTGGTAAATTCCAAAACCACGAGCGATCCGCCCGGTCTGATGATCCGGTTAAACTCCGCAAGCGCCGCGTCCAGCTCCACGACGTTTCTTATGCCGTAGCTGATGCTTAAAATATCCACGCTTGCGTCATCTAGCGTCGTGGCGCCCGCGGTCGCTTTGATAAACTCGCAGCTAGGAAATTTTTGCCTTGCTACTTCGAGCATCCCCTCGCTAGGATCGATCCCCACGATCCGCTCGATCTGCACGCCGTGCTGCGCTGCGCCGTCGCGCCACGAGCTTATCATATCGCCCGTACCGCACGCGACGTCGGCGATACTCACGAGCCTTCCTTTAAGCTTTTCAAGCGTCAGCTCAACCGCTTTTTTGCGCCACGAAACGTCCGCGCCGAAGCTAATGGCGCGGTTTGCCAGATCGTAGGTAGGCGCGATCTGATCGAACATCTTTATGATTTTTTCCTGTTTTTGCACGGGTATTCCTTATTCGTATGCTTTGATTTTGCGCAGCGATCTTTTCAGCGCGCGCAAAAGAGGCTCTTTTTCATTTAAAATTTTTTCCTCCAACTCGGCGCGGCGGTCGTTTAGGTGGGCGTCCAGAGCCAGCAGATACGCAAACGCGACGCCGCTTTTATCGCTTGCTTTTTGATAGATCGCGATGAAATTTTGCCACACGCTGATATCTTGCAGCGCGCCGAAATCCTCGCAGGCGGCCTTGGTGCGTTTAAACAGCTCCCTGACGCAGCCTTCATCAAAGCTTCTTGCAAAAATTTCAAGCGCGTATCGTAGCCTCTTTAGCCCTATGCGCACGTCGTGAAATGCCTGCAGAGACGAGCCTTGCTGTAAATTTTTTAGCTCCGCGCGCAAGCTCTTAATCAGCTTGCATAGGCGGGCGGAGGCGAACTTTTTTGAAATTTTTTCATATTCGCTGCGCGCGTAGATGCCGTCCGCGCCGCTTAAAAAGCCGCTAATAGCGCCGTTTAAATCTGCAAATTCCGAGCTAGAAAGAAATTCTAAAATTTTATCCTCCGAGCGCTTTGCGATAAGATTTAGCTGCTGCAAAAAGCTCGCAGGCGCGTCGTCGGCTTTTAAAAACTCCGCAAAAACGTGAAGGTCTCGCAGCTGATTAGTGCGGCTCATAAATCCTGAGAGCAGTTTTAAAATTTCGCCCCTTTTTTCCGCCTCAAAAAGCGGCGCGGATAGCTTCAAAACGGCTCTAAATTTACGAATCTGCACGCGCAGCTCGTGAAGCGCTTCGGGGGCGAGGTTTTTTTGATACTCGCCCTTTGCGGCGCACGCCCTCGTCCACGCTAACTCAAGCGCCAAGCGCGTGAGCTTAACGCTGTCCGCATAGGGCGGAGCGAAAAATTTAACTCGGCTAAATTTTTTAAAAACACTGCGGGCGTGCGCGAAATCAAGCGAGCGTGGCGGCATACCGTAGCGCGCCAGATAGCGACTTTTGTAGCGGTAATCGTCTGTGATCTCGCAAAAATCGGTGCTGCCGAAGGTTTTTGCAAAATCAAAATTTGCGCTAGAGAGCTCGTCTTTAAATTTAGCCCGCAGAATGGCTAGCATATTTAGCTCGCCGCCGTAAAGCTCAAGCCAAAACTCCGCCTCGTCGTTAGCAAAGCCGTAGCGGTTCTTTTGCACGACGCGGGCGATCCTGCTTTTTAAAGCCTCTTTGAAATCATCTTTTGAAATTTTAAAATTTAGAGTTTGTCTGTCGAGATCCTCTTTTTTGTGGTGCAAAGAGCACTCGTCGTTTTGGCGGATGTAGTAAATTTCGGGGTAGAACGAAGTATAAAACCAAACGATCTTTACCTTGCGACATTTCAGCCCTGCACGCTCTAGCGTCCGCAGAATCGAATTATCGCTCAATAAAAATTTACGCTTAGTTTGCATACCCACTCCAAAAATAAAGTGGGTAATGATAGCAGAAAATTCTTTAAACTATCTACACTTTTCGCAGTCTTCGACCGTAGTCGTGATATTCAGCTTGCGGATGAAATTGCCCGCTTTGCGCTCGATGTTTTTCAAAACATCCTTATTAAAGGCATCGTCCATGAAAAGGTCCATCACGTTACCGCATTTTTCGCAGACGACGTGGATATGCGGCATCTGATAGATGTCGTAGCGGCTCTTTTTGTTCGGTGCATTGACCTCGACTACGACGCCTTCGTCGAGCAGGGTGTTTAAATTTTTATAAACCGTCGCTAGCGAAATGGATGGATAGTCCTCTTTGATCCCCTCGTATAAATCCTCTATGCTAGGATGCTCGTGGCGATCAAGTACCTTTAGGATACATAATCTTTGCGGAGTTGCTTTCAAGCCGCAGGTTTTGAGTAGTTCTACATGATTCATTTTAATCCTTCAAAAAATTTTAAAAAGATATTATCAAATTTTACTTTAAACAAAGTTGATATTAACTAATACTTTTTATCACTTAATATTCGCTCGGTTAGAGTTTGCACGTCCAAGCCCAAGCTGCGTTCTACGTCGGCGGTCTTTCCGTGCGGCAAAAATATATCGCCGAACTCGAAGCTCACGATCTTTACGTCCGAAATTTCATTTTCTTGCAAAAATGCGCTTAAAATTTCACCTACGCCGCCCTTTTTGGAGTTGTCGCTAAAGACGTACCAAATTTTATCCTTACGAGCTAAGCTTCGCAAAAACTCGGCGTCCAAAGGCTTTGCAAAGACTAGATCTACGACATCCGCCTCTATCTGCCCCTCCAGCGCCTCGGCCGTTTTATACGCTCTACCAGCGCCGTTTCCGTAGCCGATGAGAGCTACGCGCGCGCTGTCGCTTCGCTTTAAAAACACCGATTTTGCAAGCTCTACCGCAGACGCGCCGGTCTCGTCGCAGTCCAAGATAAAGCTTCCGCGCGGATAGCGGATCGCCAAAACCCCCTCATGCGCGTAGGAGTACTCGATGATTCGTTTAAAGCTCGCCTCGTCCCGCGGCGCGCACATGCTGATGTTCGGAATCGCATTTAAGAAGCTCACGTCAAAGACCCCCTCGTGCGTCTCGCCGTCCTCGCCCACGATACCCGCGCGATCCATCGCAAGGACTAAATTTAAGTTCATAATCGCCGCATCATGGACGATCTGATCGAATGCGCGCTGCATGAAGGTCGAATATATCGTAACGTACGGCTTAAAACCCTCGCGCGCCATCGCAGCCATCGAGCTTAGCGCGTGAGGCTCGGCGATCGCTACATCCCAGAAGCGGTGGGGAAATTTCTCGATCAGCTTATCCAAGCCGGTGCCGCTTGGCATCGCAGCGGTCACGCCCACGACGTTTTCATGCTTGGCGGCTAAATTTAAAAGCGCCTCGGCGTAAATTTGCGTAGCGCTTTTGGCGGCGGATTTTTTCTTAAATTCTCCGCTTTGAATGTCGAAAGGCCCTACGCCGTGCCAACTCTCCAAATAGCCCTCGGCCTTGTCGTAACCCTTGCCTTTGATTGTTTGAGCGTGCACGACGACGGGCTTGCGCGCGCTTTTTGCCGTCTTTAGCGCTGATATGAGATCGGCTAGGTTGTGGCCGTCCACCGGGCCTATGTATTCGAGCCCAAGCTCCTCAAAATACATCCCTGGGATGATGAGTTTTAAGGAATTTTCAAAGCGCTTTGCCATATATGTCGCGCTTTGCGGAGCGTGGGAGAGCAGCTCTCTTACGTGGGATTTAAATTTTTGATAGGTCTCGCCCGCCATCGCTTGGCTTAAGTATTTGCTAAAGGCGCCGATAGGCTTGCTGATACTCATTTTGTTGTCGTTTAGGATGATGATGCAGGGCAGGCGCAGATCTCCTAACTCGTTCATCGCTTCGTAAGTCATACCGCCGCTCATCGAGCCGTCGCCGATGAGCACGACCGGCACGCGATCTTCGCGCTTTAGGCTTATCGCTTTTGCTGCGCCCACGGCTAAAGAGATCGACGTCGAGGCGTGTCCTGCGACGAAGTAATCAAATTTGCTCTCGCTAGGCTTTGTGTAGCCGCTGATACCGCCGAACTGCCTAAGCGAGCCGAACTCCTCCCAGCGATCCGTCAAAAGCTTGTGCGCGTAGCTTTGGTGGCTTACGTCGAAGATAAACGGATCGCTCTCGGCGTCGAATACGTAGTGCATCGCCACGATGAGCTCGACTGCGCCCATATTTGAGCTTAGATGGCCGCCGTTTTTACTCACGACTTCGATGATGCGCGCTCTGATCTGCGTGCAAAGCTCCCGTAGCTCCTCTAGGCTTTTATTTTTAATATCCACTTAAAATTTCTCCCAGAGCGCCCAAGACGCGATCGTTTTGCCCCTGCGTGCCGATTGTGATGCGCACGGCGTTTAGCCCGTAGCTTTTTAAATTTCGAATGATAATGCCGCGGCGCAGAAGCTGCTCGCAAAGCTCGCTACTATCTATCGGCGGGCTAAGTTTGAACGTGATGAAATTTGCATAGCTAGGGATAAATTCCAAATTTCGCTCGCGCGCAAAATCCTCGAAGCGGCTCATCTGCGCGGCGTTGTTTTGCAGGCTCTTTTGCACGAAAGCCTCGTCTTTTAGCGCCGCAATCGCCGCTGCGAGGCTAAGCGTCGTGATATTAAAAGGCGGTCGCAGCTTATAAAGCGCGCTTATGATTTGCCGCGGCGCGATGCCGTAGCCTACGCGCATACCGCCCAGGCCGTAGACCTTCGAGAAGGTGCCTAGATAGAGCACGTTTTTAAAATTTTGAATTAAAAGCTTAGGATCAAGCCTCTTGCGCTCGTCTTTAAACGCCGCAAATTCGTTGTACGCAGCATCTATCACCACGAGCGTATCCTCATCCACGTTGTCTGCGAACTCATACACCGCCTCCGCATCCAAGCACTCGCCCAGCGGGTTGTTCGGCACGCACAAAAAGACGACCGAAATTTCATCCCTGTGCGCGTTATAAATTTTTAAAAGCTCGGCTAGATCGTGCTCCTGCGCGCTCGTTTTGTAAACCTTGGCCTCGCAATGGCTTGCGTAGATGCCGTACATCGCGAAAGTGACGCCCGCTTGCAGTATCGCGCGGCGCGAATTGAGCTTGGCGTGCAGCGCAAACTCGATGATTTGATCGCTGCCCGCGCCGATGATGATATTTTGCGGCTCTACGCCGAATTTTAATGCGAGCGCGCCCTTTAGCTCATACATCGAATCGTCCGGGTAGAGATGCGCACAGGCCGCATTCTGCGCGATCGCCTCCTGCACCGCCTCGCTCGTGCCGAATGGGTTTTCGTTGCTAGCAAGTTTTAGCACGTCCTGCTTGCGGATACCAAGCTCCCGCACCACAAGCTCGATCGGCTTGCCCGCTTCGTAATTGCTTAGATTTTCTACAAATTTGTTAAATTTCATCATTCCTCCCCGTTTACGTAGCTTCCAAGCCAGGTGATTTCGTGGCCGTTTTTCTGCGCGTTTTGTAGCACGCGCGCCACCCGCTCATCATCCACATGCCCCTCAAAATCGATATAAAAGACGCTTTTAAAATCCCTAAGCTTGACCGGGCGACTTTCGAGCTTGGTTAAATTTATCCCCTCGTTGCGAAACATCTGCAAAAAGTCCACGAGCCCGCCCGGGCGGTCGTCGGTTTTGGCTAGAATGCTCGTTTTGTTGCGGTCGCTCTTTTGGTTTTTAAAGTCGCTCAGCACGAAAAAGCGCGTGCGGTTGGCGGAGTTGTCCTCGATCTTTTGAAACATCATCGGCACGCCGTAAAGATCGGCGGCGATCTTGGAGCAGATCGCGGCGGAGTGCGGCGTGGCAGCCGCCATCTGCGCCGCAAGCGCGGTAGATTTGGTCGCGGTAAATTTAACGCCGCTAAGGCCGTGATCGTCTAAAAATTTAAGACACTGATTGTATCCTTGCGGATGCGAGAATATTTGATCCACCGTGCTTACGTCGTCGCAGTGGCTCGCAAAGCAGTGGTGGATATCCATATAAATTTCGGCGACGATCTTAACGCCTTCGTATTTTCGCAAGCAATCAAGCGTCGCTCCCACCGCGCCTTCGGTGTTGTTTTCGATCGGCACGACGCCGTATTTGGCCTCGCCGCTATCAAGCTCCTTAAAGACCGCCTCGATATTTGAGAGCGGCAGATAGGAGCTTACCGCGCCGAAGCGGCTCTTGGCGGCTTGGTGCGAATAGGTGCCGAAAGGCCCCAAAAACGCGACGATCTGCGGCTTTTCTAAATTTCGCGAAACCGAGAAAATTTCAAAAAATATCGCTTCGATCGCCTCTTTGCTTAAATTTCGCGCCTTTCCGCCGTCCAGCCTGCTGATGATCGAGCGCTCGCGCTCCGGGCGGTAGATCGCGCTGCCCGCGGTCTGCTTCAGCTCGCCGATCTTTTTGACAAACCCCATGCGCTCGTCGATAAGGCGCAAAATTTCATCATCTAGCCTATCAATACAAACGCGCAGATCATCGATATTTTGCATCACAACCCTCCTTCTGCTCGCCCCTAAATTTCGGTTTTAAAAATTTCACGCCGCCGCTCTTGCCGCTTTGCGCTTTGAAATTCTTACCTCGCGATCTTAAAATTTCATCGCTTAGGACAGCTGCGCCGCAACTTTTGCACGCTAAGAAGGCGCGATAAAATTCGTCGCAGCGGGATCTAAAATTTAAAGAGCCGCGATTAAAATTTAAAGCGGGGCTTTGTTTTGCCGTAAAATTTAGAGGCGCATTTTGTTTGGATTTGAAATTTAAAGCAGGGGTGCATCCTGGCTTGGAATTTAAAGCAGCGGTGCGTTTAAAATTTAAGACCGTGCTTGCTGCTGCGTTAAAATTTAAAGCCGCTGCAAGCTCGGATTTGAAATTTAAGATTGCGCCCCGTTTCGGACGGCTCGCCGCGCGGCTCATACGAAATCCTTTTCGAGCGCGATTAGATCATCAAAGCTCTCGCGCTTTCTAATCAGGCGGTCCTGCCCGTCGTAAACCGCGACCTCTGCGGCGCGACAGCGGGTGTTGTAGTTGCTCGACATCGAAAAGCCGTAGGCGCCGGCGCTTTGCACTGCGAGCAGATCGCCGCTTTGCAGGCTAGGCAGGCTAACGCCTTTGGCCAAAAAGTCGCCGCTTTCGCAGATCGGTCCCACGACATCGCAGAGGCTAGCTTCGCTTAAATTTACGCCGCCCAAATTTTTTTCATCCGCACAGGAACAATTTGTTTGATCTGAGCCCCTGCCGCTTAAATTTACTTCGCTAGCGCCAGGTTCGTCTAAATTTATACCCTCCGAAGCGCCAATGATTTCGATGGCGTGGTGCGCGCCGTAGAGGCTCGGGCGTATAAGATCGTTCATCGCGCCGTCAACGATGACGAAGCGCTTGCCGCAGTTTTGTTTTTCGTAAAGCACGCGGGTAAGAAATACCCCCGCAGCCCCCGCGATGAAGCGCCCCGGCTCGCATACGATCGTGACGTCTAGCCCGCTTAGGCTCTTTAAAATCCCCTGCGCGTAGTCGTAGAGCACGATCTGCTTTTCATTCTCGTAGCGGATGCCGATGCCGCCGCCCACGTCGAAAAATTTTATATCGATCTCAAGAGCTCGCAGCTCGCGCAGCAGATCGCTTACGATCTTTGCGGCATCGCAGATCGGCGCGATCTCCGTAAGCTGGCTGCCGATGTGAAAGTGGATGCCGACGGGATTTAAAAATTTGCTCTTTTTGGCGTAGATATACATCTTGCGCGCGGTCTCGATGCTGACGCCAAATTTGTTCTCATTTAGCCCCGTGGAGATGTAGGGGTGGGTCTTGGCATCGACGTTCGGATTTACGCGGATGCTGATACGAGCGGGCTTATTTAGCTTTTGCGCGATCCGCTCCAGGCGCAGCATCTCAGCTTCGCTTTCTAAATTTATCAGCAAGATATCCGACTTTAGCGCAAATTCTAGCTCGCTATCTTGCTTGCCGACGCCAGAGAATATGATCTTATAGCTCTTTGCGCCGATATACAGAGCGCGGCGCAGCTCGCCGATGCTGACGCAATCAAAGCCGCTGCCCAGATCCGATAGAAATTTTAAAATGCTTAAATTAGAGCTTGCCTTGATCGCGAAGCAGACGAGCGACTTGCGCGCTGCGAAGGCCTCTTTGAGCGCTATGAAATTCTTTTGTATCTCGTTAAAATCGTAAACGTATAAAGGAGTGCCGTATTTGCGGGCTAAGCTTGAATAATCCATAGAATTTCCACCGATAAATTTTGCGCCATTCTAACAAATCAAGGCTTAACGATGCTTAAAAACCAAAAACGAGGCGAAGCAAAATAGCGCGGCTATGGGTGCTATGACGCCGAGCTCGGGGACGATTACGCCGTTTAGCGAGAAGCGGATCAGTACGAAAAATACCCCCCACGCGCACAGCGTAACGATGAAAAAGGCGAAGCTCATTAGCGCGAGGTTGAAAAATCGCCCCGTAACCGGCAGATAATAATAAAGTATCAAAACCATCAGAGGCGCAAATAGCGGGAAGAAAAGCATATTGTAAAGGCTTGCTTTGATCGTAGCGACGTTGACGCCTTGATCTGCGAAGGTGCGGATGGAGCGGATCGCGTCCTTGATCGAATAGACGTTACTCGTAGCATAAATGCTCTCGATCGAGGCGGGATCAAAGCCCTTAAGCGCCTCGCTCTCTCCGTTAAAAGCGTAGCTTAGTCCGGCTCCTCCAAGCGTAATATCGCGCGGCAGCGAAGTGGTATTTACGTCACGCAGGTGCCAAATTTTGCCGCGGTATTCGCCGTAGCTCGCGCTAGAGCGCGAAGAGAGGGAGTTTGAGCCGATATCAAAGATCGTGATGCCGCTTGCGTCTTTGCCGTTAAGGGCTTTGATATAGACATATTTGCCTTCAAATTTTAAAAACATATCTTCGCTAGCGGGCGCAAGATCGGTCAGGTTTTTTTGAAATTTCAGCGCGTATGCAAACGAGGTGGAATTTAAAGATATAAAGCCCGCGGTGATAAAAAGCGCGATCAAAAACGGCGGCACGATCAGGGCGTTTTTGCTCACCCCAAGCGCGTAGAAGCTCACTAGCTCGTTGCTTCTAATCATATTAAACATCATTAAAATCAGCGCGAAAATGAGGCTTAGCGGCAGCGTGTAGCTAAGCGCGACCGCGGCGGTTAGGGCGATATATAAAAGAGCAGTATTTGCGCTTGAGGGAAAATCTTTGAGATTGGTAAGCACATCGATGCCTACATAAAAGCACTCAAGGGCTATTAGCAGGATAAAAAAATACTTCAGATAGGAAAGAGCCGCGTATTTTACGTATAACTTCACACCCTAGCCTTTTTAATCGTAAATTTTTGCGCGATCTGCTCTATATCCGAGCAAATGAGCTCCTCTACCGCGCGCGCGACGTAGGGTAAAATCTCGCTCAGCTTCTCGCGCTCGCTTTCGTTAAAATTTCCGAGCACGAAATTTGCCGCGTCCTGCCCCTGCTGTTTTTTGCCCACGCCGATACGCACGCGCTCGTAATCCGCGCCGATTAGCGCGTCGATCGATTTGATACCGTTGTGCCCGCCGCTACTGCCGCCTTTTTTAAATTTAACGGCGCCCAGATCCAAATCTATATCGTCGTGAACCACAATGATGCGCTCGGGTTTATAAAAATCATTCACCGCCTTTACGGAGTTGCCGCTTAAGTTCATAAAAGTTTGGGGTTTTAAAAGAAGAAGTGAGCCCTTTTTAAAGAGCTCGCCTTGAAATTTAGACGAGCCGAGCTCGCTAAAGCCGCCCGTCTTTAAAATTTCGTCGATTAGCATAAATCCGACGTTGTGTCTGGTGTCTGCGTATTTCTGAGCAGGATTCCCAAGTCCTGCGATCAGTATCATAGGCGCCCCTATTTAGCCGAAGTAACTCCGACTACCGCTACCGAGCCTTCTAGGATGATGTTGACGCCCTCTTTTACCGGGATATCGCGGATCAAAAGAAAATCGCCTACGTCAAGATTGGTCACATCCAGTGTAAAAGCGTTCGGTAGGTCTTTGCCGGTGCATTTTACTGCGATACGGCGCTTGGATTGCACCAAAATACCTTTGTTTTTTAGGCCTTTGGCGGTGCCCGTTACCTTAACCGGCACTAGATATTTGCTTACCACGTCGTCTTGAACTACGCGTAAATCTACGTGAGTTAGGGTATTTGTGACGGGGTGCTTTTGGTATTCTTGAATGACGACTTTATAAACCTTGCCGCCCACGCTAACCTCGAAAGGAAGGGTTTTTTTGGCGCGCGTAGCTTTGATAAATTCGTTTACCTTAAACGCTGCGTTAATATTGTCAAATCCTTTCGCATAAATATTAGCGATTAGATAACCATCTCGTTTTAGGGATTTTGAAGCCCTTTTACCGATACTATCTCTAACGATACCTTCTAACATTAGGTTTCCTTTGTGAAAAAATGAAGCGTAATAATAGCCAAATATTGCTTTAAATCTATTTAAGCGCCTATCGGAATTCAAAGGCAGATTTAATCTGCCATCTTATAAAAATCACCCACAATCTTATAGAATTCCACATCTTTCATAACGGCTCTTTTTACCCTCCTTGGCTGCCCTGTTTTGGTTATCGTCTCTATTTCTTCGCGCTCGCCGGTATCTACTTGAGTTTTATTTAAGGCTTTTTCTTTTATCAATACTAAATTTGCGCCGTATTCTTCGGCCCTACTTAAAAATTCGCATTCGGTATCCAAGAAATCTTTGCCTGTCTCTTCAATATTTTTTATCACTAGCTTGATTTTCTTGCCGCTATTTTTTAGCTCGTCTAATTCTTTTTCATCGTCTATTTCGGTTATTATTTCTCTAACGCGTTCTAGGTACTCTTCATTTTCCCTCCTTCTTTCTTCTCTTTCCTCTTCTAGTCGTACTCGCTCTTCTCTTAGCTCTTCTAGTTCTCGTTCGAATTGCGCTTCTTCTTCGGCTTCCTTGCGCTCGCGTTCACGTCCTTCAAGTTCCTCTCGTTTAAATTCCGAGGCATTAGAGTATAACTTTGCCATGCAGGCGACGGAAATAAATAAAGCGATACTAATGGCTATGTTCATATCAACATTAAGCTTAGTGGCAATAATTCCAGAGACTAAATTTATCAATATTATTAGAAATATAGCTATGAAAAATGATTTCCTACGCTTTATTAAAAGCATGATTAGCTCCACGATTCCGATCAGAATAAATATCGCTCCGATGTTTCTTACGAATTCCACTTTTTTCTCCTTCAATTTTATTTAAATTT
>ERZ773077.1425-NODE-1425-length-16387-cov-3.341293_pt1 | contig 16387 bp, 9 predicted proteins | sample MGYA00580612_ERZ773077 | MGnify/ENA primary metagenome ERZ773077 (study PRJEB29015, sample SAMEA2737971) | human oral metagenome | biome: human oral; feature: human-associated habitat; material: dental | place: China | collected 2021 ...
TAAACCTACTGCTGCTACAATTATAATTGCTACAGTACCCTTGCCAACTCCCTTATCTTTCAGCAGTACAAACTCTCCTCTTGATTTATTGACTTTAAAACTTAGGTAAGAGCCTATTCGCTCGCTTTCTGTTACCTTTATTCCTTCTTCTGTTTTTACTGCCACTGTATTGGTATTCTTATCTTCACTCAGTATTCTAAGCTCTATGTAGGAGCCGTTGCTGCCCGGTATTATGTTATACTCGTATTTTTTTACCGCATTTTTAGAAAAGTTTTTATCTTCGGCTGATAAGGCAAGCTCTTTTATTTCTACGGATGTTCCGTTATAAAAGTAGGAATTTGCTAAAAGCAGGGGCTTATCTCCCACACTTTCAACACTTACTATATCCTTGTTCCAAAGAGCCTCCACCAAATGTATCGTGGTGTTTGTTGTTATTTGTGCTTTGCCGCTTTCTTCCCAATAGGTGTTGTAACCCTCCTTTTTAGGCGGCTGCGGAATCTTTGCCGGATCTATAGACCCCTTATAATTTACCCTTACGCTTTTTACAAGCTCATCTCCTACCACATACTTAACTTCCAAATACTTAAACCTTTCGGGAGTTTGCTCCTGTTCCAACAACTCTTCGTAGCTTACGGTATTTGCCTCTTTCTCAAAGCTTATGTTATTAATTGCTCCTACACCGTAGTCTACATATCTGTTGGCTTTGGCACTTCCTTCTTCTATAAGCTCACCTGCCACACTTCCCTTTTTAGCATCTTCTTTGCTTACAAGCTCCGCCATTACGGTATTATTATTAAGTTCCTTTGCACTTCCGGCTATGCCTCCCACATAACTTAGAGCACTTACACTTGCAAGACTGTAGGAGTCGCTTAATATATTGGTACTGTAACCTGCTATACCTCCGGCATAAGAGCCGTTTTCAGAACTTATATTTCCATAGTTTTGGTTCCCCGTTATAGCACCGTAATCAGCCTTTGCCGCTATTCCGGCTACATAATCATTCTTTGCCTTTATATCAGCTTCATTAACATTGTTGATAACTCTTGCATAAATATTGTTGCTGAAATTAAGTGAGAGTTCTCCGCTTTTATTGATTCTGTCTGAAAGATTTATATTGTCATTTACGGTTTCTTTCAGGTCTATACCTATTCTTCCCACTATACCCGCTACATTAAAATCCCCTATAACCTCAGCCTTATTTACAGAATTTACAAGCTTGGCTTTTTCAAAATCTCTGTCACTTTTGGCTGAAATATCATAATAAAAGGTCTTATCTTCTATCTTGGCTTTTAAGTTCTCCTCACCCTCATCTATGATTCCTTTTATATTATCAAGCTCCGACCTTATATTATCTATATCTGTCTTCATGCTTTGGCTGCTTGTTCTTAAATCTTCCTTAGCCTTATCTATTTCAGCTTTTAGTGCCTCGCCGTCACTGTTTATTGTTTTTCTGCTCTCGGACAGATCATCTCCAAAGTCACCTTTTTCATTATCCAGATAGTCAATCAAGTCCTTGGACTGCTTGTATAATTCATCTATATCGCCGCTAAGATAGGAGAAGTCTTTTTCTATGCCGTCGAGCTTGCCTCTTTTATTTTCCAGTGAGGACTTCATTCTTTCAGTTATTGTTGAAATATTTTTTATTGCAGCTATGGTGTTTTGCAGTTTACTGTTGTCTTTTTTTATAATATCCGAATAATCTGCTCTGTTTCTTAAGTCTCCCACCTTATCCGCAGCATCTGAGGCATTGCTTGCTATATTTTCATTAACCCCATCCAAGCCTTCTCTTTTTTCGTCAAGTCCGGCATCAAAATTATCGGCTTCCTGCTTATGATAATCAAGCCTGTCATCAAAATTTTCCTTTAATTTATCTTGTTTTTCGGATATGCTGTCGCTGTCTTCCTGTAGTAAATTAACGGAAGTATCAAGCTGTGTGGAAAATTCATCAGATAGTTTATTAAGTACCTCAAGCTGTCTGTTAAGTTTATCCAAGGTATCGCTCTCATAGGCGATCTCCATATAAGGCTCAAGTATACCTGCTATTCCTCCTACATCCCTTCTTCCGTATACTATACCCTGGTTGATACAGTCTTCTATTACACCGTTTTGAACGCCGGCTATTCCCCCTACTTTATAACTCGTATGCTCATAACCGACCTTTGCAAGGTTCGTGCAAGCCTTTATATGACCTGTGGAAATTCCGGCTATTCCTCCCATTATCTCAGGCTTTTCCTTATCTGATGTTACCGTTTCCACACTTATATCCGGCAGTGTGGCAGTCTTTTCTTCCGACAGCACCACCTCCTTGCTTCCAAATATCCTTCCTCTGTTCTCACAGGATACTATTGTGCCTTTATTGATTCCGGCTATCCCTCCTACAAGCTTTGTTCCGTCAACATCGGCGTAGTTTGCAGAGTTTAATATAAATCCGGTATCATCATTGATTCCTGCTATTCCTCCAACTGTTTTGTAGGCTTTTAATACTCCTGAAAAGTTGACTGCATTTATTATGCCCTTATTGGTTCCGACCACACCTCCGACTGTGATTTTACTTCCTACCGGAGATATATTGCCCTCTATGTTAAGGTTTTTTACAACGCCTTGCTCTCCTATAAGCCCTATAAGTCCGGCATCGGTGCTTTTTTCACTTATACTTAAGCCCTTTATCGTATAACCCTTGCCGTCAAGAGTTCCCGAAAATATAGGTATGGGCATGAAATCCTCATTTGATAAGTCTATATCCGCACTCAGCTCATAGTTCTTGGCTAAGGTAAATTCTTCCGTTGTGGCATTTTTTGAAATTTCTATAAGTGCCGCCGCACTGTCTATATATATAACGCCCTCCTGTGCATTTGGCACTTCTTTACCTGAGACAGCTTTACTTTCCGCATAGGCTGCTATACTAAGCGGCTGTAAAATCATATTTATACTGAGGGCTAAAGCTGTTATCTTTTTTATATTAATTTTCATCTTCTCTTCTGCTCTCCTCCTCATTGTTTTTCTTTGAAAATGATGTCTTATCTATAGTAAAGTCGAATAAGTACAAAAGTACAGGTAAGACAAACATTACTAAAATCATGGAAATAAGCACTCCTATACCCAGCGTCTTTCCAAGTGAGGCTATCGTTGCATTGGATGTTAAAAATCCTATTACAAAGCCTGAGGCTGCCATTATCGTACCTGAGGTTATTATGGTAGGGAAGGCTTCGTTAAGAGTGCGTGATATAGCCTTGTTTTTGCTTTCACACTCTTCCCTGAGTACCATGTATCTGCCGGTGATCACTATAGCATAGTCTATGGTCGCTCCCATCTGTATAGAGCTTACTATAAGGTAACTTAGGAAAAACATAGGCTCATTTGCAAGGTAGGGCAGACTGAAATTGACCCATATACTGCCCTGTATTGTAAGTACCAATATAAATGGCAGTGCTGCACTTTGGAAGGTAAAAAGAAGTATTATTCCTACAAGCAGGGCTGTGATTATACTGATACGCAGGTTATCCGTTCCAAAAGACTTACTTATCTCATAGTTGCTTGATGAGTCTCCCACCACATATACTTCGTTATAATAGTTTTTAGCTATGCCCTCTACTTCATCTATAGCGGCAAATGTAGCCTTGCCCTCAAGCTCCCTGTCCCATACCACTAAAAAGCGTGAATATTTCTCGCTTTCAAGCTGCTTTCTTGCATCCGTAATACTTTTATGTATGTCTTCTATATTTTCAGTGATATCTTCGTCTATCTCCACACCGCCGTTTTCTATCTGGTCATAGAGGAAGTCTACCATATTTATAATAGGCACCTTATAACTGTCTATGCTGTTGATAAACGCTCCGTACTGCTCATTTTTAAGTGCGTAAAATCTGTATACAAGTTTTACCAGATCTATATCCACATCTGCTATCTCGGCAAGCTCTCTCGGTTTTAGGCTGTCTGTAAGCACATATTCGCCCTCATTTCCCACCTCTATATTGGCAAGTCCGGTAACGGACTTTACTCCCTCAACCTTGGATATCTCCTCCAAAAGTCTTGCTTCTTTTATGTAATCCTCCTTGGGTATTACCACTGCCAGAATATTTGAACTTCCGAAATGTCTTTCTATCTCCTCTTTCGCTGCTATATATTCAGTCTTTTTATCCGACTTTATAGAGTTTGGATCAAAGATATAAGCCGTCTTTCCTGATAGCACTATTCCGCCTATCACCAGTACCGTAAATATTCCGGTTATTATAAATCTTACACTTAAAATCTTTTTTCCAAGGAATTCAATATTAGGCACAAAGCTTTTATGCATACTCTTTTTGATCCATTTTTCAAACATCATAATAAGTGCCGGCATAAATAAAAAGACGCTTATCATGCTGAAAATAATTGACTTAAGTAGTACCTGCCCAAGATCCCTACCTATTCTAAATTGCATGGTCATAAGTGCCACCATACCTGCCATAGTGGTAAGCGAGCTTGAAGATATCTCAGGTATCGCCTTTGCCAAAGCGTTAATCAAGGCATGCTTTGACTTGAAATTTTTTCTTTCTTCCATAAATCTGTGAAAGAGTATTATTGCGTAGTCTATGGCAAGTGCCAATTGCAGCACCACTCCTACCGCCTTGGTTACGAAGGATATGCGACCAAATATAAAGTTCGTTCCTACATTTAACAGTATTGCCACTGCAAAGGTCAGCATAAATATAAGTATTTCCGCATAGGTCTGTGAGGTAAATATCAGTACTCCCACAATTATAATCACTACAAGTACACCTATGACCTTCATATCTTCATTAAGGGATTTTGCATCATCTTTATCTATAGTTGTGTAAACAACATTGTCGTAGGCAGATACCGCCTCCCTTACCTTTACTATAGCCTCCTGCACAAGCTTTGAATCTTCCACATCTTCAAAACTTATGGTATACAGGGCAGCAAAGTCCTTATAATAGTCCTCTATATTCTTATTTTCATAATCAGAGTCTGACTTATCATAAAAGCCAACTCTTGAAACACCTGCTATTTCTTTAAGCTTAGTACTAAGCTCCAAAGCCTTTTCATAGTCTATGTTATTTACCATTACCTTGGCAGTACCGAAGGTCGTGAAATTCTCATCCATAATATCAAGTCCTTGCTTGGTTTTAGTACTTTCCGGCAGGTAATCCGAAAGTTTATTGCTTACCTTGACCCATGAACTGCTGAATACTGAAAATACTGCTGCCAAAATAAAAAATACCATAAAGGCTTTTCTTTTGTTTACTATATACGCCGATATTCTCTCAAACATTATACCCTCTCTATTCTTTTTTGCTGATGTTTAATAACAATTCTTGTAAATCAGTCATTTATTAAACAGTTTACGAGTTACATATATTTCCTTATCTATTCTAATTCATTTACAAAATATATTTTCTACTGAAGAAAATAGTCTAATTCCAAGAGGGTTTTTATTCAATAAACAAAAACAGCTAAACTGTAGTATATCTTACAGTTTAGCTGTTTTGTAGTATAAGTTTTTAATGTTTTTCCAAAAGTGCCACTACCTCTACCCCTGAAGTATTCGGGAACATATCAACTCCTATCGCCTTTTTCATCCTATATCCGCCATCTTGCAAGAGTCTTAGATCCCTTGCCAAAGAACCGGGCTTGCAAGACACATAGACTATTTTTTCAGCTCCAAAATCTATGATCTTAGGCAATGCCTTCGGATGTATGCCGTCTCTGGGAGGATCCAAGACTATAATATCCACCTTGCCGGCAAGTTCATCCACAAGCTTTAAGACATCTCCGCACATAAATACACAATTATCAATAGCATTTAATTTTGCATTTTCACAAGCCGCCTTAACTGCCTCCTCCACTATCTCTATAGCATATACCTTATTTGCATACTTTGATAAAAGCTGGGCTATCGTTCCCGTACCGCTGTATAGATCATATAAAAACTTCCCCTCGGTATCTCCCACATAGTCTATGACCGACTTATACAAAACTTCCGCACCTTTGGAGTTAGTTTGAAAAAACGAAAAGCTGCTTATCTTAAACTTAAGTCCGAGTAAGTTCTCATAAATGTAGTCTCTTCCGTATAAGATCTTACTTTCCTGATTTACGACCGCATCCGCATAGGAGTTATTTATGGTATGAATAACACCGACTATCTTACCTCTTAATTTACTTTCTTCAAGTTTTAACAGCCCATCCAACCAGTCATTTATTAAATCCTTAACCTCCTTATCAAGTACACCGACTTCCTGCCTGTCTTCTATTTTAGTGTTTAGGGCACTTGTAGTAACTATGTTAATAAGTATTTCCTCATATACCGCACTTCTTCTTACAATAAGATGTCTTAAAAATCCCGTTCTGCTGTGCTTATGAAAATAACTTACATCACGATTTGCAAAAAACTCCCTTGTAAATGCCTGTATTACATTGAAGTCCTCATGAACTATATTGCAGTTTGGCGTATTTACCACATCGTAATGACTTGCCCTTTTATGTAAGCCCAGACTTAAGGGTCCGTCTTTTACCTCGTCTCCAAAAGAAAACTCCATTTTATTTCTGTAATTAAACTCGCTTGGACTTTTTATTATGCCCTCCCATAAAAAATCTTCATCAGCCGCATCTTTTAATAATTCTATGATTTGTTTATCCTTTATGCTTATCTGATTATCATAGGATATACTTTGATAGCTGCAACCTCCGCACTTACTGTGAGGACAAAAGTCCTTGGCATCCTCAAGTGCTGATTTTTCAATAACTTTAAGTATCCTTCCCTCAGCCCTTCCATTTCTTTTTTTGCTTATCAAATATTCAACTACTTGACCTTCTATAGCACGCTTTATAAGCACAGAGCCATCTTCTCTTTCTATAACTCCCTTGTCGGGATACATACTTTTTATTACTTTTCCTACAGCAACTTCACCTTTTTTCATTATACACTGCTCTCCATCCAAATTAATAAAGGTCAAAGATTCGGACAACTTGCCTAACATCTTGACCTTTTTAAATAAATCTTTTTTATACTGTTGGTGTTACCTTCATAAGTGAGCTTACCATAAACCATACCAACACTATGATACCTAAAACTATTCTATAATATCCGAATAACTTAAAGTCATGTTTTTTAACCCAGTTTATCAAGAAATTCACTGAATATGCCGATACAAAAAATGCAACCAGTACTCCCAGCAAAAGATATAAAAGTTCTACACCCGTATATGCTCCGCTATATTTAACTATCTTAAGCAAACTTGCTCCAAGTATTATCGGAAGTCCCAAAAAGAAGGAGAATTCCGCCGCTACGGATCTGCTGCATCCGAGTATCATGGCTCCTATTATGGTAGCTCCCGATCTTGATGTACCCGGTATTAATGAAAGTACCTGAAACATACCTATATACAAGGCGGTATAATAGTTTATCTTGGAAGTTTTATTTATAATAGGATCTTTTTTAAATGCCTTGCTTTCTATTATGATAAAAATAACTCCGTAGATTATCAAAGTCAATGCTATAATCAGCGGGCTGTATAAATGATTATCTATCCAGTCATCCAGTAAAACACCCAGTATTCCTACCGGAAGACAGGCTATGAAGATTTTGACCCACAAAAGAAGGGTAGTTCTGTTTTGATACTCATTCTTTTCCACGCTGAAAGGATTTAATTTATTAAAATATACTATAGCCACAGCAAGTATCGCTCCAAGCTGTATGACTACATTAAACACTTCCTTAAACTCCTCTGTAACATTCAAATGTATAAGTTCATCAATTAAAACCAGATGCCCGGTAGAGCTTATAGGAAGCCACTCTGCGAATCCTTCTACTATACCAAGTACTATAACTTTTAAAAACTCAACTATACTCATATGATTCTCCGCTATATATTTTCTATTTGCCAATCAATCGGCTCAAGTCCGTTAGACTTTAAAAAGTCATTTGCCTTACTGAAATGCTTACAACCGAAAAAACCTCTGTAAGCAGACAAGGGACTTGGATGAGGTGCCTTAAGTACCAAGTGCTTAGGGTTATCAAGCATAGCCGCCTTAAGCTGTGCCGGTCTTCCCCAAAGCATAAAGACTACCGGCTGAGGGCTTTTATTCACAGCTTCTATTATAGCATCCGTAAATCTCTCCCAACCCTTAGCCTGATGTGAATATGGCTCATGTGCTCTTACCGTAAGTACAGTATTTAGCAAAAGCACTCCTTGAGTCGCCCATTTAACCAAAAATCCGTTATTTGGTATATAAAGGGATAAATCATCTTGAAGTTCCTTATAAATATTTTGAAGTGAGGGCGGTATCTCCACATTGGGAAGCACTGAAAATGCAAGCCCGTGTGCCTGATTATCACCATGATACGGGTCTTGTCCAAGTATCACAACCTTCACTTTTTCAAGCGTTGTAAGATGCAAGGCATTAAATATATCATCCGCCTTAGGGTATATGGTTCTTGAAGCATACTCCGCCTTAACAAATTCATATAAATTCTTGTAATAATCTTTGGAAAACTCCGGCTTTAGAGCTGCTAACCAATCCCCTGTTATGCCTGCCATACTTAAACTACTCCTTTCCGTTCCAACAATAAGTACAAAGTTTACATTCCGGTAAACCTATAGACTCTATAAGATCATCCAAACGATTAAACTTAAGTGTGGAAAAATGCTGTATCTTCCTCAGCTCTTCCACCATTTCTTTATAATTTTTACTGTCAGGATCAGTATAGTCCTTTAATATCTCAGGGCTTACATAATCCCCTTCTCTGTCTCTTATAATTCTTCTTGCTATCAAATCAAGATCGGAATTGGATCTTGAAAAATTAAGGTATTTACATCCGTACATAATAGGCGGACAGGCAGGCCTTACATGCACATGCTTTGCACCGCTGTTATATAAAAAATCGGTGGTTTCCCTAAGCTGAGTCCCCCTGACTATGGAATCATCTATCAAAAGCAAGTCTTTATTAAATATAAGTGCTTCCACAGGAATAAGCTTCATATGTGCTACCAGATTTCTCTGTGCCTGATGTGTGGGTGTAAAGGATCTGGGCCATGTAGGGGTGTATTTTATAAAGGGTCTTGCAAAAGGTATACCCGACTCGTTGGCATAGCCTATGGCATGTGCCGTACCCGAATCCGGAACTCCGGCTACTATATCCGCATCGACATCATCCCTTCTTGCCAGAAGCTTGCCGCAATTATATCTCATCTGCTCTACATTTACACCCTCATATACTGCTGTAGGATAACCGTAGTATACCCATAGAAATGAGCATATCCTCATCTCTTCCCTGGGTTTTCTAAGCGTAGTTACCCCTTTTTCATCAATATATACCAGCTCTCCGGCTCCAAGCTCTCTGTAGCGCCTGTATCCAAGGTTTAAAAAAGCATGGCTTTCCAAGGTTGCACAGTAAGAGCCCGGCTTTTCTCCAAGAGTTATCGGTGTTCTTCCATACCTGTCTCTTGCGGCATATATACCCTTGTGTGTAAGTATAAGAATACTCATTGAGCCTTTTATCATTTCCTGAGCATACTCTATCCCTTCTTCAAATGTAGGCTTTTGGTTTATAAGTACTGCGGTTATTTCCGTTGAATTGATACGACTTCCGCTTTGCTCTAAAAAGTATACGGGACCGCTTTTATAAAGCTCTTCTAGTATCTCCTTTTGGTTGGAGATCTTGCCCACGGTTGTGATTGCAAAACTTCCCAAATGTGACTGTATAAGCAAGGGCTGCGGATCCTCATCGGATATGCAGCCTATGCCCAGATTTCCATGTAACTCTTCTACATCATGTTCGAACTTTGTTCTAAATGGTGAGTTTTCTATATTATGTATAGCTCTACTAAAACTTTCCCCATCACTGACTGCCATACCGCCTCGTTTTGTTCCTAAGTGCGAATGATAATCAACTCCGAAGAAAAGATCCATTACGCAATCAGACTTAGATGCTACACCGAATATTCCACCCATTTTATAAACCTCTCTTATATTAATTAAAAGAATGCTACTTAAGCATGTTCTTTGCCAAATCTATTATATTATCTACACTAAATCCGAATTTTTTGAAAAGCTCTGCTTGAGGAGCACTTGCTCCAAAATCCTTCATTGACAGAACCTCTCCTTCAAAGCCTACATATCTGTCAAGCCCGAAACCTGATAAGGCTTCTATAAACATCCTCTTTGACACTGCCTTTGGAAGTACCGCTTCCTTGTATTCACTGCTTTGCTCTTCAAATACATCTATACAGGGCATACTTACAACTCTTACACTTATGCACATCTTTTCAAGCTCTTTGGCAGCCTCAAGAGCCAAAGAAACCTCTGAGCCTGAAGCTATAAGTATCAGGTCTATATCAGCTCTTGCAGCTTCTTTAATAACATATCCGCCCTTTAATGCTTCTTTGGAACTTCCCTCAAGCTGTGGAAGGTTTTGTCTTGTAAGTATAATAGCCGTAGGTGTCTTTTCAGACTTTAGTGCACTGTACCAAGCTGCAAGTGTTTCGGTAGCATCTGCCGGTCTGAACGCATGGAAATTTGGCATAGCTCTTAACATGGCAAGCTGCTCAATAGGCTCATGTGTAGGTCCGTCCTCTCCGACTCCTATGGAGTCGTGTGTAAATACAAAGGTTGCCGGTATGCTCATAAGTGAAGACAGCCTTGCCATAGGCTTTGTATAATCACTAAACACAAAGAAGGTCGCACAATAAGCCTTAAGAGCTCCATGCAAGATAATTCCGTTGGTAATTGCCGCCATAGCAAGCTCTCTTACACCGAAGTGCAGATTTCTGCCTGCATAGGAGCCCTTTGCAAAATCACCCATTTCACTCAAATAAGTCTTATTTGAAGGTGCAAGGTCCGCTGAACCGCCTATGAGGTTTGGAATCTCAAGCTTAACTCTATTTAATATCTTACCGGAAATATTTCTTGTAGCATCCGCTTTTTCATCCCATGCCCAATACTCATCCTTATCAAGGAAGCTTAGGTCTTCCTCAACAAAGTATTTATTCCAAAGGGTCTTATTCTCAGGAAAGGCTGTAAAATATTTTTCAAGAAGTTCATTCCACTCCTTCTCTACCTTTTCCAATCTTTCGACCTTGCTTTGATAATGCTCATAGACTTCATCCGGTACAAAGAAAGGCTCTTCATACTCCCAGCCTATATTCTCTCTAAGTGCCTTTATATTATCAACTCCAAGAGGCTCTCCGTGAGCACTTGCCTTGCCCTCCTTTGCCGGACAGCCAAAACCTATCTTGGTCTTTATGTTAATAAAAGAAGGTTTTTCTTTGTTATTCTTAGCTTCCTCAATCGCCTTTGATACCTTACCAAGGTCATGACCGTCATCAACCTCTATAACCTGAAAACCGAAGGCTTCCATACGCTTACTTACATTCTCACTGAATGCAAGGTCGGTTGAACCCTCTATACTTATACTGTTTGAATCATATAACACTATAAGTTTTGAAAGTCCAAGATGCCCTGCAAGTGAAAAAGCTTCCGAGCTTATACCCTCCATCATGCAACCGTCTCCGCCAAGTACATAGGTAAAATGGTCTATTACATTAAATCCGTCTCTATTAAACAAGCTTGCAAGATGAGTCTGAGCTATAGCCATACCTACTGCCATGCCCATACCTGCACCAAGAGGTCCTGTAGTGGCTTCAACACCTACTGTATGACCGTATTCCGGATGCCCCGGAGTCAGTGAACCAAGCTGTCTAAAAGACTTAAGGTCTTCTATTGAAAGATTCCCGTATCCGAAGAGGTGTAAGAGTGAATACAGTAACATTGAACCATGACCTGCTGAAAGCACAAATCTGTCTCTGTTTATCCAGTCGGGATTTTTAGGATTATGCTTCATATGGTTTGCCCACAGCTCATAAGTAATATCCGCAACTCCGAGAGGCAGTCCCGGATGCCCTGAATTTGCCTTTTGTATGGCATCTGCTGAAAGTATTCTTATAGCACTTGTCGCTTTTTTTTCAATATTTGACATCGTATAAGCTCCTTTAAAAATATTTATAGATTATAGCAAAAAATAAGTTATTAAATCAAGTGTTCATTATTTATTGAGCAAAGAAAGTATCAAGTCCGTCCGCTATACCCTTTGCATGGTTTTTAAGCACAGACTCGTCATGTGAAGATGACTTGTCTCCAAGCTCTATATCTATTGAAGGAATGGTTGAATATGAGGTCTGTGTAAGATCCATCTCAAGACTTCCGTTTGAGAAGATCTTCGTTCCCACTCCTCTAAGCCCTGATATAACACTGTCTCCCAGTTTGTGATGTTTTTGCCAGTTGGATGCTACCGGCTCCATCGCTCTGTAAGAAGCAACATTAGGTACACTCATATAAAACGCTCCTTTGTTGCTTGAGGTACTGTCCCAGTGCAGTGCCAAATGACAGTCGGCATTATTATTTGCAATTACGGTTCTTGCTATATTGTCAAGCTGCACATCGTCACTTTCTCTTATCATAAGTACATCATAGCCTCTTGATAAAAGCTCTGCCTTCAATACCTTAGCCATAGCAAGTGTTACGCTTGCCTCACTTGTACCGTCTGCAAAGGTCATACCGCCTGATACCGCAGTAGAAGTAACCTGTCCGGCAGCAGTAGTTCCTCCGGTCACCTTAGGTGTTGAGTCCGGATGTGAAAGTGTCTTTACTGAAGAACCTCCTTTTGTACCGTGACCTGCATTTACACAGACCACCTTGTTCTTTCTGTTGCCGCTTGCCTTATAAAGCTTGGCTTTACCACTGTTGATTTTTGAAAAATCGGCATATTTCCATGAGGAATCAAGTCCTATTTCCGCACCGTCAGCTACCTGAGCCTTGGTCTCTTCCACCTTAGGTTTTTCTGTGGTCAAAAACTCTGTAGCTATATAAGCTTCCTTGTCCTTATACATAACTTTTGACCATTTATCGGACTTACCTATGCGTTTTAATTCTTCTCCCTTATTAAATGCGGTTATCTTTTCTCCGCTTGTGTCCGGATTGGTTCTTAAATTTACATTATCTCCTTTAACATATACTGTTTCATCTACAGACTCGAAATTTACAGCCGACTTACTTGCCACAGTAGTTACCGGTGTACTTACCGACTTGGTGTTAATGGCACTTGCAACTGCTACATTTGAAGTGCTCTCTTGCTCGGCTTCGGTCTGTGCCTGCTTGGTTGCTTCATTGCTTGTAACAGTCTCAGGCTGCTTGGAGTTTGCTCCGCAAGCAGAAATCAATAACGCCAAGCTTGCTGTTAAAATTAGACTTTTTAATCTCATCTTCTTAATTCCTTTCATTAAAATACATTATTTTATGGCTTCAACTATACTTGCTCCGCCTGCTACATATGAGTTCACATCATAAAACACCACTGCCTGACCCGGTGTTACCGCTCTTACCGGATTTTCAAACTCAACCAGTATTTTATCATCCGATATGGCTTTTACCGCACAATTCTCACCCTTATGAGAATATCTTATCTTTGCTCTTAAGTTTATACTTTCTCCTACTTTAAGTCCTTCTATGCTCATCCAGTTTACCCTGTCGGCAATAAGTCCTCTATCAAGTACTTCCAAAGAATTACCTATGATGACCTTATTGTTATCCACATCTATCTTTGTTACAAAGGCAGGCTCCCCAAGGCTCAGTCCAAGCCCCTTTCTTTGACCTACCGTATAATGTGTTATACCTTTGTGTGTACCGAGTACCTCTCCCTTGCTGTTTACAAACTCTCCGTTTCTAATACTTATATCGCTGTTTTCTTCTATAAACTTTGCATAGTCTCCATCCGGCACAAAGCATATATCCTGACTGTCGGGTTTATTGGCTATCCGAAGACTTATATTCTCTGCTATCTTTCTTATCTCGTCTTTTTCGTAATCTCCTACCGGCATAAGCGTTCTTGCAAGCTGCTCCTGTGTAAGATTATACAGTGCATAGGTTTGATCTTTGTGGCTGCTCTTTGCAGTTTTTAGGGTATATCTGCCATTTTCCAATAGTACTACCTTGGCATAATGCCCCGTAGCTATGTAATCAGCCCCTATGCTTAGGCTTCTGTGCAGCAGCGACTCCCATTTTACATATCTGTTACAGGCTATGCAAGGGTTTGGAGTCCTCCCCTTTTTATATTCTTCTATAAAATAGTCTATCACACTTGACTTAAATTCATTCTTAAAATTCATTACATAATATGGTATATCCAAAGCGGCAGCAACCCTTCTTGCATCATCCACTGCCGAAAGGCCGCAACAACCTCCGTTTGACTGCTGCCTTTCTTCGTCCTCATCCTGCCATATCTGCATGGTAACACCTACCACATTAAATCCTTCTTTTTTCAAAAGATAAGCGGCTACCGAAGAGTCTACACCTCCCGACATACCGACAACTACTTTTTTCTTATTCATTACCATCTTCTTTCTTTTCTCCAAAACTCCATGAGTCGGTGGGCTTAAGTACCTCCGGCTGTAGAGGCTTTTCTTTGACACTCTCCTCCCATGATTTCAGGCTCAGGCTCATATATGTTTTCCTCTCGCACTGCCTCAAATGAATTTACCCCTACTGTATCCTCTTTTATATTTCGTATTATATAGTATATATAAATCAAGCATATTGCCAACTTTACAGCATAGAAATACGGTACTTCTATTGAATAATCAAAAAATAGACTCAGTATAGAGTTTATTACCAAAAGTACGGTCGTTAATGTAAATGTTGCCGTTTTTGCATATATTGATATTGTAAATGATTGTCTATCGCTTAACTTTTTATTCATTCCTTTTACAAGCATTTTCACCGCTAAAAGCAGCAATAATGCTGTAAGCACATAGGCTAAGGTAATGCCTATATAGAAAAATATTGTTATAACAACGCTTATTATAAGTAAAATAACCGTTGCTTTCGGTGCTATACTATAAATAAATTCATCACGGGTTATAACTTCATTTTCCGATAAGCCCAATTCGTTAAACTTTAATAAAGATTTCTGACCTAAACTATCTTTGACTAATATGGCATCCTTAAATACATAAAAATTATTTGAGCTTTTGTCATCGGTTTTACTTTCAGCCATAGTTTCATCAGTATTGATGTATACATATACATTGCGATATACTTCGTCTATCTTTTCTTCCATATCAAGTCCTTTGGCACTTAAGCTGAAGTCAGGGATAACAGTCTTCCAATAAGCCGTTATACTGCCGTACTTGGTGAAAAAAGCAATACCCATCGCTAAGATTATAAGTAAAACTCTAAATAAGGGCAGCAAAAATATATATGCGGTTTTTTTTGAACTTTTATATTTTAAAAACCTGTTATAAGCCTTAGGCTTAAAAATCGAATCAAATATATCGTTAAAAATTTGCATAAAATCTCCTTAATACAGTACTTGAAATAACTATACAACATTGTAGAATAAAAGTACATATGTTTTAATTAAGGAGCAACTATGAACGACAAGTTAATTTATTTAGACAATGCAGCTACCACAAAGGTAAAGCCCGAAGTTCTTGAGGCTATGCTGCCGTATTTTAGCAATTATTATGCCAATCCTTCGGCTGTATATAATTTTTCGTCCAAGATACGCAATGATATTGCTATGGCAAGAGAAATTATAGCAGATTCCCTTTCGGCAAACAGCCGTGAGATTTATTTTACCTCCGGAGGCACCGAGTCCGATAATTGGGCTATTAAATTGACTGTCTCTGCTTATGAAACAAAGGGTAAGCATATAATAACTTCCAAAATAGAGCATCCTGCCGTGCTTAATACCTGCGCCTACCTTGAGGGCTTGGGATATGAAATCACCTATCTTAATGTTGATAATGAGGGTTTTGTATCTTTGGAAGAACTTGAAAAAAGCATAAGAGCCGATACCGTACTTATAAGTATTATGTTTGCCAATAATGAAATAGGAACTATACAAAATATCAAAGCTATAGGTGAGATTGCCCAAAAAAACTCTGTGGTATTTCACACTGATGCGGTTCAAGCCTATGCTCATGCAAATATAGATGTTAAGGAACTTGGCATTGATTTGCTCAGTGCCTCTGCACACAAGTTCGGCGGTCCGAAGGGTGTAGGATTTTTGTATATTAATTCCGAGCTTAAAATCAAGTCATTTATTCACGGCGGTTCTCAGGAAAGAAAAAGAAGAGCGGGTACGGAAAATGTTCCCGGCATTATAGGTATGGCAAAGGCGGCAGACTTAAGCCTTACTGATATGAATAAGTCCGGGGAGCATACAAAAAACTTACAAAATTATCTTATAGAGCGTTTGAGAAATGAATTCGAAGGAGTACATATTAACGGAAGTCTTGAAAAAAGACTCTCAGGCAATATTAATGTGCGTTTTGAGAAGGTTTCTTCAGAACTGTTACTTATAATGCTTGATAATAAAAATATTTGTGTGTCT
>ERZ773077.1429-NODE-1429-length-16359-cov-10.586543_pt1 | contig 16359 bp, 10 predicted proteins | sample MGYA00580612_ERZ773077 | MGnify/ENA primary metagenome ERZ773077 (study PRJEB29015, sample SAMEA2737971) | human oral metagenome | biome: human oral; feature: human-associated habitat; material: dental | place: China | collected 2021 ...
ACGAGCAGTACGACGAGGCCCTGCAGGTCGCCCGCCAGCAGGTGGAAAACGGCGCGCAGATCATCGACGTCAACATGGACGAAGCCATGCTCGACGCGATGAAGGCCATGCCGCGTTTCCTGAATCTGATCGCCAGCGAGCCCGACATCGCCCGCGTGCCGATCATGATCGACAGCTCCAAGTGGGAGGTGATCGAGGCCGGCCTGCGTTGCGTGCAGGGCAAGGCGGTGGTCAATTCCATTTCGCTGAAGGAAGGGGAAGAGAAATTCCTGCGCGAGGCGCGGCTGGTGCGCCGCTATGGTGCTGCGGCCGTGGTGATGGCCTTCGATGAGCAGGGCCAGGCCGATACCTACGAGCGCAAGATAGAGATCTGCAAACGCGCCTACGACCTGCTGGTCAACGAGGCGGATTTCCCGCCCGAAGACATCATCTTCGACCCCAACATCTTTGCCGTGGCCACCGGCATCGAAGAGCACGACGAATACGGCAACGACTTCATCCGCGCCTGCCGCTGGATCAAGGAAAACCTGCCCCATGCCCGCATTTCCGGCGGCGTGTCCAACGTGTCGTTCTCGTTCCGCGGCAACAACCCCGCGCGAGAGGCCATTCACACCGTCTTCCTGTACCACTCGATCCGGGCCGGTCTGACGATGGGGATCGTCAACGCCGGCATGATGGGCGTCTATGATGAGGTGCCAAAGGAACTGCGTGACCGCATCGAGGATGTGATCCTCAATCGCAAGCCGGTCTTCCCCGACGATCTGCCTGCCGATGCTCCCGAACGCGAACAGACCCCCACCGAGCGCCTGATCGAAATCGCCCAGACGCTGAAGGATGGCGGCGAGAAAAAAGAGGCCGACATCGCCTGGCGCAAGCTGCCGGTGCAGGAGCGCATCACCCATGCGATGGTGCATGGCATCACCCAGTTCATCGTCGAGGACACCGAAGAGATCCGTCAGGAAATCGATGCCCGCGGTGGGCGCCCCATCGAGGTCATCGAAGGCCCGCTGATGGCCGGCATGAACGTGGTGGGCGACCTGTTCGGTGAAGGCAAGATGTTCCTGCCGCAGGTGGTCAAATCGGCCCGTGTGATGAAACAGGCGGTGGCGCACCTGCTGCCTTTCATCGAGGCCGAAAAGGCGGCGCTGGCGGCGGCCGGTGGCGATGTGCGCTCGCGCGGCAAGATCGTCATTGCCACCGTGAAGGGCGACGTGCACGACATCGGCAAGAACATCGTGTCCGTCGTGCTGGAGTGCAACAACTTCGAGGTCGTGAACATGGGCGTGATGGTGCCCTGCGCGCAGATTCTCGACAAGGCCCGCGAGGAAGGGGCCGACCTGATCGGCCTCTCCGGCCTGATCACCCCGTCGCTGGAAGAAATGGCCTTCGTGGCCGGCGAGATGGAGCGCAACGAATATTTCCGCGACCGCAAGATTCCGCTGCTGATCGGGGGCGCCACCACCTCGCGCGTGCATACCGCGGTCAAGATCGCCCCGCATTATTCCGGTCCGGTGGTGTACGTGCCGGACGCCTCGCGCTCGGTGCCCGTGGCCCAGGCGCTGGTGTCGGAAGAGCAGCGCGCAGGCTTCCTGGCCGACCTGAACAGCGAATACGAACGCGTGCGCAACCTGCACGGCAAGAAAAAGGGGCCGGCCTTCATTCCGCTGGCCGATGCCCGTGCCAACCACGAGGTGACCGACTGGTCCACCTATGTGCCGCCGAAGCCGAAATTCATCGGCCGCCGCACGTTCAAAAATCAGGACCTGGCCAAACTGGCCGAATACATCGACTGGGGCCCGTTCTTCCAGACCTGGGACCTGGCCGGCAAGTTTCCCAACGTCCTGACGGATGAAATCGTGGGGGTGGAAGCCACCAAGGTGTATGAAGACGGCAAGGCCATGCTGAAGAAGATCATCGACAACCGCTGGCTCACTGCCAATGGTGTGGTGATGTTCCTGCCGGCCAGCAGTATCGGTGACGACATCGAAATCTACACCGATGAAACCCGCAGCGAGGTGGCCATGACGTGGCGCAACCTGCGCCAGCAGAATGCCAAGCGCGAAGGCATTCCCAACAAGTCGCTGGCCGACTACATTGCACCGAAATTCATCGACGGCAAACCCAGCGGCATCGAGGACTACATCGGCATCTTTGCCGTCACCGCCGGTATCGGGGCCGAGAAAAAAGAGGCCGAATTCATGGCGAAGCTGGACGACTACAACGCCATTGCCTTCAAGAGCATTGCCGACCGTCTGGCCGAAGCCTTTGCCGAGGCGCTGCACGAGCGCGTGCGCAAGGATCTGTGGGGTTATGCATCCGACGAGAAATTCAGCAATGACGAGCTGATTGCCGAAGCCTACACCGGCATCCGTCCGGCGCCCGGCTATCCGTCCTGCCCCGAGCACACCATCAAGCGCGAGATGTTCGAGCTGATGAACTGCGCGGAAATCGGCATGTTCGTGACCGAATCACTGGCCATGATGCCGGCGGCCAGCGTGTCGGGCTTCTATTTCTCGCATCCGAAGTCCGAATATTTCGGCATCGGCAACATCGACGAGGACCAGCTGCAGGACTTCATCCAGCGCAGCGGCCGCGACGAAGCCGAGGTGCGCCGGGCGCTGGCGCCGTTGCTGGGGTGAGCGGGCCAGGGGTCAGGTTTGGAAAAATGGCGCGTTGCGCCTGTGTCCAATCCAGATACTCGGTAGAATCGTGTGTTTCCCAGAATTCCCGCTCTTCGGCCTCGTTTCTGAATACGGGAATATCCTTACGCTTGCTGTTCATAAACGGTGCGTTCCTTTCTGTGCATATCCCTTGCAGAAATGACGCGGATCAGGGTTATAGACATATACGCCGATCATCAAGACCCATGCGCAGGGGACGGGCACCGAGAAGGCTTCCGGGCGTTGTGCCCAGGCCAGCTCACAGTGACTCGGGTTCTCCCAGCGGCACGATCATCGGCGACCCTGCCACCGGATCCGGAATGATCCGGCACGGCAGGTCGAACACCTGCTCGATCAGTGCCGCATCGACGATGTCGTTCGGTGCCCCCTGCGTGACGATCTGCCCCTCGCGCATCACCACCAGATGGTCGGCATAGCGGCAGGCCTGGTTCAGGTCGTGCAGCACCGCCACCATCGTGCGGTGCTCCTGGCGGTTGAGACGGCGCAGCAGCTCCAGCAGTCCGATCTGGTGTGACAGGTCCAGAAAGGTGCAGGGTTCGTCCAGCAGCATCAGCGGCGTTTCCTGCGCCAGCACCATGGCAATCCACACCCGCTGGCGCTGCCCGCCCGACAGCTCGTCCACGAAGCGGCCGGCCAGATCGGCAACGCGGGTGGCCTGCATGGCATGGTCGATGGCCTGCTGGTCGGCAGCGCTCCAGCGGCCCAGCCAGTCCTGGTGCGGATGGCGGCCGCGTGCCACCAGCTCGGCCACCCGGATGCCCTCCGGATGCCGGGCCGACTGTGGCAGCACCCCCAGCCGGCGCGCCACTTCGCGCGTGGGCAGCTGCTGGATCAGCGAGCCATCGAGCAGCACCTCGCCCGCCTGCGGCCGCGACAGCCGGGCCAGCGCCTTGAGCAGCGTGGACTTGCCGCAGCCATTGGGTCCGATGATCACCGTGAACGCGCAGTCCGGCACGTCGATGTTCAGCCCGCTGGACACCACCCGTTCGCCATGACCCAGCGTGAGGCTGCGGCCGCGCAGACGCGGTTCACCGGTGGTGGAGGCACAGAAAGCGCTCGAAGCAGCGGCCGTGATGGAAGTCTTGCCGGCGGCGCTTTGTACGGGAGAGATGGGGGTGGATGACATGATCGGAAATCGGTGTGTCGGGGGCGAATGCGTCCATGAAACGCGCCAGGGTATCCGGAGAACGCGCCAGGGTAGTCGGAGGTTTCCGTGTTCCGGGCCAAACATTCTGGGCCAAAGGTTCCTGGCCAAATATTCCGAACCGAAGGTTCTGGGATTCCGGGCTGGAGGTTTTGGGCTGAAGGTTCCGGGCCGAAGGCCGAAAGCGGCAGATGTTTTCAGGTCATGCCTTCCACTCCCGCGCCAGCAGCCACACCAGATAGGCCCCGCCCAGCATGCTGGTCACCAGTCCCACCGGAATCTGGAAGGGAGCCAGCATCGTGCGCGCCAGCGTATCGCCGGCCACGCACAGCAGCGCGCCCATCAGCACCACCGCCGGAAAATACGCCCCGCCCCGGCACAGCCGCCGGGCCAGCTGCGGCGCCACCAGCGCCACGAAACCAATCGGCCCGGCCAGCGCAATCACCAGCGCCGTCAGGGCCACGGCCACCACCAGCAGAATGCTGCGTGCCCGGCGGACCGGCAGCCCGAGCGCGCCGGCCACCTCGTCGCCCATTTCCAGCAGGTCCAGTGCCGGGGCCTGCAGCGAAGCCAGCGCCAGCAGCGGCATGCCCAGCACGGCCATCACCGTTACCAGCGTCCAGTCGGCCCCCTGCAGGCTGCCGAACAGCCAGGTGCGTGCCATCAGCGCATCATCGATATCGGCCCGGGTGATCAGATAGTCGTTCACGGCCGACAGCAGGGCACCCACGGCAATCCCGGCCAGAATCATCCACTGCCCGCCAATGCCGCGCCGTGCCGACAGCGCATACACCAGCGCAATCGTCAGCAGCCCGCCCACCAGCGTGCCCAGCGGCACACTGCCGGCCGCCTGCGTCATGTCCGAATGGCCCAGCAGCAGGATCACCACCAGCCCGCCGGTGGCCGACCCGGTGCTCAGCCCGATGATGTCGGGGCTGGCCAGTGCATTGCGCGACATCCGCTGGAAAATCCAGCCGGCACTGGCCAGACAGGCACCGGTGAACAGGGCCGCCAGAATGCGCGGCAGCCGCAGATCCCAGGCCACCAGCCGGTCCAGCTCACTGGGCGAGCCCAGCAGCCGGGGCAGATCGGACCAGCCCAGCGGGTAACGGCCGCTGCCCAGCGCCAGCAGCATCACCAGCAGCAGGCCCACCAGCAGCCCGGCCGTCATGCGCCGGTGCATCCGCCGTGTCTGCCAGGCGGGGCTGTGCAGCACGGTGGTGGAGGAAGAGAGGGGAGATGTGTTCATGGATGGGGATGTGTATTCATGACCTGAAAATCCGGCATGCCCATGCTGGCATCACGGGTTGGCATCACGGATGCGTTGCAGGAAACGCATGGCAGGAACATCGGACACGTTGCAGGAAATGCGTTGCAGGCACACCGGAGACGTGGTCCCGGCCGGCACGGCGGCGTCATTCAGGACACCGGTCCCTGCCGGTCGTCGTGCATCTGCTTCATGCGTTTCAGTCCCAGACCCCGCCGCCGCCCCTGGCCCCGGTGCGGGCCATGCCCGCCACGCACGATCAGCAGCATCAGCACCGGCGCCCCCACGGCCGCCATCACGATGCCGGCCTCGATCTCGTCCGGCCGCGCAATCACCCGGCCCAGCACGTCGGCGGCCAGCACGATCACCGGCCCGCCCAGCAGCCCGTAGGGCAGAATCCAGCGCCAGTGTGGCCCCACGATCAGCTTCACCACATGAGGCACCACCAGCCCCACGAAGCCCAGCGGCCCCGCGGCAGCCGTGGCCGCACCACACAGCAGCACGATGGCCACAAAGCCCACCACCCGCACGCGCAGCATGTTCTGGCCCAGCGCCTGACCCAGCTCGTCGCCCAGCGCCAGCAGGTCCAGTGCCCGTGCCTGCGTCAGCGCCAGCACCATTCCTACCGCAATCAGCGGCCAGACCGACTGCAGCACGCCCAGGCCGCGTCCGTCGAAACCGCCCACCATCCAGAAGCGCCAGGCATCGAAGGTGTGCACATCGAACATCGTGATGATGCCGGTGGCTGCTGCCAGACAGGCACTGATGGCCGTCCCGGCCAGCAGCAGCCGTACCTGCCGCACCGACGGCGGTGCCTTGCCGGCCAGCAGCTGCACGGCTGCCGCCGCAAGGGCCGCCCCGGCCAGCGCGAACACCGCATAGCCGCCAAAGGACGTGATGCCCAGGAAGGACATCGATATCACCACCGCAAACGCCGCTCCCGCATGCACGCCCAGCAGCCCCGGATCGGCCAGCGGATTGCGGGTGAGCGCCTGCATCAGCACCCCGGCCGCACCCAGTGCCGTGCCCACCACGATGGCCAGCGCCGTGCGCGGTACCCGGTAGTGCCAGACGATTTCGGAAATGGCGGAATCGGCCGGATGCCACAGCGCATGCCAGATGTCGCCCAGTGGCACGGGGCGCGAGCCCAGGCTGAGGCTGACCATCGTCAGGACTGCCAGCAGCACCAGCAGCAGGCCCAGACCACCCAGGCGCCGGGTCAGCCAGAGCGCGCTGTCCGGATTGTGGGTGGGGGCGGGCAGGGGCGCACCCGGTGCAGGTGGGGAGAGGGAGGCGTTCATGAACGGTACGACGGGAAGGGTCAGCGTTGAACCGGAAAAGGCGTGGTGGCCGAAACGGAAGGAACCTGAACGATGTGTGCGATGGCCGATGGCCGGTGAGACCATGCAGAACCCTGGCGCGGATGAGCATTCCGTGGTTCTGTTGCCTCGCCCTGCATGCCCGAAGGCGTTTCACAGGGTGAACAGGTTCATGACATGTACCAGGTGCTCAGTCGGGCACAGGCGAAGAAAAACCATGAGGTGCCAGAACATTCGTCAGCGTATCCATGGCGGTTCTGGCCGCCGTGGGGCCGGCGTTCATGTAGAAGGCGTCGTAGTCCACCCGCACGGCATGGTTGTGTTTCACGGCGTCCAGGTGCTTCCAGAGGGGTGAATCCAGAAAGGCCTTCACGCCATCGCCGCGTGCTGCGTAGAAAATCCAGTCACCATCGGCCAGATCGATGCGCTCGATGCCGATGTCCTGCGATGTGCGCGCAAACTGCTGCGAGGGCGGCCGCGGCAGCATCATGTCCCTGGCAATGTCACCGATGAACGACTGCTGGCCCATCAGCCGGATGCGCCCGGCCCCGGCCTGCACGAAGGAGATGCCCGTGAGGGCGCTGGACGGAACGGAGCCGGCAAGGCTGCCGGTGGCGGACCCAGGTGCCGTACCCTGGCTGGAGGTGGCAGCGCCGCTGGTTGTGTTCGCCCTGCCGGCGGAAAGGCCATCGCTGCCTGCAACCTTCTGTCGTGCGCTGTCGGCACCGTCATGCTGTGCCTTTCGGGCTGCAAACCAGCGCCCGAAGGTCTGTCCGCGCTGCACGAAGTCGCGCAGCCATCGTTCGGCCGCCTCCCGCTTGCCCAGCGCATCGGCCAGCAGTACGAAATCGGCCCGCCAGTGAAAGCCCGTGCCACGTGTCACCACCGTGGGCGCGATGCGCTGGTACTGGGTCAGCACGGACGGCGGTGTGGCCGCCCGGTTGACCAGAATCAGGTCGGGCTGCAGGGCGGCAATGGCCTCCACGTCGGCCGACTGGCGTGTACCCAGGTCCGCTACCTGTGCAATTCCGTCCCGGAACGCCGGATACGCCTGCAGCAGGTAGTCTGAAATCAGCGCGCCACGGTCATCGCGCGTGGCACCGGCCGGCACCACGCCCAGCGTCAGCAGCCCGTCTGCCTGGCCCGTGGACAGTACCGCCACCCTGGCGGGTGCCCGTTCCAGCGTGGTGCTGCCTGCCCAGTGGCGGATGGTGCGTGGAAACACCCCGTCGGCAGCCGTGCTGCCCAGGGGCGGTGGGCTGTTCGGTGTGGCGTCTGCCGACAGCGGGCTGCCGGGGGTCACCCCCTCGTGCCTAGGTGGGCGGGCGCCGACCTCCGGTGATGTGCCTGCACTGGATGGAGCGGCGGCATGGACCGGCCGGGCGAACGGGGGCAGGGTGGCCAGCAGCGTGGCCGACGATGCCAGTGCCAGCAGGTGCCGGCGACGGGCCATGGACAGAGGGGAGGGCATGGATAGCGGATACGGCAGCCGTGAAACAGCGGCGGGATCGCTAGGATAATGGAATCCTGCCCAGACTGCCCGCAGATTTTTTTTGGTGGTCCCTGGTGCCTGTGCCCGTTTGTGTGCCTGTCCGCGGCGCGATGAGCTGTCTGCGGCGCAATGACGCGCGTCAGGGATTCGTTCGCCTGCGCCCTGGCTCGTGCCGGTGACGTGCACTTCTCGCGTTTCTCGCGCTTCTATTTTTTCTCCTGAGCCACCAGCAGTGCCTTCAGGACGTTGATGGCGTGCAGCACCGGGCGGGAATAGCCCTGCTCGCGCCGGGCCAGCGCCACACCGATGGCCAGCTCGTCACCTTCGGCCAGCGGGCGGAAGGCCAGGCCGGGCCGGCGTGTCGAACACAGCGACATGGGCACCAGGGCAATGCCGTGACCGGCGGCCACCAGCCCCAGCAGCACGTGGTGATCGGTAGGTTCACTCTGCCTGGGGGGCGAGAAATGATGCCGCATGAAGACCCGCTGGGCGTGGTCGTACCAGACCGGGTTCTGCCGCCGCAGGAACCAGAAAAGCCGCTCTTCGCTGATGTGCGCCAGCGACAGCCGCCGCTTGCGTGCCAGCGGATGGCTGCTGGACAGGCACACCATCATGGCCTCGCGGTGCAGGGGGGTGATCTGCAGCCCGTCGGTCCAGGCGGGCATGCCGATGATGGCCGCATCCAGTCGGCCACGCATGAGGTTGCGTATCAGCTGGGCGGAGTTGGTCAGCTGCGCATCGACATGCACATGCGACATTTCTTCCTGCATGGCTTCCTTCAGCCACGCAAACTGCGTGATGTCGATGACGGGCGTGATGCCCACGCGCAGGATGAGGGGGCGTACGGGTGCCCTGGGCGCAGCCTGCCCGGTCTGGCCATTCGCACCGGGGCCTGCATTGCCCGTCCAGAGCATGGCACCGTTGACGTGGGCGAAGCCGTTGGTGGTGCCTGCGCCGTTGCCGTTCGTGAAGCCATGACGGGCTTGCGTTCCGTTGCCATGGGTGAGGCCATTGCCCGCGACGCCCCCATGGCCCGGACTGGCACCATTATCCGGAGTGGCTCCATGGTCCGGACTGGCCCAATGGCCAGCGCCGATGTCGTGGCCATTGGGTGAACCATGGCCATTGCCAAAGCCATGGGCGGCTTCCGCACCATGGGCGTTGGCAAAACCGTTGCCGGCACTGGCGCCGTTGCCATGGGCAAAACCGTTCCCGGCCTCTGCGCCATTGCCGTGGAGATGACCGTTGCCTGCGCCGTTTTCGTGGCGGAAGCCGTTGCCCGCTGCGTGGCCAAACCCGTTGCTGGTGCCTGCCCCATTGCCCGTGCCGGCGCCGTTGCCCCTGCCGTTCCCGTTTTCCGGGACACGTCCGGTGAGCGCACCGGCCGGGGAGCTGCCATTGCCGGTATCGGGTGCAGCACCGGCGCCATTGCCATGCCAGGCGCTGGCTGCCTGTCCATTTCCGGTCAGGGAACCTGCGCTGCGTACCCGTGAATGGTTCTGGCCCGTACTACCGGCCATCTGTGCGGCCAGCCCGGCCGTTCCGGACAGGGCGGAGGTTCTGCGGCTGCGGGGTGTGCCGGCCAGCCCCAGTACACCATTGTCGTGGGTATGGATGTGCTCGTGGCTGGTCAGGGCGGCTGTCAGGAACTGGCCATCCGAGGCAACCCGGCCGCCTTCCACCGACAGGTCGTTGTCTTCCGAAAACCGCTGCAGCAGCAGGTCCATTTGCTCGAGCAGCTGCTGCACCTGCGGCAGAAAGCGCTGCCCGGCCTCCGTCAGGATGACAGGCTGGGTGGACCCGGGCATGTGACGGATGAGCAGGGGCGCACCCAGCGCATCTTCCAGCTGCCGGATCTGTCGGGACAGGGGAGGCTGGCTGATGAACAGCCGCTCTGCCGCCCGCCGAAAGTTCAGCTCTTCGGCCAGAACGCAGAAATATCGGAGCTGCCGAAGTGTGATTGGATCAGCCATGAAAACGAAGGATCAGAGAACCCGAAGTGCTCCCCCAAGCCGCATTATGACTCAGAAACGGGCCACCGGCGCCTTTGGATGACCTGTTCCCCCGATATTTCACGATACCCAAAAGATATCAGCAAAAAGGTATTGGGAATAGTCAAGGAATGTTGCTACGGTGGCGCCGTATACCCTGTGAATCTATCCGTTTCAGACGGGGCAATGGCAAGAGGAAAGAGACGATGAAAACGATATGCCCCCAGGCATTCCGTCCTGCGACGGATGCACCCGTCATGCAAGGGCATGGCCAGTCTCGGCGCCAGAATCGCCCTGACGATTCCGCGCGTACCAACGTATCTGCTACTTCCGTTCATGATGGCCACGGGAATGGCCGCCATGCTGCCGTGCCGCATGACGGCAAAAATCGTGAGCACATGCACGACATGCGTGATGGTGCTGTTCAGAATTTCGACGTGTCATTGAATGCCGGTATGGCACCGGAAACCGGCGCCACCTGGTCCGCCGGTCCCGATGCCGCGCTGCCGTTTCGGCAGGCACGCACCGACGGGCTGGCGCTCAGCGCCATCGGCCTGGGCTGCATGGGGCTTTCGGAGTTCTATCCGCCCCGTGAGGAAGCCCGTGCGCGCGACCTGATGCTGCATGCCATCGAACGGGGCGAGCGCTTTTTCGACACCACCAACGTCTATGGTTTTGGCCAGAACGAACAGCTGGTCGGGGATGTCCTGCGCGATCACCCGCTGCGCAGCCAGATCGTGCTGGCCACGCAGGGCTGCATCTGCACCAGCCGCTGCCCGGGCAGTGTGAGTCCGGAGAGCACGGGACCCGAACTGGTGCGCCTGGCCATTGCCCGCTCCCAGGACCGCCTGCAGACGGATATCGATCTCTATTGCCTGCGCTGGCCGGCCGATGACGACCTGTCGGTCGAAGAGGTCATGTCGGCCCTGGCCGATGAACTGGCGGCCGGCAACATCGGTGCCGTCGGGCTGGGTGACATGCCCCCTTCCATCATCCGCCGGGCCGATGCTGCGCTGCGGCGATTCAGCCCCGACGGGCAGGGTCTGGCCGCCATGCAGACCGAATATCCGCTCAGACGTTCACTGGCCCGCACGCGCGACATTCGTGCCACCTGCGTCGAGCTGGGCATGCTGATGCTGGTCTACAGCCCACTCTGCCATGGCCTGCAGGGTGCCAGCACCGGCACACCGGGCCAGCAGCCGGCCGAAGAGGAAATCATCCGCCGCCTGCTGCAGCACTGGGGCGAGCAGTCCGAGCACAACCAGCAGCTGGTGCAGGTGCTGTGCGACGTGGCCCGCGAAGAGTCCCTGAGCCCCGCTCAGGTATTGCAGGCATGGACGCTGACGGTGGCTTCAACCGTCGTGCTGGTATCCGGCGCCCGTCACCGCGCCCTGCTGGACGAAACACTGGATGTCGCCCGCATCGTCCTGAGTGACGAAGCCCGCAAGCGGGTGACGGAGGCCTTTGTCTCCCTGCCCCAGCTGGCGGAGAATCCGCCCCATCCGGCACTGGCTGCCCATCCGGCGCCCATGACGCCGCCACCGGGCCGGCCGATTTTCGAACCCATGCCGGTCTGGGGGTAAATCGCTCGCTGAAACCGTCGGGTTTTGCAGAGGCTGGCGCAGCGTCCGGCCTCTGCCTGCAGGGAAACCCCTGCCTCATCCGGATTGTTTCTGGCAGCCGGGTCGTCTTCCATGGTGGGGAGACCGTGATGCAACCGGAACCATGTCACAGAAGTGGGCTTTTGGGACCGTGCAAAATGCCCACTTGTCCATTTGGCCTATAGGCACGCAAGACCCTTGATTGCATGATGGTGGCACGGGAACGACAGCGTTCCCTCTTCCATAAGGAATCTTCCATCATGTTCAGACCTGCATACGGGCGGCTGATCCTGGCCGCTGCACTGACCATCACCACCCTGTCGGCCTGTGGTGGCCCCAAAACTCCGGAAACCACCTCCACCCATCAACAGGCAACCGGAGCCGCCAGCCAGTCGCAGGGCGCGGATTCTCTGTCGCAGAAAACCGGGAAGGGGCTCTCCTTTGCTGCCGCCCTTGACTATCTCCAGTCCGTTGGAGGTGCGCCGGTGCTTGACAGAACGGACACCATTTCGGGCGTTGATGCCAATGGCGACGGTGTGCGGGACGACATTGCCACCTATGTGGCCTCACTGCCAGACTCGGAAAAGCAGCGCAAAAGCCTGATCCAGTTTCACAAGGCACTGAACATGGCCATGCAGGCGGACAGAAACGACAGACTCTCCCTGCGCAACGCGGCCAATGCCATTTCGATGGGCATCACATGCCTTTCGAACGCCTATGAAAACGACTCCAACGAAAAACGAAAGGAAATCAGGAAGCTGACGATCAATACGAGGGTACGCTATGACGCGTATGCCCGGTTCAACTCGTCAATGAGTGGCTCGACGCTGAGGATCGAACGGGAGGCGGAGTGTGAGTAAATATGCCCTGCTTCGTCATGCCCCCCGGTTGGCAGGGATGAAAATCCTTGTGGCGATGCTGCTTGTTGCCGGCAACGCAGGCTGGGCCACAGGTATTGCTGCTTACCTGTGGCCCAGCCCTTTATCGACATCCGATGATGGCGGGAAACATGGCTTGGTAGACTGTGGCTTTGAATGAAGCACCAATGCGTGCGTCACAGGGAGGAACCATGAAACTGCACCACTATCGCACCCGCATCGAATGGACCGGCAACCGGGGCGAGGGCACGACCGGCTACACGGCGTATGACCGTGCCTATACGGTGTCGGCCTACGGCAAACCGGACATCGAAGGTTCGGCCGATCCGGCCTTTCGCGGTGATGCCTCCCGCTGGAATCCCGAAGAGTTTCTGCTGGCCGGCCTCTCGGCGTGCCACAAGCTCTGGTATCTGCATCTGTGCGCCGTCAATGGGGTGACGGTGATGGCCTATGAGGACGAATCGGAGGCCGTCATGGACGAGACGGCCGGGCGTTTCGTGTCCGCCCGGCTCAAGCCCCGTGTCATGGTGAGCGCCGGCTCCGATGTGGAGAAGGCGCTCGCCCTGCATCACGATGCACACAAGGCGTGCTTCATTGCCAACTCGGTGAATTTTCCGGTGACGTGCGAGGCAGAGGTCATCCAGGCCTGATCCGTACTTTGCTCAGGCCCGTTGGCACAATGCCATGATGGTGCGCCCGGATACGGCGGCGCTCAATGCGCGCCAGCCTGTGCCGTGTCGGCTTCGGCCTGCGCAGGCGTGTAGGTGTCCTGGGTGCTGTCACCGGTACGGGCCGCGTCGGCGCGCTCTGTCACGGCCTTGACGCCGGATGCTGCAGGGCTGGTCGGTATCGGGTGATTGTCCTGGTCACCCAGCCCCTGACGGATGCTTTCTTCCGGCGAACCCGAACGCCAGAGAACGGCGCGCCCGTTGGGTTTGCGTGAGCCGCGCGCAAGCGGAACGGCCGAGACATAACGGGCCTGATACTGCAGCTTCATGCCGGGCGTCCAGTTGTCCGGTACCTGCCACAGTGAGCAGTTGAGGTGCCTGATCAGGGTCTTGCGCGCCGACGCTTCGCTGTCCAGACAGAGGAAGAACTGTCGGGCCTGTGGCCCCCGGAGCAGGCCGATGCTGACGACTTCATGGTCGTCATCGTCATCATCATCATCGTCGTCGTCATTATCTGAAACCTTGCCCCAGGTGGCGATGCGGATGGACTCATCCTCCTGGTTGTAGACGAACAGGTCATCGCGGTGGATGATGGCGTGTTCGGATGTCGTGATGTTCTCCGTTCCGGAAACTTTTTTCGCTTCTTTCGTGTCCGTTGCGGGCCAGGTGAAATCGAATTCTGCCTGCGAGCCGAGCGTCAGCACCGTGGCATCGGCATTGGCATTTTTCAGGTCGTTCGGCAGCTGGCCGACATCCGATTGCCCGAGGCGGATTTCCACGGTGTCCGGCAGGCGCATGTTCTCGACCTCGACGGGATTACCCCGGGTTCTGAAGTGCGAGATGTGCCGGTAGGGCTGGTTGCCCGGGCCTTGCTCGCGGGAAACCCACTCTCCCACCTTGCCCTCCGGCTGGACGGCCGGGTTGCGGAATGCCGGCGGCTGGGCATCGGCATCCCAGTCGCGCACCTGAATGCGCACCCACGCCTCGGGTACGCGGTTGATGTTGCGCAGCGCCCAGGCCACCACATCGCCGCGTACGCCTGCGCTGGAAATGGCCGTGGTGGGGCAGGATGGATCGACCTTCATCCGGTAGGCGCCTCCGCTGTCATCCGCAATGGTGGGGCCTCTGGCATCGCCTTCGCAGCTGGGCAGGCGACGTTCTCCGGTACGGCCGGATGATTGCCCGGAAACCTTGCCTGGTGCGATGGCCTTTGTGATGAGAGGCTGCAGGGCATGATCCGGATTTTCTGCGGATCGTTGGGTGCCGCTGGTGTTCGGCCCTTTTTCTGGAGTAGCGGCTGTCGGAATTTCGGTATCTGTTCCTGCTGTCTTGGTGACGGGTTCCGCGCCTGCCGGGCCGGAGGAAACTCCGGCTGCAGGGCTGCTGTCCGGATCACCCCCGCCGCAGGCCGCAAGAGAAAGCAGCAGCGCCGTGCCCAGGGTGGCGTGTTTCAGGAAATGCCGGGCTGGCGTGGTGTGGCATTTCAGGATATGCCGGTTGTGTGTGCATAATATGAAATAATCAGTGCTCATGAAAAGACTCCGTACAAAAAGCCTTTTCACTGTAGGCGTCGAGGTCGTACACGGCCGGAACATGATGTTTCCATGTCATCATGAACATTACGTCGATTGATTTTTCTCAAGGGAGAAGAAACGAAACATGAGAGGCGCACCGCTTCGGTAATAAACGTTACAAGTTACCCTGATTCATTTGCGCAACAGATTTCACCGGAATTTTGCGGGCTATCTCATCATGTGAATTGATATCATTCGCGCCGAACGCCGAACGCCGAACGCCGAACGCCGAACGCGCCTAACACCCATCTGTCTTGTCTGGTAAAGCGGGCAGCCCTGGTTGCGCACAATGCCCTGTCAGTACACGGGTTGGGGCCTGCGTGAGGACGGGCGTTCATGGCACGCGCTGGAAACCTGATGCCTGCTGGCGCAACAGTTGCTGCAATGAATCGAGAATCCGTCCGGTGTGCTGGTTGTAACCCTGCGCGTGGCTGGCCAGCACGACATCGATGGCCAGTTCGTCGCCCTCCGCCAGTCGCCGGAACGCGAGGCCCGGGCGGCGTGTGGTGCGCAGGGAGGAGGGGACGAGCGCAATGCCCTGGCCGGATGCCACCAGCCCCAGCAGCACGTGATGATCTGCCGGCTCCACCAGCCGGTGCGGGTTGAACTGGTGGCGGCCGAAAATGTGCTGGCAGTGGTCGTAATAGACGGGGTTGCGCCGCCGCTCGAACCAGAAAACGGGCTCACCTGCAATGGCCTGCAGCGACAGCTGCCGCTTGCGGGCCAGCGGGTGTGAACTGGCCAGGCAGGCCATCAGAGGCTCGCGATGCAGGGGGGTGATCTGCAGATCACCCGTCATGGCCGGTGTGCCGATGATGGCGGCATCCAGCCGGCCATGAAGCAGGTTTCTGACCAGCTGGGTTGAGCCCTGTCTCAGCACATCCAGCCGTACATGCGGCATGCGCGTGGCCAGTACCGGTTTGATCCAGGCGAACTGGGCGGCATCGATGACCGGTGTCAGCCCCAGTCGCAGCAGCACGGGCCTGGGTGCGTCGTCGGAAATCGCGCGCCTGTTCATGGCCTGCTGGCCGCCCGCGTGGCTATTGCCGGATGTGTATTGACGGCCAGATGCGCGTTTATCGCCAGATGCGTGTTTGCCGCAAGATGCGTGATTGCCGGCGGATGCGTGGTGGGCGTTGGATGCCCGGCCAGCGGCCGCAGGGGGACTGCCGGGTGCAGGGTGGCTGGAGGGAGCGTCGGACCCGGTACCGGAAAAATGCTGCAGCATCGTATCCATGTGCTGCAGCTGATGAAGGGCCATGGGCAGCAGCCGGGCACCGGCCTCGGTGAGTGTTACCGGATACGCGGGGCCAGCCGGACAGCGTTCGAACAGGGGTGTGCCCAGTGCGTCTTCCAGAATGCGGATCTGTCGGGACAGCGGTGGCTGGCTGATGAAGAGCCGTTCGGCGGCACGCCGGAAATTCAGTTCTTCGGCCAGCACGCAGAAGTAATGCAGCTGGCGCAGCGTGACGGGGTAGGGCATGGGCGGTGATGACAGGGCCGACACAGGCGATTGAAGCCTGCATGGTACCAGCAAGTCGATACCAAATGGGTATCAAGAATAATGGGTCCATCCTGAACAACCCGCTTCGCCCCTTGATTCCCAGTGCCTGAGCCCGGGAACCCCCCTGCAGAGATTGCAGGATTTGCGATCATAGGGCTCGTTTTCTTGCAAATTCTCCGGGGTTCTCATGGGTCCAAAGCCATCACAACCACAGACTGGCGAGCTGTTCGGGTATCCGCT
>ERZ773077.1431-NODE-1431-length-16325-cov-33.420836_pt1 | contig 16325 bp, 12 predicted proteins | sample MGYA00580612_ERZ773077 | MGnify/ENA primary metagenome ERZ773077 (study PRJEB29015, sample SAMEA2737971) | human oral metagenome | biome: human oral; feature: human-associated habitat; material: dental | place: China | collected 2021 ...
TAACCGTTCTTTGTCAGTTGCCATAATAGTTCAATTTAGTGAATTGATTATTTATATCCACAAAGGTAACGTAAAAGGATGAAACATCCTCATGCCCCTGCCTGCTCGGCTACCGGGGTCTACCTACCAGGGGAATAAAAGGAATGTTCGCCGATCGTCCTCCATGCCTGGAGGCTGATCAGCGAACATTCCTTTTTGCTATTCTGTGGAGTCTTGGGCCGCACTTGTTGCGGTGCAGCTGCTCCCTCTGTCGCCTCCTCCAGGGAGGGCTATACATGCATCCCTACCTTATATATAGGATATATAGGGCTGCGGTGAGGCGCTCGGCCTCGGGCTCTGGCGACCTACTACTCTTCAGCCTGGTGGAGCTGCTTGACGTAGATGGCCTTCTCCATCTTCTTGCGTCGAGCCACTGAAGGCTTGATGTAGGCCTGACGTGCACGCAGGGCGCGCATCGTACCCGTCTTCTCAAACTTTCTCTTGAAGCGTCTCAGAGCTCTTTCGATGTTTTCGCCCTCTTTTACTGGAACTACGATCATAATTCTTTTAGCTTATCTTGTTGTTATAGTTTATTCTTGCGTGGTCAAAGTACACTCTTATTGGTGCGCAAATTTACGAAGACTTTGCCTAATAAGCAAATAGCAGGCTCTGCGCGCGCTCACGCCCTGCTCCCCTTTTGCTGGGATAGTAGGGGGAAGGGCGTTAGCTAGCCCGCCAGACTACGCTCGGGCAAGTGTACGGAGGCCTTAGGCGCTTATGCCGAGTGCTTTGTCGAGCTTCGGATGGCGCTCTGGCGCTACGTGCGGAGGGTGGGGAGCTCCTTGTCCGAGAGCCCCTGCTCTGCGCTTACTGCTAGGCTTGAAGCGGCAGCCTAAGCGTATCAGCTGCGGGCGTTGGCCGCAGGTCAAGGAGGCTAGCCAGCAGCCTAGCTAAGTGCTGCTGAGGAGCACCGACTTAGGGGAGGGCTGTCTGAGTGATATCCCTGAACGAGCTGAGTGCCATCCGTCGCGGCCGTGAGGGACGTCAGTCGGGCGGCTGAGGGATATCCATCGGGAGGGTACCCTCAGGACTGTCCCCTTGCTCTGACTTTGCTTGGGCCTCATCCGCTACGGGGGCGGCTCTGTCCATCGGCTGCCTAGGGCGTATCCCTACCTAGTGCGCCACGTGGCCATGTCAATCATAGGACTCGTCTAGAGCGAGCAGTCGCTCCTTGAGCTCCTGGTAGCTGACACGCCAAGCGTCGTCGGGTGCCAGATCTCTATTCTCCAGGAGGGCATCGCTCTGCTCTAGGCGCTCGTCCAGTAGCTCTGGGTCGGCGAGCCGATAGAAGATGAGCCCTCTGAATATGCCTTCTATAGGGGAGCCGTTGAACTCCATAGCCCAGAAGTCGCTCAGCTCCAGCTCCTCGATCCGGTTGCCCGGGATGGCGTATTCCACCTCGAAGTTATCTAGCTCCTCCTCGATGTACTTGAAGGTCTCCAGACCCAGTCGCCTTGCTGTGTCGACCGTGGGATCGGCCTTCATCGCTCTTTGAGCCTCGATAAGCTCTGTGGATAGCTCGGCTGAGCATGTGCCCCTAGCGATGCTCTTGGGCTCCTTATCTGGGTAGTCTAGCTCCTGCAGTACTCGCTCTACGGTCAGATATACTACCTGGGGAGGCTTTACCTCGATGACGCCCTCCCGACTTATACTGAAGGCGAAGCAGAGGCGCCCGTAGGCGAAGGGCTTAAAGAAGCAGCAGGTGTAGCCCTCCGATTCCTGCTCTGTGTATCCATGTCGATCGAGGGCCTGCTCGATGAACATGTAGAATGCTCCGAAGTGCTTCTTCATTTTATCGATGGCCTCCTCATCCTGCGCTGTGTGTCCACGCTTGAGGGCCTTCTTGAGGAACATGGAGCATGCTCCGAAGAGCTTCTTGATTTTATTCATGCTGTACTATCTTATGTTGCTTGATCTAGGGCTTAGCCGGGCTGTCCCTAGGGGATGGTTCTTGCTGCGGGGCTGCTGCGGGCGCGCGGCAGGCATCCTGCTGGCCAAGGCCTTGGACCCCTGGAGCGCCTTGATCTTATGGAGGACGGCGCTGGCGTACTGCCTCATCCCGAGGTCCGAGGGGTGGACGTAGTCTACCCAGGCGTCGGGGGGGAGCCCGAGCTCCTCACGTGAGAGGTAGTAGAGCCCTTGGAGGCCTTCGCTCTGGAGCTGCCGGTAGGCCTCCCGCTGTGCTTGGTTCGAGCGGACGCTCTTAGCTCCCTCGGCCTGATCGGTCAGGGCATTGCTGTTCCCCGCGTGCTCGATGAGGAGGATGGAGAGGTCGGGAAGCGCGCTGAGGCGATGGACGGCTGACTTAAGCCGTCGGATGATCTCGTCGCTGTCGATGCCGCCCATGTTCGGCATGCAGTCGAGGATGACCAGCGACGGACGCTGCTCTGCGATGAGGCTGATGAGCTCCTCCTCGAGCTTGCCGTTGCCCGAGAAGCCGAGGTCGATCAAGGGCTGGCCCAGCTCGCGCCCCAGGATGTTCGCCCAGGCCATCCCTGGGCGGGAGGCGCAGGCCCCCTGCGCTATGGAGGTGCCGTAGAGGACGATGGGACGCTCCTGGGGTGCGGGGACGAAGGCGAAGCTGCTGCCCGTCGGGACGCCGATCTCAAGGCGCGAGACTTCGTTGTAGAGCGGTAGGTAGAGGATGTACTCGGTCTCCTCAGGGCTGTCGGAGGCGCTGTCGATGCGGTAGCTGTAGCGTATGGTGTCGCCGAAGCTGTAGCTGCCGAAGCAGAAGGCAAGGTCTCCCGCTCGGTAGAGGTCCACGCCCGCCACGCCCGTCGAGGGCATGTGCGGCATGCTCAGCGGCTGCGTGGTCTGGTACCTAAGGCTAAGCTCGCGGGCGTCGGTCCTGAAGCGGAGGGTGAGCCCAGCGGACTGGCAAGCGAGTTGCCAGACCTTGTCCCGCACCTTCGCCTGGGCTCGGTCGGGGAGTCTGTGGTAGTTGCCGCCGTCCTCGTCCCATCCTTGTCCGTGGATGTAGGACGCTTGACCAGCCTGGAGCGGATCGTGCCAGATCCATTGGCCGAAGCACTCCGAGAGGGAGGCGAGGCCAAGGAGGAGGGCCGTGAGTAGCCTAGGTATGTAGCTCATCTTATTCTGTATAGAGGTGTGGCGTAGCACCTGCCGCGCGCCTCTGCAAACATATACGAAACGCGGCAGCCCGCCAAATGGCCTCCGTTTGCTGCCGAGGTGGGCGAAGCGCTTGCCTTGGCTTGAGCGTCCCGACGCCGAGCCTGCGGACAGGCTGAGTGCCTTTGGACAAGTGCTCCCAATAGAGACCGTGAAGCGGCGCGAGCCTAGGGCGGGCGGCATGAGGGATATCGGTGGAGCGGCTGAGAGACGTCGGTCGCGGGCGTGAGGGACGTCAGTGGGACGGCTGAGGGATATCCGTCGGGCGGGCTCGGTGGTAAGGAGCAGCTGGCTCGGTGGCTTGGGGGAGGGGGCGGGGAGCTAAGACCCAGCGGCGGGGTGGAAAGGTCTAGCGGCAGGGAGGGGACTAAAGGACGAGCGCCCCTCCAGCACGAGGCTGGAGGGGCGCTAGCGTCGGAAGGGGGGTACGGCGCGGGCCTAGGGCTAGGCCGCGGCGCTAGAGGGGGAGGCTACTTCTTAGGCTCGATGGACTTGAAGTAGATGGTGATGCGGTCCTTAGTCTCAATGAGCTGCTTGGCCAGTGCCTGCACCTCGGCGGGCGTGATGCTCTTGCGCACCTGGTCGAAGTCCGTCACGAAGTCCAGTCCTTGGCCGTAGTAGTGGTGGAGCTGACTGAGCCAGTAGCCGTTGCGACGCAGGCTCTCGCTGTGCTCCTTCTCCATGTTCTTGATCGCCTTGTCGAAGTAGTCCTGGCTGGGACCGTTCTTGGCGATGTCCTCGAGGCCGTGGAAGACGAGCGCGTTGAGCTTCTCTACCTTGCTGGGCTCGGTCTGGAACTGGACCGTCATCGAGTAGTAGGGCTGAGGGTAGCGGCCTAGCGAGACATTAGCGCTGACGCCATAGGTGCCGCCTTCGTCCTCACGGATCGTCTTCGTGTAGAGCTGGTCGAGGATAGAGGAGAGCGTGGAGGCGATGAGGATACCCTTATGGCTGGAGGTGGTGGGCACCGAGAGGGAGTTCACCGCGATGCCCGTGGGGGTAGCCATCTCCTTGCTGTAGACCTTGGTGTGGGTGCCGGGGATCTCCCTGACGGCCTTATCGTAGGGCGCCTTGTGCTGTACGCCCTTCTTGACGGGGAGCGAAGCGATGTAGCGCTCTACCAGCGGACGGAGCGTAGCCTCGTCGATATTCCCTACGAAGTAGTAGGTGAAGCCCTCAGCTGTAGCGAAGTGGCTGTGGTGGAGCTTCAGCACACGCTGGTAGTTGGCCTCCTTGACCTCTGCCTCGGTGAGCGGATAGCGCTCGGGGTTCTTGGGATAGAGGAGACGGGAGATGGAGTCACCGAGGGAGGAGAGGGGATTAGCCTTAGCTGCCTGCAGGCCTGCGAGGGTCTGCTCCTGCCAGGTCTTGAAGGCCTCCTGATCGGCGCGAGGTGCGGTGATCGAGAGGTAGAGTAGCTGGAGCATGGTCTCCAGGTCCTCCTTGGAGCTGGAGCCGCTGATGTCGTCGTAGAGGTTGGAGACGTTCGTCGAGACGGAGGCGATACGGCCGGCCAGAGCCTTGCCGAGGGCCGTGACGTCGAACTTCCCAAGGCCCCCGAGGTCGGAGAGCTGGTTCACGAGCTTCTTGTCCAGTGGGCTGGCCGTCATCGAGAGGATACCGCCACCGCGCTGTGCGCTCATCAGGATCTCGTCCTCCTTATAGTCGGTCTTCTTCAGGACGACGCGTACGCCATTGCTCAGCGTCCAGACGGTGGAGCCGTACTTCTGGTCCTTCAGCACCTTGACGACCTTGCCCTTCATCGGCAGCTTGTCGAGGAGCTTCTGGTCACTGACGGCTTCCTTGAGGGGCTCGACCTGCTGGCGGATGCCCGTCTCGTAGGCGGCGAGGAACTCCGCCTCGGTGGGGATCTTGACGCCGTCCTTCTTGACGCTCGAGAGCATCAGCACGAGGTTGTCCTCCGTCAGGAGCTCGGCCAGAGCGCCATTGATCTGCTCGAGCGTTATCTGCTCGCTCAGCTTGTTGATCAGGTCGTAGTAGGAGGGGATGTCCATCAGGGTGCCACCGTCGGTGAAGTAGCTGACGTACTCCTCTGCCCACGCCTTGTTCTTGCGCTTGTTGCGCTCGTTGTAGAGCTTCTTCACGTTGACGAGGTAGTCCTTGCGGGCACGCTCGTACTCGCTCTTGTTGAAGCCGTACTTCTTGATGCGGACGATCTCGGCCGTCAGCGCCTTGAGGGCGGGCTCCCAGGCACCTTCCTTGAAGGCAGCGCCGAAGCCCGTGGCGTCCTTGGTCTTAGCCAGGCCGAAGAGCGGGCCTATATCCATCGAGGCACCGAGGAAGGGTGCGTTAGGCTTCTGCGTGATGTCGCCGAAGCGCTCGTTGGCCATAGCGGTGATCATGTGCTTGACGTAGTTCGTGGCGACGCCGAGGATGCTGGCGCGGATCTCGGGGGGCGTCACCTCCTGCTTGTACGTGATGCTCAGGAGGTTCTGCGTAGCCTCGGGGTCGGAGGCTATGGCCACGATGGGCTTGTCGTTGTTCTCTACGGGGACGTAGACGCGCTCAGCAGCTCCGACGGGGGCGGGGATATCGGCGAAGAGGCGCTTGATGGAGGCCTCGACCTCGTCTACATTGATGTCCCCGACGATGACCAGCGCCTGCTGGTCGGGGCGGTACCACTTCTTGTAGTAGTCGCGCAGCACCTGGTAGGGGAAGTTACGGACGATGTCCATCTTACCGATAGGCATGCGCTGGCCGTACTTGTTGCCAGGGAAGGTGAGCTCGAGGAGGCGCTCCTGATTGCGCGCGTCCCCGCTATCACGGCTGCGCCACTCCTCCTCGATGACGCCGCGCTCGGCGTCGATCTCCTTGTCCTCGAGGCTGAGGCTATTGCTCCAGTCGTGGAGGATGAGGATGCAGCTATCCACGACGCTCTTGCGTGGGACGGGGATGTTCATCAGCGTGTAGACGGTCTCGTCGAAGCTGGTGTAGGCGTTGATGTTGCTCCCGAAGCTGGCGCCGATGCCTTCGAGGAAGTGGTCGATGCCCTTGCCAGGGAAGTGCTTCGTCCCGTTGAAGGCAATGTGCTCGAGGAAGTGCGCCAGCCCGCGCTGGCTATCCTCCTCCTGCATCGAGCCGACGCGCTGGACGATGTAGAACTCTGCTCGTGCCTGGGGCTCTGCATTATGGCGGATGAAGTAGCTCAAGCCGTTGGGGAGCTTACCCATGCGCACGGCCGTATCAAGGGGCAGGGCAGGGATGCTCTGGGGGGCTTGCGCTCTGAGGGGAGTGACCCCGCTGAAGGTGGCGACTCCGAGGGAGACCACCGCGAGGAAGGTCAGAATGCGCTGTTGTAGCTTCATCTTCTCTCTGTTCTTAGATTAGGTGATTACTAGGATGCTTTAGCTGAATTATATCGGCAAATGTAGTGCAAATTTCGCTCCCCCGCGCTGCCTGCTCGCTGGGGAGACGCCGCGCCTCGAGCTCGGGCTGCCTCCCGAGGCTGCGTCCGCCTTGTCCCTAGCCAGCTGGGACGCGCTAAGGGGCTCTAAATAAGAGGCCTCCTCGCCATGGGTACAGCCCTAGGCGAGGAGGCCTCCTTGCTCTGTGATCCCTGCGGGGCTACATCATGATATAGCGTAGCACCAGCAGCGTCGAGACGATGTAGAGGGTGAGGGACACCTGGCGCCACTGCCCACTCAGGAGCTTGACCAGCGTGTAGCTGATCAGCCCGAGGGACATGCCCTCGGCGATGTTGTAGGTCAGTACCATCGTCAGCACGGTGATGAAGCTGGGCATCGCCTCCGAGATATCCATGAGGTCGATGTCCTGAATGGAGCTCAGCATCAGTACCCCCACCAGTACCAGCGCGCCCGTAGTGGCGGCCGAGGGGATGAGCAGGAAGAGCGGGGCGAGGAAGAGGGATACGACGAAGAGCCCTGCTGTGGCCAGCGCGGTCATCCCCGTACGGCCGCCCTCGGCGATCCCCGCACTGCTCTCGACGAAGGTCGTCACCGTCGAGGTACCGCAGACAGCCCCCACGGAGGTCGCTACGGCGTCCGCCAGCATCGCCTCCTTGATGTGGCGTACATTGCCCTCATCGTCCATCATCTCCGTCTTGGCAGCCGCTCCGATGAGCGTCCCGACGGTGTTGAAGATGTCCATGAAGACTAGGGCGAAGATCGTCAGCGCCATATCCAGATTGAGCAGCGCACCGAAGTCGAACTGCAGGAAGGTCGGGGCAACCGACTTCGGCAGCGATACGGGCACGAAGCCCTCGGGGATCTGGGTCACGCCCATAGGGATGCCAATGAGCGTGCAGAGGATGATGCTGTAGAAGAGCGCCCCACGGACGCGCAGCACCATCAGCACCGCGCTGAGGATGATCCCGATGACGGCCAGCGTAGCCACGGGCGTGAAGGCGCCGAGGGTGACGAAGGTCGCCTCGCTGGCGACGATGATGCCTGCATTCTTGAGCCCGATGAAGGCGATGAAGAAGCCTATCCCCGCCGAGATGGCGAAGCGGAGGTTCTTCGGGATGCAGCGCACGATCTGCTCGCGGATGTTGAAGACGGTAAGGAGGATGAAGATGATCCCCTCGACGAAGACCGCCGCCAGTGCGGCCTGCCAGCTGTAGCCCATACCCATGACGAGGGTGAAGGCGAAGAAGGCGTTGATCCCCATGCTGGGGGCCTGCGCGAAGGGGAGCTTGGCGAGGAAGGCGATGAGCAGCGTCCCGATGGCAGATGCCAGAGCTGTGGCTGTGAAGACAGCCCCCTTGTCCATGCCTGTAGAGCTAAGGATGTCAGGGTTGACGGCTAGGATGTAGCTCATCGTGAGGAAGGTCGTCAGACCTGCCATGAGCTCCGTGCGGAGCTTGTACTTCGTGGGGTCGAAGCCCACGAGGCGGTAGAGTGCTTGCATGTACTGCTGGTGTGTGCTAGGTAGGATAGGGCTCCTAGCGGCTTAGCCCCCGTGAGGCGCGCCGCTGGGCTAGAAGGTCCACTTGAGCGCTAGGGTAGGATTGATGATGGTCTTGTCCATAGCGGCGAAGTTGCTGCTGATCTCTACCTCGGTGCCGACGCTGAGGCGGAAGGCAGGGTCTACCCCCGGGAGCTTGTTGAGGTTGAACCAGAGCTGGGGCTCGGTGATGAAGATGGTGGTATTCTTCCCCGTGACGAAGTGGCGATCCCCCCAGAGGTCGGCGAAGCCGTTGAAGGTGCAGAGCCCGCCTGCTAGATTGAGGTACCAGGTGCCGGTCAGCTGCCAGGAGTCGGGCTGGTCCTGACGTGCCAGATACTTGTACATAGGCGTCAGGGTGAAGCCTGCCGAATAGTCGCGGCGGTTGTAGGCATAGGTGAGCCCCACGAGGTAGGCATTCTTGTAGCTGAAGCTATTGCTTAGCCCGCCGTTGTACTCTAGGTGCAGATTGAGGGGGAGCTTGCCGAGGCGGAACTCACGTGAGATCTCCCAGTAGGCCGAGGTCACGCCCTCGCGACGATAGTCCATATCGACGAAGAAGAAGGTGTTCCCCCACTTGTCGGCGCGGAAGAGTTCGACGGTCGTCGTCAGCTGGGGGCGCTCGGCCTGATCCTGGCCGTTGAGCTTGCGACCGAGGTCGTAGTGCAGCTGTACATTCTGTGCCGAGAGGCTCCCGAGGGTGAGGAGCGAGGCGGCAGCGAGCAGGTAGTGCTTGATCATACTTATCGCTTGATTAGTTAGTTGGTGCATCCATATATAATAGGAGTGGGCTGCCCCTAGGCCTCGGCTCTGTCCTCGGCGCGCTCGGGGAGGATGAGGTTCAGCAGGACGGCGATGATGGCCGAGAGGCCTATGCCCGCCATGGAGAAGCTGCCGAAGTGCAGTGCCGCACCGCCGATCCCCGTGGTCAGGGTCACGGAGATGATGACGACATTGCGCGCCGAGTCGAGCTTCACCTTGCTGTGCAGGAGGCTGGAGATGCCTGCCCCAGCGATGGTACCGAAGAGTAGCAGCATGATGCCCCCGAGGATGGCCTGGTCGATGCTACGCAGCAGCGCGCTGACCTTCCCGATGAGGGAGAAGATGATGCCCGTCAGCGCGGCGATGCGGAAGACGACGGGATCCGTCACCTTCGTCAGCGACATGGCACCCGTAACCTCCGAATAGGTCGTCACAGGAGGCCCCCCGATGAGCGAGGCGAAGAGGCAAGCCAGCCCGTCGCCCAGCATCGTGCGGTGCAGGCCGGGATCCTTGACGAAGTTGTGCCCCGCTACATTATTCACCACATAGACGTCGCCGATGTGCTCGATGACGGGGGCGATCGCCACGGGGATCATATAGAGGATGGGGCGCCACTCGAAGCCCGCGGGCAGGATGAACTGCGGCAGGCCAAGCCATGCCGCCTCCCGCACGGGCTGCAGATCCACCTCGAAGAAGAGTAGATCCACTACGTAGCCCACCACGATCCCGAGGAAGATGGGGATCAGCTTGACGATGCCCCGCGTGTAGAGGGTGATGATGATCGCGGTGACGAGCGAGACGACGGCGAGCGTCCAGTTGGTCTCGGCCATCTTGACCGCTGCCGAGGACAGCGATAGCCCGATAAGCATGATGATGGGCCCGATGACTACGGGAGGGAAGAGCCGCGTGATGAAGCGCGTGCCGAAGGTGCGGATCAGGGCCGACATGAGGAAGTAGACGAAGCTCACCCCGATGCAGCCGAAGAGCGCCCCAGGCAGTCCGTAGAGCTCGGTAGCGCTGATGATGGGCGCGATGAAGGCAAAGCTACTGCCGAGGAAGATGGGTACCTTACCCTTGGTCACCAGATGGAAGAGGAGCGTGCCGACACCGGCGGAGAAGAGCGCAGCCGAGGGGTCGAGGCCGACGAGCAGCGGTACGAGTACCGTAGCGCCGAAGGCTACGAAGAGGTACTGCACGCCCACGACGCCCTTACGCATGGGGCTGAGGCTCGTAGTGCTTGGGTTCATGCTATGATGATGAGATGGGGTTACGCTCGCAAAAGTACGGCAAATCCCTCTATCCCAAGCACGCCCCCGCACTGCTGCCCCCCTGCTGTCCGCCGCGGCTATCCCCGCTGCTGGGCCCCCGCATCCTTGCTCTAGCGCCGCTTGAGGGGGAGGGCGGAGCGCTACCTGCTGAGGGGATCCGTCTCAGTGGGATGTAAGGGAACTAAGGCGGACAGCCTGCCCTCACCGAGCTCCGAAGGGTGGGGCGGCGAGCCGCCGCAGACGCCTTCCCGAGCCGCCACAAGAGCCTCGGTCAGCTGTAACAAGAGGCTTGGCGAGCCGCCGCAAGGCGCGTGTTGAGTAAAGTTATATTACTTCTTGGGAAAAGTAATATAAGTTCTCGGCAATTCTTATATAACTTTCGGCGGAAAGTTATATTACTTTTCCCCAAATATGATATTACTTTTCCCAGCGCCCCTTATCCCTCAGCTCGGCGAGGGACGGCACTCGGCTCGGCGCCCCTTAGCCGTGACGGCAGCCCGAGAGGTAAAAGAAGAGCGGCCGCCCAAGCCTAAGGCTCGGGCGGCCGCTGTATGTAGGGCCTACTCGGTGGAGGGTCTAGAGGACGAAGGCCGAGTGTCCGATGAGGTTGCCATCGGCGAAGAAGCGGATCTGGTAGGTGCCGCTCTGCAGGCTCTCCTCGACCGTCCAGTACATGCTGAGGGTCGTCTCCTCGCCGTTGTACTCGATCTCGCGGCGGATGGAGTAGGGGATCTGCTTGCCCTCGAAGGCGAAGGTGCCTGCGCCGGGCTTCACCAGGAGCTCATCGTTGGGCTGCATGATGCGGCAGTAGATGGTCTTGTTGCCGACGGCTGCCGTGACGTTCTTGGCGATGGTGAACTGGATGCTGAGCGTCGTGATCTTGCCGATGTGCTTCGTCCGCTTATTGCGCTTGTCGAGCGGTGTGACGCTGATGGCCGTAGCATCGAGCTTGGCGGCGAGCTTGACACGGCTGGTCAGCTCTTCCTTCTCGCCCGCCAGCTGCTGGGCGTGGCTGGTGGCGCGCTCGTAGTTGGCCTTGACCTCGCTGTTCTCGGCGCGTAGTCGGGCGTTGGTGGCCTGCAGGGAGTCGATCTGCACGACGTAGCTGCGCAGGACATTGCGGAGGGTCGAGACCTCGCCCTCGAGCTGGGAGATACGCTTGGCACTGGTAGCCTTATTGCTCTTGAGTTCCTTCTGTAGCTGCTCTACCTTGGCACGCTCGGCGAGGATCTGACTGATCAGCGAGTCGGTCGCCAGCGAGAAGCGCTGCTCGCCGCTCTGGCCAGAGGAGAGCTTCTGATACTGGATGTCGTACTCGGCGGCGAGCTTCGTCAGCTCCTCCTGCATACGGTCTTTGGACTCCTGCGCCATGATCTCAGTCTGCTCGGCGAAGGTGGCACGCTCGCGGCGTAGGATGAAGACGAAGCTGACGACAAGGGCGATGATGACGACGGCGGCGCCTATGATGACGGTCTTTACTTTCATTGAAGGGCGTGAAGAATTAGGGATGCTGGAAGGGAGCGAAGTCCTTCCCCGACCAGCGGGCTAGGAGCAGCGGGAGGCGATCGATGAGTGCCTGTAGCCCCGGGAGCTTGCTGTCCTCAGGCTGCAGCAGGAGTGAGGGCCGCGCGCAGAGGCAGCCCACCATATCGTCCCAAGTGAGCTCGAGGTGCAGGGGGCTGAGGAGCTCCCCAAGGCGCACCGTAGCGGCCGAATTCGGGTCGAGGCGGAGTCTCTGGATGAAATCCTCTGCTGTGGGGAGCGTGAGGAAGGGACGTGTGACGAGCTGACCTGCCGAGTCCAGCAGGCTCACCCGACTGTCGGTCTGCGGCTGGCTGACCTGCTCCACCACGAGCACATACCTCCCCTGACCCATCAGAGGCATGAGCTGGACGCTGGCGCGTGAGACTGGGCTCGTCTGCAGGCTGAGGCTGCGCCCGTCGTAGCGGAGGAGCTGGACGCTGTCGCCGAGCTGGAGGGGCAGGCGTAGGGCACTATCGGCAAGGGCCTTGTCGAGGGTCTCGAGCTGAGAGACCTCCAGCAGCTGCGTGGTCTCCAGTGCGCTACGCAGCTCCTTACGTAGAGGTTCGGCGCTGAGGCCTGCGTAGCCGAGGAGCAGCAGGCAGAGGATATAGAGGCTGCGCTTGATCATATCTTTAGAGTAAGGGGTGGGGAACTAGAGGGCTTGACGAAGACGGACGAGGCGCTCGAGGAGTGGGCCGAAGAGCTCCAGCGGGAGCATGTTCGCCCCGTCACTCTTGGCGCTGGAGGGGTCGGGGTGCGTCTCGAAGAAGAGCCCGTCCACACCGACCGCGACCGCTGCCTTGGCGATGGTCTCGATGAGCTGGGGCTTGCCGCCCGTGACGCCCGAGGCCTGATTGGGGCGCTGCAGCGAGTGCGTGACGTCCATCACGACGGGGAAGCCCGAGTGCTGCATCGCGGGGATATTGGTGAAGTCCACAACGAGGTCGGAGTAGCCGAAGCTATTGCCGCGCTCGGTGAGGATGACCTGCTCATTGCCGCACTCGGTGACCTTGTGCGCGGCGTGCTCCATGCCTGAGGCGGCCAGGAACTGCCCCTTCTTGATGTTCACCATCTTGCCCGTGCGCGCCGCCGCAGCGATGAGGTCGGTCTGGCGGCAGAGGAAGGCGGGGATCTGCAGGACGTCGATGTCGTAGCTGGCCGCTAGCTCCGCCTCCTGCGTCTCGTGGATGTCGGTGACCACAGGGATGTCGAAGGTCTCACGCACACGGCGCAGTACCTTCAGCGCACGCTCGTCGCCGATGCCAGTGAAGCTATCCACGCGGGAGCGGTTGGCCTTGCGGTACGAGCCCTTGAAGATATAGGGGATGCTGAGGCGATGCGTTAGCTCGACGATGCGCTCCGCGATGTAGAGGGGCGTCTCCTCGTCCTCGATGGCACAGGGGCCAGCCATGAGGAAGAAGTTGGGGCTGGCCGTGAGGTCTTTGTAGTGGATCATATCTTGTCTAGTCTGCAGTGTGCTGCTGCCAGCGCTCCCAGAGGCTGAGGGCCTCGGCGAGCTGTGCTGGGCGCGGCTGCGTGGCATCTATATAGTGAAGGGTGTAGCCGCGGCGCTCCATGCCTCTGAACCACGTCATCTGCCGCTTGGCGAACTGATGAATGGCCGTCTCAAGGCCGCGGTACATCGCCTCGTAGCTGAGCTCACCCATGAGGTGCAGCGTGAGGAAGCGATACTCCAGCCCGTAGCGGAGGAGCGTCTCGGGGGCTATGCCCGCCTCCAGCAGCCCTCGGACCTCGCCGAGCATGTCCTGCTCCTCGAGGCGCTCCCTGAGGCGGCGCGAGATCCGCCTGCGGCGCTCCTCGCGCTCCAGGTCGAGGCAGAGGATGCAGCTATCGATAGGCGGGTAGCTGCTGTGCGCGAGGCCTGCGCTGCGCTGCTGTGCGATGTAGTCGGCGATCTCGATGGCGCGGATGGCGCGGGCGGGGGAGTCGAGGTCGGTGACGTTGTGCAGCGGGCCGTAGCTCGCCAGCCGCTCGCGCAGCTCCTCCATCGTAGCCCCCTGCAGCGAGGCGCGCAGGGCTTCGTCGGGCGTCACGTCGGGTAGCTGGTAGCCGCCCAGCACGCTCTCGGCATAGAGCCCCGTCCCCCCGCAGAGGATGGGCAGGGCGCCGCGCGCCACGATCCCAGCATAGGCCTCGTGGAAGGCCTGCTGCCAGGCGAAGAGGTTATACTGCTCGCCCGCGGGGACGATGTCTATAAGGTGGTAGGGGCTGTGCTTGCCCTCGAGCTGGTACTCGGATAGGTCCTTACCCGTGCCGATGTCCATCCCGCGGTAGACCTGGCGGGAGTCTGCGCTGAGCAGCTCCCCGCCGAGGTGATCCGCGAGCTGGACAGCCAGGGCCGTCTTACCCGAGGCGGTAGGCCCGAGGAGGCTCAGCATGCCTAGCCTCTATCCTTGAGGATGACGTCGTGTGCCCCGCCCTCGACGATGGAGGTACTGGAGACGAGCGTGATCTTGGCCGTGCGCTGGAACTGCTGCAGCGTCGTCGAGCCGCAGCTGCACATCGTGGCCTTCATCTTGCCGAGCGTCACCGCGAGGTTGTCCTTCAGCTTCCCAGCATAGGGGACATAGCTATCGACGCCCTCCTCGAACTTGAGGCCGTCGGTGCCGCCACTGTCGTAGCGCTGCCAGTTCTGAGCGCGGTTCGAGCCTTCGCCCCAGTACTCTTTGACGATGTTGTTACCGATCTTGAGCTTGCGCGTGGGGGACTCGTCGAAGCGGGCGAAGTAGCGGCCCATCATCAGGAAGTCCGCACCCATAGCGATGGCCAGCGTCATGTGGTAGTCGTGCACCAGCCCGCCGTCGCTACAGATGGGGATGTACTGGCCCGTCTCCTCGAAGTAGCGGTCACGAGCCTGAGCCACGTCGATGATCGCCGTAGCCTGCCCACGGCCGATGCCCTTCTGCTCGCGGGTGATGCAGATGGAGCCACCGCCGATACCGACCTTGACGAAGTCTGCGCCAGCGTCCGCTAGGTAGCGGAAGCCCTCCTCATCGACCACGTTCCCCGCGCCGACCAGTACCTTGTCGCCGTAGGTATCCTTGATCCAGCGCAGCGTGTCATACTGCCACTCCGAGTAGCCGTCCGAGGAGTCGATACACAGCACGTCGGCACCTGCCTCGACGAGGGCTGGGACGCGCTCACGGAAGTCGCGGGTGTTGATCCCGGCACCGACCAGCAGCTCCTTGGTCTGCTTATTGGACAGCTCCACGGGGTTCTCCTTGTGGTCGTCGTAGTCCTTGCGGAAGACGAGGTAGACGAGCTTGTCCTGCTCGTCGATGATGGGCAGGGTATTGAGCTTATGCTCCCAGATGATGTTGTTGGCCTCCTTGAGCGAGATGCCGAGGCGGCCGACCTTGAGCTTGGCAAAGGGCGTCATGAAGTCCTCGACGCGGGCATCCTCGGGTGTGGTGCCGAGGCGATAGTCGCGGCTGGTGACGATGCCGAGGAGACGGCCGTTGGGGCTGCCGTCTTCGGTGACGCCTATGGTGGAGTGTCCCGTCTGGCGGCGCAGGGCGAGGACCTCACGAAGGGTAGCATCGGGGCGGATATTGGAGTCGCTGGAGACGAAGCCCGCCTTGAACTTCTTCACGCGGCGTACCATCTCGGCCTGCTCTGCAATGGGCTGCGAGCCGAAGATGAAGGAGAGCCCCCCGTTGCGTGCCAGCTCTATGGCCAGCGTGTCGTTGGATACCGACTGCATGATCGCCGAGACGAAGGGGATGTTGAGTCGGATGCGTGACTCCTGGCCACGGGCGAAGCGCACGAGCGGGGTCTGTAGCGAGACGTTCTGCGGCGTGCATTCGCGCGTCGTGAGCCCAGGGATGAGGAGGTACTCCCCGAAGGTACGAGATACTTCGTTTACGAGTATAGCCATGATGCTTGTGGGATTAGGGTTGTGCTCTTATTTGACCTTGTGCAGGATGTGCCCCATGCGGTCCTTCTTGGTCTGCATGTAGAAGGCGTTGTGTTCGTTGGGCTGGACCTCGAGCGGGACGCTCTCCACGACCTGAAGGCCGTAGCCCTCGAGGCCGACGCGCTTGATGGGGTTATTGCTCATCAGGCGCATCTGGCGGACGCCGAGCTGCTGGAGGATCTGCGCCCCGACGCCGTAGTCACGCTCGTCGGCCTTGTGCCCGAGGTGGAGGTTGGCATCGACGGTGTCGAGGCCCTCCTCCTGGAGCTTGTAGGCGCGTATCTTTTCCATCAGACCGATGCCACGGCCCTCTTGGTTGAGGTAGACGACGATGCCGCGGCCCTCCTGCTCGATGAGCTCCATGGCCTTGTGCAGCTGCTCGCCGCACTCACAGCGCATAGAGCCGAAGATATCCCCTGTAGCGCAGCTGGAGTGGACGCGCACCAGTACGGGCTCTCCATTAGCGATGTCGCCCTTCAGGAGGGCGATGTGCTCGAGGCCGTTGCTCTTCTGGCGGAAGGGGATGAGGTGGAACTGTCCCCACTGCGTGGGCATCAGTACCTCCTCACCACGCTCTACGATGCTCTCGGTGCGCAGGCGGTAGGCGATGAGGTCCTTGATGGTGATGATCTTGAGCCCGAAGCGCTGGGCGATCTCCCAGAGCTGGGGCAGGCGCGCCATCGTCCCATCGTCGTTGATGATCTCGATGAGGGCGGCGACGGGCTGTAGGCCTGCTAGGC
>ERZ773077.1432-NODE-1432-length-16324-cov-7.644969_pt1 | contig 16324 bp, 19 predicted proteins | sample MGYA00580612_ERZ773077 | MGnify/ENA primary metagenome ERZ773077 (study PRJEB29015, sample SAMEA2737971) | human oral metagenome | biome: human oral; feature: human-associated habitat; material: dental | place: China | collected 2021 ...
ATGTATAGTTAAATAAAAAGTTTATATTTTTTTTTATAAATAACTTTATACCAATGAAATAACATTATTAAAGTTTTAGTAAATCTATTTGTTATTATAGTTAAAATCTCGTATCTTTTGAATAAAACAAATGTTCTATAGATATCCAGTGTTTTCCTTCTCGGTGGTACCATACTGTCAAATATTTGTTGTCTAAATAGGAAATATCCCAAGTTACTTCTTTGATGAGAATATCATTCTCTTTAGTTTCTTTTTCACTGAAACAATTGTATAGTCCCACTCTAAACTCGCTGATGATTCCATCGTACAAGTCATTCATAATAAAAGTAACTTCACTTTTAGGGTGATACTTGTCCTTATAACGATTGATATAATCTTCGTAATTTAGCTTTAGGATCTCTACGTAAGGTATAGGAGGTGCCTTATCAGGCAATGGTGTAGCAGGAGGATCTTCACTTGTAAAATATTGCTTCTCCTCTACCCTATTTTCACAACTACCAATTAGTAAAAATAGAAGAATACTTATAAAAAATGGTTTCATTTTTAATGTATAATTAATAGACTTTGTTAAAGAGGTTACTGATTAATAGGATATATTTTAGGATGCTTAATTGCTTCTATCAATGCGGTGGCTCTCTGGGCTATTGTCTTATCTTCGGAAGTAGTGAAACGCTGAAACAAAGGGATATTTGCTTCTAATAATTTGATAATAGCCACGTGGTAATAGTATCGGTCTAAGGATTTGATAAGTTTTAAAAACTCTTCATCCATAGTGCCATCATAAGTATCATTGAATAGTTTTTCTTTGTATGCTTCATATTTGGCAACTTTCCCTTTAGTAGCTTTAAAATCTTTAGCTTGAGGAGACTGAGAACTATAATTTGCTGCCTCAAAAAGTGTGAGCATATCACGTAATAGTATAGCTTTCTCCGCTTTATCCTCTTCTAACAAAGCGAGATAAAATCTCATTCCCCAAGGAGAGAGCTTTATCAGCCACGCTTGTGATTCAAAACTATAGATAAGGTTTTGATAGTCTTTTTCAGAGGCTGCTCCATCAAGTATTTTTACTATACTTTGCTTTACTATATTAGCATTGGTTTCATAAGGGGTACCAAATCTTCGCCACGGGAAATTTTTAATTAGCTGTTGTAAATCCATTTGTTATTACAGTTTTAAGAGAGTACCTTCCCAAATGCTTCAGAGAATTTGGTAGGGGTAAATTCAATAATTTGATAGGCAGCTATTCGATGCTCGTGAAAAGGATCTTGAGCAATGATGTCCAGTATTTCTTCCTTACTGCCAGCCTTACACAAAATTACCCCACCCTTGCGAGGCACCTGTGCTCCTGAAGCAACAAAATGCCCTGAAGCATAATGCTTATCTAAGTAAGCGCGATGGGCTTCTAAATGTTTTTCAACCTCTGAAAGGTCTTTTTGATACGTTAAAATAATGATATACATATATTAATTATTCTTTATTCGTTAGTGTTTTAAGGCGTTGTATTAGCTACTTGTAATACTTTTCCGTTGAATACTTCACCCCCATTCAAAGCAAAATCGGCGATGTAACGCGCCATTTGCTGTGGGGTGATATTAGCTTTATAATCAGGGAAGGCTTCGGTGAGCATCTCAGTCTGTACGGCTCCTAAGGCTAAGGTATTGAAAACGATACCACGCTCTTTGTACTCTTCAGCTAAAAGCTCCGATAGGGTAATCAAGGCACCTTTGGAGGAGCTATATGCTGCTAAACCACCAAACTTCAAGCTCCCTTGTATACCTCCCATACTGCTAATACTCACCACGTGTGCACCTTTCTCCATAAAAGGCAGTAGTTGTTGTGTGAGGTGTGCTACCCCAAATACATTCACTTTATATACTTCTAAAAAGTCGGTTTCTGTAAGGGATTCAAAAGGTTTGTTGATGAGTCTCCCTGCGTTGTGAATTAAGATATCTACCTTTTGCCATTGTTCTTTTACAAACTGCGCTACAGCTTCTCTATCCGTAGCTAAGGTAATGTCAAAAGGGAAACAATGTACTTTGGGTAATTTCAGTGCTTCTAGAGCTGTATGCCGAGAAAGAGCTAAGATGTTATGCCCTTGCGATGCCAACTGTTGTACCAGTTCAAAGCCTATGCCTCGGCTGGTACCTGTGATGATGATGTTCTTCATTTTTAATGTTCCTTACTTCTTAAAATTTACAAGATGCTAATCTATTATATTTTTTGTATTGAACAGATTGTTTTATAATTACTTCCAAACTTTCATTATTTATTGTTTTTATTGGTTGTAAGTTCTCATCTAATAAAGTATAATCTTTTGCTTTGAAAAAAGATAATAACTGATAAAGTATTTTATTGTAATCACTTCTGAAATCTATTCTTAAAGAAACTGAAGTAACCCTCTCTTCTCTATCAAAAAATACTTCCAAACAATTAGAATCAATATTGCCATATATATCTAAATACTCACTCCAAGATTTAGTCTTTGGCAGAAAAGAGTTCACCTGCATAAAATCTTCTTTATGAATATTAGCGTGTTCCCATAATTCATATTCAAACTCCTCATTAGATATATCTTTCAATATATATTGATTAGGTATGATCGTAAATTGATATTGCCAAAGTGCCATAATTTATTATCCTAAGAGAGGTTTTATTTTTCTACTTTGTAATCCGTAAAACCTAATACATTTTCCGATGGGTATAAAAATTCAATCGCCCAACCCGTTCTGATAGGAAACGGCGGAGTTAAAAATGATACACCTTTTCCTTGCAACTCATCATATATTTGTTTTACATCGTCTACTTCGATCCAAATAGTTGGTTTCGTGTTAGGGAATTTCTTTTTATCTTTCAAAATAATGGCAGGTTCTTCATCTCCCACACTGAAAGCTATCATTCCTATCTCTGAAAAATCAAACTTGATTTTCAATTTTAAGACTTCTGCAAAAAACTGCTTGCTTTCCTCAAAATTTTCTGCAGGAAGAAAAAAATTATCGTAATTCATAATTTATAATTTATTTATCTAATATATATACAATTAAGATAATGATGCTTTTCATATTATCCTAATAAATGCATTTCACCTACTAAAAACAAGGTAAGATAGCCTATTATCATACTGATGATACCTACAATAAGTCCTATTTTTAGCATATCATTTTGTTTTACTAAACCTGTAGAGTACGCAATTGCATTGGGGGGTGTTGATATAGGCAAACACATTGCTGCTGAAGCCGACAAAGCTATGCCAATAAGTATGGTAGAGGTACCGCCTATTTCGCCCAATCTTTCTTGCATTCCATTACAAATAGCCACCAAAATAGGGATTAACAAAGCTGCTGCTGCTGTGTTAGAAATAAAGTTACTGAGAACGTAACAAATAAGTCCTGAGGCAATCAACACTACAATAGGTGACCACGATCCAAAGGGTATGGTAGCGATAGCCAATTTAGCTAATCCTGATTCGTTGATGCCTAAACCTAAAGCAAAACCACCTGCTACCATCCAAATAACACTCCAATCAATCGATTGTAAGTCTTTAGCAGTAATCACTCCTGTAGCAGCAAAAATACCCATAGGTATTAAGGCTACGGTATTGGCATCAATACCCGTTAATTCACTGGGAATTAGCCATAAAAAAATGGTAATGACAAAAGTACCACTCACTACCCACATACGCCAGCCGCGGTGTACTTTACCCAAAATGTGTAAGTTGATTGTCTTTTCACTAAAAGGAAAGAATTTCAGTATCAATCGCCACGAGATGAAGAGCAACAAAAGTACTAAGGGGAACATAAATGCCATCCACTCACCGAAATCAATACCCATATTTAGTCCTTTAGGATTGTTGAGAGCTTGCAAAGCAATAGCATTAGGAGGTGTACCGATAGGGGTAGCCATACCGCCTAAATTAGCAGCAATGGGGATACTCATCGTGAGCGCTGTACGTCCTTTACCACTCGCAGGTAGTGCTGCAAAAACAGGTGTAAGGAAAGTGAGCATCATCGCCGCTGTAGCCGTATTGCTTACAAACATTGAGAAAATACCCGTGATAAGCAGAAAGCCTAATAGTACATTTTCGCTCTTGCACCCAAATGGACGTATTAGATTCTTGGCGAGCAATACATCTAAACCTGATTTAGTGGCAGCAATAGCCAAGAAGAATCCTCCAAGAAAGAGGATAATCACAGGGTTAGCAAAAGTAGCCATAATTTCTTCACTACTAAGCAGCTTTCCAAAAATCTCATTCTCTTCAGCTTTAAATAAAAACAGACTGTGGTTAGAAACCGTTAAACACATTAGAGCGATAATACCCAATGAAGTAGCCCACGAAGGGATTGCTTCACTAATCCACATTAGGGTGGCAAATACAAAAATAGAGATAATTCGCTGATGTATCACTGTCAGACCATTGATATGGAATACCTCGGTAGGGAGATTCCACACTACAATGGTTAAAAACACTATACACATTAAGGCGATGAGGTGTTTTTTTTCAAAGTGATTGGTCATTACATTTTCTAATTCTTTAGGCATAATATTTTGGTAAGTTTAAAATTCAAAGCAATTTAAAAATGCATCGACAAAGGTACGTAAAAAAGAGTAACCTACCAAAGAAAAGCGATAGTTTTTATTGTCGAATTTCGTTGTTTTCAATAAATATAGATTTATGTAAATCTACTATTCCCAAACGCTCACGAGCAAGAAGCTCAATTTCTTGTTTATCTCTTTTCTTTTCATAATCAGTACACAAATCAGCTATAATGTCCTGTAATCCTCTTGCAGTTTTTCTATGATCACTTGCAAAGAATAAGGTATAAGTTTCAGCATCCCCTTGTTTGTATTCTTTCTTCTTTAGGATTTTTTGTAGACCTCGTATATATTTTGCTTTAGTGGCAACTTCTTTAGGTGTTAGAGGAGGAGGTACTACTTCTGTAGTTCTTCCAAGAAAAATATCAAACAATTCAAAAAACATATCTAATGCTTTTTCTCCTGTTTTGGCTTCTAACAAAAGTATACCCGACCATCCTCTACTATCATAAATAATATATCTTTTCTGTAACCAATGGTAGAAGTCAGTTAATATTCTTTCATCAGAAATTTCCGTCTTATCTCGTGATATATATCCTATTAGAAAAACGTGAAAACATTGAACATCATATTTCTCTATATACTTTTCAGGTGAAGTTCTTACAAGCTCAATTAGCTCAATCAATGTCAAAGAGTTACTATCTTTTTTACTGTTTTCTAAACAAAAATCACCAAAGAGTTCGAAAAACTGCTTTAAGGCATTCTCTTCTGTTTTGAAAACTGAAAACAGCAAGTTTGCCCAGTTATTAGTTTTTTCATTAGGATATATCTGTTGTAGCCAAAGATAAAAGTCGCCTAATACTTTTGTTTGTATTGCAGGGTGGTCTTGTTGCCAATTATTGAGAAATATTTCCAAAGCGAAAATACTCTTCTTGCTAATATGTAGCTCAGGGTGAGGTTCTATAAAAGCTATCAGTTCCTCTATTGATAAATCCTGAGAATGTTCAGAAAAATACTTATTATAAAATTCATCAAATAATATGAAGAAGTAGAGCAAAGCTGTTTTTTCACTTTTCCACATAACAAAAAGCTTTTCTGCCCAATTATTAATATCCCTTGGGTATTTTTCTTGTAACCAAGGGAAAAATCCTTGTTGCAGCAATCGAAGCCCTACATCTTCCTCTTTATAGCGAAGAGCCCAACCATTGAAAAAAGTTTTGAGATAAAATATATCATACTTCCTAATATACATTGGTGCTCGATATTTCATATATCTAAGAAGTTCTAAAGTAGTGATGTTTTTCATAATCAATAGTGTTTTATATTCCCCATAAAGAAGCTTGTAATCTTTTGATATAAGAATCCTCTATAACATCAATAATAGCTAAAGTATCAGCAGGAATAGGGATGTGATGAGTGAGCAATTCGTTTAATACATTTTGAAGGGTTACAAAATATTCATCATAGGAAATAAGTTCTTGGGCATTTTCAAGCGCTTTAACCACAATTTTATTTGAGGAACACTCCTCTTTTAGCTGACTAATGAACTCATTGGTAACCAATGCCATAATATCTTTCTCTGGGTGGTATATATCAATATTTAATTCCTCTTGAATAATTGTAGCTGCTTCTTTTTCAGTAAGAGGAACTGCCCCATATATCCAATTATCATCCCACATCTCCAACATTTCAATAACATCAAGTAAGCCATCAGGCATATCCATTCCTGCTCTTAAGCTAAATTGATAGTTGTAAAGAGCGACTTTTTCCGCATTATAGCCTTCTTTCCAAAGAGCTTGTAAGCCTTGGATATAATAAACAATGGCTTTTATTTCTTCTGAAGTCATTTTATTACATTCCTAATTTATTAATCAGTCTCGCCAACTCTTCCGAAACCTTATATTTAAGAAGAAACAATACACTCATTGCCCCTACCAGCAAGGATTTTAGTCCAATATTTACGAACGGGTGAAATGGAAAGTCCCAAAAGAAGAAACCTCCTATGGCTACGATACCAAAGAGAGTAGTCTGTAGTGTTTCTTTATAAAAAGGCTGTAAGCCGTATTTGCGATACACGAAAACCGACTTGAGTAGGTTATACGAACTAAAAGCAATCAGGGTGGCTACACCCGCTCCATTGATTCCGTAAAGAGGAATGAGCCATCTATTCATCAGAACGGCACCTATGACCAAGAAAACACCCAAAAATAGCACGGTGCGATAGTAAGGAGAATTGAGCAATACCGCATTGCTGAAACCTACTAAGGCATCGGAGAGCTTTACTACGGATATGATGATAAGCACCCCAAGCCCTGTGCTGTAATCCTTATCGGGCAAGAGGGCGTAACACTGCTGGGCATTCACCACAATAAGCACACAAATGACCATACTCACAAAGTAAGTATTTACCGTACTGCGCTTGTACAAATCCGCAAGCTCTTGAGGTTTCTTTTGGTTCATAAACTGTGCTGTTAGGGGACTTACAATCTGGTACATACTGCGGTAAGGAATAGCAATCACTGTGGCGGTAAAGATAGCTACATTATAAACAGCAATCTCACTAATAGGCAGGTATTGGTTGAGCATAAACTTATCAATATCCATCAATACAGAAGCTACAGACCCCGATAAAATCACAAAAAGACTATATAAAAAAACTTCTTTCTTGTTCTTTGGCAATCCCCAAGCAAATTGTGGTCGGCGTACATAGAAAGCGAAAACGAACATCAAGAGCATACGCAAAGTATAGACCCAGAACACCCCCCATATCAGTTGGTAAAAGTCAATAATTTGCAAATAAATAGCTAATAGCAGGAGCATTACCCCTACCCTATGGAATACTTCTTTGAGGAAATTGCCAAAGACAGTTTTTAGCTGTACACGTGTCCATGCATAAGCAATCTCAAAGTAAGCCATTGCTACTGAAGTGAGAAAAATGAGCAAAACGTAATCGCGTACTTCTGTATTCTTTGCCGAAAGCCATTGAGCGATTTGTTCGTACCCAATTACCCCAATAAAGGTAGCAGGTATAATGATGAGCAAAGGTAAAAAGCAAAGCATTAGGTTGAATTTTGCTTGCTCTTCCTTATGCTGGTAAGCTGTATAATAACGTACTAAAGTATTATTTACTCCAAAAGCGATAAGTGGAGAAAGAATAGTAGCAGTGGAAGTAACATAGCTTACCAAGCCATATTGCGCTTTGGAAAGGAAGTAAGTAAATAAGAAAAGGGTGTTCAGTGCCCCTATGACAAAACCCAAATAGGTAGCCACTACATTCTTAAACGACTGACGAAGCACTATGCCCATAATAATTACATTTTGAAGTTGAACTTGTTTTCAAAGAAAGATTGCCATTCGGGAGCTTTAGTAACGCCCATTTGGTAATATTGCAATGCTGTATGCTCATCACCTACACCATAATAAGCTAAGGAAAGACGAAAATAATTGTTGAGTTCGTGTGGATAAATATGTACTATATCAGCAACAATAGGCAATGCATCTCCATATTTTTGTGTGAGGAACATCAAATCTACCCATTCAATAAGCGTATTATAAGAATAATCGCCATTTTGTACAGCCTTGCGATAGCCATATTCAGCTTCTTCAAGATTTTGGAATTCAAAATAATTCAATTCGGCATAGCGACGCCAATAATAAGACTCATTAGGTTCAAAAGTGAGTACTTTCTGAATATATTTCAAGGCTTTGCTGTGATTATGGCGCAAGTAATAAAAGTCGGCTAAGGTAATCCACGCTTTGTCTAATTGAGGATCTTCGTGAGTAGCTCTAAAATAATACTCTTCTGCCTTAGTATCATTATGCATTTTTTCATAACAACGACCTATATGTAAATAAGCTAAAGCTGAAGGATCGTCAAGAGTGAGAGTAATTTTGTAGTTCTCAATGGCTTTTTCGTAATCTTCCATCATTTCGAGTACACGTGCTTTCTCGAAATAAGCCCCCGTGAAAGTATCGTCACTGATAATAGCAAAATCGAGGCAACGCAAAGCATTTTTGTAATCACCAATAGCCAAATAGAGTCTGCCGAGATAATACCAAGCAACTTCACAATAAGGATTTTGATCCAAGTAATGATTTAAGAAAGAAGTAGCCTCTTGTACATCGCCTAAAACTTCATAACAGAATACTAACTGTTGTAGCGCTGTATAGTCCTGAGGGTCTTGTTCTAAACATTTGATAAAATAGTTTTTAGCATTGGCATAATCCTCTACATAGAGGTATTCCATTGCTATTAAGGCATAAATATTGGAAGCATCATCAGTAAGAGTGAGGGCATATTGCAACAACTCAATAGCACGATGATGTTTATTCATTTTAGAATACAGATTAGCCTGCTGTGCGTGTACTTCGGCATTCATAGGTTCAAGCACGAGCAATTCATTGAGAATTTCTGACGCTTCTTCCAAACGGTCTTCAAATACTAGTTGCTCAGCATTTAGCAATTTCAGTGAAGACGCATCGGGGTGTTGCGATAATCCAATCTCTAAGGCACGTTTGGCTTTACTAATACGCCCATATTCTACGTAATATTCTACAATCTCTTCAAATTCATCCACGTCAAAAAAGAGGATATTATTCTCTTTGAGCATTGATTCAAATTTGCTAACGGCGTAGTTTTCTTCTTCTGGTAACATTTATTTTAAAGATATTCTTAGTAATACTTTACAAATTTCTTATCCTGCAAGGCGGTGAGTTGTTCCACTATAAGGTTATCCATATAGTTTTGGAGTTCTTCCTTGCTGTTATAAGTAGGTTTGGAGATCCAATTGGGGAAGTCGAGGGTTTTATAATCTACTTCTTCATTGATGAGTTTTACAGCAGAAGCACTGGCAATAATTGCTATATGAATCCAAAGTTGATAAGAGGCAGGATATTCATCTATTTCTTCTAAATCGTTTAAATTTTCATTAACAAAATAGAGTGATAAATATCGATGAAAATAGTAATCAAAAGCCTCCTGAGCTCCTTTAGTGCTTTTAAAATTGCTTACGGTTTTAAAATGAGAGAAACACGCTTTACGCTCTTCTGGAGATATGGTAGGTATGGCTGCAATCAAACAAAAAGAATTTTCTATAGGATACCATAGATCAAAATTTTCGGCAAAAGGTATCGCAAGTACTTCTGGCAAGAAAGTTAGTAAGCCTTCGTATTGTTTGCTTACAAACAGACATCCTATAAGTTCATAAACAGTTTGTAGGTCTTTACTACTCTTGAGAGAAAGCTTTTTGCGGAGCTTTTCAATGAGTTTTTGCTGTTTTGGAGTAGTACAATAAGGTGCTAATATTTCTATATTCATAATGGCCTAATAATTTTTTAAATAAGTTACTAATTTCTTTTCCACAAATTCGGTCATAGTATCAGCTTGCTTGATGACCTTGGGCTTGGCATATTCGTGTGCAAAGCAAAATATTTCTTGAGTGTCGGGAGCATAGAGCAGTTTGTCGCCATCGCCATATTTCCAAAACTCCCCAAGCACCAAATAGTCTTTGCCATTGAACACATCGGTATATAAGTCAGCAAAGCGGATTTCTACCCCTTCCAACCTAAGCTCCCCTATATGCTGGAAGAACAAAGTAAGTTTCTCAGAGAAAGTAACGCCCAAGTCTTGGCTCTTTTGGGCAATCTCGGCTAAAGGAATGCCTGCAGTAACCACATTATATTCATCAAAATCCTTCAGTACCTGCTTGGTAAGTTTGGGATATACCGCCGAAAGTCGCTCCCAATCTTCAGGGGTAACGGTTTGCGGGCTTGTCTGCTCTGTTTTTCCCCTTTTCTCTTTGAGTTCTTTGAGAGAAGTGGAAACAGCTGTGACAAGCTCTGTATCAGTAGCCTCTGTGAACCATTTTTTTAGAGGAACCATATAGTTTTTTAATCCTGCTTTCTTCAAATAATCAGGTAGTGCTTTGGGATTTGTTTTTAGAAAATAAAATTCTATCATATTGCGAATGAGGAAGTCCTTGCTAAAGTGCATCGTTTTCCCACTCTTGATATAATCCATCTTGAGAATGGTAAAGTTCAAGAAGTGATCGTCCGCCAACGCCACTGGGGCGATTTCTTCCAAGGTAACACCTGCATCTTTTAGTGCTTTATGCGTGTAATTCAGCACGGTAAAGCTTGGCATTTCTTCCTCGAATACTATATCTATAATAGTGCAAAGCTTATCTAATATCTGCTGATACTTTTCAGAAGCAATAAGTTGCTCCATTTGTTCTTTGTCCTTTTGCTCTATGGACATAATTGTAATGTTTTAATTGTTCTACCCCTCTAATTCCTCCCTATCAATCACTACCCATTTCCCATTCTTTTTAGCCCCTTCCCGCTTGATAATCCCTGCCTTGGTTAATTTCTTAAGGTAATAACCGATTCCTTCTTCTGTTCTACCAAATATTTCAGATAGCTCTTTTCTATTATAAAAGGGATTATCTATAATTACCTTTAGTATTTCTTCTTCTATTTTATTGGTAGATTTATTGGTAGATTCTTCCTTTTTATTAGTAGATTTATTGGTAGATTCCTCCTTTTTATTGGTAGATTTATTGGGTGTTTTCTCTATTTTATTGGGTAGTCTCTCTGATTTATTAGGTAGTTTATTGGGTGTTTCTTCCGATTTAATGGGTGTTTTATTGGTAGATTCTCCTAATTTATTGGTAGATTCTCCTAATTTATTGGTAGATTCTCCTGATTTATTGTCAGATTCTTCTTCTCCAAAACCTTCTTCAAAGTAGGTTGTAGAAATAGGTTCTACAACCCTAAAAGCGGTAATAAGTGAAAAATCAAAAGAAGCCTTTCCATTGCCATTCTCTTCCAATTCTTTCTGTACCCTATATACACCGCGACTAAAGCGGTTCACATAACCCAATACCTTCATAGCCTCAGCTATAAAAGGATTGCGATAATCACTTACATTGGGGAAATTATTAGCACTCACCTTACCATAAAGCCCTCCTGCATTCTGTATCTCGATACGATCGTCATACTCATAGAAAGCCACTGGTGCATTACTCTCATAATCACGATGCATTATAGCATTCATCAAGAGCTCACGAGTTGCCCAATAAGGATATTTGGATACTGTCTTTTCCCTCAATACACTGATAGGAATAGGACGCTTTTGTGCTATACTTGTCTCTACAAAGACGTCTATCCTTGGGAGTACCTTACAGAGATTTCCTGAGAACTTATGTTCGTTAATGATATCCCCTGCCCTATCCAATCCCTTAAAGCGGACATACTGAATATAAGCTCCATGCAAAAAACGTTCTGGATTATTACCAAATAAGACAATAGCGGCATTGGTAGGACACTGATAGCGCAGGTCATAGAGACCCAAAGAGGCCATTTGCTCCTCAATAGTACGTTTGTCCTCTTGTAGAATATCCTCAGCAACTGCTTTAAAGAGGTATTCTTTTTTGAATAATGTAATATCTAAATCCTCAAGAGTGGTTCCCAAGCAAGGCATAGCATCAAAGGTGCGAATATTAGAAAGCCGACGCTCTGTCAAAAGCTTTTCTTCTGCTTCTGTAGCAATGCTCTTTCTTGGACCTACCCTTACCCAAATACGTCCACGATAACGCACAGGAGGCACTTGAGAAGGAGTTACCTCTACGACCAAAATATCTCCCTGAGCAAAAGAAAACTTCTCTACTGTCATCACTGGTTGAGGCAGTATATTACCATCGGTACGGATATTGGAGATTTGCAGTAGCAACTTGTCATCTACTTGTAGGCCTGCTAACTCCCCATTGTCCCTGACCCCTATGAGTAGATATCCTTTCTTTTTACTATCTGCCACATCGTTGGAAAAAGCACATATCGCCTGAGAGAACTTATCCATATTGTCCGTAGCGACTGTTTTTTCTATGTGATAGCTTTCAGTATCTGAAAGTATTTTCTGTAAATGTTCCTTGGTTATCATTGTTTGTCTTTGCTTTTGTTTTACCCCAACTCCTTTGGGTTTATCCCCAATACCTTATACCACGCTTGAGCGTTCTCTGAGGTAGGGTCTATGCCTTTGCCTTTGGTATAAAAAGGCTCCCATTGCCAATCCTCGCCCCCAGTACAACTTACAGCAGCGTAGTTCATTAAGAATTCCTTAAAGTTATCAGCTATATAAAGCCCGTAATTCTCGCTACCATCATGGCTCACATACACAACCTTGCCATAGTTCTCTGGCTCTAACTCAATCGCAATATAGTCACCATTGAACACTTTTTGAAAAAACATTTTGTTATGCCAAACACGGTCGTATTTATCTTCATAATTAGGAAAAACATCTTTCTGCCAGCCTGCTCTGTATTCTTCATAAAGTAATAGAAGGTCTAAACCAAAACGTAATTTTCCCGCAAAAATACCACATATTTCATCAGGTAGAAAATCTTTATTCTCTTCTAAAAAATGATAAAGATACCACCAAAACTCTAAATGAGCAGTGTTTTCCAAGAGTACTTCTCGGAAATGTGGAGGCAATGTATAGCCTAATTTTGCCTCTACGGCTTTGATTTCCTCCTCGGTAGCAGGTTTTTCTATTGTAAGAGGATCAGTCTCACCACCAAGGTATTCTATCTTTTCTAAAAATAGGTTTAAGCGCTTTTTAAAAAGCTCAAAATTAAATGGCATATTCATTTTTTGAGGTTATTTATTATTTTTTAAGATGGTTTCTAAGGGTTCTGTTAGCAAAGTGATTTCAAAAGGGTCGTGCCTAAACTCATAAACATTCTTATCGGCATCTATCCCGATAAAATCGCCATCTCCATCGGTTATATCCTGTACGTGATAATAGGTTTTGTCGTTTAAAGACACTTCGTATAAATCATTAGGAGTTATATATTGCCGTGCTTCTTTGGAAAGAAGTTTTTCAATAGCGCTATCATCTAAATACTTTATACGAATGCGGGAAGTATCTATCCCTACCGCCTCAGCTTGCCATTTCAGAAAGTCGTTATTAGCTGTAATATACACCAATAACAATCCATAAGCTACATTCCAACTCACCACACTACTTTTGCCTGTCTCAACCGACTGTATTACGATATTTTCAATTAAGAAATTCCGTCCTTTTTTATCTTCATACTTGTTGAGCAAAGGAATATCCAAACGCAGTTGGTAGCGCTGTCCTTCGGGCTTCTTTATTCCTTTGATAATTCCTTCTGTAAGTTGTTTTTGCAGGAAATGAAAATGCTGAGGCAATGCAAGACTTATTTTTACAAATAACTCTTGCATTGCAGGAGTAAAAGTAGGCTTCTTTTTGAATAGATTACCTAACATATTTCTATTTTTTCAGTGTAACTAATACTTTTTACCCTTCCAACTCCTTTGGGTTTATCCCCAATACCTTATACCAAGTTTTAGCGTTCTTTGAGGTAGGGTTTATGCCTTTGCCTTTGGTATAAAAAGGCTCCCATTGATAATCATCGCTCCCAGTACAACCCACAGCAGCATAGTTCATTAGGAATTCCTTAAAGTTATCAGCTATATAGAGCCCGTGGTTTTCGCTACCATCGTGGCTGAGATATACAACCTTACCATAATTCTCTGGTTCTAACTCAATAGCGATATAATCGCCGTTACCTACTTGGTGAAAAGCCATTTTGTTATGCCAAACACGATCGTATTCGTTATTGTAATCGGGATATACGTCCTCTTCCCAGCCCTTGCGACTTTCTTCATAGCCTAAAAGCAAATCTAATCCAAAAAGCAACTCTCCAGAGGAGATCTCTGTTAATTCATCAGGGAGAAAAATCCCATTTTCTTCGTCCTCATAGTCCTCGTCATCCTCATCTTCGTAGTCCTCGTCTTCATCTGTATAGATACTCCAATAAAATTCCAAATGAGCGGTATTTTCCAAGAGTACTTCTCGGAAATGTGGAGGTAGTGTATAGCCTAATTTTGCCTCTACAGCTTTGATTTCTTCCTCGGTAGCGGGTTTTTCTATCGTAAGAGGGTCAGTCTCACCACCAAGGTCTTCTATCTTTTCTAAAAATAGGTTTAAACGCTTTTTAAAAAGCTCAAAATTGAAAGTTGTTGTCATAATGATACTTATTTTATAAGATTAATTGTTTGTTTTTATTTCCCAAAAGCCATTTCGCTTACCATTTTTGCGTTCGATAAGTCCCTTTTCTACCAGATTTGCTGTAATAGTCTTTACGGTACGTTCTGATTTTCCTATATGCTCGGCAATAATCTTTTGAGTGGCGGTAGGATTTTGTTGTAAGTATTGTAATACTGCCATTTCCTCCAAAGTGCAATTCAAAGTGCAAATTTTGCCCTTTGGAATTTGCTCTTTTGCACTTTGAAGTTCATCCCCTACTAATAAATACCTATTTTTAAGCTCGTTTTCCTCGCCTAAAATTAGGTTTCTAAAGAAACGTTCTATATATTCAGTAGTTGCTGTTATCCCTTTAGCAAGGTTGTTGTAATTGGCACGGACTAAGGCATTACGAAAATACCAAGAATGATAGGCAAAAGCTTCATTGCTCATCGCAAAGCCAAAGGTACGCAGATATTGAATCGTGAAAACTGCTGTGGTACGCGTATTTCCCTCGCCAAAAGGGTGTATTTGCCAGAGTCCTGAGACAAATTTGGCTATGTGCTTGATAGCTTCCTCCACAGGCAAGCCTTGATAAGAAAAACGCTTTTCTTGCTCGAAATCATAGTCCAAAGTCTCGCGCAAATTGTTTGCACTGGCATAGAGAACTGTATCTCCACCGAGTACCCACTCCTTTTTGGTGATATTGTAGTCGCGCAATTTGCCTGCAAACTTGTAAATACCGGTGAATAACTTGCGATGAATGCCTATATATGCCACTGGGGAAAAGCTAAAAGCCGACTCGGTAAGCAATTCGGTGATGCGCGCCGAAACTTTGTCGGCTTCCTCAGTGCGTTCTTCTCCCTGCTTGTGGCGTACTGTCTTGGACTGATAATAACTATCAATGAGGTGCTTAGCCTCCTCTATAGTAATGTCCCCCTCGATGTGTTGCTTAGCCGTTTGCACGAGATAATCCGAAGGTTTCAATCCATCTACCGCCTGCAAGCCAATAGCCGTCTGCCACGCCTCACCTTTTTCACGACGATGGGGTTCAGTTTCCCTTATATATTGCTCGAAGTCATTCATTGTACTACTTTTTTAAGTGCTAAAGGCAATTAACTCTTACTTGTCTAACACTAATTTTTTACAAATTATTTCTAATTGAGTAGCATTGCACTCATTACGCCCCAAATTGTCGCAGATGATGGTCAAAATGCTTCCATTGCAGGATTCCCCACTCGTCAGGAGTGAGTTTACCAAAGAAAGAATGGGGGTGCTGACTGCATTTTTCCCTTCCATTGTTATAAAAAAGGGTGATAAGCTCTTTAGCTCGTTGCTTTTCTTTCTCAAAATCCTCCATAGAGATGTCTGTGATGACATACATCTTATCAGTAGGGGAATTTTTAGGCATAGGCTGGTCGTTGATAAACTTTTTCTTTACCAATTTTCCTATAAGCCTACCGATAAATGCCCGCTTGGGGAAGTTTTTCCCTAAAGGAGTTTCTAAAGAAACATTCAAGTGGGCTAACATTTGTACAATGTTCATCTTTCCCCACTGACGCACAGCATCTACTTTCAGATTTTCTAACCGATTGAGTATTTCGTTCTTATCTGCTTCGTTATATAAATTTTTCATTTACTTGTTAGGGTTATTTGTTCTCTTTTACACCTATAAAAATATCTACTTCGGAGGCATCTCCTTGCTGAGACTTCTCGGTGTAGCGCTCATAGTCATATATATAAGTGCGA
>ERZ773077.1436-NODE-1436-length-16305-cov-23.346646_pt1 | contig 16305 bp, 14 predicted proteins | sample MGYA00580612_ERZ773077 | MGnify/ENA primary metagenome ERZ773077 (study PRJEB29015, sample SAMEA2737971) | human oral metagenome | biome: human oral; feature: human-associated habitat; material: dental | place: China | collected 2021 ...
CTTACCTCAGCTTCAGCCTGGACAGGCCTAGATCACTAGGTTTCGCGTCTATGACATGCGACTCTCGCCCTATTAAGACTCGGTTTCCCTTCGGCTCCGCTCATACTTAACCTCGCCACACATCATAACTCGCAGGATGATTAACCAAAATCCACGCAGTCACGCTTTCGCGCTCCTACCGCTTGTAAGCACACGGTTTCAAATTCTTTTTCACTCCCTTGCTCAGGGTTCTTTTCACCTTTCCCTCACGGTACTCTCCTCTATCGGTCGGCGGAAGTATTTAGCCTTACGTGATATGGTCCACGCTGATTCACACCGGATTCCTCGTGTCCGATGCTACTCGGGATTACATACGGCATATCATCACTTTACGCTCTACAGGACTCTCACCTCCTACGGTCCGGCTTTCCAGCCGCGTTCCGCTTACGTCATGATACACCCGGCCTTATGGCTTTGACCCAGCATGTTCCCTCTACCCCGCAGATGCAACGCCGCCAGCTTTGACACATCTACGGTTTAGGCTCCTCCCCGTTCGCTCGCCGCTACTCAGGGAATCGTCTTTACTTTCTTTTCCTCCGGCTACTTAGATGTTTCAGTTCGCCGGCTTACCTCTCTCGCGCATACCCTCCAGGTATGCAGGTTCTCCCATTCGGATATCCCGGTATCACAGGTCCTGTGCACCTCCCCCGGGCTTTTCGCAGCTTAGCACGTCCTTCTTCGGCTCCCGCCGCCTAGGCATCCTCCGTGTGCCCTTTCCCAGCTTCTCTTCTCTAAACTTAAGTTTCCTTCAGTTGTTACTCTTTTACCTACTATTCATTTCCCATTGTCCTTCTTTTCTTGGTGGAGATAAGCGGGTTCGAACCGCTGACCTCTGCCTTGCAAGGGCAGCGCTCTCCCAACTGAGCTATATCCCCATACAGATTCTTCGTCTTCATTCAGTTCATGGTGGGCATGACTGGACTCGAACCAGTGACCCCTGCGTTATCAGCACAGTGCTCTAACCACCTGAGCTACACGCCCTTAAACATAAGACATTACAGAGGAAGTATAAGACAAGCATCATTCTTCTCCCTAGAAAGGAGGTGATCCATCCGCACCTTCCGGTACGGATACCTTGTTACGACTTCACCCCAATCACTATCCACACCTTAGGTACCTTCCTCTAAAAGTTAGACCAGTAACTTCAGGTGCAGACAACTCTCGTGGTGTGACGGGCGGTGTGTACAAGACCCGAGAACGTATTCACCGCGGCATTGCTGATCCGCGATTACTAGCGATTCCAACTTCATGAAGTCGAGTTGCAGACTTCAATCCGAACTTCGAACTGCTTTCAAGATTCGCTCCGCGTCACCGCCTCGCTCCTCTCTGTACAGCCCATTGTAGCACGTGTGTAGCCCAGATCATAAGGGGCATGATGACTTGACGTCATCCCCACCTTCCTCCTGCTCTTCGCAGGCAGTCTCGCTAGAGTCCCCAACTTAATGATGGTAACTAGCGATAGGGGTTGCGCTCGTTGCGGGACTTAACCCAACATCTCACGACACGAGCTGTCGACAGCCATGCACCACCTGTCTCTACGTTCCCGAAGGCACTGCCCATCCTCATGGGCATTCGTAGGATGTCAAGATCTGGTAAGGTTCCTCGCGTTGCGTCGAATTAAACCACATGCTCCACCGCTTGTGCGGGTCCCCGTCAATTCCTTTGAGTTTCAGCCTTGCGGCCGTACTCCCCAGGCGGATTACTTATCGCATTCGCTTCGGCACAGACAGTCTTCCTGCCCACACCCAGTAATCATCGTTTACAGCCGGGACTACCAGGGTATCTAATCCTGTTCGCTCCCCCGGCTTTCGCACTTCAGCGTCAGTTACCGTCCAGTGAACTATCTTCATCATCGGCATTCCTGCACATATCTACGAATTTCACCTCTACTCGTGCAGTTCCGTCCACCTCTCCGGTACTCCAGCCTCACAGTTTCAAAGGCAGGCCTGCGGTTGAGCCGCAGGTTTTCACCCCTGACTTGTCAGGCCGCCTAGATGCCCTTTATGCCCAATAATTCCGGATAACGCTCGCGACATACGTATTACCGCGGCTGCTGGCACGTATTTAGCCGTCGCTTCTTCTGCAGGTACCGTCACTTTCTTCTTCCCTGCTGAAAGCACTTTACAATCCGAAAACCTTCTTCGTGCACACAGAATTGCTGGATCAGGGTTGCCCCCATTGTCCAATATTCCCCACTGCTGCCTCCCGTAGGAGTAAGGGCCGTATCTCAGTCCCCTTGTGGCCGTCCACCCTCTCAGGCCGGCTACCTATCTTCGCCTTGGTGAGCCATTACCTCACCAACTAGCTAATAGGACGCAAGGCTCTCCGCAGGCGTCTCCTTTCATCATAAAGCCATGCAGCTCCATGACATTATCCGGTCTTGTCAGGAGTTTCCCCCTGTTATCCCAGTCCTGCAGGTAAGTCCCTTACGCGTTACTCACCCGTCCGCCATGGTTGCCATGGTGCAAGCACCACTTCCCCATCGACTTGCATGTGTTAAGCATTCTGTCAGCGTTCATCCTGAGCCAGGATCAAACTCTTCATTCAACTATTTCTCTTCACCTTAATTTATCTTAATTATCTTAATAATCTCCGATGCTTCTTTCCGTCTTATTTCATTTCTTCCTCTTATTTGTCTCCCATTGTCCTCTCCAACCACTCCCGCAGTTGACAAAAATTATTCTACCAAATATTATACTCCTTTGTCAATACCTTTTTTTCTTTATTTTTTCGAAATAACAATGTCAATCCTTTGAATACCCTTATTATACTGCTTAAAACGCTTGTTAAATAATTTTAAACTGTCTTTTTGGAGTAAGTGTTTGTTCTGAATTCACACTAAATTCTTTTTTTATTATTTTAATATGAATATATAAAAATAAATAGCTGTCCCGATATTCCTCAGAACAGCCACTTTATATTCTAATAATTTTTATTTATTATTTTGCAAGTTCAACAAAGTATTTCAATGTTCTTACTAATTGAGCTGTGTAAGACATTTCATTGTCATACCATGAAACTGTTTTAACTAATTGTTTATCTCCACTTTCGATTACTTTTGTCTGAGTTGCATCAAATAATGATCCATAGTGGATTCCAACTATGTCAGAAGATACTAATGGCTCTTCAGTATATCCGAATGATTCATTTGAAGCTTCTTTCATAGCTGCATTGATTTCTTCTTTAGTAACTTTTTTACTTAAAACTGATATTAATTCAGTTAATGACCCTGTAGGAACTGGTACTCTTTGAGCTGCTCCATCAAGTTTTCCTGCTAATTCAGGAATTACTAATCCAATAGCTTTTGCTGCTCCAGTTGTGTTAGGAACTATATTTACTGCTGCCGCTCTTGCTCTTCTGAAATCACCTTTTCTATGAGGTGCATCTAATGTATTTTGATCTCCTGTATAAGCATGAATAGTTGTCATAGATCCTGCTTCAATTCCAAATTTATCTTGTAAAACTTTAGCCATAGGTGCTAAACAGTTAGTCGTACAAGAAGCTGCTGAAAGTACAGTTTCTGTTCCATCAAGAATTTCATTGTTTACATTAAATACTACTGTTTTCATATCTCCTGATCCAGGTGCTGATATAACTACTTTTTTAGCTCCTGCTTTAATATGTTTTTCAGCTTTTTCTTTAGAAGTAAAGAATCCTGTACATTCAAGAACTACATCTACTCCTAATTGTCCCCATGGTAAGTTTTCTGGGTCTGCATCTGCAAAAGTTTTGATTTCTTTTCCATTTACTACGAAAGCGTTTTCTTTAACTTCGATTTCCCCATTGAATCTTCCTTGTGCTGTATCATATTTGAACAGGTGTGCTAACATTGCTGCATCTGTCAAATCATTAATTGCAACTACATCAAATTCCGGATCATTTGCCATTAATCTTAATGCCAATCTTCCTATTCTTCCAAATCCATTAATTGCTACTTTAACTGCCATATTACTATTACCTCCTAAAAATTTTATATATTAAGTTACTAATATATTTTATTCACAAGTTGAGTATATCATAAATTAGCTAACTTTTCAATAGACTTAACATATAAAAAACTGCATACTGAATCAGTCCCATATTCATACTGGATATCAATATCCATATTCCAGATATATTTTCAGGTATTTTTCCTGTTAAATCTTTCTTTAAAAATTTTATCATGAAGTATATTGATATTACTAATGTTATAGTTAATATCAGTGTACCTGTCATGAAAAACTCCTTATACATATTAGAGAGCCCTAGTAGAACAAGAATATATTCAATTGCATAAAGAATACATAATATAAATACTGCTTTTTTTCTTCCCCACAGTTTACTGTATGTCTGCACTCCATGTTCTTCTTCATCAGCCTTTCTTGTTTTTCTTCCAATTTCCAGGACAATTCCGTTTAAATAATTTAATGCAAAAAGAGGAATTAATCCTGAAAAAATAGCTTTTTCTTTTCCAGATATTGATATAAGTGAAGTTTCAGATAAATAATCTTTTAAAATATATCCTGTAGATTTTGTTATAACTAGAGTGATAAATATCATTATTACAACATGAGAAAGAGCATAAATTAAAATTCTTTCTGTAAGCCATTTTTTTATAAAAAATTCTTTTGCCATCAGAAACATATAAATCCATACTAATGCCATATAATAAATGATTTTAGGACTTATTGCATGTGCAAAAATTATCTGAATTATAACAGTTCCAGCTCCTATTTTTCCCAATGTTTTTAACGAAATTATACCTCTTTGAACAGGACGGTAAGCCCGGTATTTTAAATCTTCTTCATAATCCTTAAATTCGTCTGTTATTCTTAATTGCAGGAAAAACATAAAAATTATTATGAATAATGGAATTATTCTATAAAAATACATCGATACTTTTATTCTTTTTATAAAAAACGGATTTATAATTTTTGAATTATATAATAAACTTGTGTAAATATATCCTGACAAAGTAAAAATCAATACAAAAAAAGAGTTTTTCCCTAACGGGAACCGTTCGTTCAAATATATTTTGAAGTTTTTTATATTTTGAATTATAGATTTAGCTGAATTTATGTTATTTCTGTTCATTTATTTTCTCCTTTTTCATTTTAAAGTTTTTCAACTATCTCTTCAAGTTTTTTATAGTCTGTCTTGCTGTTATGTCTTTTGTCCATAGGAATTTCAGTTTCAATTATTTTAAATATTTCAAATTTTTTCTTCAGTCCTATAATTTCACTGTTTTCAGATAAATTTCCTTTATATTCGGGATTTCTTTCAACAAGAAGATACAGTTTTCCATTTTTTGAAGTCAGCACTGACTTTTTTAGAATTTTACAAAAGGAAAATGCAGTTTCCACCGCAAAAGGATAATAAATTTTTTCCCCAAGCTGTATTCTCCCTTTAACTCTTCCTAGCAATACTAACTGTCCATTGCTGTTAATATACCCCATATCTCCTGTTCTATGCCATTTTTCATCAGGATTTTTTTGAACGTTTAAATATCCGTTTACTACATTTTCACCTTTTACAAGTATTTCTCCTCTAACTTCTGAATTAATTTCTACATCGTTATTTTCTTCTGCAAAATTTCTATCCAGTTCCTTTTCCTGTATTTTTTCTATTTTAAGTTCCAATCCGCCAACAATGTTTCCTGCGAGAAGTCCATCTCCATTTTTCATATTTTTTATATCATCTTCTGTTATATCTTCAAAATTCAGCCTTGATATAGGCTCAGCTTCTGAGGCTCCATATAATGCATTAATCTCTGCATTTATAAATGTTTTTCTGATTTTCTCCATAAGTAGCGGAAAAACAGGTGCTCCACCAGTGTACAATGTCTGAACATTATTCAGCTGTATTTCTTCTTTTTCACAGTACTCAGTGATTTTTTCAAAAATTACAGGAGGAAGAATAATATTTTCTATATTATTTTTTCTTATACACTGTACAACATCCTGAAATTTTGATTCCGAAGGTTTCTGCCAGTTTATGTCAGGAATAAATACCGTTGCTCCTGTTGCCATATGGGAAAGCAGAAATATTGGAAACGAGGAATACACCGCTGTTCCTTCCTTAAATTTCAGATTTCTTTCAAGTACATTATGCTGACCTAATAAAAACCCATGTGTTCTCATTATAATTTTAGGAAATCCTGTACTTCCGCTTGTAAAACTGATAAGGGCTGGAGTATTTTCATTTATTTCCTTAAATTCTAAATTATTTATTGAAGTTATTTTTTCAGTTTCTTTTATCATTTTGATATAATTAATTTTTTTATCAATCTTTCTTATTCCTTTTAGGAAAAAGCCTTTCAGAAGTGTTTTCCCGCTTCCAATTATCCCTTCAGGAGAAATCATCTCACAGCATCTGTTTATATGCTCCAGACCTGCATATGGATCAATAAATACAGCTTGTAATCCCATTTTGAATATGGCTGTCAGAATAAGGTAAAATTCTATTCCGATAGGAACAAAAACTACTATTTTATCACCTTTCCTAAATTTTTTCTCTTTTAAATAAATACATATCCTGTCAGATTTATCATCAATCTGACTAAATGTAACCTCGCTACCTGTCTTTACATCTATAAGCGCCACCTTTTCAGGATATTTCTCTCTCAGTTCTTTTATTTTACTAATTATTGTCATATCTCACCTTTCAAAAATTCTGATATTTTTATAATTCCTTTATAAATAAGGTATATCTTCTTAACATATTTCCTAGCAGCAGACCTATATTTTTAGATACATTGCTGTGATGCATCAATGCATATATGACATTTTCATATCCTTCTTTTTCTGCCTCTTCAACAAGAGAATTTATAAGAATATACCCCATTCCTTTTCCATTATATATCGGAGAAACAGCTATTGTTTTAAGAATAATGGTATCTATTTTCCCTTTATATCCAAGTTCAGCATAATCCGGTATTCCAAATACATAACCAATCAGTTCATCTCCAAGATAGAGCATTTTAAAAAATTTTTTTATAATTTTATCTTCATAGCTCATGTACATCTTTAAAAATATTTCCCTTTCCAGTTCAGAATACAAAAAATTATTTTTAAAGGCCCCCACGGTCAGGTCATAAACCTTATTCAGAACTGTCAGTAAATCTTTATTTTCAGCTGACTCAACCTTTATATCCTTATAATAGTCAAATTTCTTCAGCTTTTCTATTTTTTTATTCAGATTTTTCCGTCCATCAGAATCCATACCTTCCATTATTGTAGAAATATATCCTGCCAGAGGTTTAAACTCCAGTTTTTCAAACAGTGACACAGAATAGTCCTCATTCCAAGGCTCCAGTAGAAACTGCCTTCTACTTCCTTTTTCAGTTACATATCTGTACGTATTCCATGTAGTTCCGTTCAGAGGCCCTATTATTGTTTCTATTCCCTCTTTTTTAAGTTCTTCAAATACTTCATTAAAAAGTTTTTCTTCATTTTTTCTGTATTTTTCATGTATATTTACATTTCCTATATATGATGTCCTTTTTCCCTTATAATCCGGACGATTATGCCATAAATGTAAACTGCCTCCTATATTGTTATTTTCATCGTTGAAAATAACTATTTCCGATGGTCGTTCTATCATTATTTTCTGTGATTCTTCCTGAGAAATATTATTTTCCATAACGTATTTCTGAATTTCTTTATACCTTTTTGTTTTCATAATTCATCAGCCGCTTTCTGTTAAAATTATTGTAAATCCTTTTTAAATTTTAATTATCATTTTTTCTTTCTTTTCAAAGTTTTTACAGCAAATTTTACTTTGTATTTTTTTAGATTTCTTATATTTAAAGCATTCCTATTCCAAGCAATAGCAATGAACAGCAGAAAACTATTCCGGAAGTTATAAATACTTTTGTTTCTCCGCTAAGTTCCTTCTCCTTTTCAATTATATAGTATATTTTCATAACGGTTTCATATATAAATATTCCTCCAATTATTAGGACTATTATTCCTGCCAGCATTTTCAAATCCAGAATTCCAGATAAAATAATATAATTTATTATGAAGAAAAGCAGAGCCTTTCCTATACTGCCCAGCAGAAAGTTCATCCTGAAGGTTTCCCTGTTTACATTTCCTGCGTTATCTCTTATTAAATTTATAATTCCAAAGTGCAACGAAAAAGAAAATATATAAATTAAAAATAATTTGTCCTTATCCATAACTATACTTAATGCAAGCCATATAGATGTAGTAAAGGCAATTGTCAGAAGACCTTTAAGCGAATCCTTAATCTGACCTTCAACCTTAGGTGTAAAATGATAGTATCCCAGATACATGGTAAGAGGCGGTATCAGCCATCTTATTCCTCCCATTATCATAATTATATATAGGAAAAATAGGCTTGCAGTCTGTGCAGTTCTTGTGAGGGTTGTCTTTTTCCTGTTTAATATTATAATAACAAAAAGTATCACTATCACCCAGAATTTATACATAAGCTCCTTTTCTGTAAGATAAAGGTTCAGCCTCAAGAACATATACACAAAGAATGGCACAAAAAGATTATCCAGTCCGTTCCATGAAATAACTTCAAGAATCATTGTAAGGATACTCAATAGAAGAGAAACAAGTACAATGTTTATACTTCCGATATCACTGAAAAACAGAAAGAAGTTTATACATATGAAGTATGTTGTCAGAAAGAATGTTACTGAGCCTTCTATTGACTTTGTTCCAAATCCAGTATTAAATTTATACTTGCTGTAAAATTCTCCTATGAGGGCCGCAAAGGCGTCAGAAAGCATAAGAATTATAAGCGGAAGGGCATACATTACCTTATTATCACTTGAAACAAGCCATAATCCCAAAATACTCATAATAAAGTATATATCTCCTAAAGTCTTCCTGTTTTTTGTTTCCAGCACCTTTTTAAATCCTGTTACCTTATGTTTCATAGCCCTTATGGAGACAAGCAACACAAGAAACACTATTCCAAGTATTACAACCGAGCTTTTTCTTTCAAAGATAAAAGGAAGTGACAGTCCTCCAATTCCTGAGCCTATATGCAGAATCTTCCTTATAAATTCCGAATTAAGTTTTTCACTTTTTTCAAGCTTGTTAAGCAGAAGGAAAAAGAGTATAAAAGTCGCCAGAACAAATATCATTTTAATAATTTCCATTTTTTATCACCTTTTCCACTACAAAATCTGTATAGAAAAATGTCATATCCTTTTCATGAAGCTTCCTATCCAGCTCCTTCATTCTTTCATATTTTTTCCCATTTACATTTGTTTCTTTTCCAGTAACTGCTATTTCGCTATCCGTCTTTTTATAATCTAGTTTTTCTGAATTTCTTTCAACTATTAGGTTCCAGTATGCCAGTAAGGCATTGTTTTCAGCATTGTCATAAATTTTTCCCATTAATTTACTGTAATTTTCAGCTGACATATACTCAAATATGTCACTTAAATTAAATTTATCTATTTTAAAATCAATCTGATCCAGATATTCTTCGACAGAACTCTGTAAAATTTCTACCTTATGAAGATTTTTTCTGATTTTATCAAAATTTTCCTTTCTCAGAAAATAAGGAAGGCAGTCCTTACGGTAATTTCCCGTCAGAATATAGTTAATATAAGGATTTTCATATGGATTCTGCTCACAGAGGGCGTATCTGCTTCTTTCCTTCATTTCTTCAGAAATATTTTTTTCTGCATATCTGAAAAATTCCTTATCCCTTCCCAGTTTCCCAACTATGTATTTTGAAAAGAACAGCTTAAACATCAGTTTCCATCTGAAATTGTTCCAGTGGTTATCATAATATCCCGTTCTTTCCTGTCTGGATTTCTTTTCAAGAAGCTTTTCTACATGTTTTTTACTATGCACAAAAGGAAGTATTTTTTCCCTGAAAATCTTAAAAAACTTTTCAAATTTTCCGGCATGTATTATTCCCTTTTCAATTGCTTCCCTGTTAAAGTCCCAGTATTCCTTCACTTCTTTATCAAGTTTTTCTTTTATCCTGTCATATATTTCAATTCTTTTATCAGATTTCATTACTCCCATGAACTCAAGCATTTCTTCATAGGACAGGCTGTTAAAAACTTCCTTTTTCAGTTTTGCAAGTGCTATCTGAGGAAAACTTATATCAAGTGCCACCACTTTCTTTGGATTTTCTGCAAGCATTGAAAATATATTATCTCCCGCAGACAGTATTCCAAAACATATATCATTTTCCTGTATATTAAGACTTTCAAGTAAAACTTCTGTATCTTCCCAGCATTGGGAATACCTTATCAAAGAAAAATCAACCCTGTTTTCTTTTACTTCACTTTTCACCTATACTTCCTCCAAATTTATCTGTATAAAATTTTTAATCTGTTTTTCTGATTTTATATTTCCTCCAATTTTTTTATTATTCCCGTACTTCCGTCAAACTGGACAAAATCTCCTGTTTTTAAAGCAGTTGTTGCTCCCTGCACTCCGACTATGGCAGGTATATTCATTTCACGTGAAATAATTGCACTATGAGATAAAAGACTTCCCTTTTCCACGATAAGTCCCTTTAACAAAGGAAAAACCATAACCCAGCTCGGATCCGTAGATTTTGTAACGACAATATCTCCGTCTTCAACTTCTGTATTCATAGGATTTAATACAATCTTTACTTTCCCCTTGACTACTCCCTTGCTGCATCCTGTTCCCTTAAGAATATTTTTATCTCCCTGTTCATTTCCTGTCAAATCTTCATAATGGAAGTTTTCCCCTAAAAATCCTCTCGTTAAAAATCTGTCAGGAAGAACAGCTTCTTCTTCATATTCCTTATATTTTTCCTTTCTTAAATCTATCAGCTTTTTTAAGTCTGTATCAATTAGTGCACCGTCTATCAGTCCAAAAATTTCATCTATTGTCAGATAAAATACATCCCTTTCATGAACTATTATATTTTCTTCCTTCAGATAAATTCCCATTTTTTTCATAATTTTTCTGACCATGCCGAAAACCTTTGTCCTTTCATATCGCAGGTTTTCCCTTAATCGAATAAACTTTTTTGCATAGGATATTGTTTTTTTCAGTATAAATTTTTTCAACGGACTGATTTTTAGATTTTCATATATCTTTTTCTGTTCCTCCGAAATGTTCCTTTTACTGTGTTCCGCCGATTCCTTTGTCATTGAAATTGAATATACCATCCTGATTAGAAATAATGGGTCTTCCCGCAATGTCAATGCTTCAAGCTTCAGCTCATGTACTGTCCTGTCTCCAAATTTTTCCATATATTCTTCCAGTAATGTATTAAATTCTTTATTCCCAGTTAAATTTTCAATACTGACATCTGTTGCAGTTTTTGCAATTATCCTTTTTATTTCATTCTGTAAATCTTTATCCTTTTTTATTATACTGCTCATTTTCATAATATATTTTGAAGGCTCGACACTTATCATGTCATTTCCTTCCTGAGCAATAAGAATATTATGTACTTCTTCAAAATTTTCCTTTATATATTTTTCCGCTACTTTTTTTGAAAGACCGAACCAAACCATTACAAGAAAATCATTTATAATAGGTATTTCCCAGTTTTTTAAAAATTTATTTTCAAGAAACTTGTAATATTTTTTTAAGTCCTTTACGCTTTTTTCTTCCAGCCTGCTATTTTTACCATTTAGGTTTTCATCTATGATCTTATAAAACCTTTTAGCCTTATTCTCAATCAGGAACATATTCAGAAACAATGTCCCTCCTGCCTTCAGTTTTTCAATCCTGTTTCTGAATTTTTCCCACGAAGACATTTTTTCTTCCGCTTCCAGAAGATTTTCCTTTATATCTTCTTCTGACAGTTCCTTTTTCACTCCCATCATCTGTTCCATAAATTTACTGTTATTACGTGAATTAGGAAACAGCATGAGAAGTTTGTACCAGTTTATCAGATTATAGTAAACCCTTCCCTTCAGAAGTCCAAGCATATTGTCATATACAACCTGATAGCTTTCAACAACCTTCGGAGGTACTCCCGTAATTTCTGAAAATCTTTTATATACGTCAGAATAGGCTTTTCTTATAAAGCTGAAGGTAAGAGGAAGTGTAATTTCAGGATAGCTTTCTACAATATTACTGTTGTCCCATATTATTGTATTTGATGTTTTTTCATTTGATTTTTTTAACGTAGTTACAGGTCTTGACTGCAATATATAAAGTTTCCCCTTTTCAAATGCCCATTCCATATCCTGAGGTTTTCCATAATATTTTTCAATATTTATGATACTTTCTCCAAGCTCCTGTACTTCACTGTCGTTTAACACTTCATCTTCAATATTTATTTCTTCTATCTTTACTTTCTTATTTTCAAAATCTAAAACCTGTCTTATTTTTTTTGTTCTTATTTCCTTTTTAATTTCCTTCGTTTTTTTATTATATATAAACAGATCTCCATTTTCATCTCCATCAACTATACTTGTTCCCAGCCCATAAGTTCCTGAAATTACTATTTCATCATAATGTCCATTTACGGGATTTACGCTGAATCCGACTCCGGCCTTTTCAGAATTTACCATTTCCTGAATTATTACTGCCGGAACATTTATTTCATTGTTTATTTTTCCTTCTTTTCTATATTTCATGACATGCGAGGAAAAGGAAGAAATCCATACTTCCTTCACTTTTTCCATTATATTTTCTTTTTTTATATATAGATATGTTTCAAACTGACCTGCAAATGAAAAATTGCTGCTGTCTTCCTCTATCGATGAAGACCTTACTGCATAATAGCTGTCGTTTTCTGCTATATTTTCTATTTCCTTCAAAAACTCTTCCTTAATTTTATGTTCTTTTATGACTTTTACTATATTTTCTGTTTTTCTTTCTGTATTTCCATCAAATATACTGTTCCAGTCACTTATTTCATCTTCATTTCCTTCTTTTCTGCTATATTCTTTTATCTCATTTAATATTACTTCCCTGAAATATTTGTTTGTAACTACTGAAAATTTAGGCACATTAAATCCCTGAACTGCCAGCTCAAGTAAATTCTGAGCTTTTTTCCCTATCTTTTCTTCAAAGTCAGTTTTTTCAATATGTTTTTTTATTTTTTCAATATTATAGATATATTTCACGCTTCTGTCCCCTTTCAAAGATGAAATCAAAACTTATTTTTTCAGAAATTCTTTCATATCCTCAGCTAAAGATATTTCTATTTCCATTTCCTTCTTAGTTGCAGGATGAGTGAACTTTACCCTGTAGGCATGTAAAAACTGCCTTTTTACTCCTTTTTCAATATCTATTCCCTTTCCATAAAGTTCATCTCCAACAATTGTATGCCCTATGGATTTCAGATGAACCCTTATCTGATGTGTCCTTCCTGTAAAAAGCTCACATTCTGTAAGTGTCACATTCTTATCTTTAAATTTTTTTATGGGTTTTATTACTGTTTTTGCATACTGTCCTCTTTCATCTATAATTCTCTGCAAATTATCTCCATCCCTATAGATAGGCTTTTCTATAATAATTTCCTCATCAGAATCAATAATTCCATCAACTATCGCCAGATATTTCTTTTCAAATATTGAAAAATTCTGTAAAAATGCCTGAGCAAAGCTGTTTTTTGCTATAATTATAAGCCCTGACGTGTTCATATCAAGCCTGTTGTAAAATCTCGGTACTATTTCCTTACCGTATTTTTCCTTGAAATAATACACTATCCCATTTGCGAGAGTAAAATCTGCTTTTTTTTGTGTAGGATGTGTCAGAAGAAAAGGCTCCTTGTTTACAATCAGTATATCCTCATCTTCAAACACTATATCAAGATTCAGTTTTATCGGCTTTATATCTGTCCCCTTTTCCTTTTCAATTACTCTCAATATACCGCTTGAAGGAAGTTTTTTTGTAGTCCTTACCTTCTTTCCATTTAGGAATACTTCCACATTTCTGAGACTTCTCCCTGAATAATTCTGAACTTCCCTCAGATACTGGGATATTTTCATTCTCTGGTATTCCTTTTCCAGTCTAAATTTTTTCATGTTTTTATATTACCTCATAAATTTTAATTTCTTTTAAGTTAAGCTGGGAGCTTGTTAAATCAGCTTCTTAACTTTTCTATTTCCTGTTCCCATTTTGCAATATTCTTCCTTGCCTGTATTATTTTACTTTCAAGATTTTTTATTTTTTCTTCTAACGTTACCTCCTGTTTGAGGTTTCTTTCAATTTCATCTATTTTCTTTGAAGGCTCTTCCGCCTCAATAATTTCTATTACCTGCTCCTCAGGAATTTCATTGGTGCTTATATATTTAATTGTTCTTATGGAAAGTTCTTTAATTTTTTCATTATGATATTTTAAAAATATTTTATATCTCTGTATTTCCCTGTAAACAAAATCCTTCTTCAGTCCAAGGTTGAGGAACCATCCGTTAAATGCACCATTCTTATTATTTGCAAGCAGTTCCTGAGTTTCATACAGTATTTTCCCTAATTCTATTGTATTTCTCTGTATCTGCATTATATTTCTTTTAGCTATTTCTTCTTTCTGGAGAAGTTCATTTTTTGTTATTTCATCTTCAATTCCATAAAATTTAAAATCAAAGTTACTCGTAGTTTCTGCTACCTGCTGAAATTTATTTCTTTTTTCTAAAATACTGTTAATACTCATCTTCTTCCTCCTCCTGTAAAAATTCATCGACAAGATTTTTATAATCTATCGCCGCATTGGAGTAACTTCTGTAGGAAAATATATCTTTCTGCTGTTTCATTGAATTCAGTATATTCTGATCTTCCCTCACTGAAATTTCAGAAAATTCATTATTGGAAAAATACTTCATAAGTTCATCTTTTGTTTCCTTATAAACTATTGTATTCTGTTTTGTCTGCACAAGAAATATTTTTCTTATTTCAAGTTTTGGATTGCTCACCTTTGAAATATCATACATATTAAGCAGGTCTGCAAGTCCGTTTATATCTATTGCCGAACTTTTGGACGGAGCAAATATATAGTCTGTTGCCTTTAAAACCGCTTTCGTAAGATTATTTACAGTTCCTTCTGTATCAAACACAACATAATCGTAATCATTGAACAGATAAAGTATATTTGCAATACTGTCAATCTGAGCCTGGGAATCCTGATTTTCAATTATAAAATAGCTATCCATTTTATTTAATTCAGCATCTGAAATTATTATATCAATTCCATTTTTCTCAATTATATATTTTTTTAAATCAGACACATTTAATTTTTCATACTGTTCTTTTATTAAATGAAACAGTGTACTTTCATTTTTCAATCCTAAATATACTGAAACTGCTCCTCTCGCATCAGCATCAATTAACAGGACTTTTTTACCCCTATTATGCATAGCATATGAGATATTTACTGCTGTTACTGTCTTTCCTGCTCCACCTTTCGGATTAACAACCGAAATTATTTTCATTTTTTCCTCCATTTTTATATTTTATATTGTCGCACATGTGCGACAATATTTTTCATTTATTTATATTATACCTTAATAATCTTTTTTTTTAAAGTAAATATGAAAAAGGCATAACACTGACTATTTTGAGAAAAATCAATAAAAAGAGCTGTTTAAAGGAAAAAAGTGAATTTTCACATAAAAATTATATTTTTGAATTACTTAAAATTTTACAATGTATGAAATGAAGTTTTTGCTAAAGCCAATACTTTTTAAATAGTGACTTTAGCTAAGCATTAGGCTTACTAAACGTTTTAGTAAGAAAGATTAAACTGCATTATTTATTCGCACGCTCGATATACTCGCCACGAACAGTATCCACACGGATAACCTCGCCCTCAAGTACGTGAAATGGTATCTGAACAACCGCACCACTCTCAAGAGTAGCTGGCTTTTTGCCACCTTGCGTATCACCTTTGAAATTTGGTGGAGTCTCAACTATCTTTAGCTCAACTACTTGTGGCACTTCAACGCCGATCGCATTGCCATTGTGAAATAAAATTTCAACCATCATGCCATCGATCATCCATTTTTTTACATCACCCACATCCTCATCGCTAATAGCAACTTGTTCATAAGTAACCGTATCCATAAATTGGCAATACTCACCATCATCATAAAGATACTGCATCTCTTTTTCTTCAAGATGTGGTTGCTCGCATTTATCGCCTGCGTGAAAAGTCTTTTCAAGCACTTTTCCGTCGATAAAAGATTTGATTTTTGCACGAACAAAAGCTGCACCTTTACCCGGTTTAACGTGTTGGTATTCTACGATTTTATAAGGAACACCATCGATCTCGATCTTTAGTCCCTTTTTTAGATCACCCATTGAATATGAAGCCATTTTTTATCCTTTCAAAATTTTATATAACTGCGTATTG
>ERZ773077.1439-NODE-1439-length-16268-cov-7.880775_pt1 | contig 16268 bp, 13 predicted proteins | sample MGYA00580612_ERZ773077 | MGnify/ENA primary metagenome ERZ773077 (study PRJEB29015, sample SAMEA2737971) | human oral metagenome | biome: human oral; feature: human-associated habitat; material: dental | place: China | collected 2021 ...
AAACTGCTGCCGGAATAGTGGCTTTATCCCATACCGGCATGGTTTTGTAGCAGATGAGCTCCTTCATCATAATACTTCCTGATACCAACTATACAATAAAATTAGCTTGACCCAGCCGACCATCCAAAAGATTACCTAAAACAATTTACTCCTTAACCTTAAAATGAATCCACGCTACTTCTCCACCCTCTGTTAGATATTTGAAGGATTCGCCAAGATTCATTACCGGCGGTGAGTGATCACCAACCACAATCACTTCAACACCACGCATTTCCGGCTGTTTAATCAACTCAGCCAAACCATCAAAAAATTGGGTCTGCAAACTAAAATTCCTACATAAAGAAGTTTCTTTAGGCAACCCATACTGCTCGCATTGCAACCGATGATTAAATAAATCCTGCTCAGGATAGTCCGCATGAGACGTTAGTGTCATCCAATAAAAAAATAATTTCTCATGTGTTGCAAATGTTTGCTGAATCTTATCAAATAACGCACTATCACATACTCCACCAAAGGCTAAACAAGTTGGCTTACCTATCATTTGCTCACCAGCAATCACTTGCCCAAATCCTGCTTTAGGATACCAGCTGGAACGGTCATAAAGCAGGCTACTAGCACCGTGCATGGCTACAGTAGTATATCCCTGTTGTTTGAGCTTATTTGGCAAACAACTTACAAGCTGGTTTGTCGGAGTATGCTTTAGCGCAAAACCCTTCACACCCAATCCACATAGTTCACGTACCTCTCCCTGCACTGTAGCACCAACAAAAGGAAAATGCCCAATTTGCCAATATTCAAATTGGCTGCGCTCGGCCATTAATTTTGCCAGCACAGCTTCTTGCAATGCAGGATTCTTAGGTTGCCCCCATGATTCATTAGTAATAAACAGAATTCTCCGAGAATAAGGCTGTATCAGACGATTTGCAGCACGATCAAACTTCAACTGAGAGAATACTGGAGCAACCCCGGATTCTTGAATAAAAGCATCTGCTTGATTGATTCTATACAACTCAAACTGGCTTTTTACATAATAAAAGTTATCGCGCCCGAAAGCATTATTATTGTAAAGAGTACGATAATGGTATTGCAAATGACCAGTAAAATAACCAATTATTGTCAAAGGCAAACAGACCAATAACACATGAAAAAAATTAGTTTTTTTACTAAACTTACTTAATAATACAGGTATACCTATTATATAAAGAAGAAAAACTAAGCAAGTTAGTTTATACAGCAAAGGAGCTTTCAATATAAAAGGGGCTAAATATAGAGCGCCAGAAAAGTCCATAAAAGGAAACAGCTGCATAATAAACATCAGACTATCAAACAGGACCACCAACCAAAATAGCAACATGCCTATCCACCTTACTAGACGAATAGGCATAACCAATAATAGAGCAACAATAAAATAATCCAAATTCACTATTGGTCGGGCAGTATTTGTAAGCCAAGCTAACATTAGAAAGGCAACATTGGGAAACACTATTAGCAGTAGTGCATAAAACCCGGCCAAACGAGAAATTTTTGGCACCTTAATCGGCTGACTCATAGAAAATTGCATAATTTATCTCTAACAAATAGTTGTTACTCTGACAGAAACTTATTTTTCTATTTTACTCAATAATGTTCAGGCAGTTTCTTAATCTTAAGAATCTAAAGCATTTGCTCAAAAATAAACTGTAACATACTCAAAGCAATATAGCTTACCACTTATTAAACATTTTTAATCTATAATAAATGCATCTAACGGAACGAATCCTTTAAACTCAGCCTGTTTATCCAACAAAACTGTCCATTCTTTATTATTATAGCTGGTAAACGGCAGATAAAATAGCTGCTCAGCCGGTAATCCACTCTCTTGTATAGCAGCAATCAACTCGGTATTTTGTGGATAATAACTTTGCAAACGAGTTATTGGCTGCATCTTTTGCTGGATCGCCTCTCTAGTCTTATCACTCTCTGCCTCCCAGCGATCCGGCCGCATACTGGGCTCAATACCTTTTAAAGAAAACTCCAAATCTAAATCAGCTTCTTCTGCATTCTTGGCTTGGCGAATCGCTACTCTCTCCACCCCAATCCATGGTAAGCGACTAAATGGTTCGGTTGCTTTATCTAATGATTCCTGATGAATATCTACCGCACTCACCACCACAAAACGGTCTACTTCAAATGCTACTGCTACTGGCCGCGCAATAGCAACAGTATGAAGCCCATAAACCAAAGCGGAAACCTGAATCAATACCACCAAACCAATATCAATAGCCACTTCCCGAGTAGATTTTTTCGGATTGGCTAACACACTCGTCAACAGTGGGCCACAAACCACATCTATGCTGATAACCAACACAAAAAGCCCTAGCCCTCCCAGCATTTGCTGATAAGGGTAGGGATACCACACATAAAATACCAAAATAGCTACCAACAACGCCATAACAATATTGATAGCCAAGTGGTAGGCCGCAATCTTCACGGCAAATTTCAACCTGGAATTAACCACCATTCCTTCACACCTGGTTTGCAATACCCATGTTTTGCTAGCCAGCCCATAAGCCGATTAGCGACGGCAAGACGACGGCAAAAATTCATTAGCCAAATCAGTAGAGGAGCATGTCCACGTTGTGCCGCCAGGCAGGGCTTTCATCCTGAGGAATATCGTTTTACCCTGCAATGCAGCAGCCACACCGGTGGATTTGAAAGTAGCCTGCATTTCGCAATCATAGTTTGCATCAGTAGATACGCGCGTGTGGATAGATTGTACATATTTGCCGGTAATTCTATCCCTTTGTGCAATACCAAAATGGCTACTGGTTTGGTTGTCCGCGCAGATTTGTGCATTGAAATAATTATCTGCCACCGAACTTTTCAAACCATCCATCAGCGAAATAGATTCAGATACCTGTGCCCGAGCCACATAATTCTGATAAGCCGGAATTGCAATCGCCGCCAAAATACCGATGATGGCAATTACAATCATCAGCTCAATCAGCGTAAAACCAAGATTTTTATCCCGATACATTTTAATCATACCTTCGCAGAAGAATATCGTTTAATTTTAAAGGCCGCACCCTAAAGCGCGGCCTTTATCAATCATCCTAACCGATTAACGGCAAGAAGAAGGACGGTATTTAGCGTCAGCATCTGAAGAGCAAGCCCAAGAGAAGGAGCCGTTGTTTACAGTCGGGGTCAGAGTAATAACCTTACCTTGCACGCCAGCAGCTACACCTGTAGCTTTCATGGTAGCAGTAATTACACCATTAGCTACTGCTACTTGCGCAACATATTTACCCGTAATGCTGGTGGCAGAAGCAATACCAGCAGCAGCATTATTTGCAGGCAAAACACCTTTGTCAGAGTAAGATTCAGCTACAGCACCTTTTTGACCGCTGGCCAGAGTAAAGGCTTCGCCCAGCTGAGAACGAGCAACGTAGTCTTGGTAAGCCGGCAGAGCGATAGCAGCCAAAATACCGATAATGGCGATAACGATCATCAACTCGATCAGGGTGAAACCTTTTTGTACTTTTTTCAACATGACATTTTCCTTTTTAAAAATGGAACTTAATAAAACCGAATCTTCCGACCCGGGAACTTCAACCAAAAGAAGGAGACAACTAAAAAACTTCATTTTCGGCTAGGCTTGTTCGCCATCACCACGGAAAATATAAAGCAACGGCTATGCCAAAAAATAAAAAACAGCTTTATTTGTATTATAAAGATATGTTTTTAAATTATCTTTTGTTTGTTTTCTAATTTAAGCGACCGACCTATACGGCTATTCTGCATAGCTGGCTAATCTGCAAAACTGACATTTATCGTCAGTTTTTGGCCCGCTATTTTGCATAGATTGCCGTTTTATGGGCTTCATAGCCTGCCAATTTAGGTTGCTGCCATTTTAAGTGGCGATTTTTGGCACTCCACTATATCTATCCACTTTCATCGGTGCGGCAATACTGCACTAGTGCAAAAATAAGGTAAGGCGGCATTACTATGCCGCCATTTGACTCAGGAAGAATTCGCTTCGCAGCAACTTGTCCCTTCATAAGGGTTTCTCTTTAACCTCACGAAAGCCATGCTGCAACTTTCAGGTAGCCTTTAGCCTTCTGCTACCATCACCGCTTCAATTAAAGCTGTTCCATTTTCAATCCGAAACGCCACTTCCCAATCTCCCACCGCCATCTTATATACCCGCTGCGGCGTATCCTGATAAGCCGGGCGAGGGTCTTGGGCGATGCTTTGTTCAATCAGCAGGCGAATTGACGGTGGCAGGGATGCTGCGCCTATCTCGTCTGCCCAAGCTACTTCGAGCGGTATGGGCGGAACGGCGGCGAAGCCCGGGGCAGCATCGGGCTGTGCTTCCACAAAGGGCAGATAAGGTTTGATATCTAACACCGGCGTGCCATCGAGCAAATCTGCGCCGCCACACCACAGCCGCACTCCGCCCTCGGTTTCAATACGCTCCAGCTTGAGCAGGGAGAGCCCCAGCGGGTTGGGGCGGAACGGGCTGCGCGTGGCAAATACGCCCATTTTCCGGTTGCCGCCCAAACGCGGCGGCCGCACCAAGGGCTGCCAGCCTGCCCCGGCCACGCCGTGAAACACAAACTGCACCCAGATATGGCTGAAGCTTTCCAACCCACGCACGCAATCGGCAGAAAACTCGGGCAGAAATTCGATGCATACCCGGGCGGAAGGCACCAAGCCGGGCTGGCGCGGCACGCCGAATTTCTGTTTATAAGGAGAGCGGACGTAGGCGATGGTTTGCAGGGCGTAAGTAGCTGGCATGGATTAGGGCAATTAAGAGGAAAAGATAAAAGGCTACCTGAAAGCGATGTCTTGGCGCAGCCAAGGCGAGTTGCTGCGAAGCTAAAGCGTAAGCTTCAACGGAGTTAAAACGATGTCTTGGCGTACCAAGGCGGAGTTGCTGCAAAGCTAAAGCATCCGTTTAGCGTAGTTCAAACAAAGTTTCCGCAAAGCGGAAATGAAGATTTCATAAATACAGAAGCGGAGTTTCTGTGCGGATGAAATTAAGTTTTGGCAAGGCTGCAAGGCAGCAGTATCACCCCCGCCATGCAGCCCCTCTGTTTTCTATACCCAATAAAAACCGGCAGCCTCGGAATTCCCGGGCTGCCGGCCTGATTTCACTAATGCGGCGTTGAATTGAAATCAGCTTACTGCTGGCGTTGGCAGGCGGTTTCTACGCTGTTGCCATAGGGGTCTTTGAAGCTGAACGCAGCTTCATTGCCCTTGCGATGCCACTCGGCGCCGCTGCCGAACAGGCCGCGGTTAGAGGTGTAGCGCTCGCCGGAACCGGAAGTGGCGCGGCTGAGCACAGCGCTCTTGTCGTCAAGCTGCAGGCTCACGCGGTCGGTACCTTGCTGGCGCACGGTTACAGACAGGCCGTTTTCGCAGCTGAAACGCTCAACGCTTGCGCGGCGCTCGCCACGGTGCTCGTGGCGCAGAGCCGGCTCGTTGCCCGGATCTTGCATGCTGCTTTCATGGCGTTGGTGATGGTGATGACGGTGACCGTCGTCTTGCGGAGTGTTCACCACGCAGGCAGTCAACAACAAAGCCAAAGAGGCCGGTACAGCCCAAGTACGTACTTTCATTGTGTATTTCCTATAAAATGAGAAAATACCGCCATAGCCGGCGGCAAGAGCATCTTAGCCCAAAGCGTGCGGCATAAAAAGGGGGATTAACCAAGATTTACGGCAATATCTAAATTATTCCGGTGAAAAGGCTACCTGAAAGCATTTGGCTGCTTTCAGGTAGCCTTTAGTTTTGGCAAACATTAAGCTTTGGTTTTCACGTTTTAGCTTCGCAGAAACTCAGCCTTGGCTACGCCAAGACATCGTTTTAACTTCGTTGAAGCTTACGCTTTCAGGTAGCCTTTTGGGTACGAAGCATTGCCTAGCCGCTGGTGTCCGCTGCGGTTGCCTGCCGCGTTTCGGTTTGGGTGCCATCCGCGTCTTGCAAGGCTTGGTAGGCGGGGAGCAGGAGTTTGACGATCAGGGTGAGCTGCTGCCAGAGGGTGTGGGCGTGGGGGCTGGCGCTGCTGTCGGGGCGTAGGGCGGTGAGTTGTTGGCGCAGGGCGCTGTAGGCTACCTGAAATTCGGCTTCGGCCAGGCCTGGCAGTTGTTCGAGCAGGCGGGCGGTTTCGTTAGCGGCCCGGGCGAAGGCGGCTTTGAAATCGGGCTCGATTTGGCCGGGGCTGAGTCGGCTGCGGTAGGCGCCGAGGGCGGAGATGTAGCCGTTGACGGCGTAAACGGTTTTGAGCAGGGTGAAGCCGCCGGGCAGTTGGGCGGCGTATTTTTTCGGCTCGCCGGACATGTCGGAAAGGGTGCTGCTCAGTTGGGCGGCGCGTTCGTGGGCGCGGCGGCGTTCGACGCGGTAGGCGGCATCGTCGCAATGGCCGCCGTATTGGAGCTGGCCGGTGATGCTTTTCAGGTAGCCTGCATTGCCGGCGAGGGCGCGTTGGGCGGTGCGGGCGAGGGAGAGGTAGCGCCAGTCGGGCCAGAGCATGGATACGGCCCACCAGGCCAGCGCGCAGCCGACAATGGTGTCGAGCAGCCGCCAGGGCAGGGCGTCGGTGCCGTGCAGGCCGGCGATGTTGAGGTTGGTGAGGGCTTGGATGGTGATGAAGAAGGTGGAGTAGCTGTATTTGTTGGTGCGGAAGAAGAAAAACAGGGTGCTGGAAGCGGCTACCACGGCCAGCTGGGTGGCCAGCGAGGGGGTGAAATAGGGCAGTAGCGAGCCGACTGCCACGCCGGCCATTGTGCCGACCACGCGCTGGATAAGGCGGCTTTTGGTGGCGGAATAGTTGGGCTGGCACACGAATACGGCAGTGAGCAGCACCCAGTAGCCCATGGGCAGCTTGAGGCTTTCCACCAGGGCGATGCAGAGGAACACCACTATGGAAAGCCGAACGGCGTGGCGGAATACGCCGGATTCGAAGCTGAGGTGGCGGCGCAGGATATTGAGATGGCTGCGCCAGCTGCCGGCATCTTCGCGCAGGATGCGGGTTTGCTCGTTGGCTTCGGTGTAGTCTGCTTGCTCGCCGGCCAGGTGGGTGAGCTGGTAGTTGATGCCGTAGAGGTTATCGATGAGGCGGCACAGGCTGCGCGGGCTCTTATCGGCTTGGGTAGATTGGTGGTGCTGGAGCGAGCGGCGGATGCCTGCGGCCAGTTTGTCCAGCTTGGCATTGTCCGGCGCCGTGCTGCCGCGTTGCAGGCTGTGTGCCACATCGCGGCAGGCTTGCGCCTGCCATTCGATCAGCCGCTGGATGCGGAAGATGAGGTCGCTGTGGCTGAGCTCGGCCACAAAACGGCGGTATTCGCCGATGTAGCTGGAGCTGGCGCGCTCGTGGATGTCTTGCGCGGCAAAGTAGTAGTGCAGCATGCGGGCGGTGCGCGGGTGGCGGTGCTGGCCGCGCATGCGGTAAAACAAGGCGCTGCGCACTTGGTTGAAGGCGGCGATTACTTTGCCGTTTTGCATGGCCAGCGCGATTTGCCGCTGCTCGAGCTGGTCGGTGTCGTCGGGGTCGAAGAATTGGGCTTTGATGTCGAGATAGCCGGCAAGCTCGGTATAGGCGGCGGCCATGCTGTCTTGCACGGGGCGGTGCGGCAAAATGAGGTGCAGCAGCAGGGTGTTGCCGCTGTAGAGCAGCGTGCCGCACAAAATTAGCAGGGTATTGGCATACCAAACCATGCTGTGGTTGATGGTGAGGATGGTGTAAAGCGCCACCACCAGCGTGCCGAAGGAGATGGTGCGGTAACGCAGGCTGATGGCGCCGGACAGGGTAAACACGAAGGTGAGCAGCGTCATCGCGGGCAGAAACAGCAGCGGCTGGCCGAACGTAAACTGCACGGTGAGCGAGGAAACGCTGAAGGCGGCAATGGTGGAGAGCAGGTTTTGGATGCGGCCGGTGAGGCGGTTGTCTAAATCCACCAGGCCGCCGGCAATCACGCCGAGCACCAGCGGCATACACATCAGCGGCTTCTGCCAATACCACACGGCCAGCACGGCCATGCACACGCTAACCAGCATCGGCAGCGCGGCCAGCACGCGCGCGGAAAGCCATTTGAGCCGGGATGGGATAAGGGGCATGGTGGATAAATAGAGAATGGGTGGGAAAGGGCTGTATTTTAGCGCAGGGCGGATGATTTGGCTTAACAGAAAAGCTTGGATTTTAACTTCGTTGAAACTCTCGCTTTCAGGTAGCCTGTATGGTTGAGGCTACCTGAAAAACAGATTATCTTGATTGATAGCCCAAACACTTTTTTATTTATACGGCTCTACCTCATCTTGCGGTATTACACGCTGCTTGCAACTCGTCGCTTGGCAAGAAAAAATAATTGTTTTAGCTATATACGGTGCAATCGTTCCGGCAGCGTGTTAGAATGCGCGCCGGTTTCGGGCTGCGTTTTCAGGTAGCCTCAAACCTTTGTTTTATTTCCAACCTGCCCTGCCTGTCTGAAACCCTAACCATGCGCCTGCGCCCGTGCGGGCTTATGCTTAGTGTTTTAGCGGCAGCGGCCTTCTTCTAAAGGAATCTTCATGTTTAACAAACACGTCAAATCCTTCCAATACGGCCAGCACACCGTAACCATCGAAACCGGCGAAATCGCCCGCCAGGCTGCGGGTGCGGTGAAAGTATCCATGGGCGAAACCGTGGTGTTGGTGGCCGTTACTGCCAATAAAGAAGTGAAAGCCGGGCAGGATTTCTTCCCGCTCACCGTGGATTATCTGGAGCGCACCTATGCCGCAGGCAAAATCCCCGGCGGCTTCTTCAAGCGCGAAGGCAAACAGAGCGAAAAAGAAATCCTCACCAGCCGCCTGATCGACCGCCCCATCCGCCCGCTGTTCCCCGAAGGCTTCTTCCACGACATCCAAATCGTGGCCACGGTGGTATCGGTTGATCCGGAAATCGATTCCGACATCCCCGCCATGATCGGCGCTTCCGCCGCGCTGGTGTTGAGCGGCGTGCCTTTCGCCGGCCCCATCGGTGCCGCCCGCGTGGGCTACCTGAACGGCGAATACGTGCTGAACCCGACCAAAACCCAGCTGGCCAAATCGCAGCTGGATTTGGTGGTGGCCGGTACTGCGCAAGCCGTGCTGATGGTGGAATCCGAAGCCCAAATCCTGCCCGAAGACGTGATGCTCGGCGCCGTGGTATACGGCCACAATGAAATGCAGGCCGTTATCCGCGCCATCAACGAGCTGGCCGATGCGGTCAACCCCGAAGTGTGGGACTGGAAAGCGCCCGAAACCGATGCCGCCCTGGTGGCCAAAGTGCAGGAAATTGCCGGGCAAACCGTGGCCGAAGCCTTCAAAATCCGCCAAAAACAGGCACGCACTGCCAAGCTGGACGAAGCCTGGGCCGCTGTGGAAGCCGCGCTGATTACGGAAGACACCGACACCCTGGCCGCCAACCAAATCAAAGGCATTTTCAAACATTTGGAAGCCAACGTGGTGCGCAGCCAGATTCTGGCCGGCCAGCCGCGCATCGACGGCCGCGACACCCGCACCGTGCGCCCCATCAACATCCAAACCGGCGTGCTGCCGCGCACCCACGGTTCCGCCCTCTTCACGCGCGGCGAAACCCAAGCCCTGGCCGTGGCCACCCTCGGCACCCAGCGCGACGAGCAAATCATTGATGCCTTGAGCGGCGAATACACCGACCGCTTCATGCTGCACTACAACTTCCCGCCCTACTCCACCGGCGAATGCGGCCGCATGGGCGCGCCCAAACGCCGCGAAATCGGCCACGGCCGCCTGGCCAAACGCGCCCTGCTCGGCGTGCTGCCCTCGCCCGAAGAATTCAGCTACACCATGCGCGTGGTGTCTGAAATCACCGAATCCAACGGCTCTTCTTCCATGGCCTCCGTGTGCGGCGGCTGCCTGAGCCTGCTCTCCGCCGGTGTGCCGCTCAAAGCCCACGTGGCCGGCATTGCCATGGGCTTGATTTTGGAAGGCAACAAATTCGCCGTGCTCACCGACATCTTGGGCGACGAAGACCACCTCGGCGACATGGACTTCAAAGTGGCCGGTACCACCGAAGGCGTTACCGCCCTGCAGATGGACATCAAAATCCAAGGCATCACCAAAGAAATCATGCAGATTGCCCTGGCACAGGCCAAAGAAGCCCGCCTGCACATCCTCGAGCAGATGAAAGCCGCCGTGGCCGGCCCGCAGGAGCTCTCGCAGCACGCCCCGCGCCTCTTCACCATGAAGATTAACCAAGACAAAATCCGCGACGTTATCGGCAAAGGCGGCGAAACCATCCGCGCCCTCACCGCCGAAACCGGCACCGAAATCAACATTGAAGACGACGGCACCATCACCATCGCCGCCGTGAATGTGGAAGCCGTGGAAGCCGCCCGCAAACGCATCGAAGAAATCACCGCCGAAGTGGAAGTGGGCCAGGTGTACAACGGCGTGGTGATTAAGATTTTGGACAACAACGTCGGCGCCATCGTATCCGTGATGCCCGGCAAAGACGGCCTGGTGCACATCAGCCAAATCGCCCACGAGCGCGTGAAAGACGTGAACGACTATCTCAGAGTCGGCCAAAACGTGCGTGTGAAAGCGCTGGAAGTGGATGACCGCGGCCGCGTTCGCCTCTCCATGAAAGCCCTGCTGGATCAAACCCGCGAGCAATAAGCGTAGGCTGATTAGATAAAGCAAAGGCTACCTGAAAACTTTTTCAGGTAGCCTTTGTTTGAAACCACAGAGAAGCGCTTTCATAGTGGATTAAAATAAGAATGGGACGAGGCGACTGGCTGCAGACGAGACCTATGTATGGTATGGCCAGGCAACACAGCAGCATTCTTATTTCAATTCACGATCATGATTAGGAGAAACCCATGCCCAACCGCCCCACCTTCAAAGAAGCCGACAGCATCGACCACCGCATCCTCAAGCTCTTGCAGGAAAATGCCCGCCTGAGCATGACCGAGCTGGCCGAACGCGTCGGCCTGTCCGCCACCCCCGTCACCGAACGCGTGCGCCGCTTGGAGCGCGACGGCTACATCAGCGGCTACCACGCCCGCCTCAATCCCGCCCGCTTGGGCTATGGCTTACTGGTGTTTGTGGAAATCAAACTGCATTCCAAATCCGGCGATATTTTTGAAGAATTCCGCCGCGAAGTGCTGAAAATCCCGCAAATCCTCGAATGCCACCTCGTGTCCGGTGAATACGACTACCTGATCAAAGTGCGCCTGCAAGACATGTCCGCCTACCGCGACATGCTCGGCAAAATCCTGCTGCAACTGCCCTCCGCGGTAGAGAGCCGCAGCTATGTGGTGATGGAGGAAGTGAAGGAAAACGGGCCGCTGGCCTTGGAAGATTGGGAAGATTAAACCGAAGTCTACCTGAAAGAGTAAGCTTCAACGGAGTTAAAACGTAGCGCAGCGAAGTTTCTGTGTAGCTAAAAGTTCAGGTAGCCTTTTACCTCAATACGCCATTCTTACCTCACCCAACAGCCTGCACTGCGAACGCAAGAATTCATCCAACATCACCTGCTGGGGTTCGCAAAACGGAAGCCCTGCGGTACAACCAGTTTTGCAAGATGTACACATGATTGCTTGTCTCTAGATTGAGGCTACCTGAAAACAATCGGGGTGTTCTTTGGCTAAACTGTGGAAATCAACAGCGTTGTTTACACTTTCGGCTTTTGCTTGAAGACCCGTTTTAGCAGCTATTCGGCATTGTCAAGAATGTCGATAGACACGGGAAAACCGCTCTGTTCTTGATAATGGCGGATAGCTGCTTAAGAATTATTCAAGCAAAAACAAAAGCTGTTCGCCGTAGAAAAAGTGTAAACAACGCGATGATTTCCTACAGCACCATGCTTTCAGGTAGCCTGAATAATTGGATGTGCGAGCCAGCTGCGTCCAAAATGCTGCACATGAGGCTGCCAATTCGCCCCTCTCTATCTATTGCCTTCCTAACCCCGTTCTGTGCCCAGCCCTCTGTTTCTGTTATGATAGCCGTCTTTTTGGCCGCTCTTGAATACCAAGTGGGCAACCATATTTTTCAGGTAGCCTCCATACAGGCTACCTGAAAGCGTGAGCTTCAACAAAGTTAAAACATCAGCCCCGGCCAAAGCTAAAACCTAAATTCATATTTTAAATATAAAGCACCACACCATGTTCAACCGCTTATTCTACTGGTTTGAAAACCGCGTCGATCCCTATCCCTCCAGCGAGCCGAAAACCCCTCGCAACGGGCTGTTTGGCTTCATTTGGAGCAATCTCGAAGGCGTGCGCGGCTGGCTTGTGCTGCTGGCACTGCTCTCCGGCGGCATCGGCATTGGCGAAGCCTTGCTGTTTCAATTCATCGGCAAAATCGTCGATTGGCTCGGCCGCTATACGCCTGAGACGCTGTTTGCCGAAAAAGGCTTGGCGCTCGTTGGCATGGGCGTGCTGATGGTAGTGCTGGTGATTTGGACGTTTTTCACTTCCGCTATCCGCCTGCAGGTGTTGCAGGGCGTGTTCCCCATGCGCCTGCGCTGGAATTTCCACCGCCTGATGCTCGGCCAATCGCTCAGCTTTTATCAAGACGAATTTGCCGGGCGCGTGTCGGCCAAAGTGATGCAAACTGCGCTGGCCGTGCGCGATACGGTGATGACCATCGCCGATATGGTGATGTATGTGCTGGTGTATTTCATCACTTCCGGCGTGATTCTAGTGGCGCTGGATAGCTGGCTGCTGCTGCCTTTCGTGGGCTGGCTCATCGGCTTCAGCCTGGTGATGCGCTTTCTGATTCCCAGGCTCGGCCAAACCGCCGCCCGCCAGGCCGATGCCCGCTCGCTGATGACCGGCCGCGTTACCGATGCCTACGCCAACATCGCCACGGTGAAACTCTTCTCCCACGGCGCGCGCGAAGCCGATTATGCCCGCCGCTCGATGGAAGAATTTATGGTAACCGTGCACGCCCAAATGCGGCTGGCCACGCTGCTCTACAGCGCCAGCGCCGCAGTAAACACCGCGCTCACCCTTTCCACCGCCGTGCTCGGTATCTGGCTGTGGCACAACGGCCAGGTGGGCGTAGGCGCCGTGGCCACCGCCACCGCCATGGCGCTGCGCGTGAACGGGCTCTCGCAATACATCATGTGGGAATCCGCCCGCTTGTTTGAGAATATCGGCACCGTGGCCGACGGCATGGGCACGCTTTCCAAGCCGCAAACCATCCTCGATAAGCCCGAAGCCAAGCCCCTGTTGGTGAACAAAGGTGAAATCTGCTTCAACCACATCGATTTCTCCTATGAGTCTGGCAAACCCCTGCTCAACGGTTTCAGTCTGCACATTCGCCCCGGCGAAAAAGTCGGCCTCATCGGCCGCAGCGGTGCCGGCAAATCCACCATTGTGAACCTGCTGTTGCGCTTCTACGAGCCACAAAGCGGCCAAATCTGCATCGACGGGCAAAATATCGATAGCGTTACCCAAGAAAGCCTGCGCGCCCAAATCGGTTTGGTAACGCAAGACACCAGCCTGCTGCACCGCTCGGTGCGCGACAATATCGTCTACGGCCGCCCCGACGCCACCGAAGAAGATATGCTGCAAGCCGCCCGACGTGCCGAAGCCGCCGAATTCATCCCCCAGCTTTCCGATGCCAAAGGCCGCAAAGGCTACGATGCCCATGTGGGCGAGCGCGGTGTGAAGCTTTCCGGCGGCCAGCGCCAACGCATCGCCATCGCCCGTGTGATGCTCAAAGATGCACCAATTCTGCTTTTGGACGAAGCCACCAGTGCGCTCGATTCCGAAGTGGAAGCCGCCATCCAAGAAAGCCTCGACACCATGATGGAAGGCAAAACCGTGATCGCCATTGCCCACCGCCTCTCCACCATCGCCGCCATGGACCGCCTCATCGTGCTCGATAAAGGCCGCATCGTGGAAGAAGGCAACCACGCCGAGCTCTTAGCCAAAGGCGGCCTCTACGCCAGCCTGTGGGCACATCAAAGCGGCGGTTTTCTCAATGTGAAAGAGCCGGAGATTGGGCAGATGCTTGCGAAAGAGTAAGTCCGGCTAGTTGCCGCGCGAACATAAAAGAAGGCTACCTGAAAGTTTTCAGGTAGCCTTTCTCATACAATACAAAATTATTCAGCCGGGCTTCTTCGCCAACATCGTCACAAATTTCAATTGAATCGGCCGCCCTTGCGCATCGGTAGCGTGCATCGAGCCCACGGCTTCTTCGTATTCCAGTAATCCCCAGCCAGCATAATACTGCCGCAGCTCGTCTTCTTTGAATGTGAACGAAAACGGCATATGGCAAGGGTAGTCTGCCGTATCCATTGCCGACACAATCAAGTTATAGCCGCCAGGCCGAGTATGCGCCTGCATATCGGCAATAATCTCCGGCACACGGCCTGCCTGGAGGAACATAAACACCACTGTGGCAAAGATAAAATCGTAATCTTCATTCAAAGCAGCGGCGTTAATATCGTAAGCATCCGCCCGCAGCGGCAACTGTTCGCGCGCAGCCATATCCAGAACCGAAGCCACTGCCGCCGGGCTGTGATCCACAGCATGCACATCGTATCCGGCCAAGCTCAAAAACAGCGTATTTCGTTCCTGTCCACAGCTAAATCCAAGGTCTTGCACGGCGGCACAGCCTGCACTGCTTCGCGGATGGCGGAATGGGTAGCAGTCATGCCGTATTTTTTGTGGAAAAAGTCGGCTTTTTCGCAATGGAATTCCAGCTGCACGGCAAAATCATCATCCAGTGGTTCCACTTTATGCCAAGCCTGCGGGTAAATCGTCCACACACCGGAATCCGGCTGCAAAATATGCTCCGCCAGCACCGTGCCGTCTTCTTTCAATTCATAAAACTTCAACCGCCCACGCAATACGCGCAGCTTGCCATACGTACCAACCTGTGTGTTGTGCTGCGACAAAACTGCTGCCGGAATAGTGGCTTTATCCCATACCGGCATGGTTTTGTAGCAGATAAGTTCGGATTGCATAACATCTCCTGATGAATAATGGGCGATTTAGTTAATTAACTAAAGAATACCATATTTATTCTATAGCTTTGGCTTGCCACAACATAGCTTTAACCCGCAACCATGCCTAGCCTCACATATATTAAGTGGCCGATAGCCAAGCGACCTCATCCACATGACACCAACCTCTCAAATATAGTCATTTACAATCAAGGCAGCAGGTAGCGCAACCAGCCCTGCTCATCCATGCCTGCAACACAATCGCATCAATTGGCCACAGTACAGTTCGGCCATACATATTTTGCTTTCCAGCCACTAATATTTGCCGTATTCGACAGAGTACAGCTCCACACTCCGCTTGGAGCCCTGCCTAAATCAATAACCAATCCATGAATTGAACGCGATGCCGAATCGCCCACCACTAAATGCAGATTGCTAAAATTATGATTGACACCATTATATTGCATCTCCGCCTGCTCGATTAAATCCGAGCTGCCAGCCCAGCTATCCATACCAATATAACTACGCCTGTAGCCATTCGCATCTGTTGTACTATCTTCCGATTTTACTGTAGTAGGCAGGCTCCCGGTTGCCACAATAGCCTCCACTTGCCGCTGTGCCGCCTTCACTTCCATATGGATACGCGCCAATTGCGATTTGATTACATAATCTTGATACAAGGGCAAAGAAATGGCAGCCAAAATACCGACAATAGCCACAGAAATCATTAACTCTATTAGAGTAAAACCCCGCTTCCTATCCCTATATTGGGTCAATATTCTCATCATTTTTAGCTTCTATAAAGTATTTGGAAATCGTTTATCAATAAAAAAAGCCTGCTTCGCAGGCTTTTTTATTGCTATCAATTAAGATACAGTGCAACCACCAGGAGTGAATTTATCTTTCCACGCACCAGCAGCAGATTTATCGATGGTGCAAGTCCAAACACCGTCAGCTGTACGAGTATATTTGATCTTAGTACCAGCAATTGCAGAGTTGGCACTAGTGCCCAAAGTAGCCTCAATTTCAGTACCCGGACCATCCAAATCGCTAACAGTAACAGCACTCATCAAATTAGAGGTGGGGCTACCAGTATCTTCAGTACCATTCGTCAAGTTAAGAGTATCAGTCTTAGCATCGGTAGTAGAGACACCGCGTACCAATTTACGACCTTCAAAGAAGGCAGCATCAACGATGGTCTTACGGGCAGCCAACTCACCGGCTACGCGAGTTACCTGAGATTTAGAAATGTAATCTTGGTACATCGGCAGAGCGATAGCAGCCAAAATACCGATAATTGCGATTACGATCATCAACTCGATCAGGGTGAAAC
>ERZ773077.1442-NODE-1442-length-16240-cov-14.918876_pt1 | contig 16240 bp, 18 predicted proteins | sample MGYA00580612_ERZ773077 | MGnify/ENA primary metagenome ERZ773077 (study PRJEB29015, sample SAMEA2737971) | human oral metagenome | biome: human oral; feature: human-associated habitat; material: dental | place: China | collected 2021 ...
ATATTCCCTATTCAACCCATGTTTTATGGTAAAACGCATAAATATTGAGTATTTCCATATGGGGGTAATCAGGGGCGTAAATGACAAATTACCTAACTGGCAATAATTACATATAGATAGCATCGTTCATATCGGCAGAATATTTGCTATCCGATAGCACTAAGGAGTTATCATGTTTTCCACTATGAAGCGTCGTACCAAGGTTGCAGTTATTACTGTTTGCGCTGCACTGGCTGTCACATCAGTATCCCCAGCATCTGCAGCAAGCCTCAGTAAAGATGTGGAGGATACGGTTTATGGGTCTGCTCTTATGTCTGCAGCATTCCCGGTTATGACTGCCACATTGTTGGCATGCGCCTATGCTAAGCCGCTCGTTGTGGCAACCAGTGGTCCAGATTTCTGCACGCGTGCAGTCATGTAGTTTTGATGATTTAAGGAGTCATTATGCTTTCCATTATGAAGCGTCGCACTAAGGTTGCGGTTGTTGCTGTTTGCACTGCATTAGCCGTCACGTCAGTATCCCCAGCTTCCGCAGCATCAGCACAAGATTTGGAGAATCAAGCGTTTTTTGGGTCGCTTGCCGTTGCTGCCTTGTCTGCGTTTGCTCCCATTGCACTTTCTGAATACGTGGGATGCACCCTGGTTCGACCGGTAATGGACGCAGCCAGTGGCCCATATATGTGCCAGCAATTTTAAAAGTTTTGAAGCCGGCCAAGCTTTTCGACGTTCTCCCGTGGGCATATGAGTTCGTATGCCCACAACAATGGGTGAAGTTTGTGGCCTAGATGAAGTAACACATTAAAATCCCGCTTTCTTGTGCATACAGGAGGCGGGATTTTGCGCGTGGGTAGCAGATTCTAAGAGAATCTTTAATAGATAGAAACTATGCTACACAAAAGTATCGGGGGTAGGACTTGGTGATTCTTAATAATCTAAAATGCCAGGTAAATAATGATTCATGGGGGTAATGTGAAGTTGATGCTAGACCAGGTTGGGATTCCTGAGTAAATTCAGTTTATGAGGAGCTTAACTAAAGCTACTTTTTCCCTATATGTCTTCCCAATTTTCGATTGGATTTTTCTTATGAAACGCGCATCTCGCCTCTCCGCGCTCGCTGTCATCGCCTCGTTGACCTTCGGTGGTTTGACTGCCCCCAACGCTTTTGCTGCCAATCTCGGTGATCCTGCCAACAATGCTCAAGGTGCCCCGACTGCTCCCGCAAATGATGAGCTAAAGGAAGCTAAAGCCGCTGCTACCACGACTGCGGATGAGGCTATCTCTCTTGCTGATGAAGCAGTTGCCGCTGCTGCTAAGAAGGAAGCAGCTGCTGCTCAGGAGCATGTTGATAAAGCTAATGCCGCTAAGAAGGCTGCGCAGGAGGCAAAGCCGAAGATCGAGGCTGCTAAGACCGCTGACGAAGTCAAAGTTCAGCAGGCAGCGGCAGACAAGGCCAAGACTGAGGCTCAGGCAGCCAAGGATGCAATCACTAAGCTTGCTGATAAGAAGGCTGATAGCGACAAAGACATCGCCGCAGCTAAGGACGCTGCCAACAAGGCAGTCGATGATGCTATCAAGGTCACTGACGAGGCTCTTGCTGCAGCCAAGAAGAAGGAACAAACCGATTCGCTGAAGGCTGCAGTCAAGGAACTTGAGACCCTCAAGACCAATCTTGGAGCCCTCAAGAAAGAGATTTCCGAGACCAAGACCGTTGCTGCTCTGAACGCTCAGAAGGACAAGGCCGAAAAGGCCAAGGCTACGGCGGTAGAGCAAAAGCAAATAATTGACAAGGTTGCCGACAAGAAGGGATCGAGCAACATTAGCTCGGAAAACAAGAACGTACGTACCGCACTTGCCGTAGTCCTCGGCGTGTTGGGTGTGGGCGCACTCGTGGCAGCCATCTTCCAGTTCGCAGGACCTGCACTCAAGAACCTGGGGATTGAACTGCCCAAGTTCTAAAAACCACGATCTTGAATCACAGCCCCCGGCTGAATTTTGGTCGGGGGTTTGTTGTGCTTACCCACGACACCTACCTACAGAAACTATGCTACTCAAAACTAGGGGGTGGTTTCTTACAATTCTTATGTGGCAAAGACCCAGGTAGGCCCTGTTTGAGGGGGTGACTTTAATTAAATGGGGATACTTAACGGAGCATATGGGTAGTTTTATTTAGCAAGGAATTTTAACCAAAATTTCTTTTTTCTTAAGAGTCAACTTTGCGATATTTTGGAGTTTTCTAATGAAACGCATGTCCCGTCTTGCTGCGCTGACTATTGCCACCTCTCTGACCGTTTCCGGCATGACTGTCGCCACCGCTGAAGAAGCCCAAACCCCTCCCGCGGCTGTTGAACAGGCCGCCGAAGTCACCAAGGAGGACCAGGGAAATCCGGTCACCGGTAACAATAACGGTTCCCCCGGTACCGAAGACAAAAACAACTATGAGAATGTGAAAGAAACCATCACGGCTCTTGCTGACAGCGCCATCAAAACGGCCGATGAGGCTATCGCTGCAGCTAAAGCCAAGGATCCAGAGCTTGTAAAAGACTTTGTCAAGAGCGCTGAAAAGGCCAAGGCCGAGGCCGAAGCAATCAAAAAGGCACTGCCAACAACCAACGATGAGCCGGGCCTGATGGAGCTTATGAAGCGGGCTGACGCTGCGAAATACCAGGCTGAGAGCGCAAAAGCGGATATCGATAAAGTAACCAGCCCGGAAGACCTGGCGAAGGCACGGAAAGCCGCAGATGAGGCCGCCGATGCGTTCCTCCGTGACATTGATGAAGCGTTGAAGGTTGCCAAGAAGAAGCAGCAAACCGATACGCTGAAAGAACTTGTCGCACAAGCCGAAACTGCCAAGGCCGATGCCGAAAAGGCCAAGAAGGCCATTCCGGGGATTACCTCCACGACCGCGTTGAACGATCTCACGATGTACCTCAATGGTGCGCGGGTGGAATTCCGCAATATCCGTGCAACCATTGACACGGTTCCCAATGCTCAAAACAAGTCTTCTGACAATTCGAAGGTGAAGACCATCATTGCTGTGCTCCTCGGCGTCTTGGGCTTGGGCGCTATTGCCGCCGCCATCGTGCAATTCGCCGGTCCAGCGCTGAAGGCCTTTGGCATTAACCTGCCTGGGCTATAAACCGATAATCAATGAGCCCCCGGTCTATCCCGCCGGGGGCTTTTGCTTGCTTGTCGACGCCCTGAAGACGGAAAAACATAGTTTCGTAGAACCCAAATCTAATAAATTAAAGTAGAAATTAATCTACATATTATGTGATCGGTGACCATATTTATTAGGTGGTAGCTTGGCATAATCGCTGCTAAAAACGATTTTGTGGAGGGTAAGCGCAGGAATTGGTCTAGATTTTACAAGATTATTTGCAGTAAATTTTTCTGCGGGAGAGCTTAATGCAAGCCACCCATTCTTAAGGAATAACATCGATCTTGTTGCTATTGATTTTCGTAACAACTTAGGGGCGAACATTAAGGGGGCTCCCAATAAAGAGGGAGAAACCACCAAGGACCCAGAGAAGAGTAGTCAGGGCTCCAGTGCGGATTCTGGTGTGCAAGGCATTATCGCTGTGATTCTCGGTGTCTTGGGCGTGGGCGCCATCGTTGCCGCGATCATGCAGTTCGGTGGTCCAGCACTCAAAAACCTTGGCGTGAACCTGCCAGGAATCCCACAATGGTAGGGGCGCCTCTATAGATAATCGACAGTATGTTCGATGATATTGGTTTTCGGGAAACCGGTCATAAGGTTTCCTATCGATTTGGCATGGGGTAGGTAATGGCATTCACTCCATGCCAAAAACCTGGTGACTCACAGAGAGCGGCAAGTGACAGTGGTGGGGGAGTGTCAACGCCTGCGTTAGGCGTCGAAAAGCGGAAAATATGCCCATTTTTTCCTCTTAATGGCGACAAGTTTCAGTATAAAAATGCGATATTTTTCACTAAAATGGGGGGAGGCTGTTTTCAAGATAGTTACCAATAGAATAGTGTTCAGTGCCCTGAACAGCACAAAGTGTTTGGTCGGACAAAAACCCACATTTTTTAACGAAAATATTTTTGCTTTCGGGCCGACATAAACTGAAAAACACCAAGCGTGACCGAAGATTTTGCAATAGTGTCAAAGCTATGAGTCCACGAAAAATTGGAGTTACCGAAGTAGCTCTTCGAGATGCGCACCAAAGTCTGTTTGCCACCCGCATGGCCTTGGAAGACATGGTTGCTGCCTGCGATGATATCGATAAGGCCGGCTTTTGGTCGGTGGAATGTTGGGGCGGCGCCACCTTCGACGCCTGCATTCGCTTCCTTAACGAAGACCCGTGGAAGCGACTACGCACCTTCCGGGAGCTCATGCCCAATTCTCGGCTGCAAATGCTGCTCCGCGGCCAAAACCTTCTGGGCTACCGTCACTATGAAGACATGGTTGTCGATAAGTTCGTTGAAAAATCCAAGGAAAACGGCATGGACGTGTTCCGCGTTTTCGATGCGCTCAACGATCCCCGCAACCTAGAACGCGCCATGACCGCGGTGAAGAAAGTCGATGGTCATGCCCAGGGCACCATCTGCTACACCGTATCCCCCCTACACGATGTCGACGGCTACATTAAACTGGCCGGACAACTCCTCGATATGGGGGCAGACTCCATCGCCCTCAAAGACATGGCAGCTCTGCTGAAACCACAACCTGCCTACGACATTATTCGCGGCGTCAAAGACACCTACGGCGACGACGTGCAAATCAACGTACACTGCCACTCCACCACAGGTGTTACCTTAGTCACGCTCATGAAGGCCATCGAAGCCGGCGCCGATGTGGTCGATACTGCCATTTCCTCGCTGTCGCTTGGCCCAGGTCACAACCCCACGGAATCCCTCGTGGAAATGCTGGAAGGCACCGGCTACACCGCCGACCTGGACATGGATCGCCTGATTAAGATCCGCGACCACTTCAAGACGATTCGCCCGAAGTACCGCGAATTCGAGTCGAAAACCCTGGTCGACACCAATATCTTCCTGTCGCAAATCCCCGGCGGCATGCTGTCTAATATGGAATCCCAGCTTCAAGCCCAAGGCGCCGGCGATCGCATCGACGAAGTGATGGAAGAAGTGCCGCGAGTTCGCGCCGCCGCCGGCTACCCACCGCTCGTGACGCCCTCCTCGCAAATCGTGGGCACCCAGGCGGTGTTTAACGTGCTCATGGGCCCCTACAAGGTCATGACCGCCGAATTCGCCGACCTTATGCTGGGCTATTACGGCGAATGCATCGGTGAACGCGATTCCGAGCTCATCAAGCAAGCGGAACAGCAAACCAAGAAGCAGCAGATCACGGTTCGCCCTGCCGACCTGCTAGAACCCGAATGGGACACCCTGGTTTCCGACGCCGAAAAGCTGGAAGGCTTCGACGGTACCGACGAAGACGTGCTTACCAACGCACTATTCCCCAACGTGGCACCGGGCTTCTTCAAGACCCGCCCCGATGGGCCGAAGAATGTGGGCGTAGATCCCAGCAAGCAAAAGAAGCGGGAGAACGAACCCGTGCTAGAGCCCATCACCTACAAGGTCAGCGTTGGTGGCCGCACCCAAACCGTTCACGTCGAGCCAGCCGAATAACGTCGAAGTAATAAGGAGAGATCATGGCTAATGACCCAACCATGGAGCAGCGTCTCGAACAATTGGCCGAAGCCCGCCATAAGGTTGAATTAGGCGGCGGCGAAGACAAAATTGAAAAACAACACGCCAAAGGCAAGCTCACCGCACGTGAACGCATCAATTTGCTTGTCGACGACGATACGTTCTTCGAAACCGGAATGTTTGCCAAGCACCGCACCACCCATTTCGGCATGGACAAAGCCGATGCACCCGCCGATGGTGTGGTAACCGGCTCCGGCGCCGTTTTCGGTCGCCCGCTACACATTGCCTCCCAAGACTTCACCGTTATGGGTGGTTCCGCCGGCGAAACCCAGTCGAACAAAGTTGCGGCCATGATGGATGCATCTGCCACGACCGGCACGCCATTCATCTTCATTAATGACTCCGGTGGAGCCCGTGTGCAGGAAGGCATTGACTCCCTGTCCGGTTACGGCAAGGTGTTCTACCACAATGTGCTGCTATCTGGTCTGGTTCCCCAGATTTCCATCATTGCCGGCCCCTGCGCCGGGGGCGCCGCCTATTCGCCGGCCCTCACCGACTTCATTATCCAAACCCGGCAGGCCAATATGTTCATTACCGGCCCCGGCGTGATTAAGTCGGTCACCGGTGAAGAAGTCACCACCGAACAGCTTGGTGGTGCCGATGCCCACATGACCAAGTCCGGCAACATTCACTTCATTGCCGATGATGACGAACAAGCAATCCTGATCGCCCAAAAACTGCTGAGCTTCCTGCCGCAAAACAACACGGAGGAGCCGCCGGTGGTAGACCCCGATCCGGTGGTGGAACCCGATTTCGAATTGCGTGACATCGTTCCTGTTGAAGGCAAGAAGGGCTACGATGTTCGGGAAATCATCACCCGCATTGTGGACCGTGGGGATTTCCTCGAAGTCCAGGCCGGTTTTGCCCGCAATATTGTGGTGGGCTTCGGTCGTATCGTGGGTCGCACCGTTGGTGTGATCGCTAACCAGCCCAACGTCATGTCCGGTGTGCTTGATATTGACTCCTCTGACAAGGGGTCGCAGTTCATCCGCTTCTGTAACGCCTTTAATATCCCGCTGGTCACCCTGGTGGATGTGCCCGGCTTCATGCCAGGTGTGGCCCAGGAACACGGTGGCATTATCCGCCACGGTGCCAAGATGCTCTACGCCTATTCGTCGGCCTCGGTGCCGAAGGTGACCGTGGAATTGCGCAAGTCCTACGGTGGCGCCCACCTGGCCATGTGCTCGAAGGACCTGGGTGCGGATCGGGTCTTCGCTTGGCCCACCGCCGAAATCGCCGTCATGGGTGCCGAAGGCGCCGTCAATGTGGTGTTCCGTAAGGAAATCGCTGACGCCGAGGATCCTGCCGCTAAGCGGGAAGAACTCATCGCCCTGTACAAGGAAACCTTCTCCACGCCATTCATGGCCGCATCCCGGGGCTTGGTCGACGACATCATCGACCCGGCGGACACCCGTCGGCATATTGCAAATGCCCTGGAAATCTTGGCGAATAAGCGGGTGCACCGGCCGAAGAAGAAGCACGGCCTGTCCCCATCATAAAAACACCACCAAGGCGAAAAATCATGAGTGAATTAACCAATCAAGAACTGGTTGAGCTTGTCCACAAGCTCAGTGCTCGTCTCGACCAAGCCGAGGCGGAGATCGCTGAGCTACGCAAACGCTCCGATGCTTCCATTCCAGAAGACGTCATCATTGCCATTTCGGCAGCGGTCAGTGCGTTTATGGGGAATAAGGGCAAGGTGAAGGCGGTGCACTACCTGCGGCACCGTACTTGGGCTGCCCAAGGTCGCCAATCGGTCCAGCAGCACATGCTGGGGAATTAACGACTGAAATATCAGAAGAGGAAAACACATGAAACTCACCGTGACCGTCAACGGTATTGCCTATGCTGTCGAAGTTGAGGTCGAAGAAGAACGCCGGCAGTTAGGCTCGATCGTCTTTGGGGGTGGCGGCAACGCCAACCATCAGGAGCCGGCTACTGCATCCGTGCAGGGCGTGTCCGCTAACGCCGTCATTGCGCCGCTGGCCGGCTCAGTGTTTAAGATCCTGGTCAACCAGGGTGATGAGATTGAGGCAGGGCAGGTATTGCTCGTCCTCGAAGCCATGAAAATGGAGACCGAAATCACAGCACCCAATGCTGGTGTAGTGACTGCGGTGCATGTCGCCGTGGGTGATTCCGTACAGGGTGGGCAGGCACTGATCGAAATCGAATAATCCTAGCTCACGCGCATCGCTGCGATGGCATTCTGGCAATATCCTGTCAGGATCCTGGTAGCATTCTGGTGGTATTCTGGTAGCACTCTAATGACCCCCTGGCATAACCCTGATGGGGGTAGATGGTACCGACTAACTAAATTCCATGGCATGATAGCCACAGCTTAACAATTGACCCCCGTTTTTCTATGGGAGAGAGGCTTTGCTTCATGCATAAAAAGTCCACCTTTCGCTGCCTTGCCATCGCAGCGTTTGTGAGCTCGTTAGGGATGACAACCATCCCTAACGCTGGGGCGCTTGAGCCGCCTGCTGCGTCTGATGTTGTTTCACAGACGGCTCAAGAACTGACGAATGCCGGTATCCCTGTCGACCCAGCCGTGACCAATGGGGCAGTCGCTGCGGCGCAAAATGCCGAGCAGGCAGCCCAAAATGCGCAGCAGGCTGTGGATTCCGCGGTGAATTCATTATCGGCTGCTACATCGGTTGTGCCCACCGTCCCGGAGGCCCCAGCTGTTCCTAATTTCACGCAGGATATTCCCCCGGAGCAGGCAATGCCCGAGGTAGTGCCGCGGATTTCTTCTGAACTGTCGTCAGCGATTAATTCGATGACCGGTAGCTCCCAGCAGCCTGCGCCATCGCCAAGCGTGCCCGAGACTGCCGTAACGCCAGAAACCCCGAACGCTCCAACCGTGCCAAGTGTGCCGGGCGTGCCCGCGAATGCGTTAGGTGGTGCGGCAAACATCGTCAACACGGAAAAGCCTGAGAACAAAACTCAGGATACCGAAGCCGGTGCTGACTCGGATGAGTATGAGCCGGGGCGAACTGAAACTCCGCCACTCGTGCGCCGTTATATTGATGCCCAAATCAAAGAGGCTACCGCACCATCGGAACGGGCAATCAGTAGCGTGAGCCAATTATTCGAAAACATCAATAAGCTGCGCGATGGTTCGCTCAGCTCGACCGAGTATTCGGCGAATAAGCTGATGCAGCGGCCCAACATTAACCGCAATGCGGCTGAATTTGAGGCTCAGGTTGCCCAGTTTGAGTCCCAGGTGGCCCAATTGGCTAGCTCTGGGGTGAACTATGCCGGGGAGCCGTACAAGGAAGTGGGGAAGGACTATCGGCCCATCATTGATGGCCCGAACTACCACTGGCAGTACGATCCGTTCTCCAAGTTTATGGCGCAGCGGTTCACCGCAAACCGGGTATTGCATCGGGTGCCGGGCTCCTGGTTTGATCAGCCGGACACCCCGCTGGCCTCGGTGTTTACCGAGCGGGAGGGTAATTCCCTGTATGGTCCATCCACCCCGGTATACGTCGGCGATAAGCAACTGTGCACCGTTGCCGCCACTGGCTACGACAAGCAGGGCCGCAAAGTTGCCATTACCGCCGGGCACTGTGGTAATCCCGGGGATCCGGTGAAATCCGCCGACTCTTGGCGGGTGGGTCGTTCCGGCACGGTCGTGGATTCGAACAAGGAATTGGATTACTCGGTCATCGAATTGGATTCAAATGCTCGGGTGAGTCGCCACTATAACAACGTGACCGTCAACCATGTTGGTGGGGAAACCCCTGGTCAATGGAAGCGTGTGTGCAAGACCGGTGTTGCCAGCGGTACCACCTGTGGTCATGTGTGGGTGGCTGATGAAGGCCGTAACGTATCGCAAGTGTGTGCCATGGCCGGTGATTCCGGTGCGCCCGTGATGGAAGGCGATCGCCTGGTGGGCATGGTGTCCGGCGGCGCATTGCCCGACCATAACCTGTCCTGCCGCACCCCATGGCAGGGCTCGGCCCACATGCCGACGATTTCCACGAACTTTGAAGCAGTGCGTCACGACATTGATGCTAAGGATGGCGTTGGCGCCGGTTTCCGGCTCCCGGACGACTAAATCCGCTCGCAGATAATCTTCGGAAAACAATGTAACCCGCCTCACCGGTCTATATGGGACCGCGGGGCGGGTTTACGCTTATGGTGGTGGCTAAACGGTGAGGTTGCTCATCCACAAATATAGTAGGGGGCTAATCACGGTCCAGGCTGCGACAGCGGTACCGGCCACGACTACGCGACTGGATTGCACGACGGTGCCGCAAAACATGACCGCGACGCCACTGAAGAAGGCGAACGGCATGTACCAGGTAAACGTGGCGATTCCCGTGACTGGGATCAATACTACGACGGCACAAAAGATGAGCAGGGCGGTCGAGGTGATGTCTTCCGAGCCGATGCGGTTATTCGTGCCATTATTGAGATTGTGGAACCGGAGGCGAGGCATAGGATTGTCCTTAATCTACATATCGAATTATAGATTTTACTTTGTAGTATCTGTCGTATTTTCCCTAAATCACCCAGCATCGTAGCGTAATTACACGGTTATATTGTTATTTACTGCGGTGCGTTGCGTGATTAATTATCACATCGTTACGGCGGTGGCGGTCAGAGGTGATATATTTTCCGGGGCAGATACGGGGGACGGCGAGGTTGGCAGCGCTAATGCGGCAATCACGCTTTGGTATATACCGGCCCACAACGCCATGATGACGCCGAGCGCAATCACGGTTTTTAACCGCATGACGTGTCCCACGGCAATGAACATTACCGTGCTGATAACGCATAAGAGGGAATAGAGTTCCCCGCTGGAGAACCCGTGGTCAATGAGGGGGAAAATGATGACCAGGAGTGCGGTAGTGCCCGCAACGATATAGGTAAGCAGACGAACCCCCGGCGAACGAAAATCATGCGGTGGTGGCGTGTCTGATGGGGATCTAGGGACGGTCACAATAACGCTCTTTCAACCAATAGCGAATTTGGTACTATTGTATCCAAAATTCTATAAAAAGCTAGCGTTATTGCTTATCTTGCTATTCCGCGGGACTAAGATACCGTAACACCTGGTCATGTAGTAACCCATTTGTGGCTATCGCCGAGCCGCCATGTGGTCCGTCCACACCGCTTAACGACGTAAACCGCCCCCCGGCCTCGGTCACCAACACGGCTAACGGTGCTAAATCCCACAGCGATACCTCCGGTTCCGCCGCGATATCTACTGCACCCTCCGCCACGAGGCAATAGGAGAAGAAATCCCCAAATCCCCGGAGTCGCCAAGCGTCGTCGGTGAGCTGCAGAAAACGATCACGTATCCCCAGCTGCTGCCACCCCTCCAAAGATGAGAAGGAAATGGAGGCATTTTCTAGCGAACTAACATTCGATACCCGAATTTTCTTGGTGACATTATTCACCGACCGGAATGCCCCATGCCCGGTAGTGGCCCACCAACGACGGCCCAAAGCTGGGGCCGAAATCACTCCCACCTTGGGGACGCCGTCGACAAGCAACGCAATGAGCGTCGCCCACACTGGCACGCCCCGCACAAAGTTTTTCGTGCCATCAATGGGGTCGATAATCCACTGCCTACCAGCAAATTCCGCGTCGCCCCCAAATTCTTCCCCCACGATTGTGTCGTTGGGGTACTGTTGCGTAATCAGCCGGCGCAACTCCTGTTCGCAGGCGACGTCGGCGTCGGACACGGGTGTCATGTCGGGCTTCGACGAGACATTCAGATCCGTCGCTTCAAAACGATCCACGGTGATAGCATCCGCGGTATTCGCAAGGGTGAGCGCAAAATCAATATCAGAGCGGTAGGGCATTCGTTAACCTTGGAGCAGTTCGATGAGTTCAGTGGCAGCCTGGCGATTGCCGGCAACCGACCATGTTACCCCGCCTGCTGCTACACGTTGGCATAATCCGCCCACGCCGGCCACCAAAGCCTGCCCGGGAAGCCAATCCCAATCCGCAACGCTATGCTGCAGCCACACGCCTAACCCACTATCGGCAACCGTTGCCAAATCAATCGAACCCGCCCCCAACATCCGCAGAGTTGCGACCCGGGTTGCTACCTTATTCCATGCCGAAAATATTTTCGGATCAGCGAGCGATGATGGGTGAATATATGTGCCTAACGACACCATATTCAATGGCTTATCCACTAACGGTGTTAGGGGTTTGCCGTCTTTAGTCGAAGGAATATTCGGCCCACCAAACCACGTGTATCCCATGGCCGGCCGGTGCACCGCACCGAAATGCACCTCGGTGGGATCCGCCGGCGAACCTGACACCAACGCCACCGCCGAACAAAAATAGTCACTGCCGGACGCAAAATTATAGGTACCATCTACCGGATCAATCACCCACGTCTTACCGCTCTCCGAGGCCCGCTGGGTGCCCTCCTCACCCAACACCCCATCCGCCGGACGCACCAACTCCAACACCCCAGCCACAAACGCCTCCGCGGCCTTATCCGCCTCAGTCACAATATCGGACACCGACGTCTTCTGCTCCGGGGCTTGCAGCCCCGTCTCACGCAACCGCCACGCCAACCGGCCCGCGTTATACACCAAGGCCTGAGCCAAATGCTCATCACTATCGGCCTCATGCCCCACCGCAAAGGTCTTGATCAACGCCGGAATCATCTCATGTAATGGTGTTGGAGAACTCATGATGTCTATTGTGCCCTGTCACAGTGAAGAAAATCCATGCGCTTAGCAGTGCGATTACCATTTTCCCCCGGCAGCGTGCGATAAACTAAGTGGTTATGCGACCCGAGACTTCAGCCGAACTTACTGCGCTTGATACCACCCTGACCTCGATTGAAAAGGTGATGAACCCTGCCGATTTGAGTGATCGTGCCCGGGAACTAGCAGCAAAAGCCGCCGACCCCAGCCTGTGGGATGACCCCGAACACGCGCAACAGGTCACCAGCGAATTATCGCAAGTACAAGTCCAGCTGAAGAGATTGCAATCACTACGCTCCCGGCTCACCGACCTGCCCATCATGTATGAACTCGCCGAAGAAGAAGGCGAAGGTACCGACATTGCCGACGAAGAACTCGCCGACCTGCGGGCCGACATCGATGCCCTTGAAGTCACCACCATGCTGTCCGGGGAATACGATTCCCGGGAAGCACTCATCAACATCCGCTCCGGCGCGGGCGGCGTCGACGCCGCGGACTGGGCCGAAATGCTTATGCGCATGTATATTCGATGGGCCGAAAAACAGGGGCGCAAAGTAGAAGTGTACGACATCTCCTACGCCGAAGAGGCCGGAATAAAATCAGCCACCTTTATCGTCCACGGCGAATACATGTACGGTACCTTATCGGTGGAACAAGGTGTGCACCGGCTCGTGCGTATTTCCCCCTTCGACAATCAAGCCCGCCGGCAAACCTCCTTCGCCGAAGTGGAAGTACTCCCGGTGGTGGAAATCACCGACCATATCGACATTCCCGACTCGGAACTACGAGTCGACGTCTACCGCTCCTCCGGGCCGGGCGGCCAATCCGTCAACACTACCGACTCCGCCGTGCGACTCACCCACATCCCCACCGGTATCGTTGTCACCTGCCAAAACGAAAAATCCCAAATTCAAAATAAAGCCTCGGCGCTGCGCGTGCTTCAGGCAAAACTCCTGGAACGCAAGCGCCAAGAGGAACGTGCAGAGCTAGACGCCCTCGGCGCTGGTGGAAACGCATCATGGGGCAACCAAATGCGCAACTATGTGCTCCATCCTTTCCAAATGGTGAAAGATCTCCGCACCGGTTTCGAAGTGGGGGATCCCCAAAAAGTGTTAGACGGTGACCTTGATAAATTCCTCGAAGCAGGGATTCGGTGGCGCAAGGGACAACACACCGAAACCAAATAAAACCCCTGCAACACGAGCATCATGAGCCCCAACAATCACAGGGGCTTGGCTACAGTGGTCTAAGTGATCACCTTTGACAACGTCACCAAACTCTATAAAACCTCAACCCGCCCAGCACTCAACGAAATTTCGCTCACCATCGACAAAGGCGATTTTGTCTTCCTCATCGGCCCCTCCGGCTCCGGCAAATCCACCTTCCTCGAACTCATGATCCGCGAAACCAACGTCACCTACGGCGACATCCACATCGACGACTTCCACGTCAATAAACTCAAAGGCCGCCAGATCAACAAACTGCGGCAAAAAATCGGCTACGTTTTCCAAGACTTCCGACTCCTCCAACAAAAAACCGTCTACGATAACGTAGCCTTCGCCCTGGAAGTCATAGGAACCAGAAAAGACAAAATCGCCCGCATCGTCCCCAACACCCTCGAACTCGTCGACCTTGCCGGCAAAGAAAACCGCTACCCTCACGAACTCTCCGGCGGCGAACAACAACGCGTCGCCATTGCCCGCGCCTTCGTCAACCGCCCCCTCGTGCTGCTCGCCGACGAACCCACCGGCAACCTCGACCCCGAAACCGCTGACGGCATCATGGTCCTCCTCAACCAAATCAACCGCACCGGCACCACTATCGTCATGTCCACCCACAACGCCCGCGCCGTCAACGACATGCGCCGCCGAGTCATCGAACTCAAACTCGGCAACCTCGTCCGCGATGACGCCCACGGTGTCTACGGCGAAGCATAAAACCCACCAGCCACCCACACAAGCAGCACCCAAGAGAGGACAACCATGAGCTTCAACTTCGTCACCCGCGAAGCACTCCGAGGACTCGGACGCAACCTCACCATGACCATGGCGCTCATTATCACCACCGCCATCTCCCTCGCCCTACTCGCCACCGGCTTCCTCGTCACCACCATGACCGAACGCACCAAAGACATCTACCTCGACCGCGTAGAAGTCATGGTCCAATTCACCGACGACGTTTCCGCCAAAGACAAAGACTGCACCAGCAAAGAATGCACCGAAGTCCGCGACCTCCTCAGCAAATCCGATGGGGTAGCATCCGTCACCTTCCGGTCCCGCGAACAGTCCTACCAAAGGTACGTCGAACTCTTCCAAGAATCCGACCCACTCCTCGTCAAGGAAACCTCCCCCGATGCGCTCCCCGCAGCACTCCACGTCCGACTCACCAACCCCCTCGACACCACACCCCTCAACCCCATCCGGCAACTACCCCAGGTAGCAACCATCATCGACCAAGTCGACGACCTCAGCGACGCCACCAGCAACCTTGACGCCATCCGCAACGCCACCTTCCTCTTCGCCGCAGTCCAAGCACTCGCAGCCATCTTCCTCATCGTCAACATGGTGCAAATCACCGCATTCAACCGCCGCCAAGAAACCGAAATCATGCGCATGGTCGGCGCCTCCCGCTGGTACACCCAAGCCCCCTTCGTGCTCGAAGCCATCATCGCAGTCCTTGCCGGCTCCATCCTCTCCGCCCTCGCCCTCTTCGCCGGAAAAATCTGGGTCGTCGACAAAATCCTCAAAGTCCTTTACGACTCCCAACTCGTCGCCCGAGTCACCACCGCAGACATTTGGCTCATCACCCCCATCGTGGCACTCATCGGCATCGCCTTCGCAGCCATCACCGCCCAAGGCACTCTCCGCTGGTATGTCCGCAAATAGTGCAACCGCAAGCGGCGGGCGTCGAAAAGCTACAATGAAACAACTATGGCTAAAAAGAAGAAAAAAACCACAAACCTCAACCCCACCATTGCAACAAACCGCAAGGCCAGGCACGATTATAATATTTTAGAAACCTACGAATGCGGCATGGTGCTCGTTGGTACCGAAGTGAAATCCCTCCGCGAAGGCAAAGCATCGCTTGTCGACGCCTTTGCGACGATCGACGACGGCGAAGTCTGGCTCCGCAACCTCCACATCCCCGAATACTCCCGCGGGCATTGGACCAACCACAGCCCGCGCCGGGTTCGGAAACTATTGCTCCATCGACGCGAAATCGACACCCTCACCGGTAAAGTTCGGGACGGAAATAAAACCCTGGTACCGCTGAGCCTTTATTTTAAAAACGGTCACCTGAAATGCGAACTTGGGCTTGCCCAAGGTAAGCAAGCTTACGACAAACGCCAAGACATTAAACGCCGCACTGAAGAACGAGAAATCGTGCGTGACCTCGGGCGCCGGGTGAAGGGAATAACCGGTTAACTTCACGTGTTATAATGACTGAACTGGTTGGAAAGATGCACATCCCGCCGACTAGTACATGGGGTCGATTCAGGTTTCGACTACGAACATTACGCCAGGGGAAGCGTGCCGGTGCAGGCTAGAGACCACCGCAAGCGTCGCAGCAACTCATAAGCGCCGAGAACACTCAGCGCGACTACGCTCTCGCTGCCTAATACAGCGATACGCGTGTCTGTCAGACCGGAATCGTCCCTGGTCCGGACCCTGGCATCGACTAAGGGACTTGCCGCTTTATTTGGTTAACGAGGTACAGCGGGACTTTCATCGTTAACTGTGGCCCATCATCCAGGAGGGTTCGTCCGAGCTGGAGGGTCAGAGTAAAAGATCGTGCACGAACTGCGCACGGAGAAGCCCTGGCAACATGGCGTAGGACCCGGGTTCAATTCCCGGCGGCTCCAC
>ERZ773077.1444-NODE-1444-length-16233-cov-6.714427_pt1 | contig 16233 bp, 10 predicted proteins | sample MGYA00580612_ERZ773077 | MGnify/ENA primary metagenome ERZ773077 (study PRJEB29015, sample SAMEA2737971) | human oral metagenome | biome: human oral; feature: human-associated habitat; material: dental | place: China | collected 2021 ...
CTCCTCGATCTTGGTGTCTGCCATTTGAATGGTGCGACCGTCGCGTACCTTGATCGTCGCCTTCTCACCCGTCTTGGGGTCGGTGATCTCCTTGCTCTTAGTGATGTTCGGAACCGTGTTGTGGAGGGCATGTTTGAGCAGATGGAGGCCGTCGTAACGCTTGAACTCGCCTTGCACGGCGTAAGTATGCCAGATGGCTTGATTCTTCCGATCGCAGGAGAGGATATACTCGTCCATGTCGGGGAGGTAAGACACGCCAACGTCTGTACCGAACAGATCGGAGGCGAAGCGGGCGTAGACCTTAGCCGGGATCCAACGCTCACCGAGGTTGAAATCCAAGTCGGTAAAGGGGATGGGCGTCGGGATAGCCGCACGGAGTGCCGCGAGACTTTGCTTTGCCATCTCGTGCCCCGGGTGATCAAGTAGCCATGCGTCGATCCGTTCGGCCTTCTCGATCACATTGCCCGAGATGAACTGATCCGCGATCTCGTAGGCGTCTGCGAGCGGATTGAAGAAGATGCGCCCCTCGAGTGCGGCGAGGATGTCGCTCTCCTCCATGTCGGGCAGTAGGGATGTCATGTAGGGCAACTCCACCGTGCCGAACTTGTTGAGCGATGCGCAAAGCGCCTCTGACGGATCGGCCGCGACAAACTCAGTCAGGGCGAAGGCCGTCGGGTGATCAAAGATGTCGGCCTTGATGTATCGTCCCCCCTCACTTCGTTCCAAGAAAAGCATCTCGGCGCCTGTGGCATCCATCTTCAGGAGGTCGGCATTTGCCTTGAGATTGAGATGTCCCCAACGCCGGACGAAGTCATCGTACAGCCGATTTAGCTTCTCACGTTCCTCCGGATCCGCCAGGTGATTGTTCGCCTCATAATCGTAGAGCCGATGGTAGCTCTCGCGGATCTCGACGTACGCCTTGAGGCGCGAAATGCGCGAAAGCGGCAGATCCATCGGGTGGAACGTCGGGCTGAGATGGAGGTTAGAGAGATAGCCGATCTGCCCGCCTTGCACCACGATAGAGCCGTCGCGGAGATGGGAGTCGGGCTGTGAAAGGAAAGGGCGCGGGCTGACGTCGAACGTTCGTCGGACTTCAGGGACGGGTGCAGGCGGGGGCTCCTCGGTATCGCTCAGCAGGTCGAGAAACGACAGCTGGTGCTTGTCTGACGGGGTGGCTTTCCCGGCTTTGCGTGCCGTGCGATGGGGCGTCGACCCTGCGGCCGACCGACCTCGCCGTTGGGGCTTCTCTGCAATCTCCCGGTTGACCCGGGCCACGTCCCGCTGCCAATCTGCGTATGCTTCGGGGGCAAACAGACTCGCCTCGGCTTCGGCCTGTCGCTCACGATCCGTCACCGGATGGTGCTCCTCATCGAAATAGACGGTCTGCCCGTTCATCTCCCGCGGCGGCTCCATATCGGGCTGCAAGTTGGTTGGCTCGGGCGCCTCATATTGCCGATGTAGGGTGAGGACGGGTACGCCCTCGGGGGCGGGCGTCGCTTCTTTTATCACGACCTCCTCTGGCATCTCGCTCCGGTAGATTTTCCGATCAAAACGGACTGCCATATCGGCGGAGATCCGTGTTTCCAAGTCGCGGGCGATACCCTCGATGCCGCCCTCATGGGTGTAGATCGGTGCCGGCTTTCCGTAAGCATCCGTACCGATGCGATAGGCCGTGGCAACGGCGTGATTGCCTTCAGCGAACAGGGCGTTTTCCGTGAATGACTCTCCGCCCGATTCGATGGAAACGCTTTGCGTAAAGAGCTGCTCCCACTCATTTTGCACCCCCTTCCCGGTTTCCTTTTGAAGGATAAGAAGATCGCTACCGACCTCTGTTCCCGCGTTTTCTGAGAACATGCCGTCGGGCAGACGGAGCGCGGAGACGAGCCGGCTGTTTTCGATCAGATACGCGCGGATGGAGGCGCTCGTCGGGCTGTCAGCCACGCCGCGGGAAGTGATGAAGGCCAGCAATCCGCCCTCGCGAAGGCAGTCAAGCCCCTTGACGAAAAAGTAATTGTGGATGGCACGCGTGGCCTCCCGCTTCGCCGCGTCTTTACCCTTGCTGTACGCCCGATCGTAGATGGCGAAATTTCCGAATGGGATGTTACTCGCCACGAGGTCGAACCGCCCGGCCTCGCGTGCCTCGATCTCTTCGAAGCCTTCGGTGCGAACGGTTTGCCGCGGGTTGTCGGCCGCAAGGAGTCGCAAGATGCGCCCCGTCACGAGGTCTTTTTCAAACGAGACGACCTCCGTTTGTTCGCCCGCTAGCGTGCGGGAAAAGACACCCATCCCAGCCGACGGATCGAGCATGCGGCGGAGGGGTAAACCGCTCATCCCAAGCCCCGCGGCGATGGCGCCGACGATGCGTTCGTCGGTGTAAAACGAAGTGAGTACGCTGCTTTTGATGCCGTTCCAAAGGCGTGTGGCATCGCTCTCCGAGGCGCCTTGGTTGATGATTTCGCGCAGTTCGCGAACCAGCGGAAACAGGTTGCGTTCGTCCCGCGGCCAGCGGTCGATGTCGGCCGGATCAGTGGCCGGAAGGAGGACGCATTTGAGGCCGCCGAAGCCGTTGTATCGCCGCAGTGTCGCCCGATCGCTTTCCGACGGCGCGCGGCGCGTGTTTTCTAAGGCCAGCAGGGTGCGGACGGCATCGAGATTGGCCTGCAATGCCTCTTTTTTGTGGTAGGTCATGGTTTTAAGGTGGAAATGAGGATTGGATTATTAACCGGCAGGGTTAATAGTTAACTTTCTGCCGCAGGATATTAATTCGCAGGATTTACATTTAATTTCATGCGACAGGATATTAAGTTGCAAGCTTTCTGATTAACTTCATGCGACAGGATATTAAGTCGCAAGGTTAGCAGTTAATATCCGCTATAAATAGGGAATGATTTACCTGCCGATCCCCCGTTTCTGTGGTTTGTTTTCGGCCTGCCGAACGGCTGGAGCCTCTTTGGCAGACGATTTCAGGCGCTCTTTATTGGACAGGGAGTCCTTGAAAATGAATTCGATGCCTCGCTTTTCGGCGTTCACTTGCAGCGTGGCGTCGAACGGTTTTCCGTGACGCGAAAGCATGCCCTCCACCTGCACGGGGCGTCCTTCGGTGAGCGCGCGGTGCTGCTCTTCGGAGAGCCGGACGCCCTTGATTTCGTGCGGGATTTGAACTCGGTCAGCCCTCAGCGAAACGAGTTCGTTTGTCAGCCGGTCGACGGACACATAAGCGTGGAACGGCTCGCCCTTCTTAGGGGATAATTCGACAGTTTGTCCGAGGTTGCCCCGAGTGAGGAGTTGCTCCTTCTCTTCGGGCGAAAACGTGTGTCCCATGTAGGGGAAATCGAGCTGCGGTTCACGGCGCAACGTATGGATATTAAGGCCGAGTCGACCGTCTGCCCCTGTTCGGAGAGCCAGCCGTGCTTCGGTGTAAATCGTAGTGTCTCCGAAGGGCACAGCGAGGCTAATAAGCCCCGTTTTCTGCCAATTTAGCAGTCGATCTAAGTTCCCGCCCGCCTCGAGCTTCTCCCGACTCACGCCGAGGCGCTCCAGCTCCTTCCAATCCACCTTTTCCGGGTCGATGGCGGACAGTTTTTGGGTCGGCGACTCGTCCAAGCTGATGCGAATTCCGTCTAATGCTGCCTTGTTTTGAGGCATATCACGTGCGGCGAGCATGCTCTTCAGCGACTCCACAGACTCACCTACTCGATCGGCTACGACCCGATAAACGCCGAAATGCGTCGGGTCATTGAACTGTCTACGGAGGTTCGTCATGAAGTTCTTCAGCAGCCCATCGTTTTTCTTGAACACCAAGAAAGCCGCCCGATTCTCCTCGGTTGGTTCTACGGTTTTGATCTTTCCCTTCTCGTCCTGCCCCGAAATGACGGACAGGCGGCCGGGATCAGTCGGCGATTTAGTCTCGCTCCGATCTTCCAGCACGAGCACATAGCGATCCGAATTTTCTTCCATAGTAGTATCTGATTTTAAGATGAAACAGATACGAAAATAGCCACCCCGATCCGGGATGGCTATGCGGAATGACTCTGTATGGCTTGGGAGGGAGAAGAAGGGAAATGGAGGGAGGAGAAAAGGAGGTGCTCTCCGCTGATGGAGATTAACGCCCTATCCCCACCGACTGCAGAAAGCGCTGCAAGACAGGGACGTCGGACAGGATGATCCGGCCGTCCATCACGTCGCCCAAATGTAGATGATCGGCAGAAGTAAATCGGATCGTGACTTCCCTTTGCCGGCCATCGGTCGGTGCCGGTTCTTTCGATGTCCCGCTAACGGTCGCTTCGATAAAACCCGCCAGCGGGTCGTCTATGGTCACCTTGCTCCCCGAATGAACCAGCGGAAGCCGATCCTTCGGTACAAGGGCAACACCTTGTAAGCCTGTGGCGGTTTGTTGGATTGTAATGGTCACAGGCACCGTTTCTCGATAGGGGATAAAGGCCGAGACAGCGCAAAGCATCAGCAATGCGGCTCCGATGATCATCGTCCCATAACGGATCAACGCCGACGGCATGCGCCCGATGATGTTGCGGACTTTCTCGCTCCGCAGTTCGATGGGTCTTTCTTCTTTCATCGTCTACGTTATCCTCCCAGCTCTAATTGGTTTTTGACTAGTTCATAATACTTGCCATGTCGGGCGGTCAGCTCGGCATGCGTACCTGTTTCGGAAATCTTTCCGCCATCCAATACCACGATCTGATCGGCATGCTTGACGGTACTCAGGCGGTGCGCCACCACGATGACCGTCTTCCCTTTATAAAAGGCCGACAGGTTCTCCACGATGGCCCGCTCATTATTTGCATCGAGTGAATTGGTGGCTTCGTCCAAAAAGATGAATCGGGGATTCTTGTACACCACGCGAGCGATTAAAATGCGTTGCCGCTGTCCCTGACTGACGCCCTGCCCGTCTTGCCCGATCTTCGTGTTATAACCGAGTGGCAACTTCTCTACATACTCGGCAATGTTTGCCACCCGAGCCGCCTGGCGCAGGCGGTTAAGGTCGATTTCGTCGTCCGATATGGCAATGTTTCGTGCGATCGTATCCGAAAACAAATATCCTTCTTGCATTACCGCTCCGCACTGTGTACGCCACCATGAGAGGTTGAATGTCGAGAGGTTCTCATCGCCAATGCGAATCTCCCCCTCATTGGGCGCATAGAAACCCAACAGCAGTTTCACCAGCGTCGTCTTACCGCTTCCACTGGCGCCCACGATGGCCGTCACCTTTCCTTGAGGAATATGCAGGTCGATGCCTTCGAGCACATAATCCGGTCGAGCACCGTCATATTTGAAGCACAAGTCATGGATATGGATGTTTGTGTTGTTCTCAGGCAACGCTTTGACGTGACGGTCTGCATCTTCTTCGTTCTGCTGCGTGTGAATCTCATTCATACGATCGAGGCTAATGCTGACGTCCTGCCATTGGTAGATGAAATTCATCAACTGCTCGACGGGGCTGTTCAGCTGTCCGATGATGTATTGAATAGATAGCATCATGCCCAGCGTTAGGCTGCCATTGATCACAGCCGCGGCAGCCAATGCTGTTACAAGGACATTCTTCAGCTCATTGATAAAGATGCCCCCGGCTTCTTGGTTCTGCGACAGATTGAGTGCCTGCATGTTCACGTCGAACAGGTCGGCCTGCACATCTTCCCATTCCCATCGTTTGCGTTGCTCGCACCCTTGCAGCTTGATTTCCTGCATGCCCGTGATAAGCTGGTACACCACATTACGGTTGATGCCCAGCTGCTCAAACATCTTGTAGTCCAATTGGCGACGCTTCTTTAGAAATACTCGTATCCAAATGCCATAAAGGATGCTTCCGGCAAGAAAGACGAGGAAAATGGGGATATGATAGATGAATAGTACGACGGAGAAGATGACAAACGTGAAGGCCGAAAAGATGATGGAGATCGTTTGATTGGTGAGGAAATTCTCGATGCGTCGATGATCTTCGATGCGTTGTAAGAGGTCACCTGTCAGCTTGGTGTCGAAAAACTTCATCGGCAGCTTCATTAGTTTGATGAAGAAGTCGGAGATAAGTGACACGTTAATCCGTGTGCTGATGTGTAGCAGGATCTTACGGCGGATAAAATCGATGGCTGTACGACTGAAAAGCAGCATCATTTCAGCAAGTAAAACCAACCATACAAAACCAATGTCTTTTCCTTGGATCCCTGTATCAACGATGGCTTGCGTCAGAAATGGGAAAACGAGTTGCAGCAAGCTCCCAATAAGTAGCCCAAGTATCAATTGGCCGAAGAAACGGCGGTAGCGAAGCAGGTATTTCCAAAGGAAGCGGATGCGATTTTCTGACGGTAGTTGGTCTCCCTCTTGTTCGTAAAACAACTGTGTGGGCTCCATCAGCAAGGCAATGCCTTTTTCTTCTCCGTTGGTGCGGGTACTGACCCAATGTTCACAAAATTCTTCACGGGAGTACGTGAGAAGTCCTTTACCTGGATCGGCGACGAAAACGGTATAGTCTTTCCGTTGCTTTCGGATGGCATATACCACCACGAAATGCTCCTGATTCCAATGAACAATGCAAGGTAAGAGCGCCTTTTCGGCCAATTTGTCAAACGTCAGCCGTCCGCCGACAGTCCGGAATCCGATCTCTTCGGCTGCTTTGCTGATACCTAACAGCGATACGCCGTCGCGCGCAAGAGAGCATCGCTCGCGCAAATGTTCCAGCGTGTAATGGCGCCCATAATGTTGTGCGATCATGACAAGGCTTGCCGGACCGCAGTCCATCGCATCGGGCTGCTTGACGAAGGGAAATCCTTTCTGTTTTGATTTCATCGGTTTTCAGAACCTAAAGAATACCCCCGCGGTGATATTGCGCGGGCGCAGGAGGTAGGATTTGCGGAAGGCGGCCGGGCCGTCGTAGAGGGTGTAGGCGTAGGTACGGCGGTCGAAGAGGTTGCGGGCGGTGAGGTTAACCTCCCAACCGCCCTTTAGACTACAGGTTAGCTCGGCGTCGGCCAGAAGAAGCTGCTTGCGGACACCATGGGCGATCTCGTTACTGTAATGCTCGGCCGAGAGGTGGACGACCCACATGCGGTGCGGCGTGAGGTGCACGGTGAGGCGCTGGGATAGGTCGGCTGTGGACGTGTGGAGGTCGGGGTGCTCGATGCGGAGCGTGCTGCGGGCAAAGGTCAGCTCGTAGGCTGCGTTGCACCATGTCGTGAGGCGTGTAGAGAGTTTGCCGACGGCCTCGCGGTCGGTAGAGGTAAAGGGCGTGGAAACACCGTTACGGTAAGCCGTGCCGCGCGTGGTGATGAGGTTGGCGCTGAGCGTGACGATGCTGCGGAGCGCGTCGATGCCTTTGCTGAGGCTCGCGTCGGCTGTCCATGTGCGGGTGTCGGAGGCGAGGGGCAGAGAGGTGTTGAGCAGGTATTCGCCAAGGAAACGGCGGTCAGCTGTGCGCGGCGTGCGGCTGTGTGCATAGCCGACGGCGGCGTGGGCGAAGAGCGCGCGCAGCGGGTGGCGATAGCGGACGCTGAGTTCAGCCGAGCTGCGTTGCCCCCAACGATCATCGACGGCGCCCTGCGAGAGGTTGCGGTAATCGCCGAGGATCAGTCCGCGGTAGAACGTCCGCTCGTCAGGCTGCGTGCGAACCACGCCTCCGTCAAGGGAGAGACTGAGGCGCGACGTGGCGTACCACGTGATGTAGGCCGAGGGCGCGAAGAGGAAAAGGCAGCGGCCGGCGCGGCGGTCGTCGAGGCGATCCGTGTGGCGGTAAGGCTGGAGCGAGAGCGGCGCGCGGAGGGTGGCCTCGACGGCGTCGCGGCGGTAGGCCAACTCGGGGGAGACATAGAGGCGCAAGTGGCGCGTAGCGATGTCGTTGCGGAGCGGGCCGAGTGAGTCGGGGACACCGGTGAGCGCACTCTGCAAGCGCCGCCACGTGCCGACGAGGCCGGCGCGCAGGGAGAGGGCGACGGGCGCGAAGTAGAACGAGAGCGCGGTGTGCGTGTGGGTGTAGAAGACGGACGACTCCACGCTTTGCTGTTGCGTGGTTCCGTCGGCGCGCTCCACGTCTAAGCGGTGGGGATGGACACGGTAGACGTTCAGCGAATGGAGCGAGTAGGCGCGTCGGCCATGGCGGCGGATCAGCTCGAGATCGTCGGAAAAGGCGTGGCGGGGCAGCGCGGCCGACTGGTGGTTGGGATAAGTGCCGGCTACGGACTGCTGTGTGTCGTCCCATCGGAGGTCGGTGCGGAGCTTGTTGCGGAAGTACCACGTCGGGGTGTTGGCCGTCAGCGTCACGTCGCCCGTGAACGCGTTGCGGCGGCTCACGGTGTGCTCGTCGGCCTCGGTGACGACGGTCGAATCATCTAAGAAGTATGTCTGGCGGCTCTCTACGTCCGACGTCAGGCGGTGGTCAGCGTAGGTCACCTGCGACGTCAGGTCATAATTCTTAGCCACGCCCCAGAGATTGTTCGAGGTCACGATGTGCGATCGGTTGAAGCGGCTGCGGTCGCCGTCGATCTCGCGCAAGCGGTCAGGCGCCACGGTGATGTGTTCCGTTAGCAATGCCTCGTGATCGCCGGCGTCTAAGTAAGCAGTGGCTTCGCGCGTCACGTCACGACCCGTGTTGTTCGACTTGAGCGTGTTTAGCGTCTGCGATTGCCGCTTGAAGCGCATCAGCGCCAACTCGGCATCCCACAACAGGGGACTGCCGCCCACCGCGGCCCGGATCGAGCCCACCCAACGCGCCTTGGCGTCCTCCTTGAGGCGGATGTTGATGGCCGGGTTGTGCGAGAAGGAGATGTTCTCGAGTGCCTTCACCGGCTGGTGATTCTCCATGACCTCCACACTGCCCACGTCCGCCGGATGGATGTTGTTCGTGGCGATGCCGTAGCGTCCGCCGAGCATGTCTTTACCTTCGATGTAAAACTTGTTGATGGCGGTGCCGTTGTACTTAATGGCGCCGCTTTTTTCCACCTCGATGCCCGGCATTTTCTTGAGCACATCGGCCAGCGAACGGTCGCCGGCGGTGGCGAATCGGGCGACGATATAGGTGATCGTGTCGCCGCGTTCGTGGATGCTCGGCGCGCGGATGACGACCTCCCGCAGCGCCGTGGCCTGCTCCTTCAGCGTGACGTCGTACGTCGTCCGGCCCGCCTCGATGGGGAGCGTGCGCGGGGCGTAGCCCATCATCGAGAAGTGCAGCACGCGGTCGGGCGCGTAGGCCGTGAGCGTCACCTCGAAGCGTCCCTCGGCCGACGTCTGCGCGAAGGCCAGCACCTTCTGCTCGCCGGCAGGCCGCACGGTGACGAGCACGCCCGCCATCGGTCGGCCCGTCGCCCCGTCCGTCACCCGCCCCGACAGCGTCACGCGCTGCGCGGAGGTGTGGAGGGTGACAGCAGACAGGAGAATAAGTATCACAGTTCGTATCATGATCAATTTGCTGATTGTTGGATAAAAGACCTGTCTATACATAAAATTGGAAGATCAGAGATCGCATACTCTTTTGGAAGCGCTTTTCCATCTACCCAAATAGCGGGAACCTTGCTTATTTCCATTAGCTTATTCTCATGACATTGTATTGAAAAGTCAGCGATTGTGTCCGATGAAATCTTGTCAATCGGATATTTTTTAGAGAACCATTGAGGAGATTGCCTACTAAACCAGTCGTTTATGATTTGCAGCTTAATACGATCATCCATTTCTTTTCTACATAACTCCCATAGGTAAAGTTGCACTTGGTTCATTGGGTGGTACTCTTCCGTTTCAATGCCATCGAAACGAATTTGCCACAAAAAACGAGCTGGAAATTTCTTCATCATGCGTATGACTTCAGTTGCAACTTCCTTACAAGGAATACATTTAGGGTTCAGCAATGTTGTGATAGTCATCGTATCAGATCTAAGATTTCCTATGGTAATACTATGAGCTGAAAATTGTTTCATATGCTCACGCACATTGAATACGGTCATTAGGACAATAGGATTTCGTTTTAATCGCATATTTTCCAATTTACTCACGAATACATCTTCTTCATCTTGTAATAATCTATGATAAACAGACGAAGTCAGAATCGCGAATATCAGAGAAGAAGATAGTATTAATAGCGTTGGTAACACCTCTATTATGTGCAATATGTCCTTTTGGGGATAAATCAAGAACAGAAGAGCTTCCAACAAAATAAGGCCCATGACGCTTAAACATAGAGGACACCATCTTTTTACAATAAATTTTTGGTAGAAAACCGAAAACAGAACATAGGGGAGGCAGCATACCGACAAACAAAGAAGAGTGGGAAGGATGTCATTCTCCCGTTCTAATAGAAGGCTTAATACAAGTGTTGAAAGGCCTGCAACAAAATAGATAAAACCAGTATCAGATAATGGTATGGCGTTCAGTAGCTTTGATGCTTTAGAACGAAGAACTTCCCCACAATCGAATGACTTATAGAGATGGCAGAATTGATCAAATGGAGAATAGTATAGACTTACTTCATAACGGATCAATTGCGATGTTATCCAAGTGCCCAAACCTTTTAGTAAGAACAGACTGATGGCAAAGAATGAGATCTCAGAAGGAGGGTGCTGTATGAATCTTGGAAGGATGGCAAATAGAACTGCTAATATGCACAAGCCGCATGGCGCAATATATTTAGTAGATTTACCTTCTCTCCTTTTACGATCTATCATTGAACCTCTATCTGATACAATCAGCACACCCGTCCATTGTGTGCAAAATTGTTCTTTCGTCTCATTTATCGTATGATACCCCGCGCTATAATCCACATATCTCACATTTTCTTCTGTTGTCCGTGTGATTAGAACGAATCTTTCATCTTCGTCTGTTTTCAAATGAGCAATAACCGGTATCTCACTCTTTAGAAGGGCATTATAATTTGCCTTATATCCATTTGTTTTTAATTCATAATGCAGACAGGTCTGTATTATGGATAACATAGAAGGAAAGGAAGGAGTCGATTGTAATATTAATTGCAATTCCTTTTTACTTGGACGAATGTCGTAGCAGGCCAAAAATTCACAAATTAATGGCATGAGATAATTATCATTGCGCATAGTTATATTACTTATAATCCCTCTCTATCAAATCCCGATACACCGGTTTGTGATCCGTCGAGGTGGAGCCCGAGGCACCGAGTGCGCCGCCGTGGGTCTGGTCGAACATCTTCGCCCGGAGGAACGCGCGCCGGTCCGTCGTGCGATAGCGGCCTTTGCCGTCGGGCAAGGTGAACACGATCGGCTCGTCCTTCACCTGCTCCAGCCCGACGGTGGTGAAAGTGTATTGGTGCCCGTGGTCGTACGCTTCGAGGATGAGCCCGGGCAGTCCGCCGAGCTTCCACGGCCCGTCGCTGACGGGGATGTCAGGCGCGAACCACGCCGTCCAGCGCCGCCCGCGGAAGTCGCACGTGGCCTGCTGGCAGGTGTAACCCAAGACCTCCTTCGTGCTGTCGTTCAGCGTCCATGCCTGCCCGTTCAGCGTATCCACGTACGTCACTTTGTCCTCCCGCAGGTAGTCAGTCACGGTGAGGGCGCCCGCGGGATGGTTCTTGTACACGATGGTGGAGGTGCGGCCGTGCGGGAAGCTGTTGAGGAACTGCTCGCGGTTGCGGTGCTTGCGTAAGTCCGCCAGCGCACGATTGAACATCTCGCTCCACGCCTTTTGCCCCTCGGGCGTGCGATGCAGCGAGTCGTTTTGGGCGGTGTAGTAGCTGTAACACTTCGACACGCGCGGTCCAACTTGCAACACCAGCAGGTCTTCATATACGGCCACGTCGAGCGTATCCTTCAGCTCCGTGGCGCGGTACATGCACTTCATGTGTGCCTGGTCGAGCGTCTTCTCTTGCGCCGTGGCGTGCACCGTCAGCGCGGCAAATAGCAGTAGGTAGAGGGGAGTTTTCATATGTCATTCAATTGTCAATGTTTAACGGTCAATGATTATCGGGTACACGAACGGGGTCGGTACCCGGCATAACCATTGATAATTGATCATTCATCATTGGCGCCATAATCTCGTTCGAGGAAGTCGTAGAGCAGGCGGTGGGGGCTGCGCTGCATGTAGGTTTTGCGGCGGCCGGAGCGGACGATCTCACGGATCAGATCGATCTCGTAGACGTCACCGTAGCCAGAGAGGTAGTCGCGCTGAGCGCGGAGGAAGGTCAGGCGATCGGTGGGCAGGAAGGGCGCGCCATCGAAGTTGTAGAGCGTCACGGGCGGCAGGTCGCGCTCCTGCCGGATGCGCGTGGCTGTGTAGTGGTAATCGTCGTTGCGGTCGTACGCCTCGAGGATGAGTCCGGGCAGTCCGCCGAGCTTCCACGGCCCGTCGCTGACGGGGATGTCGGGCGCGAACCACGCCGTCCAACGGCGCCCGCGGAAGTCGCACGTGGCCTGCCGGCAGCGGTGGCCGAGGACGGTCCGGGTGGAGTCGGCGAGCGTCCACTGCTGCGTCGGTGCGTCCTCCTCGTAGCGGCAGCTGACGTAGAACCGGGCGCTCGTGACGGTCGATCGCCCCGCGGGGTAGCCTTTGTAGAGGTAGTCGTGCGTGGTCGGCACCTGCGGCATCTTCGCGTGATTGCCCGTGCGGAAGGCCTCGAGCGTGAGCTCCTCGGCCAGCGCGCGGCCGTCGGGGTCGCTCCAGAGCGAGTCGTTGTAGAAGGTGTGGCGGCTGAAGAACTGGCTCGCCGTGGCGCCGATGCGGAGGATCATGGAGTCTGTCTCCACGCCCGGGCGCCGCACCGTGTCGCGCTGCATCGAGTGGCGATAATGCACCTCCATCTTTGTCGCTCCAATTATTAGGTGATTCTGAGCAAATATTGTGGGCGAGTTACAAATAGAAAGACAAAAGAGAAAGGCGCCTTTCATCCACACCAATCCGCCTCTAAAAAATAAGAAAAAACAACACATCGGCACTTCCTTGAATAAATAAAATGAGATTAAAAAGGGTGTGCATTAATGGATAAAATGCAAGAACTAAAGCTGAACATCAGAATAAATGTTTGTAGCTTTGATAAAAGCCATGCTTTTAATCTTTTCATTTTACATTAAGCACACCCTCGACTGTTGGTTGATATAGCACCAAATCAACTCATACAATGCCTCTCGTAGGAGTCAGCCCATTTGTCCCAATCTTCATCGGACCAATCTTTAGCGGTATTGGCTATTTCCTGCATTCTATCACAGAAATTAGACCCACCACCTAAGATTTCAGCCAGCTCTAAAAAACTCAATTTTTCCATTAGTGAAGTTTTTTTGAGTTAGGTTCTACTCTATTCGCTTTTCGATTCCGCGTCCATTTTTTCATGCAGTTTCCCGACACAATTCATTTATTATGATAGGTCGGTTGGAAGTTGCTACACTGCCATATTCGTTACTATACTTCGCTTTCGGCAGACTCGCATTTTCGCTTGTCTCTATTCCTGTATACTAACGGTTCCTTAGGCCGTTGTGTTTGGGGTTAAACATTTTCGTCATAGACACGCTATTCCATTGTTAATAGATAAGCACGCGTCTTTCATCAATGTTCGCTTCGATCTCCGCCTATATGAGACATCGATCTAAACGCATGGCGCTATATCTTGTTATCCTCATCTGATATAGCACCTCGCTCGCCTTTGAGGATAACCTTTTTGTTCGCCCCAAAGATAAGAAAATACAAATGAGACATGCAAATCTTTTTCGTTGAAGATTGAGGTCTATTATCTTCTATAAACGTGAGTTCGACGTAAGAAAAGGGGTAAAAAGAAGTGGGAGTCAAGAGTGAGATTTGTATCTTTAATGCGTTGAAAATAAAGAGTAAACCCAACAATGATTCCCACCAATAAAACTGTAGAGATCTACTATCTCGTCGACGAATTCTTGAAAGAATACGACGCCGTAATCAAAAGTCATTCCTTGGAAAAGGGTGCCCCAAAGAAAAGGAGGAACCGCAAATTCACAATGTCCGGTAGCGAGGTGATGACGATTCTCATCCTTTTCCACTTCTCCTTTTTTCGAGACCTGAAGCATTTCTATCTCTTCGTCCGATCACGCATGAAGTCTGATTTCCCCCATACCGTGTCCTACAACCGATTTGTAGAGTTAGAGCGAAAAGTCTGTATCCCGCTTGCTGTCTTCCTAAAAATGAAGGCTTTGGGGCAATGTACCGGCATATCTTTTATCGATTCTACTCCCATCCGAAGCTGCCATATCAAAAGAGAAAAGCAGCATAAAACCTTCAAGGAATTTGCTAGAAAAGGGAAAAGCACTCTGGGCTGGTTCTATGGATTCAAACTGCACTTGATCATTAACGACAAAGGGGAGCTACTTGATTTTCTTCTTACTCCGGGTAATGTTGACGACAGAGCTCCCTTGAAACACATGGACTTCCACAAACGGATCTTCGGGAAGCTCTTCGGAGACAGGGGGTATATCTCGAAAGACCTCTTTGAACAGCTCTTCATTGACGGAGTCCACCTTGCGGACACGTTTGAAGAAAGGTATGAAGAATGCCTTAATGCTTCAACATGACAAGATTATGCTCCGGAAAAGATCTCTGATCGAGACCGTTAACGATCAACTAAAGAATATCTGTCAGATAGAACATACCCGCCATCGATTCTTCCCGAACTTCATCATCAATCTGTTATCGGCTTTGGCTGCTTTCTCTTTCTTCGACAAAAAACCTTCCATCAACACTGCCGAGGAGTTTATACATCCCTCTTTCCTCACTATTGCTGAGATCGAACTCGCGTTATAGTAATCATCAATATCGATCTTGTTCTGAAGTTTCTTAAGGAAGATGGGGCTAATTTTAAATCCCTTGTACATGTCTGTCTTATTGAAATTACGCCTGCAAAGATATTTCCAGCAGGGGAACTCTTTGATTGGTTGTCGTAAGCCTTTTCGCGGGTCATTGACTGTCCCAGTTCCATGAAGGGTAGGCACGTCGGAGGGCGGCGGCTGTTTCGCGGCGGGTATGTAGGTCGGACAGGTAGTGGCTGACTCCACGCAGCACGTCCATAATAGACCGTTCGTCTACGAAAAACTCATGCTCGGACAGAATATGCATCACATCATCGAAGCGGCGACGGCGCACCTCTGTCCAATAGTAGAAACGCGCTGCCAGCAACCGGCGGCGCGCCTCGCGACGTTCCACCCGTGTCAAGCACATGGAAGGATTTCCCTCCGTCTCTTTCGTCTGGTTCTGTTCCTCTTTCGTCTGGTTCTGTCCGGTCATCATTGATTGCTTGTCCTTGCTTTTGCAAAGGAAGCAAAAGCGGAGGGAAAGGGCGACGATTTGGCAGGTGAAAAGATAGACACAATGTCACCCGCCTATATACAGCAAAGGCGGCCTATCCATCCCGGACTCCGGCCGCCCCTATCAAAAGAAATTTATAACATCTTACTCTTATACCTTGTCTACTTCTTTCCTGACGTCAGGAAAATGCTCCCCCCGCTCTATCGCTATGATCCCCCGTATAATCTCATAAGCCACTTGCGGGACAATCGCGTTGCCGGCCGCTCTTAGGGCTTCTTCGTTGAATCGTTTATCGGCGCGGCGGGGCGCCGGCGGGCGCCGGCGAAGTCTGCCGGGTACCAGTGTCTCTATCCTTGAGACAAAAGACTCCCGCGGGATTCATGTACCCGGCCAAACTTCGCCGGCGTCCGCAGACGCCTTGTTGTTCACATTCAGCCTTGCTGCCTCGAGGCTCGCTCGTGGCGTTGGAAGCAGGCGCGGAGGCAGGGTTACAGTGTGTCCTCCAATCATCACCATCCGCGGCGGCATCGGAGGCGAGGAACCACACTCTGTCGCGCCTGTGGGGTGCCCCGATGGAACAAGCCGGAATAACCACCGGCCGGATGGTATATCCGATGGCTTCAAAGTCTTTGCAGATCCGGTGGACGGTGTATTGCCCGCATTTTGTTTGAAGCTCGTTACCCGCTCCGAACAGATCGGGCTCGCTTTCCAGCGTAACGACGTGAGCGGGTTGTACCACCCTGAAAGGATGCCAGCAACGTTTTCACCAATAACCCAGCGCGGTCGGATGTCACCAATAATGCGCAGCATTTCCGGCCAGAGGTAGCGGTCATCCGCCGCTCCGCGACGCTTCCCTGTTGAACTGAATGGCTGACAGGGGAAGCCCCCGGTGAGTATCGTACGGCGGCCGTAGTCTGCGCCGAATCGTGGAATAAGTCTTTCATCGATGATCGTTTTTGTCAGTGTACGGATGTCTTTATGATGATAGGCGGCGGGGAACAGAGAGGCCAACACGTC
>ERZ773077.1446-NODE-1446-length-16221-cov-8.634542_pt1 | contig 16221 bp, 11 predicted proteins | sample MGYA00580612_ERZ773077 | MGnify/ENA primary metagenome ERZ773077 (study PRJEB29015, sample SAMEA2737971) | human oral metagenome | biome: human oral; feature: human-associated habitat; material: dental | place: China | collected 2021 ...
CGGTGACTGCCTCGAAGTTTGGGGGTGTGCCGTACCTGCCCGCTGGGGTGGATGCGCCCCTTGGCTCCGACGGGCAGCCTTTAGGGATGATTGCGCAGATTAACTGTGCCGAGCTACCGGAGAACACTATTTATCCTGAGTTTGGGATGCTTCAGTTCTGGCTCAACCCACGGCACCCCCAATGGGGGATGAGCATCAACGATGGGCTGGCTGGGGCGGATGCGCGCGTCATCTACTGGGAAGAACTGGGCGCAGCTAGCCCGCACGCCTGCGCGGTTGAGGCAAACTGGGAAGAACACCACTGGCCGATTGACCCGCCCACACGCGAAATATCGCTTATTTTTGGCCCGCCGGAGACGCCAGACCCCATGCTCACCTGGGGAGACCATGAGCGGTTTATTGAGATCTGGAACGAACTCTACCCCGACCAGGCAATTGAAGAAATTGAAGAGCTGGAAGACCTCGTGGAAGAGGCCGAAGAGGACGAGGATATTCTAAGCGCAATAGCCGATGAGGCGGGCTACCACCAGCTGGGCGGGTACCCTGTTTTCTTTGATGACGACCCGCGCCGTAATAACCCCGAGCTAGAAGAATATACGGTGAACCTGCTAACTATGGGCTCGGAGTCGTACCGTCTGGGAAGCACCGAGCTCTTGTGGGGAGACGCCGGGTACGCAAACTGGCTGATCACCCCCGAACAGTTAGCAGCCCGTGATTTCTCAAAGGTTCTTTTCTGGTGGTGGCAGAGCTAAAACACCTAGAGCTGCACATTAGACAGCTAGCCTCTTAGGGCGTGCCAAAGAACGCCTGAGAGGCACCTTGCCAGCAGGCGGGGTATTGGGCAAGACAGCAATATTGCTGAGCCGAGAGACTAAAAACAACTAAGAGAAAGAGCCGTCCACAAGGAGAAGCTATGAACACACCGGTTCGTATCCTTGAACAGATACGCACAGTGATCCAACTGGTGAACGCAGGCGCACAGAAACCCGCGCTGCGCATTACCACTAATGTGCCGGATGCGCCGCTGCCGGTGACTGCCTCGAAGTTTGGGGGTGTGCCGTACCTGCCCGCTGGGGTGGATGCACCTCTTGGCTCCGACGGGCGGCCTTTGGGAATGATTGCGCAGATTAACTGTGCCGAGCTGCCGGAGAATACCCTGTATCCCGAGTCCGGGATGCTTCAGTTTTGGATTGCTCCGCGCCCCGGCTGGGGTGCCGACCCTACCGCACCGAGCAGCCCCCTCAACAACCGGGTGATATATTACCCCGAACTTACAGACCCCAATCCGCACGCCCAGTCGGCACATATCGACTGGGAGGCCGACAAGTTTCCTGAATACGTGTGGCCCATACGACGGGGCACCCCGGAACTGGCGTTAAAGTTCGCGCCTGCGCTTCATAACCCGCTTCAGTATCTGCGTGAACCGTTTGATGAGCTTTTCACACAGTACTGGAACGAGAGGTACCCTGCACAACCCATTGATGGGTATGAGGACGCCATTAGTCTGGGCCGCGCCACAGGCGGGGGCGGGGTAAACATTGTGGAAGAGCCCGACGCAGACGACATTATCACCCAGCTGGGCGGGTACCCCGAAACATTTAACGATGACCCAAGGCAGCATCCGGCCTTTGCTAAGGGTTACACGTTCAACTTACTCACCATGGGAACAGAGTATGAACTAGACCCTGATGTGAAGTGGGGGTATTTTGGGGCCGCGAACTGGCTGATCGCCCCGGAGCAGTTAGCCTCACGCGATTTCTCCGATGTTTACTATGAATGGAATGAACACCCCGCTAAACTTCGGTGGAGCTAAAAACTCCCCACCCGCTGCGGAACGGGCGATAAACCGGGACGGTAAACAACAATAAACGGCGCGCACCCTGAAAAGCTCAGGGTGCGCGCCGCAACAACAAGAAACTTACAGGTGGGAGGTCTGATCATCCCAGGTAGTGCCCGCAATAGCCTTCACCCCGGCCTCGTTTGCGCGAGCGTGGTGGCCGCAGAACAGCAGGTCATGACCCGAAGGAAGTACAGCCCGAACATAAGCCTGCGCGCCGCACACATCGCAGCGGTCACGGGAGGTCAGCTGACGTACCTTGGCGGGGTCGAGAGTGGAGTTCACGGTCATTGTTCACCCTTCAAAATGTAGAGAAACGAGTGCTAACTCTATGCAACCATAAACCCACCTGCTGAGCCCACCCTCTTAGTCACCTTTCGCTCTGAGCGTCCGAACTGCACCCGGACTACAAATAGCACCACATTGCTTTTACTGGGAGAGAGGGGAGAACAGACCCGAGGAGCAGCCCCCTTCACCCGGTGCTGGTTCGGCGTGGGCGCGCCCGATAATGACCTGCTAAGCCGTTTCTGGGCACAAGCCACGATAGAATAGACCTACGAAGAAAACCGTTGTGAAAGGGAAAGACTTGGCCGCGTCGAACTACACCGCCCGCCACCTCTCAGTACTTGAAGGTTTAGAAGCGGTGCGCAAGCGCCCCGGCATGTATATTGGCTCGACTGACTCGCGCGGGCTCATGCACTGCCTGTGGGAGATTATCGACAACTCTGTTGATGAGGCATTGGCGGGGTACGGTCAGTCAATCCAGATTATTCTGCACCGTGACGGTTCGGTAGAGGTGCAGGACGACGGCCGAGGCATCCCCACCGATATTGAGCCGCGCACCGGGCTATCGGGCCTGGAGGTGGTCTTCACCAAGCTGCACGCGGGCGGCAAATTCGGCGGCGGCTCGTATACGGCCTCCGGCGGTCTGCACGGGGTGGGTGCCTCCGTGGTAAATGCGTTGTCATCCCGCCTGGATGTGCAGGTGGATCGCGGCAGTAAAACCTACCAGATGTCGTTCCGCCACGGCATGCCCGGGCGGTTTGACTCGGGCCGTACCCCCAAACCGGAGGACACGTTCACCCCGGCCGCAGAAGGCGCTGAGGCGCTGCAGATTGTGGGCAGAGCAAAACGGGGCGTCACCGGAACCCGCGTGCGCTACTGGGCTGACCCGCAGATCTTTACCCCTGATGCACGGTTCAGCTACGAAGATCTGGTTTCACGCGCCCGGCAGACCTCGTTCCTGATTCCCGGGCTGCGCATCGCCATTAGGGACGAACGGCGAGTGCCCGGAACCCCCGGCGAGTTCGGCCCCCACGAAGAAGTTTTTCAACATGATGGCGGCATTAGTGAGTTCGTAGAGTTCTTAGCACATGACAGCGCGGTAACCGATATCTGGCGGTTTACCGGGCGTGGCTCATTCACCGAAACCGTGCCCGTGCTGGGGGAGGACGGCCGCTCCCAGCTCACCGACGTGGAACGTGAATGCGAAGTTGATATTGCCCTGCGCTGGGGGATAGGGTACGAGACCACTATCCGTAGTTTCGTCAATATTATTGCCACCCCCAAAGGCGGCACCCACACCACCGGGTTTGAGCAGGGGCTGCTGCGCACTTTCCGCAAACATCTGGCCGATAATGCCCGCAGGTTCAAAGTCGGTAACGACAAGATCGAGAAAGACGATGCACTGGCCGGGTTAACGGCGGTGCTGACGGTGCGCCTGGCCGAGCCGCAATTTGAGGGGCAGACCAAAGAGATTCTGGGGACCCCGGCGGTGCGGCAGATTGTGCTGAAAGTGGTATCTGACCAGCTCAAGGCGCGCCTGCAGGCGACCGGCCGGGCCGATAAGGCGCAGGCAAATGCCCTGTGTGAGAAGGTTGTCTCGGAGATGAAAACCCGTATCTCGGCGCGGGTGCATAAAGAGGCGCAACGCCGTAAAACCGCCCTGGAATCCTCGTCAATGCCGACCAAGCTGGTGGACTGCCGCTCGGGGAACGTGGAACATTCTGAACTGTTTATTGTGGAGGGTGACTCCGCACTGGGCACAGCCCGCCTGGCGCGGTCTTCCTCATACCAAGCGCTGCTGCCGATTCGCGGTAAAATCCTGAACACCCAGCGCGCCTCGGTCTCTGATATGCTCGCCAACGCCGAATGCGCAGCGCTGATCCAGGTGATTGGTGCAGGTTCCGGGCGAACCTTCGACCTGCAGGCAGCCCGCTACGGCAAGGTAATTATGATGACCGATGCTGACGTGGACGGGGCGCACATCCGCACCCTGCTGCTGACCCTGTTTTACCGGTATATGCGCCCGCTCATTGAGGACGGGCGTGTGTACGCCGCCGTGCCGCCGCTGCACCGGGTGGAGGTTATTAACCGGGGCAAGCCTAATGAGATGGTGTATACCTACTCGGAGCGGGAACTGCATGAGCTGCTTGACCGGCTCACTGCTGAAGGTAAGGGGTATAAGGAGCCGATTCAGCGGTATAAGGGCTTGGGCGAGATGGACGCCGACCAGCTGGCTGAGACTACTATGGACCCGCGCCACCGTATGCTGCGGCGCATCCGGGTGGAGGATGCGGAGGCGGCAGAGCGCGCTTTTGCCCTGCTCATGGGGTCGGAGGTGGCCCCGCGTAAGGAGTTCATTATTGCCGGTGCACACCAGCTGGATCAGGAAAATATCGACATCTAGCACACCCTGAACACGAAATGGTGACAATACTCACTGTGTGTTTTCTCATAGATAGTTTGTGACTGTAACAAAGTGGCTGTTTAGTGCTTGCAAAAGCACTATTCGGGCCACTTTTGTTCATTTCCCGGCCCGCCTGCCAGGGGGTGGGGTCTGCGGGGCATGGTTTGTTGCCGTTCATGCCGCGACGGAGTGTGCCTATAAATAATGATTTACGGGTAAATACTTTCAAAAAGATGATAGCGTTTAATCCACCTTTAGACCCTAGTCAAGCCTCACCCCGCCCCCTCAAAATTCGCATGATTTATGCCGAAAATAAAAGGTTGTAGTGTAAGAGGCATTGCATTTAGATAATCGCCGGATCTATGGCAGATCCGGCGACAACCACATAAGCACTACACACTAAGAAAAGGACCGCTATGGATCCCCTTGATGTTGGGCGGTGGCAGTTTGGCATCACCACCGTGTACCACTTCTTCATGGTGCCGCTAACTCTCGGGTTGGGTATGGTCGTCACCTACCTGTACCTGCGTTACGTCTTCACCAAAAAAGACGAATACAAGCGCATGACAAAGTTCTGGGGCAAACTGTACCTCATTAACTTCATTATGGGTGTGGCCACCGGCCTGGTGCAGGAATTCCAGTTCGGCATGGCCTGGAGTGAGTACTCCCGATTCGTGGGCGACGTCTTCGGCGCCCCCCTAGCGATGGAAGGGCTGTTCGCGTTCTTCGTCGAATCGACCTTCTTAGGCCTGTGGATCTTTGGCTGGGACAAACTCAAGCCCAAGGTACACGCCTTCTGCCTTTTCGCCGCCGTAGCCGGCTCATGGATCTCGGCGTACTTCATTCTCGCCGCGAACTCGTGGATGCAGCACCCCGTCGGCGTTGAAATGATCGACGGCCGCCCCCGCCTCGTCGATATCTGGGCTGTGCTCACCAATAACACCGCGCTGCTGACCTTCCCCCACGTGATCTTCGGTGCTATCCAGGTTGCTGGCGGGTTCATGGTCGGAATCGCCTGGTACAAGCTGTGGCGCCGCCGCAAAGACGGCATCGACACCGTAGAGGACAGCAAAGTTGTGGTCGGCGACGCCGAAGTCGGAGGCCGCGACAAGAAAGACTACCTGGTATGGTTCCGCTCCCTGCGAGTAGGCGCCGTAGTAGGCCTCATCGGCTTTATGGGCGTGGGGCTTAGCGGGCACATGCAAGCGCAGCTGATGATCCACCAGCAGCCCCTGAAAATGGCGGCCGCTGAGGCAGCCTGCCACGACGGCACCGGCTTCTCGGTACTGTCCATATCATCCCCCGGCGCGCAGGACTGCGACAAAGTACACGCCGTCCTTGAGATACCCGGCGCCCTCTCCTTCCTAGCGCACGATAATTTCACCACCGAGGTGAAAGGCGTGAACACCCTGCTGCCCGAATACAAAGAAAAGTACGGCACGCACCTGGCCAACAACCCCCTCTACGGTGAGCGTGCAGGCCAAGAAATCCAGTACCTGCCGCTCATGGAAGTCACCTACTACGGGTTCCGCGGCATGATCACCTTCGGCGGTATCGGCGCCCTCTCATACGTGTACGTACTGTGGGTGACCCGCAAGAAAGGAACCGGCACCGTCCCAGAAGCTAAATGGTTGAAGAACCTCGCAATCCTGGGTATTCTCGCCCCGTTCTTCGGCAACGCCCTGGGGTGGATCTTCACCGAAATGGGCCGCCAGCCGTTCGTGGTGGCACCCAACCCTGAGGGTGACCCCGCCGTCATGATGTTCACCGCCGCCGCCGTCTCACCCGGTGTTTCAGGCGAAGAGATCCTGTTCTCCCTGATCTCCCTCGGGGCGGTATACGGCATCCTGATGGTAGTCGAAATCTACCTACTGGTTAAATATGTGAAATCCGGTGTGGTGGCCGCAATGCCCGAACTCGTGCAATCCCACCATGACGACGCCGACAAAGACGGCGCCGCACAACGGGACGTGCTGGAGTTCGCCTACTAGGCGCCAAGGATTGAAGGACTCAACATCATGAACTTCGACTTTAATATTTTCGCGGGCCAGCCGACACTACCAACCATCTGGTTCGTGGTGGTTGGCGTGTTCTGGATCGGCTACCTCATCCTTGACAGCTTCGATTTGGGCGTGGGGATGCTCATGAGCCGTTTCTTCGCCAAGAGCGAGCAGGAACGCCGCCTGCTGCTGAACACTATCGGCCCCGTCTGGGACGGCAACGAAGTGTGGGTGGTCACCGGCGGCGCGGCAACATTCGCCGCATTCCCGCTATGGTACGCGTCCCTGTTCTCGGCACTGTACGTTCCGCTGACGCTGGCGCTGCTGGCACTGATTTTCCGTGCGGTCGCCATCGAATACCGCGGCAAGAAAAACGACGAACGCTGGATTAACGGGTGGAACACCGCCATCTCAGTATCCTCGTTCTTCATCGCCCTGCTGATGGGGGCGCTGCTGGCGCTCACCTCAATCGGGCTGCCTATTAACAGCAACGGCGACCGCGTGGGCGGCGCCTTCGCCTGGGCAAGCTGGCCCGTACTGCTGGGCGGGCTGTCACTGGTAGGGTTCTCCCTCATGCAGGGGCTCGCATTCGTGGCACTCAAAACCGACGGGGAAATCCGGCACCGTGCCCGCGCAGCCCTAGTGCGCCTGCTGCCGATCGCCCTGCTGCCAATTACCGGGTGGGTGCTGTACATGCAATTCACCACCGGCAACGGAGTGTCATGGCTGTGCACGATACTGGCGGTTGTGGCCGTGGCCCTGGGCTGGTTGAGCGCTAAAGCAGGACGCGAAGGCCGCGCTTTCGCGGGGCTGAGCCTATTCATAGTGTTCGGTGTGCTGGCTATCTTCACCGCCCTGTACCCGAACGTGCTGCCCTCCACCCTGGACGCCTCCCACTCGCTCACCATTGCGAACGCCTCCAGCTCCGAATACACCCTGGGTGTGATGAGCGTGGTCGGGCTCATGGGCCTGCCCGTTATTCTGGTGTACCAGGGCTGGACGTACTGGGTGTTCCGCAAACGCCTGCGCGTTGAACACATCCCGGCTGCACACGACGCCACCGACCTGGCGAAACTGCCCAATAAAGTAGCGGCAAAATAGAAGCCAGCGGAACCGGCCCCTCGGCAGCTGACAAACACGCCCCCGCATCATAGGCCCAAAGCCACGATGCGGGGGCGTGGCTGCAAGGGCACCAATAGCAGCCCGATCACCTGCTGCAACGGCCTGGCAGCACCACCGACACCACCCAGCTACACCCCGTGCATAAGACGGCCAGGTGGTGAGCGGCGGGTCATAAATACCTACGCACCCCAACGGGTGAAACCTCCCGGAATGTTCCCTAAAATATGGGGTGTATGAGACAGCCCGCAAGGGCCAACAACCCGGGGAACAAGAAGAGAGCCCAACGGTGAGCACACACTCAACTAAAAACACCACACATGCGGGCGCCACACGCACCGCACCACCCTCGAACGGGGCAGCCACTAAACGCGACAACAAACGCCCGCCACTAGGGCCTAACGCCCGCAAAAACCTGGGCGTATTCGCCGTGCTCACCATGGCGCACACCCTCGCCACCGTCATCTTCAGCGCAGCCCTCGCATCCGCCATAGCACGGGCCGCACACGCCGGGTTCGCTGCACTCGCCGCCGAACACGAACGCCGCAAACACACCTCAACCCCCGAAGAGTACCGGGCGCTCATCGAATTCGCCGGGGACTCCCAAGCCAAACTTGACGGCACGCTCGGGTGGCTTCTCGGCGGCGGGGACGGCATCACCATTACGCTCATTATCAGCGGGGTGCTGGCCCTCCTGGCCCGCGCCGGATTCGAGTACCTGCTCACCCTCAGCGCCCAGAAAGCCGCATCCGGGGCGAAATCAAGTATCCGGCGGCAACTGCTGCAGCGTGTGCTCGCAACCGGCGGGGCCGACACCCCCGAAGGCACCGGCGCCACCGCCGTGCTCATCTCACGCGGGCTGGACGCACTCGATAACTACTACACCAAAACCCTCACCGCATTCGTCAGCTCCGCCGCAGTGCCCGCCACCCTGTGGGTTGTTCTGCTGCTTTTAGACCCCATAAGCGCCATCACCGTGGCCTGCACCCTGCCGCTCATCCCGCTCTTCATGGTGCTCATCGGCAAAACCACGCGTGAAGACACCGCCGCCGCACAATCCGAACTGCACCGCCTCTCAGACCATATTCTTGAACTGGTACGCGGGCTGCCGGTGCTCATCGGGTTAGGGCGGGAACGCGCCCAGACCCGTGCATTAGCGGCAATCGGCGAGAAATACCGTGCCCGCACCATGCACACCCTGCGCAGCGCCTTCATGTCATCCCTCGCGCTGGAACTCATCACCACCATCTCTGTGGCCCTGGTGGCTGTGCTCATTGGCGTGCGCCTGGTAAACGGGCAGATGGGGCTAGACACCGCCATCCTGGTGCTGCTGCTCGCCCCCGAATGCTACCAGCCGCTGCGGGATGTTGGCGCCGCCTACCACCAGTCAGAAGACGGGGTAGCCGCGCTGCGGGCCGCCCAGAACATTATTGATGCACCCCAGCCAGCGGACACCACCCACGAGGCACCGCACAGTAACGAGCAGAACGGTAAAGGCCTGACGGTTGAGAAACTGACCGTCGCCTACCCCGGCCGCGGCACAGTACTCAGCAGCCTCAGCTTCACCCTGCCCGGCAGCCAAGAACGTGGGGGAGCGGGCACCATCCTGGGGATTACAGGACCCTCAGGATGCGGCAAATCAACCCTGCTCGGCGTGCTGTCCGGGGCGGTACGTGAGGGCCTGGTACCCACCGGCGCATCAGAGCCCGTGCATGTGGGCGGTACCGTCAGCGGGGTGGGGCACACCCTGATGATCGCGCAGTCACCGCAGTTCGCCGCGCCCACGGTACTGCTGGAGATGGCCCTCTACGCCTTCAGCGCCTCCAAGAGCGAGCAGGAATACGCCGCGCAGCTACTCGCGGCAGACACCGAATTTGCCCCCTCCGACACGGTGCTCCTTACCGGCTATCTGGCTGAGCTGGGCCTTGAAAACCTCGCCGAACAAGCCCCCGAATCGCTCAGCGCGGGCCAGACCCGCCGGTTAGCGATCGCCCGCACCCTCGCCCGCGCCGACGCCCTATACCGGGCCGCAGCCGCCGATGAGCACCACCGTGATGAAGCCTCCGCCCGCCAGCAGCCCCGCCTGAGCGTGCTCGTGGATGAACCCACCGCACACCTGGACGCACACGCCGCACATCTGGTGACCCGCGCCCTAGGGGCGCTGGCGGCACGCGGTGCGAACGTGCTCATCGTCACCCACGAGGGGGAACTGGCCGAGCACTGCGCCCTCTGGCTGCGGGCAGAAGCGTACCACGGCGGCGGCTACCGATGGGCGCTTAAAACAAACCCAGCGCCTGCCCCAATCCCCGCGTCCGCACCACCAGCGCAGGCGCACACACCGGAGACAACAACAGACAAAACCCTGCCCAGCAGCCCCGCAGAGCCCGGCACGGCCCCCGGTGTTCTTGCAACCCTCACAACCCTGCGCGGGCTCACGAAAATAGGTGTGCTCAAAGCCGCCGGACCCATCATGATGGCGGCAGCAACCTCACTCTCGGCCGTTGCCCTCACCGCCCTCTCCGGGTGGCTGATTGTGCGCGCCGCCGAAGGCCCCGCCATGATGTACCTGATGGTCGCCATCGTGGGTGTGCGGTTCTTCGGGCTGGGGCGCGCTACCGCACGCTACGCTGAGCGTCTGCTCACCCACTCGCGGGTACTTGCCGCCGCTAACACCCTGCGCCTGCGCGCATGGGCGGGGGCGTACCGCAATATCGGCAGTGTGCGCGCCCTGCTGCGCGGAGACGCCCTGCTGGAGCGGCTCATCGGCGGCATTGATGAGCTGCGCGACGGCATACCGCGCGTGATCCTGCCGCCCGCCGCGCACCTGCTGGTGATGGCCGTGGCACTGGTGAGCACCTGGGTGATTCTGCCGCAGGCGCTGGCGCCGGTGGCGTTCGCGGCGTTTATCACAACTGTGCTGGCCCCGTGGGTGGTGCTGCGTGCTGATGCCCACGCTGAGGGGGCGTCGCGCGCATCGACCGCGCAGCTGATGCGGTTGAGCACCAGCCTGCTTGGCTCCGCAGAGGATGCGCGCGCTAACGGGGTGTCGCAGACGGCGGTTGCCGCCGCCGCACGGGTGGACGCGCGGAACCTGCGGGCACTGACCCGGGGGGCGTATGCGCAGGGGGTGGGGCGTGCCCTGGCTGTTGTGGCCTGGTTTGGTGCGGCGCTGTGGTGCGCGGTCATTGCGTACCCGCTGGCGGTGTCGGGCACGGTGGGGGCGCCGGAGTCGGCGATTGTGGTGCTCATGTGCACCGGCATGATTGAGAGCACCGTGGGGCATCTTGAGGCGGTGCGTTCGTGGCCCGCTTTTGCGCGTCTGGTGGCCCGGATCGCCCCCGATGTGGCGGCTGAGGCGGATATCCCTGACCTCACAGACGACGAGGAAGCCGCTAATCGTGAGGACTCCCCAGCGCCCGCCCCTGCCTCTGGGCAGGAGGGGCCCGCCCTGGAGCTTGCGAACGCCGCCGCACGCTGGCCTGGCATGGAGACCCCTGTCTTTGAGGGCCTTACCGTGAGCGCGCGTGCGGGGGAGTGGACTGGTGTTACCGGGCCGTCGGGTTCGGGTAAGAGCACTGTTTTAGCGAGTCTGCTGGGGTTTTTGCCGCTGGAGTCTGGGCAGGTTCGCGCGCACGGGCAGGCGTTGGAGACTGAGCGGGTGCGCGGCTACGCGGCGTGGTGCCCGCAGGCGGCACATATTTTTGAGTCCACCCTTGAGGGTAATCTGCTGCTGGCCCGTGACCGTTCGCAGCGTCCCACCCAGCAGCAGATGGTGGCTGTGCTGCGCCGGGTGGGGCTGGGGCAGTGGTACGATACGCTTCCTGAGGGGTTACGCACCCGGGTGGGTGCTGGCGGCGGGTTCCTCTCGGGCGGCCAGCGGCAGCGTCTTGCGGTGGCTCGTGCTCTGCTTGTGGAATCCCCGGTGCTTCTGCTGGATGAGCCGACCGCGCATCTGGACGCCGAATCAGCTGCGGCGCTTATGGTTGATCTGGACACGGCAACCCGCGCTGGCGGTACGGCAACTGTTTTGGTCTCGCACCGCCCCGAAGACATTGCCCGCTGCGATACGGTTGTTACCTTGGAATAGGTCTATACATGACGTTGTGAGGGGTTCAAGAAAATATTAGAACCCGTTTTAGACGTCTTGAGAAGTGTAGGCTTTGGGCAGAATGAAGGCTGCGCTCTATATACGGTCAAGCCAGTCAGATTGCTTTTACCATTATCAGACAGGGAGTATCTTCGCCCCACAGGTTCGTCTCTTCAAGGGGTAAAAACCCTGCAGATTGATAGAAATTGCGGGTGCGTTGGTACGGTTCGTTGAGAAATGATTCCCCAAGCGTCTTGACCTGTATCAGCCTGATACCACGGTTACGTGCATCCTTTTCAAATGCATTTATTAGGGAAGTGCCAATTCCGTATCCGTGAAAGGCGGCATCTACTGCCAGCAAATGAATTTCTGCCTCAACCGGGTAGTGCTGGGTGATCAGCATGATACCCACAACTTCGTGGGTTTCTGGATGGGTTACCGTCCACGTTTCCAGTCGTTCAGCAGCATGGATGTATTCGGCATTGGACTCTTCACGTCCAAACCATTCAGGCAGGGTCTTGAGGATACGTGCCACCGCTTGAGGGTTGTGAGCGGTTTGAGCTGCAGGGGGCCAGGGGATAGTCATGACTGTTTCCTTTGCTAGGCTGAGCTTGTACGTATTTCCGCCTCAGATGATGGAGGGCATCATGATTGACGAGACGATGAAAACGCTCACCGAGGAGCTGATTGCGCGCGGCACCAGCTACGATATTGATTTTCTGCGGCGGGTGTACGCCGATGACCTGAAATTTGTGCGGATCATGCCGGATAATACGGTGCAGATTCTCTCAAAACAGGACAATCTCGAGTTCTTCCAGGCCCTCAAAGACAACGGCGCCGCGCCCCTGAACACTGCGCACACTATCCTTTTTGCCGATTCTGACGGCGAAACCGGCACTATTGTGCTCAAACGCAGGATGAGCCAGGGCGCGCAGGAACAGGATTTTCTGTTCACCATCACCTGGAAGAAGCGCAGCGAAAACTGGCAGATTGTTCAAGAAATCGTGGCGGTTCTGGGCAGCTAGGCAAGCACCCGCCTTAAACAGCGGGTGCCACGGCGGGCTTGCGCCTCACCGCAGCACCCGCGGGTTTTAGGAGTCTTCGTCTTCGTCGTTCAGGTATGACTGGGCCACCTCGTACAGGTCGGGGTAGTCCGCTGGCACCCGGTTCCACGATTCGCGGGCTTTATCGTCCAGGCCCATCTGCTGGTACAGCACACCCAGGTTCAGCTGCGCGCGGGCGTACTGGTCGGGCACGCTCTCGGGCACGTTCTGGTAGACCCCCAGGGCGGCACGGAAATTGCCGTGCATGTGCAGCAGCACCGCACTGTTGAACTGCCCCATGGCGTAGTGCATCGTGTCGGCTTCGGGGATATTGCCGTAGGCTGCCAGCGCCGCCTCGTCTTTCTCTTGCCCCTCGTACACGGAGCCGATATTGTACTGCGCCACCGCGTACGCCTGGATTTCGCTCTGGGGCACTTTCTGCCACGCCGCAATGGCTTGTGCGGCGTCGCCGGTGCTGCCGTACATGATGCCTAAGTCCACCTGCGCCACCGCGTACTGGTCGGGTACGCTCTCAGGTACGGCGCCCCATGCGGCGGCGGCTTCTGCGAAGCGGCCCTGCCTGTAGTGTTCCGCCCCGAGGTTCACCTGTTCTTGGGCGTAGCGTTGCGTACCCGCATCGGGCTGTTCGGCCATGAGTTCCCTTCCTGAGCCAGTAGTCTGTTGGTACCTGTCTTGCCGGTACTGTGCGCCCAGGGCAAGAACTAATTTCCTTAACTATACGTGAACACGCCCTGCCGCGAGGAACCCCTGCACCCTGGGCGTAGTGCACGGTTCTGGTGGTTGTGTAAAGACGGCAGCATAACACAATAGCCGAAACCGTTCGCCCGGTACGTAGCGCCTTAACAGTGGGGGAGCGGGCGGGGCGCTAGTAGGTGTAGTTACCCACGAACAGCACGTTTTCCGTGCCGTGCACGGTGCCCGGGTAGGTGTAATTGTAGAGGGCAATAATGGAGTTGTTGCGGTCGGTAATATTGGGGACGGTGTGGGCGAACCCTTCAGCGTATGAGAGCGGTTCGGCCAGCCCAGCCCAGCTTACCGGCTCGGTCTCTGTGCGGTAAGCTTCCCGGAAGTCTTCGTCGTGGTGGAAGATTTTGAAGGCTTCCGCGAATTCTGAGGCCATGTATTCGCTGTTGTCTTGCTCGGCGGAGTAATCAATGTCGAGGTAGTTTTGGAGTTCCTGGTCGGAGTCGAACCTGCCGACCCAGATGGCGACACTGTTGTTCACGGCGTCCCTTCGTTGTTGTTTTCCTGCGTGTTTCTAGCGGTCGAGGTCGTGTTTCATGAGAATGTCTGTTTGCTCGTCGTCACCGAGACGGAAAATGTGCTGCCCGAAGGCGGTGAACCCGTTCTTCTGGTAGAACCGTAACGCCCTGTGGTTGTGCTCCCACACCCCCAGCCAAATGTAGCTTGCCGCCCGCTGATTCGCGACGGTGAGGGCGTGCTGGTAGAGGGCCTGCCCCACGCCGTGGCCGTGGTGGGTGCCCAGCACGTAGATGCGCTCAATCTCTAGGGCGTTCTCCTGCTGCGGTTCGGTTTGGGCGCCGCCCGTGTTGAGCTTGAGGTAGCCCACCGTCTGCCCCTGCACCTCGGCGGTGTAGAAGAACGACTCGGGGTTGGTGAGCTCTTGGGCGAGCTGGTTCTCGGAGAAACGCTGCGCAATGTAGAGCTCCATATCGGCCGCGCTGTTTGAGTCTGCGAAGGTTTCGGTGAACGTTGCGATACTGATATTACGCAGCACCGCAGTATCGGCGACGGTGAGCTCTCTGAGGCTAACGCTCACTGGTGATGCTCCGTTCGTAGGTCAGCCAGCTCCACGGGTTCGCGCATGAGCACCCGCAGGCTAGTGCTTTCCTCATGTTGTGCTGGGCGGATAACGGTGCTCATAGTGTCCCTTTCAATGTGGTGGCGGTAAGATGATTCTACGTTCCCACCCAGGTGGCAGAAAAAGCAAACAGGGGAGCTGCCCTGCTGGGTGGAGGGTGAACGATTTATTCCTTATTCCTAAACGGGTTCTGGGAGATACGAACCTTGCTTTCATTCTTGTCTTCTTTTTTGTCTGGTTCGTCATCTTCTTTTTGATCGAGCAGGATGCGGAAGAAATCTTGGTACTTCGCCGAGCCAGGGGAGAGATAGATTTTATCGATATGTGGCAGTACAGGCTCCTCATACTCGACGTACATCCACTGTTTTTCCCAATTATGACGGATTTTCTCATCGTGAAGATGGGTAGTGTACATGATGCGGCATTCCTGTTCCTCCCGGAAAGCAATATGTTTCACCAGGTATTGCAAAGGGAGGAGAATAAACCGAATGGCTTCAAGAATTTTCTGTTTCTCTTCTATGCTGTATGTATGAGATTCTTCAGGTGCATTAGATTCTTCTAATTCTTTGGAGATGGATTTAAGTATAGATAAAACAGAATTATTATCGTCAAATAAACAATTTTTAACGGAATCTTTTATTCCTGAAATTTTTGTGGAATATCCATCCCACTGACCCTTTGCCGCCTTTTTATTTTCGCGATAGAAGGTGGATTTGTCCCGTTGGGCTAAAGTCCAATACCAGGTCTCAGGATCCAGGTAAATGCAGCGGTAGAGTGTAGACTTTCCTATTAATTTATTGCTTTCTGATTTTTCTGTTTCGTTGGAACTATCTTTTCCCAACTTACTAGGTGGATCTATTGAGGGGGCAGCTATAAATTCCAGGGTATCTGACTGATCGCTAAAAAACTCTTCCTTGAACACTAAGCTAACACCTGTTGCCTCCTGCCCATTCTCTTTTCCGTAGAGGCGAAACTGGTTAAGGCTGTCGTGATTAAAGGTAAAACAGCTAATGAAGGTTGCGGTGTCATTCGTATGTATAGTTTCTGAGATACCTTGTTGCGCCCAATATTTTCCTAGAACCAGCCCTTCCGTCGGGTCATTAACACCACGAATAGTACTGAGCCGGAAATGTGACGGCTTCTGATCTTTTCTCTTTTTTTCAAGTAGGGTAAAAGCTGTTGATGCTCGACTATAATGTGCAACCTGTGACTCAAAATCTGGGATTATCTGAAGAGACTTTAGGACTTCGTCAGTATTCTTAGCTATGTCACGCAGTTTTTCAATAACCTTTGGGGGACACCTATGGATTCTGTATCCCCGCTCACCCTCGTAGTAGAAAAATTCTCGCGCATTGCGGTATGCTTCTTTCGCTTCTTTAACTTTTTTACTTTTTGCGTAAATCTTACCAAGGTTGAGTTGTGCCCGTGCGTAGGTTTCGGGGTTGTCCTCGCGGTGGATATTTGACCAGGCGGCGATAGCTTCATCCAGCTTGCGCTGGTCTTCATCTTTATCTTTGTAGGCGAGATCTTTATAGATGATTCCGAGGTTGAACTGTGCCCATGCGTAGGTTTTGGGGTTGTCCTCGCGGTGGATATTTGACCA
>ERZ773077.1447-NODE-1447-length-16219-cov-18.284212_pt1 | contig 16219 bp, 10 predicted proteins | sample MGYA00580612_ERZ773077 | MGnify/ENA primary metagenome ERZ773077 (study PRJEB29015, sample SAMEA2737971) | human oral metagenome | biome: human oral; feature: human-associated habitat; material: dental | place: China | collected 2021 ...
ACGCCTCGGCCGCCCCCAGGAAGCGGCTCTCGATGGACAGCGGCCAGCCCAGCTGTTGCTGCACCTCTTCCACGGCCGCCACCGCATCCCCCAGCGAATGGCCATTGCCCAGGTTGAAGGACAGCGTGGCCGCAGGGAACTGCGACTGATGGTTCACCACCACCGGCGCCTTGCGATTGCTCCAGTGCGCCAGAGCGGAAAGCGCCACCGGCGTGCCGTCGGAGGCGGCCACGAACACATGGTCCAGCGCCGCCATGCCCTGGGCCCGTGCCGGGTCCTGCTCCAGCACCACGCGGTACTGGTTGGACTGGGTGAAGAGCGTGGCAATCTGCCGCTGCGCGAAGGCATTCTGCAGGGCCGCGGTGATGGTCTGCACCTGCACGCCCAGGCGGGCCGCAGCGGTGCGGTCAATCTCCACGTAGGCCTGCCAGCCGTCGTTCTGCAGATCGCTGCCGATGTCGGCCAGCTCGGGCCGCTGGGCCAGCGCGGCCTGCAGGCGCGGCACCCACTCGGCCAGCAGGTCCGTGTCGGGCGTGCTCAGCGTCATCTGGTACTGGGCGCGGCTGATGCGGTCCTCGATGGAAAGCTCCTGCACCGGCTGGAACCAGACGCCCATGGTCCGGCGCTCGGCCTCGGGCCGTTCGGCCATCCGGCGGCGCAGCCGGTCGATGATGGCGAGCACGTCGTCAGCACGGTCCTCGTGCGACTTCAGGTTCAGCAGCATGCGCCCCGTGTTGAGCGCGGTGTTGCTGCCATCCACACCGATGAACGACGACAGGCTGGCCACGTCCGGGTCATCGAGCAGCTGGCGGGCCACCGCCTCCTGCTGTTTCTTCATGGCCTCGAACGAGATGGTGCCAGGCGCCTGCGTCACCACCTGGATGACACCACTGTCCTGCACCGGGAAGAAGCCCTTGGGCACCAGCAGGTACAGCCAGACCGTCAGCCCCAGCGTAGCCAGCATCACCAGCAGCATCAGCCCCTGGTGATCCAGCACGCGGTCCAGGCTGCGGCCGTAGGCGGCAATCAGCCGGTCCAGCAGTGCAGGACGCGCCGACGGCCCTGCTCCGCCGTGTCCTGTCTCGCCCTTGAGCATCCGCGCCGACATCATGGGCGTGAGCGTGAGCGACACCAGCAGCGAGATGCCGATGGCCACCGCCAGCGTGACGGCGAATTCATGAAAGAGCCGCCCCACCACGTCGCCCATGAAGAGCAGCGGAATCAGGACAGCCACCAGCGAGACGGTGAGCGACACCAGCGTGAAGCCGATCTCCCTCGCGCCGTCCGGGGCGGCTTGCAGCGCCGGCTTGCCCTGCTCCCGGTGGCGGGCGATGTTCTCCATCATCACGATGGCGTCATCGACCACGAAGCCGGTGGCGATGGTGAGCGCCATCAGGCTGAGGTTGTTGAGCGAATAATCGGCCAGGTACATGGCGGCAAAGGTGGCCACCAGCGAGATGGGCACCACCACGGCCGGAATCAGCGTCATGCGCACCGAGCGCAGGAACACGAGCGTCACCAGCACCACCAGCCCCACGGCCAGCCCCAGCTCCACCTGCACGTCGCGCACCGAGCTGCGGATGCTCTCGGTACGGTCGGTGAGGATGCGTACGTCCACGCTGGCCGGCAGCGTGGCGGTCAGCCGCGGCAGCAGCGTACGCACCCGGTCGGCCACCTCGATGACGTTGGCATCGGGCTGGCGCTGCACGCTGATCAGGATGGCCCGCTCGGCATCGGCCCAGGCCGCCAGAAAGCGGTCCTCGGGCCCCTGCACCACGGTGGCCACGTCACGCACGCGCAGCGGCACGCCGTTCTTCCAGGTCACCACCAGGTCCTCGTACTGGGCCACCGTGGTCAGCTGGTCATTGGCATCCAGCATGGTGCTGCGCACCGGGCCATCAAAGCTGCCCTTGGGCAGATTGGCGTTGGCCGAGGCAATCACCTTCTGCACGTCGGCCAGCGTGAGCCCAGCCGCCTTCAGCGCGGCGGAATCGGCCTGCACGCGGATGGCCGGGCGCTGGCCACCCGCCAGACTCACCTGACCCACGCCCTGCACCTGCGCCAGCTTCTGCGCCATGCGGGTGTCCACCAGGTCATGGATCTGCGGCAGCGGCAGGGTCTTCGAGCTGACCGCCAGCGTCAGGATCGGCGTGTCGGCCGGATTGACCTTGCGGTAGCGCGGCGGGGCCGGCATGCCGTCGGGCAGCAGGCTCTCGGCATTGTCCAGCGCCGACTGCACGTCCTGCTCGGCCACACCCAGGTCACTGTCCAGCGCAAACTGCAGCGTGATGACCGAGACACCGGCGCCGCTGGCCGAGGACATCTGCTTGAGGCCGGAGATCTGGCCCAGATAGCGCTCCAGCGGCGCGGTGATCATCCGTGCCACCGTGTCGGGACTGGCGCCCGGCAGTGTGGCCTGCACCTGGATGACCGGATAGTCGACCTGCGGCAGCGCAGCCACCGGCAGCAGCCGCCAGGCCAGCATGCCGGCCACCAGCAGCGCCACCATCAGCAGCGACGTGGCGATGGGCCGCAGGATGAAGGGACGGGAGAAATTCATGACAGCGCTCAGGGTCCGGGCGGCGGACCACCAGCCGGGCCTTCACCCGGCCCCGGGGCCAGCAGTGCGTCCGGATCGCCCTCGGTGGCTGCCACGATCTTCACGGCGCTGCCGTTGCGCAGCCGGTCCATGCCTTCCAGCACCACCCGCTCGCCAGCGGCCAGCCCCTCGACGATCTGCACCCGATCGGCCGTGGTGGCGCCCAGCTTCACGACCTGCACATGGGCCTTGTCATCACGCACCACATAGACATAGTTGCCCTGGGTGCCGAACTGCACCGCATCCACCGGCACGCTGACGGCCTTGGGCAGTGTCTGCAGCGTGAGGCGGATGTTCACGAACTGGTTGGGAAAGAGCGTCTCACCCGGGTTGTCGAAGCGCGCCCGCACCCGCAGCGATCCGGTCGTGGTGTCGATCTGGTTGTCCAGCGTGGTGAGGCGGCCGCTGGCCAGCCGGCCCTGCTCGCTGCGGTCCCAGGCCTCCACCGCCAGACCATTGCCGGCAGCGGCGGCCATCGCGTCACGCAGCGCCGTCAGCTGCACCTCCGGCACGCCGAAGATCACCGAGATGGGGTCGGTCTGCACGATGCTGACCAGGCCGTCCGTGGTGGAGGGACCGATCATCGCGCCGATATTGGTCTTCAGAAGCCCCAGTCGACCGGCCACCGGCGCGTGGATCTTCGTGTAGCCCAGCTGCACGCGGGCATTGTCCACCTTGGCCTGATCGGTGCTCGAACGTGCCTGCAGCTGCCGCACCAGCGCGCGCTGGGTCTCCAGCTGCTGGCGGGACACTGAATCCTGCCGATAGAGCCGCTCGTAGCGCGCCAGATCGGAACGGGCATTCTTCAGCTCGGCCTGGTTCTGAGCCTGGGTACCCCGCGCCTCGTCCAGGCTGGCCTGCAACGCGCGCGGATCCAGCTCGGCCAGCAGCTGACCGGCCTGCACATGCGCCCCTTCCTGGAAAATGCACTGGCCGAAGGCCAGTTCCGCGAAGACCTATATTACCGCATCGACGTCGTCACGCTAACCCTGCCGAGCCTTGAAGAACGGCGGGAAGACATTCCCGCATTGGTTGCCCACTTCATCCGGCAAATTGCCGAAAAATACGACAAAAATATCAGCGGGATCGCCCCCGACGCCATGGCTGCGCTCGCCGGCGCAAGCTGGCCGGGTAACATCCGCCAATTGTTCAACGTCGTCGAGCAATGCTGCGCATTGGCGACAACGACGCTGATCACCCTGCCGCTGGTTCAGCGCGCCCTGCGCTCACCCGCCATGGATGCGCTTTCCTACGCCGACGCCAAGCAGCGCTTTGAGCGCAACTATCTGGTGCAGCTGTTGAAGCTCACTGACGGTAATGTTGCCGATGCCGCCCGCATCGCCGATCGCAACCGAACCGAGTTTTACCGCCTGCTGCGCAAGCATGAACTGACCCCCAGCATGTTCCGCGGCGATAGCGACGCGGAAATTCCCGCCGAAAACGCACCGCCCGGCAAGGACTGAAAGACAGCCATTGACGTTACTTGATCCAGCCGCTGGCAAAATCCTCCACCGTCCGCGCCAGTTTATGCGGATCGTGGCGAATATAATCGGTTGCGCTGGTGAAATCGCGTTCGATGATCTTGATCCCGCTCGCCATGAGCGCGGCGCGGTCGCGCAGCACAACGGGAATTTTGCCTTCCGCCCGATATTTTTCAACCAGATCGGGACGCAGCGCACCGCTATTGACCAACAGGTAATTCAGGCGCCCCGGCCCCAAATAGCGTTCGACCACGCGCACGAAATCTTCGACGGCAAAACCATCGGTCTCGCCACGCTTGGTCATGATATTGCAGACATAGACGATCTTGCCATGCGCCGCCCCCAGGGCCTCGCCCATACCGGCGCACAGCAAGTTGGGAATGATGCTGGTGTAAAGATCGCCCGGGCCAATAATGATGTAGTCGGAATTCTCGATCGCCTCGCGGGCACGCGGATTCAGCCGCCCGCCCCCGAGCAGAAAAGCCTCCCGAATCGGAATGCCGACATCGCGCATCGGCATGTCGATATGCGTCTCGCCGATGATCTGCTCGCCATTTTCCAGCGTCACGCCCAGGCTGACATCGTCGAGCGTGACGGGAATGACTTTGCCGCGCACATCAAACATGACGGACAGTTCCTCAATGCCACGTTCAAAATTTCCCATAATGTCCGAGAGCGCCGTCAGCAACAGATTGCCGACGGTATGCCCAGCAATGCCGCTGCCCTCCTTGAAGCGATATTCAAAAAGCCGACGCACGATCTCGGTATCGCCGGACAAAGCGACAATGGCGCGCCGGATATCGCCGGGCGGCAGGATGCCAAACTCGTCACGCAGTTCGCCCGACGATCCGCCGGAATCGGCCATGCTGACAATCGCCGCCAGATTGAGATCAGGATTTTTGCCAAGGCCGGACAGCACATGGAAGGTACCCGTACCGCCGCCAATGGTTGTGATATTGCATTTCATGGGCTGCTTTCTATGAATCCGTCGGCATTATACGGCTCGCGAAACACGCCGACTTGCAGCTATACGCCGCCGCACCGCCTGGATGATTTGCTCCAATTCCCAATCACTCTTTGATACAGGCCATACTCATGGAAACCAGTACCCATACGCTTGAAAAACGCTACAAAGCTTTTATCAGCTACAGCCACGCCGATAACCAGGCGCAAGGGCGCAAATGGGCGGACTGGCTGCACCACACGTTGGAAACGTACCCGATTCCTGCCGAACTTGTCGGCAAGACCAATCAGTACGGGCAAAAAATTCCGGCGCAAATTTACCCGGTCTTTCAAGATGAAAAAGAACTCTCCGCCAACGCCAATCTAAGCGCTTCATTACAAAGCGCACTGGATCGCGCCGAGTTTTTGGTTTATCTCAGCTCACCGCATTCAGCCCGTTCGATTTACGTCCAGGAAGAAATCCGGCATTTCAAGAAAACAGGCAAAGGCCAACGCATCATTGCCTTGATTCTGCGTGGCGAACCTGAATATGGCGACACACAAACGGAACAGCAATGTTTTCCCGATGTGCTGCGCTTTGGCGTCGATGCTGAAGGCAATATTCTCTATCAGCAGCGGGAAGAAGCGTTGGCCGCCGATGTCCGCCTGCCGCACAGTACGGAAGAAGGCTTCACGTCCGCAGCAGCCTATCGCCATTATTTACAGGAACAGAAGCTTCCCGCCAAACAAATCAAGCAAAATATCGAGGAATACCAAGAACGCCTCAATCTGGCCAAGCTGAAAATTATCGCCGGCATTCTGGGCGTGCCGCTCAACGAACTGACCCAGCGCGACCAGGCTTATGAGCTGGAGCGTGTCAAACGCAAAAACCGCATAATCAAATGGGTCACCAGCGTGATCTCCGCACTGGCCGTTCTGGCGGGCATCTCCGGCATCTATGCCTGGAATCAAAAGAACGAAGCGCAGAAAAATTTGGCGCAGTCACTCTATGCGTCAGGAATCAACAAGCTGGCGCAGAACGAATATGGCGACCCAGCCGCCTATATTGCCGCCGCCGTGCGCAATGGCAGCGACAACGCCATCCTGTTTGCCGAATCGATGCTGGCCATCAAAAACGATATGGTGCTGCTGCCCAACATACTTGCGGCCAATGCGGTTTTCAGTCCGGATGGCCGCTATGTTACCGGCCTTGCCGGTACGGGCACTAATCATTTTGAACTGCAATTATGGGATGCGCGCACCCGGCACAGGCTGACGGACATGGAAAAAATCGCCACCCGTCGCGCCTACAAACCCGTATTTGACGGCAACAACGATTTGTATGCGATGAACGACCAGAACGAAATCATTCGCTACCAGATCGGCACGCGGAAAACCCATGTTGTTTATCGGCACACCGGGTCAGAAGATTTCACGTTGATGGGCGTCAGCCCGAACGGGCGATGGTTTGCCGTGCGTCAGTTCAACCCGGAAACCCTCACCCTGGCCGCCAGTGGCAAAGATCAGGCCAGGCTGAGCTTGCCCGCACCGCACGACGCAATCATACATATCCTGTTTTCACCAGACAGTACGACTGCTCTCATGCTGTTCTCCCACGCTGATAGAAGCGACGGGCAAATTTTTCATTTGGAAGACGATCGGCCAGAAACACGGATTCCTTTCGAGTTACCGAAAAAAATATCCGGCGCTGATTTCTCTCCCGATGGGAAATACATCCTCTTCTCGGCAAACACGGCCAACGCGAACCGTTACACCATACTGGACACGCAGAGCGGACGCAGACGGCCGCTACAAACGCAAGACAGATTGTATGATCGGGTGACTTTTAACCCCGATAGCGCAAGCATCGTCGCCATCAGCGACCAAGGCTACGACCTCTACGACAGCCGAACAGGCGAGCGGCAAGCCTCTCACGCCTTGCCACTGGCGGGTTTACGCCGCGTTCTCTGGAAAAACGACACCGACCTTTCGCCCGACCAGACCCAGCGGATCGTGACGCTCAATAAGCAAACGTATCTGCAAAATATCGGCGGCAGAAACCTGCTGATCAATGAGCAGCATATTGCCCCCGATGCCCGGCAGGTGCTTGCGGATGCAAAAGGCACTCATTGGCTGATTCTTCAGTCCGACGGGAAAACACTCTCCAGAATCGACCTCGAAAGCGGTGCCCGTCAGCCAGAATTTATTCTTCTTCCTGAAGAAACAGCCTACTTGCGCATTCTGGAAAACAATCTGTTAATGGCGGTCTCTCGACAAAAAACCGTACGTTTTTTTGATGCCGATACCGCGCAGGCCGTTGGCAAAGCCACCCCGACACAGGCGCGCAGAATTCTGCTCAAACGCGACCACTCGCAGTTCCTCGCCCGTACGGGCGACAATGGCTTTGCCATCTGGAATGTCCGTGACGGCGCCGAAATCATGCGTTATAGCCAGCCCAAACCGTTAGAAAACTTTATCGCCGACAGCAATTTTGAACGGCTGCTCGTTGCTGGCAAAGAGGGCTGGACGCTCTCCGACCTGACTGGCAAAAAAATTCTTCTGGAAGGCAAAGGCAGCCTGAGCAACGCCGCATTCAGCCCGGACGGCCGCTGGCTGGCGCTGGGGTACAGCGAAGGGCGCGCCGATGTTTACGATCTTGAACATTTCAAGAAGCATTTCAGCCTGCCTACCATTGCTTCCCCAATCCTGCTTTTCAGTCACGACGGAAAAGTGCTTCTGGCGTCGGAAAATACCCGGCGACTTCATTTCTGGCATACCCGCGATGGGCGCGCTTATGGGCAAACGGTGCCCGTTTCTCCGTACACGAAACTGCTGGATTTTTCCACAGACAATCGTAAGCTCTTTCTGCAAGACAATACCGACGAAGCGCTGGCGCCCGCAATCAAAATCATCGATACCAGCAGCGGCAACCTGATTTCCCTGCCCTTTGCCGCAGGAATGTATGACAGCATCCAGCTGCTGGACGCGGACAATCGCATTGCGACCGTACAGAAGCTCCCGGAAGGCTATCAGGTACAAATCTGGCAAACGCCCGGCCAACAGCGGATCGCGCCCGAACAGATTGCCGAAGATCTGGAAGCTTCCTATGGACGCCAATACGACCCACAAACCGGCACAATCAATGATTACAAAGGTAAAAAGCCGTTCAATACCTGGTATTCCCAGGATATTTATACGCGCCCCGTCGCACCCGGGGCACGCACCACCGTCATACAGGTCATCGAGCGCATGTTACCCATAGAAAATACGGATAGTCTGCAATTGCTGGCGTCCGCTTACTTCTACCATCCGCTGGCGCGCGCGGGACTCGCCGAATACTTCAACCGCCAGCCTCAGGCCGGCGCGCTGAGCGCCGAACTTGCCCGTCTGACCCGGCTGCAATTGGCGGGGTTGGAAAATGCCCAGCTGAAAGCGCAGACTGAAGCCATCCTGAGCCGCCTTGCACAAACGCCGCCCCCCGCCAACTCTGAAAACGCCGGCCAATAACGGAAAGCCTCTTTATGAAAATCTCCCAGAAAACCAGAAGCCTGTTCTGGATCGCGCTGGTCGTTTGCGTCTTGGCGCTGTCCTGGATCGGCCTGGCGCAGTTTTATCCCGAAACCAACACGCTGCGCTATCTGCCCGACCGTATTTTCCGTATAGTCAAGATTCTGACGGGCAGCGACCCGATTGGGTCTGCGGTCGAACCGGAAAACGTTCCCGTGGCGCTGATTATCGTCAAGATTCTGATCACCATTTTCCTGTTGCGCGCCTTGCTCAAAATCGTAGAAAGCGTATTTCACGAGCAGTACACACAGCTGCGTATCGCTTGCAAGACCGGGCATCTCATCGTGCTTGGCATCGGCAACAGAGGCAGCCGCATCCTCAAAGACTATCAGGCCCAAACCCACCAGACCGCCGTTGCCGTCGAACCCAAAAACGACCATGAAAATCTGCCTGCCTTGCGCCGCGACGGCCATGCCATCGTGATCGGCAACGCTTCGGATGCGCAAACCCTCAAAACAGCCGGCGCGCTGAAAGCCAAAACCGTGATCTGTTTTGACGAAAACGAACATACCAGCATCCAGGCCGCTGGAATACTGGCGACGCTCGCGGCAAACAGACGCGCACCGTACCCGCTGCAATGCTTCGTCCATCTGAACAATCCGCGCCTGGTCGAAATTTTTCGTCATCACGCACAACAGCAGGGCGCCCGCTCGCTCGATATACGCTTTTTCAATCTGCACAAAATGATTGCGCGCCAATTTTTTCATCACCTGCCCGGCCTGCTGGCAGATACCCTGCATTGCCCGGATGCGAACATACGTTTCCTGCTGTTCGGCTTCGGCCCCTCTGCGCAGGCGTTACTGATTCAGGCGATGCGCGTCTTTCACCTGCTGCCGGGGCAAAGTAGCCACTGGCATATCTTTGCCGCAAACATTGCGGCCGAGCGCGCACGTTTTCATGATCACTACCCGCAAATTGGACAAATCACCTCGCTGCAATTCAGTGAAGACACCGGCTGTTACGCACAACTGCTGCTCCAGGCCACCGCGCATCAGCCAGCCAATGCGCAAACTGTCGTTATCTGCGCTAGCGAAGATGAGCGTGCCAATTTGCTGGCGGCGGCGGAGCTGCTCAGCGCCTCTGCCACGCAAGATTTTCCGATTTTTCTGCGCAATGCCAGCAGCCAAGCCATGTCGCGCCTGCTCAGCCAACAGGCCAATACGCGCCTGCATTTCTTCGGGGATGATGACGATTTTTGCAAATATGAGCTGATTACCGGCGCCCGACAGGACGATCTGGCGCGCGCCATCCACAATGACTATCTTCGGCAAATCCGCGGGGTCACTTCGGAAAGCACCGCTTACCAGACGGCCTGGGATGAACTCTCGGAAGAGGCCAAGGATGCCAATCGCGCTCAGGCCGATCACATCATCTACAAACTGTTGCTAACCGGCAGGCCGGAAGTCATCCAGTCTTCCGCCGACCTGCAATTCAATCCCCAGGAAATCGAGATGCTGGCGATGGTCGAGCACGAGCGCTGGGCTGCCCACCGCTACCTCAACGGCTGGCAATATGGCGAAAAACGCGACGATATACATAAACGGCACCCTTCACTGAGCGCCTGGGAAACCTTGAGCGACGGCGAAAAGCAGAAAGACCGCGACACCATTTTGCGTCTACCGCAGATACTGCACGCCGTACAGAATAGGGTGCTGTCAATTTGACGGACTGAGCAATGCGCATCCAGATCAGCGAAGCCGCCCCCCGCGTCATGAACTACTTTCTTGCACGCAGCCAGGGCATTCCTGCCGACATGGCCATTTATGCCATGACCGATTACACCGGCACTCCGGCGCAGGCATCCCCGCTGATTGAGACATTACGAACGCATCACCGGCTGCAAACGCACGAAGGCGCGGAATGCCGCATTGCCAGCGCCCGCATCGAATCCCCCGCCTGCCTGCACTATGGAACAACGGTGAATATCGCTGCGCTGCGCTGTTATCTGACGGTTGTTTACGGAAATTTTCTCGATGTGCCGGAAGCGCTGCTCGCCGACCAAATCAATTACCGGAATCTATGGTCGACATCCGCCCGTTGCGGTGAATAACCGGGCGCTTCCATGACTTGCATCTTGCATCTTTTCCCGCAAACGTTCATTCTCTCTGCCCTTCAAGGAGGAAAACACCATGCGTATCGGATTTTTCGGCGCGGCCGGAGAAGTAACCGGCTCCAGCTATCTCGTCGACACAGGGAAAATACGCTTTCTCGTCGATTGCGGCATGTTTCAGGGAGGCGCGCAAGCGCATGCGAAGAACATTGCCGCGCTGGATTTTGGCTTCGATGTTCGCCAAATCGATTTTGTTCTGATCACCCATGCACATATCGACCATTCCGGACTGCTGCCGCGCCTCACCGTACTCGGCTACCGCGGTCCGGTCTATGCCACGCCGGCCTGCGTCGATCTGCTGCAAATCCTGCTGCCCGACAGCGCGCACATTCAGGAAAAAGAGAGCGAATGGCAACTCCGCCACCAGCACCGCAAGGACAGGGGCGTGCGAATGCGCGTCACGCCACCGCTGTATACGGTCGCACAAGCCGGCAGCGCGCTGGAACTCCTCAAAGGCATCCCGTTGGGTGAATGGTTGCAGCCGGCCGAAGGAATCCGTATCCGCTTCCACGAGGCGGGGCATATTCTCGGCTCAGCATGGATCGAAGCAATCATCAATCACGGCGGCAGGCAGCGCCGGATCATTTTTTCGGGCGACCTTGGCGTTTTCGATCGGCCGGTGCTGCGCGACCCGGAAATGCCAACAGGCGAAGCCGACGCGCTGCTCATCGAATCAACCTACGGCAACCGCGAACACCGTTCGCTGGAAAGCACCGAAGAGGAAATCGTCGCCGCCTTTGAGCGCACCCGCACACAGGGTGGCAACCTCATCATTCCCGCCTTTGCCGTTGGCCGCACACAGGAAGTCATCTACATCCTCGCCGACCTTGTCCGTCGCCAGCGCCTCCAGCCGCTGAAAATCTATGTCGACTCGCCGATGGCCAACACCGCCACGCACATCACGCTGTCGCATCCCGAACTGCTCGATACGCAAACGCGGGATCTGCTCGATTGGGTACGCGCACATCCAGACCAATTCACGGTTGAGTTCGTCGGTGACGCCAACCAGTCACGTGCGCTCAACGACGTCAAAAGCGGCGCGGTCATCATCTCGGCCAGCGGCATGTGCGAAGCCGGCCGGATCAAATACCACCTGCGCGAAAACCTGCCGCGCAGTGAATGCACTGTGATGATCACCGGCTTCCAGGCGTTCGGAACACTGGGACGCCGCCTGGTCGATGGAGCCAGAAAAGTGACCATTTTCGGCCAGACCGTCCCCGTCAGAGCCAAGATCTACACCGTCGGCGGTCTTTCCGCCCATGCCGACCAACCGACTCTGCTCCATTGGTTAAGCGGCTTCCAGCTGCCGCCAAAGCAAACATTCACGGTTCACGGCGAAGTTTCGGCACAGGAGGCCTTCGTCGAAGCCATTAAGGAAAAACTGGGCTGGAATACCATACGCTCGCCCAGACGCGGCGAGTTTTTTGAATTGTGATGTATCAGGCGGACAACGCAAGGCTTGCCGCCCCGCTGATTTCGGCGTGCGCATTATGGACGCCCCGGCGAGTCCGCTCCCCGGCAGCGCCTATCCACGGGCACTGCGCGCCAGAGAGACGCTGCCGGTACTGCACAACGCCCGGCTGGACATGCGCGACGGATACGGGCGCCAAGGCGTATTCGCTATAATGGCGCGCCTACCTGGGCGAGGCTGGCCTTGCCCATCATTTTTCTATCGACCCCACTGATTCTTGTGCACCATGGAACTTGCCAAAAGCTTTGACCCCGCTGACATTGAACGCCGCCGTTACCCTGAATGGGAAGAAAACGGCTATTTCAAGGCCGGCTTCGACCCCAATAAAAAGGACGCTTTCTGCATTCTGCTGCCGCCGCCCAATGTCACCGGCACACTGCACATGGGGCATGGTTTTAACCAGTCGATCATGGATGCGCTGACGCGCTATCACCGTATGCGCGGCGACAACACGCTCTGGCAACCGGGTACCGATCATGCCGGCATCGCTACGCAGATCGTCGTCGAGCGCCAACTGGATGCGCAAGGAATCTCGCGCCACGATCTGGGGCGCGAAAAATTTCTTGAAAAAGTCTGGGAATGGAAAAACTATTCGGGCGGCACGATCACACGCCAGATGCGTCGGCTCGGCACCTCGCCAGACTGGTCGCGCGAACGCTTTACGATGGATGCCGGTTTATCGAAAACCGTCACCGAAACCTTTGTCCGTCTGTATAACGAAGGTCTGATTTATCGCGGCAAACGCCTCGTCAATTGGGATCCCGTCCTCCATACCGCCGTCTCCGACCTCGAAGTCATCAACGAGGAAGAAGACGGTTTTATGTGGCATATCCGCTACCCGCTGGCCGACGGCTCCGGCGACCTGACGGTCGCCACCACACGCCCCGAAACCATGCTCGGCGACACCGCCATCATGGTGCATCCGGAAGATGAGCGTTACCGCAACCTGATCGGTAAACTGGCCAAATTGCCGCTGACCGGGCGCGAAATTCCGATCATTGCCGACGATTACGTCGACCGCGAATTCGGCACCGGCTGCGTCAAGGTCACGCCGGCGCACGATTTCAACGACTACGCCGTCGGCCTACGTCACCATCTTCCGATGATTTCGGTGCTGACGCTCGACGCAAAAATCAACGACAATGCGCCGGAAAAATATCGCGGTATGGATCGCTTCGACGCGCGTGCCGCCGTCGTCGCTGACCTGACGGCGCTCGGCCTGCTGGTCAAGACCGACAAGCATAAACTCAAGGTGCCGCGCGGCGACCGGACCGGCGTCATCATCGAGCCGATGCTGACCGATCAATGGTTCGTCGCCATGAGCAAGCCCGGTCCGGACGGTACGAGTATCGTCAGCAAGGCGCTGGAAGCCGTTGCTTCCGGAGAAATCCGTTTCGTGCCGGAAAACTGGATCAACACCTATAATCAGTGGCTGAACAATATTCAGGACTGGTGCATTTCGCGGCAATTGTGGTGGGGGCACCAAATTCCTGCCTGGTACGACGATGCCGGCCGCTGCTATGTCGCGCATGATGAAGCGGAAGCGCGCGCGCAGGCTGCCGCCCAAGGCTACCACGGTGAGCTGACGCGCGATCCGGATGTGCTCGACACCTGGTACTCATCGGCGCTCTGGCCGTTTTCAACACTCGACTGGACGCCGGAATACCCCGAAAAATCCAATCCGGCGCTCGACCTCTACCTGCCCTCTTCCGTACTCGTCACCGGCTTCGACATCATCTTTTTCTGGGTTGCCCGCATGGTGATGATGACCAAGCACATCACCGGCAAAATCCCCTTCCGGCATGTTTATGTGCACGGCCTCATCCGCGACGCGGAAGGCCAGAAGATGAGCAAATCAAAAGGCAATGTGCTTGACCCGATCGACCTAATTGACGGCATCCGCCTGGAAGACCTGGTGGCCAAGCGCACGACCGGCCTGATGAACCCGAAACAGGCCAGTGGAATCGAAAAGAAAACGCGCAAAGAGTACCCTGACGGCATTGCCGCATTCGGCACGGACGCCCTGCGCTTTACTTTCCTTTCGCTCGCCAGCCCGGGGCGTGACATCAAGTTCGATTTATCCCGCTGCGAGGGGTACCGCAATTTCTGCAACAAGCTATGGAATGCCGCGCGTTTCGTGCTGATGAATGTCGACGGGCATGAGCTTGCGCCCGCTCATTCGCCAGCGCCTGGCGGCAACACCGACCTTTCTTTCGCCGACCGCTGGATCATCAGCCGTCTACAACGCACCGAGGCCGAAATCACTCAACATTTCGCCGATTACCGCTTCGACCTGCTGGCGCGCGCCATCTATGAGTTCGTCTGGGACGAATTCTGCGACTGGTATCTCGAACTGGCCAAGGTGCAGCTCCAGCAGGGAACAGCCGCACAGCAACAAGCCACACGCCGGACGCTGGTGGACGTGCTGGAAGCGATCCTCCGGCTTGCGCACCCGCTGATTCCTTTCATTACCGAGGAACTCTGGCAGGCCGTCGCACCGCTGGCCGGCAAAAAAACGCAGGACTCGATCATGCTGGCCGCCTATCCGGAAGCCGACCCGACGCACATCGACGCCGACAGTGAAGCACGCGTTCAACGTCTGAAAGAAACGGTCTACGCCTGTCGCAACCTGCGCGGAGAAATGGGCATTTCCCCTGCGCAGAAAGTCCCGCTCACGGCGAGCGGCGATGCGGCCGCGTGCGCCGAAATAATGGGCTATGCCCCTTATCTGAAGGCACTCGCCAAGCTTTCCGAAGTTGAAACTGTCGATGCCAACGCCTTCGATACCGTTGTCGATCAGGGCAACACGCCGGTTGCCGTCACCGGCGCGACGCGCCTGACGCTCAAGGTTGAAATCGACCTGGCCGCCGAGCGCGAGCGCCTGTCCAAGGAAATCACCCGCCTGGAAGGCGAAGTCGCCAAAGCGCAAGCCAAACTCGCCAACCAGAGCTTCATCGCGCGCGCACCAGCGCACATCGTCGAACAGGAGAAAAAGCGCTTGGCCGACTTTGCGACAACGCTGGAAAAACTACGGCCCCAATTCGCTCGGTTGGAGAAAACGGACGGCTGAAGCGCCCGTCGGTCTCAGCGCGCCATGACGCTTACAGACACGCATCGGCCGATCTGACACAAAGAGATACAACGGGGCCAGCCGATGCAGCGTCTCTCCGGAGGCTGCATCTCCCGCCGGCGCCTTGTCACGGTACACGCATCTTGGACACAGTCTCACGTCAACCAGGAGCAAATGCACATGAAAAACAAACAAACGCATCCAGAGATGCCCCCGGAGGAGATTCCCGGCGGTACAGGTACAGGTACAGCGCCTACGGAAATGGCGCTGGGAAAAAGGCGGAAAATCTATACGAACGCAACGACCTTACTCAAAACCGCACCTATTGCCGGAATCGCATGGGGAATTTATTTTACCTATCATTTTTTATCTGGCGCGCACAATACTCAATTGTCCATTGAGGACTTCATGCGGGATGAAATACTGGCATTTATTATTGCAGCATTTATCTGTCGAATCATATTGATCGCATTTCTTTTTCTTTATCCCAGATTTTCCATCATTTCAAAGCCCAAGGGCTTTATAGCAAGGCTTAACGAGCCGGGTTTTATCCAGGATCTTACAAAAACCGAAGGCTATATCCTATTCATTGAAATATCTATTAGTTGCCTGTTTGCAGTTTTCTTTTTCTGTTTTATCTCAGCCTTGGCCGCTTTTATAGTTTTCAGATAAAACAAGACATACTCCTATTCCTGCAATACTTACTTAAAAAGGAGGCGTCGATGAGTTCTAACAATGATGAAGAGCTGAACCAGCTAATCGAAAGGGATAAAAGAGCGAAAAAATCCTTTTTATCGGGTATATACTTGTCAATATATTTATGCTGTTTGTTGGCGCATATTCCCTCTTCACATTTATCGCACTAATCGCAGGGAATTTTATTTTATATAAAAAATACCAGTCCATACTAAAAGAAAAGAAAAAAGAATCCAGCCCCCAAGAAGTTGAAAACAGTACTACAATAAAGATCACTCCCAGA
>ERZ773077.1452-NODE-1452-length-16177-cov-8.960303_pt1 | contig 16177 bp, 13 predicted proteins | sample MGYA00580612_ERZ773077 | MGnify/ENA primary metagenome ERZ773077 (study PRJEB29015, sample SAMEA2737971) | human oral metagenome | biome: human oral; feature: human-associated habitat; material: dental | place: China | collected 2021 ...
AAAAGCGCCGGCGAAGAAAAGGAAAAAGATCGTTTGGCGGCCGGGGGAAAACGGTGAACGAAAAACGAAATGCCGGGCAACTTGGCTGGCATCCCTGATGCCCCTCGGCAGAGGCCAGACGCCTCTTAACTTTGCCACCGTGACTTCAAAGGGCGAGTCACACACCATCGTATTATTCACATCAAAAACAAGAGAGGAATTGAGTCATGAAGAAGTTACTTGCGCTTTTACTGCTCCCCCTGCTTTTGCAGGGTTGTACGAAGGACGGGGAAGCAGATATTATTCACGCTGGTATAGGCTTGCTTGTATCAGATGAGCAGGGGAATGATCTCTTGGATCCAGCTTCTACGTCGCCTAAGGCTGTGAATGTCTCCAAGCTCAAAATGTATGAGGTAATAGACGGGAAAGAGGTCTTGTTTTACAAGCCGCATCTTGATCATCCCAATGGAATAGGACTATTTCCTCCGGGAGGAGATCGTACCCATTATAAGTTGGGATTCGGCTTCTATACTAAAACATTTGGTATAGGATTAGATAAGACCACAACCATTTTAGAGTGGGAAGACGGGCATCGAGACGTATTCAAAGCTGAAATATACCATGGCGATAACGCCATCATACAGCGGAAGATTTGGGTGAATGGTCGGCTGATTTGGGATCCGGCAAATAAGATCGGAGGCACTCAGCCGATGTACGAGATCAAGCGCTAAAACAAGAAAGGAATTGAGTCATGAAGAAGTTACTGCTACTACTGTTCTTCCCCCTGCTGATGGCGGCCTGCACGAAAGGCGGCGGCAGCGAGGATGTCGTCACCCCGAAGGAGCCTCAGACTGCCGAGGCGAACGACCCGAATCAAGGTGGATCCCCGAGCGATCTGCTCCTAAGAGGCACTATCATAACGGCTCACTTGGATCTGCGGCTCTTGGACATGCAGGGGAACGACCGCCTGAACCCCGCCTCGCCCGGGGCCGTCGATCTGTCCAAGATCAAGGTCTACTATGTGGTCGACGGGAAGGAGAAGCTCTTCTACCGCGGCAATCTGAACGCGGCCAGAGGCTACCTCGTGCACGCCCCCGAAGGCGCCGGTGAGCGCTACTATTCCCTGAGGCTCTTCTTCAACATCGAGTCGAAAGAGGAGGTGACGACAACCATCGTCGATTGGGGGGATGGCCATCGCGACGTGTTCAAGGTGGCATTTATCCGCAAGGAGAACAGGATCTCTCAGCGGAGCATTTGGCTGAACGACTCGCTGATCTTTGATCTTCAGAAGAAGATCTTCATCAACGATGGCATCTTCGAGATCAAGCGCTAAGCGCTGCACACCGATACAGAGGTCGGTATAAGACCAAGAGAGGCGTCGGGAGGGAGACCCAGCAGTGGGCCGCCCCCCCGTCGCCTCTCTCTTTCTGGTATCCTGAGGGCGTATGCTGTTGCGCCCCCTACCCTCGGGTACCAAGCAAAACTTCCCTGCCTCGGCAGAGGCCGTCCGCAGACGCCCCCGGCAAACTTCGCCGGTGTCCGCAGACACCCCCCGAGCCGTTTTTATACACAGAATCAAGAACTATCACTCTTAATCCCAGATTTTATGGAAGATTACATTGAGATCAACAGAGCCGGGCTAACCAAGCTCGACAACGGCAGGCATTACGAGTATCACAACAATGTGTACGACCTGCTACACGAGGTTGACGCCACGAAAATTGGTGTCCCCGTAGAGAAAATCACCCAGTACAAGGGCGGCATTGACGTCGAAGGTCAGATCAACCGCGAGAGCCAAGCCAGCCTCGACACCCAGCGGATGCAGAAGGCTGACGAGGCGCGCGACCGTCTCCTCTCGTACCTCTTCGGCATGATCCGCACCAACCGCTTCTCGCCCGAAGCGGCCGAGGCAGCGGCAGCCGACGAGCTGGAGATCGTCATCAGGCCCTATTACGGTATTCAAAAGATCGACGTAGATCAAGAGTCAGCCGCCATCGACGGCCTTTTGATCGACCTCCGAGAGGCGAAAAACACGCCCTTCCTCACCACGCTACGCCTCACCGCCATCCTGCCCAAGCTGGAGGCGGCCAACGCCGACTTTCGCAAGATCTACAAGACGCGCACCTCCGCCCGGGCCGACGACAAAGAGCTGCCCTCGGCCAAGGCTGCCCGCGCCAAGACCGACGCCGTCTTTGACCGCATCGTCTTCATCCTGCAAGCCGCCTACTACTCCGGCGCCTCGCCCATCGAGCGCACACTCATCGCCTCCATCGTCAAGCAGATCAACCAACGCACCCAGGAGATCTTCGACAAATACAACCAGAGCCTCGCCAAGAAGAAGGCCGCCAAAAAGCCCAAGGATCCCACCGATCCCAAGCAGCCCAAGGAACCTAAGCAGCCGAAGGATCCCAAGGATCCCAAGCAGCCCAAGGAACCGAAGGAACCGAAGAAGCCCGATGGCGAGAAGCCGAAAGATCCCAAGAAGCCGGACGAGGGCGGTAAGAAACCCGAAAAGCCCGGCGGCGACGGCGATCCCGACATCCATCTGCCGGAAGAGTAACGACACCCCGACGGGGCGAATGACCGTAACGGTGTAGGGGCGTATTGCATACGCCCCCCCAAACGGGCCTCCGGGCCCGAATGGGACGTACCCGGCCGGGCTGTAGGCCCGGTGGACCATAGCCCAGGGCGAAACCCTGGGCGGCGAAACCCCGGGGCGCAACGGCATACGCCCCCCTGACGCCCCCGAAAGGGGCCGAATGACCGTAACGAATGCACGTACCGCGGTGGCACATTCGCCACCGATGGTGGCGCCCGGTGGGGCGTATGCTGTTGCGCCTCCTACACGGGTACCCGCACCAACAATTCAACCGGGCCTTTAGGCCCCCAACACCTCAACACCTCAACGGGCCTTTAGGCCCACCTCAACAAACCAACGGGCCTCAGGCCCCAACATCTCAACAATTCAACGGGCCTTTAGGCCCCAACATCTCAACAACATCAACCGGGCCTTTAGGCCCCAAACACATTCAGAATTATGGACTCAAGAACACATTACAAGAACATGCTCCTCGCCCTGCTGCTCATCCTCGCGGGGCTGGCAGGAGCCATCGCGCCGCAGACAGCGGCGGCGGAGGATTACTTCATCTGGATCGGCGGTGTGGAGGTCACCTCCGATAATTACACCAACATCTCCGCCTCGGGCGGCTTCCCGGACGTTAAGAGCGGCACGGTGACGTATGACCCCGCTTCCAACACGCTGACGCTAAATAATGCCACGATCAATACGGGCGAAACAGGAATTTATATCCGAAGACAAACCACCCTCGTGCTGCAAGGCAGCAATACAATAACAGCATTCAGCGCCGGAATCGGGATAGAAAGTATGACGGTAGATATCATCTCGCCGAACATCACAGGCTCGGGAAACTTGACAATCCATTCAACTAAACGCGTGGGGATCGCTTCTCCGAAAGATGGCCTGAATATCACCTCGTGCACCTTGACGGTAAACGGAAAGATTGAATTGCCGGGGGGACTGACCATCCGTAGCAGCAACGTGTATGTCCAAAGTGGTGGATTGAAAGCGGGATATATATCGCTGTCGGGATGTAAAATCGTGCATCCGGCAGACGCCGCCTCCGAAAGGATCAAAGGCACTCCGTATTACGCTGTCACCTCATCATCCGGCGAGATCTGCTCGGAAGTCTGCATCAGCACGGGCAACCAATGTCATGAAAGCACCGGCCCCAGCACCCCCACCACATTCACTTTCTCCCCCCCGGAGGTAATCCTAAATGCAGCCGGAAATAGTATCACAGTAAAACTCACCTGCAATAAGGAGTTTTCTTGTTCAACATCCGATCGGCCGATATGGATCGATGCACCCTACTTCAACGCAAACTTAAGTAAGGCGAAAGACATAACGATTTCAGCCCAGCCCAACACCGGCGACAACCGGCGGAGGGATGAAATCGTCTTCCATACCAGCTTGGGGCCGGCGACGCTCAAGGTGACGCAGCTGGGAGCCAACACAAAGCCCGAGATTACCCTCGATCCCAAGGAGCTAAAGGTGGAAGCGAAGGGGGGAGAGCATAAGGTGACACTCTCCAGTACCATAACTATAAACGATAATATGGCTGCCGAGAAACTACCGAATTGGATAACAAGATGCCGCTATTCATTTAGCGACCATGCGGGCAAAATCGTTGATATCAATATAACCTTCGAGCCCAACACCGGCCCCGAGCGGACGGCCGACGTCGTCATCAAAACCAGCGCAGGCGACGTCACGCTCAAGGTCACGCAGGCGGGCGGCGCAAAGCCCGAGCCGGAGAAGCCCGAAGGCAAGCTCACCCTCGACCCCAAGGAGCTAAAGGTGGATGCCTACGGAGGCAAGAAGGAGGTAAAGCTCAGCTCGAACCAGCCCTGTCACATCACCAATATCGATGCACCGAATTGGCTATTGGTTGGTGGAACCAGCCCTGGATTGGAAGCCATCCAAAAGATCACGATCTTCATCAAGCCCAACACCGGAGCCGAGCGCAAGGGCGACGTCATTTTCAAAACGGAGTTCGGCGACATCACGCTCAAGGTGACGCAGGCGGCCGGCAGTACAAAGCCGGAGCCGGAGAAGGCTGTCTTCACCCTCGAACCGAAAGAGCTAAAGGTGGAAACGGACGGAGGCAAGAAGGAGGTAAAGCTCAGCTGTAACCAGGCGTTTGAGTTGAACAAGGTGACGGTACCCAGCTGGATGGAGCGAGTACCTTCCTCCGCTACCTCTGACGAAAAGAGCCGCGTCTGTGCCTTCAACATCCAAAAGAACCCCGGCGCCGAACGGATGGGGGAAATCATCTTCCATACCGATAAAGGCGACGTCACGCTCAAGGTGACGCAGGCGGCGGGCACCAAGCCGGAGCCGACGCTGACGCTCAGCCCCGATATGCTCACCTTCCCCACCGGCGGCGGCAAGCAGACGGTCAACGTCAAGAGCGACTACGGTTGGGACACCAAGGCCAGCGCCGCCTCCGCAAGCTGGATGAAGCTCACGACCGACGTCAAGACGGGCAAGATCGTCGTGGAAGTCACCCCCAACACCAGCACCAAGAAGCGCGGCGCAACGATTGCGGTGATCTCGTCCAGGAGACGGATAGGCCACCGCACCCCCATCACCCGCCACATCCTCGTCACGCAGGAAGCCGCGAAGGCCGTGGAGCCACCCGTGGCCGCCACCGGAATCTCCCTCAACCCCGCAGCCATGACCATGGGCAGCGGCGGCGGAACGGTCGGCTTCAACGTCTATGCCGGCAAGGGATGGACGATCAGCGGCAGCCCCGACTGGATGCACCCCGACGCCACACGTGGCTCGGGCACGCGCCTCGTCATCGTCCGCTTCGACCGCAATGAGTCCGGCGCCGAACGCACGGGCAAGCTCACCGTCAAGAGCGACGACGGCAAAGCCGAACGCACCTTCACCCTCACCCAACGCGCCGGCCAACGCAAGCCCACGCCCAGCCCCGGCAGCACCCCATCCGAGGAATACGACTACGACCTGGCGCTGAACCCCGAAGAGATCACCGTCGGCCCGTCGGACGGCGCCGGTAGCTCGATCAGCGTCGCGACGAGTCGCCTCTGGGCCGGCTCCACGACCGAGGACTGGATCCGCCTCGAGAGCGCCGTAGGCCGCGGCAATGGCTCGTTCACGTTCAGCCTCGCCGCCAACCCGTCCAAGGAGATGCGCCACGGCACGATCACCGTCCGCACGCAGCAAGGCATGGACGAGCTGAAAGTGGCCATCCACCAGCAGGGCAACGACGGCAGCGTCGTGCCACCCGCCGAGGTGAAAGTCTCTAACGTCACGCTCGACCCGGCCACGCTCACCGTCAACGGCGACCTCTCCACGGCGCTCATCTCGGCCATCGTCTCGCCGGACAACGCGCGCAACAAGGGTCTCCTTTGGATGAGCTCCAACGCCTCCGTGGCCACCGTGCAAGTCTTCACCCCGAAGCAGTCGGCCGCACTGCCCCAGCTGCGCTTCTCCCCCGACGCCGACGACTACGCCCTCGTGACCATCGTCGGCAAGGGTAAGGCTGTGATCACGGCCGCCGCCTCAGACGGCAGTGGCATCGTCGCCCGCTGCGAGGTGAACGTCCTCTCGACCGTCGCCAACACGGTGCCCTACGCCCCGCAAGCGAAGGTCTACACCGTCGGCCCGACGCTCTACCTCTCCCTCCCCACCGCGGAGACGGTACAGGTCTACACCCTCGCCGGCACCCTCTACCGCACCTGGCAAGCCCCCGCCGGCGACACGTCACTGACCCTCCCCGCCGGCACCTACATCATCAAGGTCGGACAGCTGACGGAGAAGGTTCACGTACCACGGTAGGGGCGTATTGAATACGCCCCCCAAACATCCCGCAAGGGATGAATGATCATACCCGGCGTCCATCCATTCGGGCCCGTGGGGCCCGTTTGGTGGGGCGTATGCAATACGCCCCTACACGGGTACCCACAACAAACCAACAGGGCCGCAAGGCCCCAACAAACCAACATCAAACGGGCCACAGGCCCCAACGCATAAACAATTCAACAGGGGCGCAGCCCCCAACACCTCAACAAACCAACAGGGGCGCAGCCCCCCAACATATTAACATCATAAACCCCAAAAACAAGATGAAAACAAAAGCATTCACCCTCATCCTCGCCCTGGCCATGCTGGGGCTGATGGCAGTCATTAACCCCGCCGCAGCGCAGGACATCCGCCTTAGCGGCTCCGTGGCCTACGTCGTCAAGTCCGACGGCAACGTCTACAACGGCTCGAACAGCCAGATCGGCCAGTTCCGCGGCAACACGCTCTACAATCGCGGCGGATCCAGCGTCGGCGAGATCCGCGGCAACAGCATCTACCGCGGCGGCTCCAGCGTCGGCGAAGTGCGCAGCGGCACCGTCTACAACCGCAGCGGCCAGAGCATCGGCGAGATCAAGAACGGCACGATCTACAACGCCTCTCGTTCCAGCATCGGCAGCTATAGCAACGTCGACCCGACCCGGGTGGCAGCGCTCGTCTTCTTTAAGCTGCTCAACTAATCAGTCACGCACACCGTAACCCCAGAGAGCAGGCAGTCGCGGGGAGGGCGGCAACCCGTTCCTCCCCCGCCCGCCCTCTCTCTACAACACCACACAAACTCATGAACTCGAAACGTAACCTCTTAGGAATCCTCCTGGCCCTCACCGTAGGGCTCTTCTGCATCGCTCCCGCCGCTCAGGCGCAAGAGGTCGAATCCGACCTGTCGGCTATCCGCGAAATGTGGGAAGGCCAACCCCTCACCGTAAAGATCTCGGGCGACCGTGCGGCTGGCCTGGCCGACTTTGCCCGCGCCTTCGCCCGCGCCTATCTCTGCGACCTCACCGACGCCATCGTGGCCCGGCTGGACGACCCGAAGAACACGCGCAAGGACCCGAACACCTTCATCTTTGACGCGCCCCACGGCTACCTCAAGTATCGCTACGCGATGGACGGCGGCGCGTGGCTCGAGCTCTGCTACTGGACCCTCCCGAAGGGCCGCCGGATGGTGGCCGTGAGCATGGTCGACCTCTACAGTAGCGACAAGGAAGGTCTGCTGGCCTTCTACGACTACGACCCCACGACGCACCGGATGAGCCCCATCACGCCGCTGCCCGTACGCAGTGGACTCGAGCGTGGCATCGACGGACGCATCGTGGAGCTGCCCCGCGTAGGCTACGACATCCGTCTCTACGAACCGTCTGACCGTCGGGCCAAGCCCGAAGTGCTGAAGTGGATCAAAGGCACCATGTCTTTCGAGGCCGAATGATAGCCCACCCTGTCCCCCCTTCGGAGCGTCCTCACCGTGCGACGCCCTGAAGGGGTCATGACTTCTTATTCATATCACACTTCAAACCCATCCACACAATGAAAACTACACACCGCATCATCGCATGCTTGATCGCACTGATCTGTTTCTGCGCACAGCGCGCCGCGGCCGACTCGCCGCTCACCTCGACCGACTTCCATCAGGCTTATGCCGACGAACCCATTGTGGCGCAAATCGTGCAGGGCAGAACACCCTCCGACGAGACGTGGGCCTATCTGGCCGCACCCGACAATCCCGTAGCCGTCAAGATGGCCATCATCAACAAGATCGGATGGGCTTTCGAGGGCAAGAACAGCTACCAACTCTTCCTCAGCTACCTCAAGCGCCAAGGCATCTGCAAACGGGAGAAAGATCTCTACCAGAAGCGCCCGGGCGACCTGCTGCTCTCGGCCGCCTACCTCAAGGCGCTGGATAACTATTTCAACGTCGAAGAGGCGGCCCGCATGGCGCGTCGGGCACGGCAAATGCACCCGGACAGCTACACAGTGAACATCATCTGCGCCCTCATCGAGGCACAAATAGCCTTCGACAGCGACTGGGGCGAGGTCTACCGGCTGACCGACGCCGTACGCCGCAACACCACGCTCAAGGACGACATGAACGACGAGGCCAAACGCATCATCTTCGAGTATATGGATCTCTACGGCTCGGATGCCTAACACGGCTGACAATTATCCGCGACTATGCGGACCTTTACGACCAGTAATCACCCCTCATTTACACACACAATGAAAACGACCAAGCATCTTTTTTACGCAGGGCTCATGGCCCTCCTCCTTGGGCTGATGATCCTCGGCGCAGCGCCCATCGAGGCACAGACGGGTAAGCACGACCTGACGCGCCGCACGTGGAGCGACGGCTTCGCGGCTTACACCGTGCGACGGGGCACGGGCGGACTGCTCCTCTTCGAGGGCGGATCCCTCTATGAGGGTGGGTATGCCTTCGCCCTCAAGCCTGAGGGCGGCGACTTCTATCGACTGCAACCGGCTCCGGGCCGGAGCGACATCCCCATCCTGGGCGAGCCGGGCAACATTGTCCGCCTCAGACCCTACGGCCCGGAGATGTATCTCGTGGTCTACGACGAGAAGGACCTCCCGTTCAGCGTGCTGGCGCCCATCCGTGACCTCCGCCAACGGATCGAGGACGACCTTTCGAACTACTACTTAGCTGGCGAATACCGCACCGCGAACGGTCGCACGATCACCTTCTACCCTGCCTCCGTCACCTCTAAGCGGCGCGTGCAGGGACTCACCGACGAGGGTGACGAGGCCGTACCCTACACCTTCGGCGAGGAGTACAACACGCCCATGAAAGTCGTCATCCTGCCTGACGGCTCGGCCTATCGGGTGGAAAAGACCGACCTGGGGCTCACCATCCACCGTGTCACCCAAGACGAGGAGGGTCTCTGGACGGGCGACGGCGAGGAGGTCATCCGCAATGCGCGGCGCACACGTTTCCTCTCAGAGCTGGACGATCTGCCGGGCGACTTCCCCTGCACCGCCATGCGGGCCCTGACGATAGGGCAGCTGAGCCGCCTTGCCGACGTGGATCTCCGAATCATGCGCAACGAGATCTATGCCCGCCGCGGACTGCGCTTCGCCGGCGGCGGAGAGATGCAGCGACATTTCGAGTCGAAAGACTGGTATCACCCCGAGGCCGACGACGTCTCCGACCGACTCACCGAGCTCGATGCGCTCAACATCTCCATGATCCGACGTGCGGAGGAGATGATGACTAACGAGACCTGCCGGCATTGAGATGGATAAGAAACAAGGATGAATGATCCATGATTCTCCCCGGAGATACACCGGGGAGCATGGTGCCGCCCATAGAGAATAGATCACTGACCACTACTTATTAACCACCCATCCCCCCAAAAACGCCGATGAACGCAATACATTTCCTACTCAGCCCCTTGGCCGTGCTGCTGGTCGTCCCCGCCCGATGCGACGACGGGAACGAGGAGCCTAGTCATCACCGCACACCCGAGCCCACGGCCGTCCGCATCGACCCCACGGCCCACATCTGGAGCGACGGCTACTACGCCTTCGTGGTCAGCCGGACGGACGGCGGAGTGCTCCGCTTCCGCGGCATCTCTTGTCGTAAACGCGAGGCCGAGGTCAGCTTCCAGCTCGTCCCCGACGGTCGGGACGGCGCCTACCGTATCGAGGGACGCGGACGCGCCTTCAAGAACGCCCGCTCGGGCGACGCCGTCCGCTTCGAGGGCTTCGACGGCACGGCCTACCTCATCGCCCGTGACGAGCGGGGACACGCCTGCGCCGCCCTCGAGATCATCGCCCCACGGCCCGCAAGCGCAGGTGACGGCTATCGGCCCTACGAGGAGCTGATCCGCACCGTGGAGCGACACATGGCTTACTACTACCTCTCGGGCGAATACCGCACCGATGAGGGTCGTACGATCCGCTTCTCGCCCGACCGTCAGGCCGTCAGCGGACTCACCGCCGGCGGCGGCGAAGTGGCGTACACCTTCGCCCGCGAAGGAGGCAACCCGGTGAACGTCATCCTGCTGCCCGACGGATCGGCCTACCACGTCTTCAAAGGCAGTATTTCGAGGGGGCTGAATAAGTGCGACGACCTCATCATCCGCCGGGCCACGCGCCGGGGCGACCGATGGATGGACGGCGACACCGTGGCCTCACTCTGCACCACCCGTCGCTACTTCGAGACCGAGAGCGTGCCCGGCACATACCCCTTCCCCAGCACGCGCATCCTGACCTACGGCATCATGCAGCAATTCAGTTTCGAGGAAGCCAGGCTCCTCTCCTTCGAGCTGACCGCCCGCTACGGCGCTCGCTTCTCTTACCCGGTGAGGGAGATAGAGAACCAGCGCTGGTATCAGCGCATGAAGAAGCGCGACGTGAAGCAAGACGATCTCTCCCCCTTGGAACGCGTCAACTACGACCTCCTCCGCTGGGATCAGGAGCATGGCTCAAAGCGCCCCTACCCCTGGGAGTCGTCCGAGGGCAACGGCGGATGGAGGGAGTCGGACATCCAAGATCTTCGATAATTCCCAATCGGCCATTAGGAATGATCGCTCCCATTGACCGATAGATCTTGTGGAAGCGTGTGGCCGGGCTTCTTTGGGGGCGTTTCCCCCGATCCCCCACTTCCTTTTCTCTCCTTGTTTTCCGGGCACCCGGCCAGCTTCCCCAACCTCGGCAGAGGCCGCCGGCTAAGTTTTTCCGGGTTCCCGGCCAACTTCCCTGCCTCGGCAGAGGCCGGCAGAGGCCACCGACCAAGTTTGGCCGGGTACGTCGAATGACCCATTTAGGTTGATAATTGACCATCGATAATTCTCACAGATATGAAAACAAAAAGCTCTCCCCTTACTCTCACCCTACTCATCGCCCTACTCGCCTTCTCCTTCGCCGCCCACGCACAGAGCAACGGCGATAAGCAATGGGGCACCCACGTCTTACGCGTACACATCCAGCCCGGCAAGCGGCCCACGATCGCCGACTTCGCCCGCGCCTTCCTCCAGCAATATCCCACCCCGCTCAACACCGCCGCCTTGGCCAAGCTCGACGGCAAGGCACCACAGCTGAAGAGCTGCACATTGGAATACCTCCTCGACGCCCCCAGCGGCTATCTGAGATACAGCTTCCATGAGAATACCTGCAACCGGACCCACTACCCGACGATGGAGATGTGCTACTGGCGCACCGAGGCGGGCCACTGCTTAGTGGCCGTCAATGGCAACACCTACATGGGCAACCTCCTCCTCGTCTTTTACGACTACGACCCCGCCACCGGACTTATGACGCCTCGCACCGCGCTTCCCTTCAAAGACTTCTACGACGACGTCCGAGAGTTCATCGTCCAACTCCCCCGCAAGGGCAAAGACATCCATATGGAAGGCTGGTCGGACGAAAGCGCCCCCGCCCCCCTCACCCTCCGCTGGGACGGACAGGGCGGATTCACCCTGATCGGCGCCGCCGAGCGCTATCGGCAGCCCGCGGCCGGTCTTTGGAGAAACGGCCAATTCCCGGCCACTTTCAAGACCCGCTTCGGAGACTCCGACGAATACCCGACCCCTTTCAATGTGCACTTCGGGAAATCCGACGAAGCCATTCCGCGCTATAACGGGCCCAGCGGCTCCGCCACCCATCCCATCACACCCGGCAACTCCTGTTACGACATCACCGTGAAAAAGGTGCAGACGGGCAGGGCGTACATCCATTACGCGGCCATGTCCGAGAATCCTGCTTACGAACCCTCATACGCTTACGCTTGGGTCGACTGTTCCTCGCTCTACGTCTTATTACACTCCAGACACGAAAGCGTCGCCGTGACCCTCTTCGCCGAGCCCACCCGCACCTCGCGCCCCCTCCAAACCATCAAAAACGAATACGTCGACGACTCCCAAATCCGTCCATTCCCTTGGCAGCTCTTGGAAGCCCGCCAAGGATGGCTGAAAGTGCGCCACCTCCGCACACACGTCACCGGATGGGTCGAATCACGCTTTGCCACTGACGACTTCGTGCAATAAATCTCTCTCTAACGACTCCTCAACCGATATGAAAACGAATCTCTGCCCGGCGCGCTCCCTGCGCCTCTCACTCGCCCTACTCCTCGCCCTCCTGACCATCAGCACCGCCGCCCCGGCGCAAGACGACGACGCTCCCGATTACTTCCGCCGCCCCTTACGTGTGCAAACCGCCGCGGACAAGCAGCCCACGGTCGCCGACTTCGCACGCGCCTTTGCCAGCGCCGACCAAGAGGGGGATGCGCTCTTCAGCACCACCCTCGCCCGGCTCGACGGCCGCCAACCCAAGCTTCCTCAAGGCGAGCGGTTCACCTGCCTCATCGACCGCCCCCACGGCTACCTCCGCGCCGTCTACACCACCGAAGGCAACATAGACCCCAACCAAACCTTAGAGGTCTGCTACTGGCGCACCGACACCGACCACCGCCTCGTCGCCGTCTGCCGGTGCAGCGACATCGGCACCTACATCCTCATCTTCTATGACTACAATCCCGCCACCGGACTCATGACGCCCCTCGCCCGGCCGCCCTTCGAAGATTTCCACGAGCTCCTCGGGGAACTCATCGTCCAACTCCCCCGCGAAGGCAAAGACATCCACATGAAAAGCTGGTGGGCAGGCGGCCCCGCCCCCCTCACCCTCCGCTGGAATGGCCGCGACGGATTCACTCTTGTCGGCGCCGCCGAGCGCTACCGACAGCCCGCACCCAACCAACCCACCACCTGCGACTTCCTCGCACTCTTCAAACCCGAGGTAACTACCGGCGGTGAACCCGTCGACCTCTACGACGCCCCCGACGGCAAAGTCATCCGTCATCTTACCGACAATGAACTCGATTACGACTTGCGGGTCAAGCGTGCAGAAAATGGCTGGGCTTACGTCGACTACAGCAATAACTTGCTGGGAGCAGACTCATCCGAGGGTAGCGCCTGGGTACGCTGCACCTCCCTCTACGTCCTCCCCGCCGGCCCCGTCTACACCAACTACATTTACGCCGAGCCCACCCGCGCCTCACGCCGCGTCGCCACCTTCGACCAAGCCAAGGACAATAGTTCCGATATCTGGTGGAAAGTCCTCGAAATCCGCAAAGGCTGGGTCAAAATCCACACCACCCATTTAGGCATCACAGGCTGGATAGAAAGCCGCATCCTCTGCGGCTCCATGGGCGTAGACTGCTGACTCGGCCGCATGCCCTCTTTTTCAATGATTATTGGTTGTCCGAATACTCGTGAAGGCGGGTGCCCGGATAATCCTTGACAATTAAAAGCTGAACATTATGAGAACCCCTATCACCCTTGCCCTACTTTTCGCCCTACTAACCATCGGCGTCACCTCCTGCACACAGACGCAGGCCAAAGCCGAAAACGCCCCACTCGCCGACGCCGCCACGCCGAAAGCCTCCCAATCCGTCGACCGACAGGAAGACCCCGTCCGCGCCGAGATCGTAGACGGACGCGTCCGCCTCACCGCCAAAACAGACGAGCTCGGTTGGCCCGAGCGCACCCAATTCGTCGAAGGCCTCACGGGCCGCTGCGTCGGGCTCTTCGTCGGCGACATCGGCCAAGACACCAACCCCTTCCTCTGCATGCTCATGGATGACGGCGGCGTGGAGCTCCTCTCCTACAAAAGCCTCGGACATGAGGCCTACGGGGGTACGCTCTGCTTCACCTCCTCCGGCCGCTTGCCCGGCCTGAAGGACATCACGCGCTTCCGCGAAGGCCCCGTCATGAACGAGTATGGCTTTGCCGATTACGGTACCATCTTCGCCATCGATCGTGAAGGCCACGAGCACGAGATCGAGCCCTGCATCCGACCCTTCTCCGCGCTTTACAGCTACTCCTCCGGCGGCACCGGCGTCGTCCTGGAACAACAACTCGTCATCTATCCCGATTGGACCTTCCTGTTCACCCTCGGCATCGCCGAAAGCGAACTCGTCTACACCTACATCGGCCGCCTCCGCCCGATCAAAATGGATTACGAAAACGACGTCTACGAGTACAGCTACACCATGCTCACCCGCTTCGACTACCCGCCCGTAGGCGACGAAGAAGCGTACGAAAACGCCCGTCCCCAGCCCGCCACCGAGCGCGGCTCCTTCCGCCTCACCTACAAAGACGGAAGCCGCATCTACGACCTCGTCGTCCTCAGCGGCCCTCTTCCCTTCGCCACCGAGAAGGGCTCCCCCGCACGCTACAGCCCCGTCCGCAGCAACGATATCTCTGCCCCCAGTCTCGTAACCGACTAACCCCCTCACACATCACAGATATGAGAACCTTCCTCTTTATGCTCCTACTCGGGCTACTCGCCCTCACCGCCACGGGCTGCAACCGTAGCAACGCCCAAGGTGCCGCAGCGACGGACGCTTCCGAACTCCCTTGGGGAGAAACCGACATCGTGGCCGTCGCCTTCGTGGGCTACGGCGCCTCGTTTGAAGACTTCAAACAGACGCCCGCCTTCGCCAACCTGAAGCAGCGCTACGGCCTGCCCGACGACATCAGCTGCATCAGCCGCAAGGACGAAGAAGGCGAAGAGAGCGCCACCGACGATGAGCTTTACCTCGTTATCCCCCGCGATCCAAACGCCTCCGTAGCCGTCAACGACCTGCCCGTCGAACGCCTCATCGACCCCGACGCCGACGTCTACGGCCCGATCCTCTACAAAAGCGAGTCGGGCACGCCCTTTTTCGTCCGCTGTCAAAGCAGCGGCGGCATGATGAACCTTGAGATTATCATCGTGGACAACAACGGCCGACAGATCATCTACCGCCCGCAGCTCTCCACCGACGACGGCTCGCTCGTCACGCCCGGCATCGTCAACAAGGGCGAAGGCTCCGTGCTCGACATCACGCAGCCGCTGCCCACGAGCCGCCTGCCGCAGTCCGTCGAGTGCCCCGAAGATCCCATCACGGCCCGCATCGCTCAGGGGCGCGTCTTCCTCGACGTGCAGAAGCCCTTCGGCGCCGTTGAGAATCGCACCTATGTGCTGGAGGGCATCACGGGTCGCTGCGTCGGACTCTTCGCGGGCGAGATCGGCAGCGACAAGTTGCCCTTCCTCTGCCTGCTCATGGACGACGGCGGCGTGGAGGCCTTCTGCCTGAACAGCATCAGCGGCTTCGATTCGAACGGCGGCGCGGACTTCATCTCCAGCGGCCGCCTGCCCGACCTGAAGGACATCACCGGCTTCCGCCAAGAGGGCGACGCGATCCAAGCCATCGACAAGTCGGGCGGCAAACACGCGCTCCGCCCCAACCTCCTGCCCAAGCCTTACCGCTCACTCTTCCACGATGTCGACGGCGAGGAGTATGAACTGTGCATTTACCCCGATTGGAGGTTGATGTTCATCGACGGATCGATCGAGGGCGGCACGATCGAGAGCTTTTGGGGGCAAGTCTTCCAGACGAAGGCCGACGCCAAGTCCGGACAGTACGAGTTCCGCTACCTCATGCGCTCGCATACCGCCTTTGAGAGTGGCGACACCAACCCGGACATCGTCGAAAAGACCACTCCCTCGACCGCAAGCGGCACCTTCCGCCTCACCACCCACGACGGCGGCCAGACCTACGATCTCGTCCTCCTCAGCGGCCCCGCCCTCTTCCGTTTCAAGCCCGGCAGCCCTGCCCGCTTCAGCATCGTCAGCAGCTACGAAGGCCAACCGCGCTGGAGCGAGGAATAAGCGGACAGAGAACAGCCCCGCCATTCCCGATTGAGCCCCGTTTCCGCCTGGAAACAGCCCCGTAATTCCGGATTAACGTGAGTTCGGTGTAAGAATAAAACCAGCAGAGAGTTTCTACGGAAGCCTGGC
>ERZ773077.1458-NODE-1458-length-16134-cov-12.436532_pt1 | contig 16134 bp, 10 predicted proteins | sample MGYA00580612_ERZ773077 | MGnify/ENA primary metagenome ERZ773077 (study PRJEB29015, sample SAMEA2737971) | human oral metagenome | biome: human oral; feature: human-associated habitat; material: dental | place: China | collected 2021 ...
CGCGAGGCCGCCTCCGGCCCTCCCGGCCCGCGGCGCGCGCCGGAGGCGAGCCTCACGACGAGGGCGGGGTCGGCGCCGAGCCCGGCGAGGCGGTCGCGGGTCGCTCGGGCTTCGTCCGGGGAATCTTGCCTCCACCCGTGGTCGACCGTCAGGCTGGCCGCCAGCACTCCGGCCCGCGAGGCGACGAAGAGCGCGGCCTGGGCCAGCGCCATGGAGTCGGAGCCCCCGGAGACGGCCAGCAGGACGCGCGAGCCGGCGTCGATCCCCGCATCCCGGAAGGCCGACTCGACCGCGTTGCGAGTCTCCGCGAGCGCGCGATGAGGGCCTGCCATCAGGCGCCCACGACCCGCCTGATCCAGGCGGAGGGCGCGGCGATCTCTTCGAGGCTGGGGGCGAAGAGCGGGTTCGTCCACACGGCGTTCAGGCCTTCGTGCCCCGCCTGGCGGACCACCTCGCGGACGAAGGCGACCCCGTCGCGGTATTGGGCGCTCTTGAGGTCCAGGCCGATAGCCCTCTGCAGGAAGGCGGCGATGGGGCTGCCCGCCTCGCGGCGCGCCTTCATGGCGTCGATGAGGTGCCTCTTGCCGGGCATCCGGGCGATGGGCACCTCGTTCATGACGAATTCCGCGTGGCCTTCGAGCAGGCTCATGAGGGCGGTGAGATCGGCGCCGGGGCCGGAGTCGAAGGTGAAGGGCCGCTCGGGGGCCTCGACCAGTTCGAGCAGGGCCCTGGCCCGGGAGTGGATGTAGTCGGTCAGCCAGGGGGCCGCGGCGAACTGGATGGCGTGCGTGAGCTCGTGGACGCAGATCCACAGGGCCAGGTCCTGCCGGTCGAGGGAGTATGCGGCGCCGAAGGCCCGGACGTTGGGGGCGACGAGCAGGAGCCGTCCGACGGCGGGCTCCTGAAGCGAGGCCGCGCCGCCGGGGAGCGGGCCTGCGCCTTGCGGGCCGGCCCAGAAGGGGTCGTATTGGCCGAGCACCCGCATGGCGACGGCCGACACGCCGACGGCGATCTCGGCCGAGGCCATGGCGTCGGCCAGCGGGCCGGAGCCGGAGCCCATGTAGGGGCCGATGACGTCTCCGGCGAGCTGTGCGGCGGCCTTGGCCCAGCCGGGCCGGTCGACCACGATCACGGGCACCCGCGCCGCGGTCCGGGCGGCCTCGTCCAGGCCGGTGACGTCGGCGACGATCATCGGGGCGCGCGCGGCCTGGGCGCGCAGCTGGGCGACCGTCGCCCGGGCGTCCGCCGGCGTCACGGACGGGCCCGCGCCTGACATCCATCGCGCGACTCTGCGCGCCGTATCCGGATTGATCCTGGCCATGCCCCCTACGGTATCCCGCCCGCAGTCGGGCGTGCCATCCGCCGCGGGGCAATCCACGCCTGGCGAAATCCGCGCGCCCGCGCGGGACGGTTCCCGGCCGCGCTCCGCGGCCCCCGCGCGCCGCTCCTCCCGTGAGCAGAGCCTCGGCGCTCAGGCTCGGGGGCGACGGGGCTAGGAGGCGGCCAGGCTGGCGGCGAAGGAGTCCACCGCCGCCTTGCCCTGGGCGAGGGTTCCCTCCTTGAGGTCGCCGACGAGGATCGAGAAGACGAGGAGGCGCCCCTTGGACGTCTGGACGTAGCCGGACAGGGAGGTCACGTCGGCCAGGGTCCCCGTCTTGGCTCGGACGCGGCCGGCGGCAACGGTCCCGTTGAGCCGGTCGTCGAGCGTGCCGGTCAGGGCGCCGACGGGCAGCCCGGAGGCCAGGGCGGCGAGCCTGCACTTGTCGCACGAGCCTGCCTGCTTGAGGATCTCGGTCAGGAGTGCGGCGTTGAGCCGGTTCGAGGCGGAGAGCCCCGAATTGTCGGCGACGACCACTCCCTTGGTGTCCAGCCCCATCCTCTTCAGCTCGGCGACGGTGGCCCGGCCCGCGCCGTCGAACGTGGGCTTTTCGCCCGATTTGGCTGCGACGAGGTGGCCGAGCGCGTCGGCCGTCGTGTTGTCGGACTCCGTCAGGGCGAAGTCGACGAGGTCGCGCACGGGCGCCGACTGCACCTTTCCGATCTCCTTGGCGGAGGCCGGCGCGGGCGAGGAGGCCCTGTTCACGGCTGTGACGGCGATGCCGCGCTTGCTCAGCGCGGCGGCGAAGGCCTGCCCGGCGGACAGGTCGGGGTTCGGGGTGTAGGCGCCGGCCTGGTTGCGGGACTGCATGACCGCCAGGGGGCGCATCTCCATGATGAACCCGGTGTTGGCCCCGCTGACCTCCGGCTGGCGCACGGGCCCCTGGAAGAGGGTCGAGTCCACGGCGAGCTCGACGTTCGTCACGCCGGCCGCGCGCGCCTTGGCGGCGGCCTGTTCGGCCAGGTCGTCGAGCCCCGCGCGGCCCTTGACGGCCGAGGGCGAGCCGGCGCCGGCAGCGAGCAGGGTGTCTCCCCCTCCGACGAGGTACATCGTCCCTCCCTGCAGGCGCGCCGTCGTCGGCAGGGTCGTCGCGGGCCCGAGGACGCGCAAGGCGACGGCGGCCGTCACGATCTTCATGTTCGAGGCCGGAGTCCGGGCGGCGTCGGGCTCGTGTTCGGCGATGGTCTTCCCGGTTGCCGCGTCGACGACCTTGACGCTCACGTGGCCGGTGACGCGCGGATCGGAGGCGAATGACGTCACCGCTTTGCCGACGGCGGCGGAATCGGGTTGTGGCGCCTTCGCGTTCCACGCGGGTAGGCGAGGAGGTCCCGTGATCGCTCGCGAGACCGTCGGATACGGTTGGGGATCGGGTCCGCGATCGCGCACCGTGAGAAACCCCGGGGTAAGATCGTAGGCATCAGCAACGACGTAACCGCCTGAGAGGAGCATCGCCGCCGCAATCGCCGTCCGCGTCATCTTCTTCACGGTGACAGTCTCCCACGGAAGCGACGGTTCGTTGTGCCCGCATCCCTTGGCTACAAAGGAGCAGCAACATCATGGAGTTCGACGTCACCATCGAGATCCCGAAGGGCAATCGCAACAAGTACGAGCTCGACCACGAGACGGGCCGCATCCGCCTGGACCGCATGCTCTTCACCTCGACCCGCTACCCCGACGACTACGGGTTCATCGACGACACGCTCGGAGAGGACGGCGATCCCCTGGACGCTCTGGTGCTTCTGGAGGAGCCGACGTTCCCGGGCTGCGTCATCAGGTGCCGGGCGCTGGGCATGTTCCGCATGCGCGACGAGCACGGCGGCGACGACAAGGTCCTGTGCGTGCCCGCGGGCGACCAGCGCGCCTCGTGGCGCACGGAGATCGATGACGTCTCCGAATTCCACCGCCTGGAGATCCAGCATTTCTTCGAGGTGTACAAGGATCTGGAGCCGGGCAAGTCCGTGGAGGGCGCCCACTGGGTGGGTCGCGAGGAAGCCGAGGAGGAGATCCGCACGTCGTTCCAGCGGGCCATCGACGAACACTACTGACCGGCTGCTCGCCGCCGCAGGCCAGGGGATGCCACGGCGCCGGGGCGGGCGGGATCCGGCCGGCGGCCTGATGTCGAACAGCGATGAGGGCCCCGAAATCGGGGCCCTCATCCATTCAACTCGCGCGGTGACGGTGGCCGCGGCGGGCCGGCGTCGGCGCCGCGTTCGGCGGAGCCGGCCGTCCAGTGCCGGCGGTCGCCGCAGAGGAGGACCCCGTCACCGCACGAGAGCTTCACTGGGGTTTCGGCCCGTCACACGATGCGCATGTACACCGGGCTGCCCCACACGGCGCGCTCCTGCGTGCCCATGCTCGGGTTCCAGGCCGCGATGTGCATGTTGTTGCCCGTGTAGATGCCGACGTGTCCCGGCCACCACATGAGGTCGCCCGGCTGGCGCTGGGAGGCGGGGACGATCGTGTAGCCCTTCCAGAACTGGTTGACCGAGCTGCCCGTTCTCCTCGGGGTGCTGCGCCCGAAATGCGAGTAGACGTAGTTGGTGAACCCGACGCAGTCCCAACCGGTCACCGGCGAGACCCCGCCCCACACGTAGCGGACCCCGGCGAACTGCCGCGCGTAGGCGACCACCTGGCTGCCCAGTCCCGATCCCGCGGACTGGCGGGCTTGGGCCTGCTGCCTGGCCTGCTGCGCCGCCTGCGCCTGCTGGGCGCGCCATGCGGCCTGCGCCTGCTGCGCACGCTGAGCCTGCTGGGCGCGCCACGCGGCCTGCGCCTGCTGAGCGCGCTGAGCCGCCTGCGCCTGCTGGACCCGTTGAGCCTGCTCGGCCTGCTGCCTGGCCTGTCGGGCGGCTTGGGCCTGTTGGGCGCGCCATGCGGCCTGGGCTTGCTGCGCACGTTGAGCCGCCTGGGCTTGCTGGGCCGCCTGGGCTTGCTGGGCACGCCATGCGGCCTGCGCCTGCTGTGACTGCGTCTGCTGTGACTGCGTCTGCTGGGCCGTCGGCGTAGGCGTCTGGGATGGCTTCGGCTGAGCAGGCGTCGGCTGCGCGGAAGCGGTGGGCTGCGCCTGCTCGGCCTGCTTCCCCTCCGTGCGCTCGGACTGCTCGGGTTCCGTCTGTCCGTCCTGCCCGGTCTTCGACTGTCCATCCTGCCCGCCACCCGCGGGATCCGAGGCAGTCTGCGAGTCGTCGGCCTGTGAATCGGCCGGCGCGGGCGTCTCAGCCTGCTTCTGCGTCTCAGCCTGCACTTCGGCCTGCTTCTGCGCCTCAGCCTGCACTTCGGCCTGCTTGCGCGCTTCAGCCTGCGCTTCGGCCTCCACCTTCTTCTGCGCCGCGACGACGACGGCCTGACGCTCGGCCTCGGCCTTCGACTCGGCGGCCGCCTCCTTCTGCTCCCGCTGCTGCTTGACGAGCTCCGCGGTCACGCCCTTCTGGGCGGCGAGTCGGGAGACGAGGGCGTTGCGCTCCTGAGCGATGGACTCAACTTCGCTCCGGGCCTTCGTCGAGGCCTGCGACGCCTCGGCGACCGCCTGCTGAGCCTGGGAGGCCTTCGCGGACTCCTCCTTGGCCTTCTGGTCGGCCGCCTTCTGAAGGGTCACCGCATTCGCGCGCGCATTCTCGAACGCACTGACGTCGCGGTTCGTCTTATTGGCGAGAATCCGGTAGGCCCTGGCGCGCTTGTACGCCTCGGCGGCCGTCTTCGTCCCGCCCACCAGCCTGGCCCCCTTCAGAGGCGAGGAACCCTCGCGGTAGCTCTCGCGCGCGAGCCTGCCGATCCGCCTGCGGGCCTGCGCGAGGTTGGCCTCCGCCGCATTCGCCGCCTCCTGGGCCTCAACGGCCTTGCTGATCGACGTCGAGAGCTCCTGCTGAGCGGTGATCGACTCGGCCTCGGCCTGAGCCGCGGTGAGTTTGAGCCGATTCGCCTTCGCGCTGAGCTCGGTCAGGCGCGTTTCCGTCGCCGCCACGCCCGACGCCGTCCGCTGCTCGGCGCGCTGCGCCCGTTCGAGCGAGTCGTCGCCGCCGTCGTCTGCGTTCGAGGGCGCCCCGAGGCCGCTCGCCGCGCAGACGACGACGGTGGCCGCCACGATGCCCTGGTTGATTCTGCGATTCCGCACGTGTCCTCCGGTTTTCTCTTGAGGAAGGCCGTCACCCGACAAGCGGACGACGCGCCTCCGGCGTGTCGCACTTGACTTATCAGCCTTCACAACAATCACACCGTATAACAGTTTCGTCACGAAACCAACACGCTTAACATTTGTCACATCCGCCTCGTCTATGCTAGCCCTTCACATGGCCGCGGCCCGGGAACCCCGGTTTTCCGCCGCAGGACAAGGCGATGGCCTCCGCCCCGACTCGGCTCCGATCGCCGTCCGCGACGCGCCCGCGCCCACCGCCATTCCCGCGCCATCGGTGCGATCCGCCCGCCCGCGGGCCGCGACGCCTGGGCTACGGAAGCGTAAAATGTTAGACTCGTCTCATATCCCGCATCAGTGGGCCGATTCCGTCGGTCCCGGCGATTGGAGGAGTCGAATATGCACAAGAACAAGGCAGCCGACAGCCCGGTCTTCCTCGTGGTCGACGTCCAGGTCGACGTCGTCGCCGCCGCGTACCGGCGCGACGACGTCGTCGCGAACATCGCCGCCCTCGTGGACCGAGCGCGCGCCAAAGGGATCCCGGTCGTCTGGGTGCGTCACCAGAACGCACGCCTGCGCGCCGAGTCCCCCGGCTGGCAGATCGTGCCCGAGCTCGCCCCCCTCGACGGCGAGCCCATCGTCGACAAGCGCTTCGGAGACGCCTTCGCCGACACCGATCTCGGCGAGGTCCTCGAACGCCTGAACGCCGACCGCATCGTGCTGTGCGGAGCCCTGACCGAGAACTGCGTGCGCTCGACCTTCAACGGGGCCCTCTACCGGGGCTTCCCAGTGACGCTCATCACCGACGCCCACACGACGGTCGACCGGCGCCCCTCGGGCCTGGACTACTCGCCGGCCAACGCCATCGCGGTCCTCAACTACCAGGCGGAGTCGACAACGCTTCCCGGCCTCGCCTCGCAGGCGGTGTCCACCGCGGAAGCGTTCACCGGGTAGCGGGGCATCGCCCGGAGCCGCGTCGCTCCCCGGGCCTGCCCATGGACACCGCCACCCTCCGGCCCTCTCGCACGCCACCCCCCTAGTGCGAGAGGGCCGGAGGGTTTTGCCAAGGCTCGCCCGACCCCTTATGCTGAGTGCCATGTTCATGCGAATGCCCATCTAGCGTGCGACTCACCGGCCCGGTCCGGACGACGCGCGCTGCAAGCCCACCCCAGCAGTCTGTGCGGGCTTGAATGGACAGCAGAACTGACAGCAGCACCCCGCGGAGCATTGCGCACCGCGCCCGGCTGCCTTCCCCTGCGCCCCGCGGCCCGCTCCTGACGAACAACATTCCAGGAGTAGAAGAGAAATGACCGACAACCAGTGGGGCTTCGAGACCCTCCAGGTCCACGCGGGCCAAACCCCCGATTCCGACTTCGGAGCCCGCGCCCTCCCCATCTACCAGACGACCTCCTACGTCTTCCCCAGCACCGAGTCCGCGGCCGACCGCTTCGCCCTGACCGAGCTCGGACCGATCTACACGCGCCTGACCAATCCGACCCAGGCAGTCGTCGAGGAGCGCCTGGCCGCGCTCGAAGGAGGGGCCGCTGCCCTGCTCGTCGCCTCCGGCCAGGCCGCCGAACTCTACGCCGTCCTCAACGTCGCCCAGCAGGGCGACGAAATCGTCTCCTCCCCCTCCCTGTACGGCGGCACGTACAACCTGTTCAAGAGCACGCTGGCCCAATTCGGCATCACGGTGCGCTTCGTGGAGGATCCCGACGATCCGGAGAGCTGGCGGGCGCTCGTCAACGACCGCACCCGCGCCCTCTACGGCGAGACGATCCCCAACCCCAAGGGCGACCTCCTCGACCTGGAGGTCCTCGCCGACATCGCCCACGCCAACGGCGTCCCGCTCATCGTCGACAACACGATCGGAACCCCCTACAACGTCCGCCCCTTCGACCACGGCGCGGACATCGTGGTCGAATCGACGACTAAGTTCCTGGGCGGCCACGGCACCTCGATCGGCGGCGCGATCATCGAAAAGGGCGACTTCGACTGGGCCAACGGCAAATTCCCGCTGCTGACCGAACCGGACGCCTCCTACAACGGCCTGTCCTTCGCGTCGATCGGGCCGGGGGCCTTCGTCACCCGGATCCGCGCCGTCCTGCTGCGCGACACGGGCGCGGCCGTCTCCCCGTTCAACGCCTTCCTCCTGGCTCAGGGCCTGGAGACCCTCTCGCTGAGGGTCGAACGGCACCTGGCCAATGCGAAGGCGGCGGCGGAGTTCCTCGACCGGCATCCTTCCGTCGAGTCGGTCCGCTACTCCAGTCTGGTCTCCTCGCCGTACTACGAGCTCGCCCGCAAATACGCGCCGAAGGGCGCCGGCTCGGTCTTCACCTTCGAGATCGCCGGCGGACGCCCGGCGGGCCAGGCCTTCATCGAGTCCCTCGAGCTGTTCTCCCATCTGGCCAACATCGGCGATGTGCGATCGCTGGCCATCCACCCGGCCTCCACCACGCATTCGCAGATGGACGACGAGGAGCTCGCGGCGGCGGGCATCACCCCCGGCACCGTCCGGCTCTCGATCGGGATCGAGACGATCGACGACATCATCGCCGACCTCGACCAGGCGCTCGCCGCGGCCAGCTCGAAGGCGGCGTCCGCCGCCGAATAGCGGCGGCGTGCCAAGCGGACCAGGAGAACCGGATGACCCCCGAATCGCCCAGCTTCCTCGTCGGGCACGCCCCGCTCGACCCGGTGACGGACGCCGAGCCGATCCGAGACTTCGACACCGGCTACCGCCCCGCCCCCCGCCTGACCGTCCCGGTCACGGGCGCCTGGAGGGAAGGAGACGACCCCGGCGAGCGCGAGTTCGCGGACATCGGTCCGCTCGAGCTCGAGCTCGGCGGGCGTCTGCCCGCCGTCCGGCTGGCCTACGAGACCTGGGGCTCCCTCGACGCCGACGCCTCCAACGCCGTGCTCCTGTGCCACGCTTTGACGGGGGACTCGCACGCGACGAGCCGCAGCGGAGAGGACGGGTGGTGGAACGACGTCGTCGGGCCGGGCCTGGCGATCGACACGGACCGGTATTTCGTCGTCTGCCCGAACGTGCTCGGCGGCTGCCAGGGCTCGACGGGCCCGGCGTCGCCCGCTCCCGACGGCGCCCCGTGGGGGCCGCGCTTCCCCGAGATCACCATCCGCGACATGTGCGCGGCCGAAGCCAAGCTCGCCGACCTCTTCGGGATCTCCCGCTGGGCGATGGTGGCGGGGGCCAGCTTCGGCGGCAGCCGCGTCATGGAGTGGGGCGCGACCTACCCGGAGCGGGTCGGCTCCATCGCGGTCCTGGTCGCCGGGCCGGCCTCCACCGCTGAACAGGTGGCCTACGCCCACTTCCAGATCTGCGCCATCCAGGGCGACCCGAAGTGGCGGGCGGGAAACTACTACGACGCGCCCGAGGACGACGGCCCCTCCCAGGGGTTGGGGCTGGCTCGCGAGATCGCGCACCTGTCATACCGGTGCGCCCCGGAGCTCGACACGCGATTCGGCCGCTCGCCCCAGAGAGGCGAGGATCCCCTCCACGGCGGGCGCTTCGCCGTCCAGAGCTACCTCGACTACCACGCCCACAAGCTCGCGCTGCGCTTCGACGCCAATTCCTATCTGACGATCTCCCGGGCCTTCATCACTCACGACATCGGGAGGGGGCGCGGCGGCGTCGACGCCGTCCTGGCCGAGATGAGGATGCCCGCGCTCGTCGTCGCAGTCGACTCCGACCGGCTCTTCTACCCGGCGGACATGCGCCGCCTGGCCGACGCGCTGCCCGGGGCGACGGGGGTGCGCACGGTCCGCTCCCGCCACGGGCACGACGGCTTCCTCGTGGAGAACGACCAAGTTTCCAGCATCGTCTCCGAGTTCCTCGCATCCCTGAACTGATCGGCGGGCCGGGAAGCCCTGCCGGGGCCGTACCCGCCCCGGCCGTGGCACGATAGGCGCATGAAGGATCGCGCAGCATGGGACCGAGACATCCTCGGCCCAGGGTTCATGTCACGCACCATAGACCTGCACCCGGACGAAGAGGGCCCGGTCGCAACGACCGTCGTCGTCCACGTCCCCGAGGACGACCCGGCGATGGGCGGGCCCGGCCGGCCCCTGCGGCAGCACCCGGACTTCGTGTTCCTGGCGATCCACGGCTGGAACGACTACTTCTACCAGGTCGAGCTCGCCCGGGCCGTCTCAGCGGCCGGCGGGCGGTTCTACGCCGTCGACCTGCGCAAGTACGGGAGGTCCCTGCGCGAGGGGCAGACTTTCGGGTTCATCCGCGACCTCGCCTCCTACGACGAGGAGATCCACGCCTGCACCGACCTCGTCTACGAGGAGCACCGCGGCCGCCTGCCCCTGGTCATCTACGGGCATTCGACCGGAGGCCTCGTCGCCGCGCTGTGGGCGGACCGCCACCCCGGCGCAGCCCAGGGGCTCGTCCTGAACGCCCCGTGGCTGGAGTACCACGGCTCGACGATGGCCCGGCAGATCGGGGCCCCCGTCGTGGACATGCTCGCCCGGCTCTCCCCCGCCTCGGTCATCCCCTCCGGCGACGGCGACTTCTACCAGCGGGCGATCACCGCGTGGCGCCCGCCTGCCGCCGGAGACGGCGACCCGGACTCCGCCGACGCGTCCGCAGCCGCCACGGCCCGCGCAACCGGCGCCGCCGCGAACGGCCCGGACCCTCAGGCCCGCGGCGAGGATTCGGACGACCCGTTCTGGACGACGGGGTGGAACCCCGACCCGGCATTCCGCACGGGCACGGGCGCACCGGTGCGCGCCGGCTGGCTCTCGGCGATACTGGCGGGGCACGCCCGCGTCAGCGGCGGCTTAGCCATCGACTGTCCGGTCCTCGTCCTCACCTCCGCCCGCTCGATCACCGGCGAGACGTGGACAGAGGGCTTCCGGGCCGCAGACTCGGTTCTGGACGTCGCGCAAATCTGGAAGCGGGTCCCCGACCTGGGCGCCCACACGACGCTCGTCAAGCTCGAGGACGCCGTTCACGACGTCACCCTCTCCCGCCGCGACGTGCGCGAACGCGCCTTCGGCGAAATCGCCCGTTTCGTGAGGGCCTACGTGCTCGGCCGTAACGGCCCGGAGACGGCGCGGCGCTTCGACGGGGTCGGGGCGCCGAGGCGCGACGGCGCGCGGGAGGCGATAGACGGCGCGTGGAAGCGTGAAACGGCGCGTAACGGCGATGGCGTGAGCGCGCTTCGACGCGTCGATCGTGCTGCCGACGGTGAGATCGGCGGTGGTCGCAGCGGGTGAGATGCTGCCGTCCGGGATGCCGGGCAGGGGTCGGGTGCGGGCGAGTCAGAGGTCGTCGAGGCTGCGGCCGTCGGAGGCGGTCCATGCCCGCCAGCCGTCGACTTCGATGCCGCCGAGGGCCTCCGACGCCGCCTGGGAGGGGTCGGTGAACGACGCCCGGCCGACGATGAGCGTCCCCCAGGCGGTGAGCTTGGCCGCGGCCGGCCTCGCGCCTTCGCGTTCGATCGACAGGCTCAAGGGGGTCCTGTTGCGGCTGGCGATGGCGAGCAGTCGTCCGGCGGGCGAGAGGATCTCGCGTTCGGCCGCCCGCTTGACGGCGTCCTCGGAGGCCGATGCCGCCATCGATTCGGAGTTCGCCTCCGCCCTTCCGGCCGAGGAGTCGCGTTTGGGCGCTGATTTCTCCCACAGGAGCTGTTCGGTGCGCACGCGGGTGACCTGCTGCTGGCGCATCGCGTATATGTAGTTCGGCGTGTCGCGCTCCTTCTCGTTCTCCAGGCGCCACGCCGGTATCACCGGGATCTTCGAGGAGTCGAAGGCGGGCCTGGCCGGGGCGGCCGCCGGCGACGAGGACGCCTGGGGCGCGGAGGAGGCGGACGTCTGAGGGGCCGAGGGAGCCGAGGCCGGAGAGACAGGCGTCAGCTTCGCCGCCCTCCTGCCCTCGCGGCCCCGCCCGGGGCCTCCGTTCGACGGCGCGGCGCGGCCGGGCTCTGGGAGGGCGGCCGCGGAGTTGCCGAGAGAGCGGGGCGCCGTCGCCTCCCGCGGGGCGGAGACGTGGGACTCACGCGGACGTGAGCGGCGGCGGCGCTTGTCTCCAGTCTCCACGGGCCCGGAGTCCATCCGCCTGTCGTCGCCGGCCTGCTCGGGGGTCGCACTCTCCTCGACCCGGACGAGCGGCCGGGAGCGGTCGAGGTGGACGTGGGCCGGAACCCGCGATCTGCCCGCGGCCGCCCGGGGCGCGACGGGCGCCGGGCCGGCCGGGAGGTCCCCCGCGACCGCGGGCGCAGCGGCCGGCCTGGGGGCCACGGTCCGGGCGTCGGTCGTGCTGTTGACAGCGCGCTTGTGGCAGGTGTCCACGCTGAGATACCGTTGGGTCCCCGAACCGTAGACGCGCGCCTCGAGGACCCGGACGCCCTCGGAGAGCGTCGTGATGACGGGGAAGAGGTCGTCGTCGGCGCGCAGCGTCACGACGACCATGCGGGCTCCCGCCGACGCCGTGGCCGGCGAGGATTCCCGGAACGTCTGCCAGGCCGAGTCGAAGGCGGCCTGGCCGCCCGGGTACATCGCGACGATCTCGCGGCGGGACATGCTGGAGTAGCGCCCGGCCAGGCTCAGAGCCTCGAAGAGGCTCACCGCGGAGAAATGCGCGCGTATGCTGACGATGACGGTGTTGCCGGCGGAGTCCATGGTGAGCAGGTGAGATTCTCCGGGCTGCCGGTCGGCCTGCTCCCACACGATGGGAAACAGCGGCACGCCCACAATGTCGAGGGCGCGCTCGCGAAGCGCGCCCAACACTTCCGTCGCAGACGTGCCGTCTAGCTCGACTGCCTGAGCTGGCACAATGCGGCCGCCTGACAGGGCAAAAAGCGCCATCGTGCGGGACCTCCTTCAAGAAACAATGCGTGATGCTCCTAGGGTAGCCCACGGCAGACCCGCTCCACTAGCTACCGAATCGGAATTCCCCCGGCGGGGCGCTTTATTCCTATTTTCCATCAGCTTCCTCCCCGTCTCCTGGCCGCCTCCGCTCCGTCGCGTATGAGCTCGGCGAGGTGGATCCCCCGCGATCCGGCCAGCTGGCCGGCCTGCGTCCGGCAGGAGAATCCGTCGGCCAAAAATACCGCGTCGCGGCCGGCCTCGGACAGGGCGGGCACGAGCCTGGCCTGGGCGACTTTCACGGACACCTCGTAATGCCCTTTTTCCATGCCGAAATTGCCCGCCAGCCCGCAGCATCCGGTAACCTTCGTCACAGACGCGCCGGCCTTCCGCAGGAGGTCCTCGTCGGCGGCCCACCCCATGACGGAATAGTGATGGCAGTGGGGCTGGGCGACGATCTCCACGCCCGCGAGGTCGGGCATGCGCCATCCCCGGCCGGGCCCGACGGGCTCGGGGGCCGTGAGGAGCTCGGCGAGCGTGTACGTCATCGCCTTGACCAGCGGGGCCCTCGCGTCGTCCGGGAGGAGGTCCTCCAGGTCGGAGCGCAGGACGGCGGTGCACGAGGGCTCGACGCCGACTATCGGCACCCCGCTCGCTGCGAAGGGCGCGAGTGTGGACAGCAGCCTGCCCAGCTTCCTCTTGGCCGTGCCGAGCTGGCCGGTGGATATCCAGGTCAGCCCGCAACAGGCCTCGCCGGGCGGCAACAGCACGGTGTATCCGGCGGCCTGGAGGACGTCGACGGCGGCCCTCGCCCCGCGCGTGTCGAGCGTCTCGGAGAAGGAGTCGACCCACAGGACGACGTGGCGGCCGTCGGCCAGGCTCCGGCCGGGCGGGCCGTCCGCGCCGCCGGCCGTGCCGAGCCGGCGGGCTTGGGCCGTCCGGGAAAACCGGCGGGTGGCGAACCCGGGCATTCCCCGGCGGGTGTCGACTCCGGCCAGGCGGAAGCCGAGCCTGCGCAGCGGCCCGATCCCCATGACCGCGTTCGCCAGGCGTGCCAGGCCAGGGACCTTCGTGACGAGGCCCGCCAGGCGGGGCAGGTTGCCGAGCGTGTAGTGCGTCATCGGCCGGCGCCTGCCCCTGTAGGCCCGGTAGAGGGCTTCGGAGCGGTAGCGGGCGACGTCGACGCCCGTCGGGCAGTCCCGCGAGCAGGCTTTGCACGCCAGGCACAGGTCCAGGGACTCCAGGACCCCCGGCGCCGTCCAGTCGAGCAGGCCGCCGTTGGCCACCTCCTGCAGGACGCGGACGCGCCCCCGGGTCGCGTCCTTCTCGTCGCGCGTGGCCTCGTAGGAGGGGCACATGAACATCCCGATGTCGAAGCGGGCGGCGCGGCAGTTGCCCACGCCCGTGCAGCGGTGGACGGCCCGGGTCATGTCGCCGTGGTCGTCGGCGAAGTGGAAGCCTCCCGCGTACTCGATCCGGCGGGCGTCCGGGCGGCGCATGTGCGCGTCGAGGGGGTCGGGGCGCACGAGGACTCCCGGATTGAGGACGCCTGCGGGGTCGAACAGGCTTTTGACCCGGCCGAACAGGCGGAGGATCTCCGGGCCGTACATGCGGCCGAGCAGTTCGGAGCGGGCCCGGCCGTCGCCGTGCTCGCCGGAGAGCGAGCCGCCGAAGCGGGCGGCGAGGTCCGCCGCCTCCTCCATGAAGGCCCGGAACCTCGGCCGCCCGTCGTCCGCTTCGAGGGGGAAGTCGATGCGGATGTGCAGGCAGCCGTCGCCGAAGTGCCCGTAGAGGAGGCCTGCCAGGCCGTGCGATCCGAGAAGCGCCTCGAACTCGCGGATGTAGGCGCCGAGGTTCTCCGGCGGAACGGCCGAATCCTCCCATCCCGGCCAGGCGGGGTTGCCCGCCGGGGTGCGGCCGCCCAAGCCCGCGCCGTCGGCGCGGATGCGCCACAGCTCCCGCGCTTCGGGCCCGGCGGGGCGGATGTCCACGGCGTCGGTCGCCGCTGCGTCGGCCAGGGCTCGCGCCCTCGTCATGGCGTCGACGCCCCCCTCGGCCCCGACTTCGACGAAGAGCCACCCGGCTCCGGCGGGCAGTGCGGGCACGGAGCCCTTGGCCCGCCTGACCGCGTCGACGAGCTGGGCGTCCAGGCCTTCGACGGCCAGCGGGCCGTGGGCCAGGAGGGGCACGGTGTCGTCGGCGGCGGAGGCCATGTCCGGATATCCGAGGACGACGAGCACCGGCGAGGCCTGGCGGGGCACGAGCCGGACCGTGGCCTCGGTGACCAGGGCCAGGGTTCCCTCGCTGCCGACGAGGAAGGAGGCGAGGTTCCGCCCGTTCTCGGGCAGGAGGTGCTCCAGCGAGTAGCCGGAGACCTGGCGCTTGAAGCGGCCGAGGCCGGTGCGGATGGCCGCGAGGTTGGCTGCGACGAGTTCGGCCAGGCCGTCGACGGCGTCCACGCCCAGGCCGCCGGGGCCGGCCGCGGCCTCGCGCCCGTCGGCCAGGAGCAGGCGCAGCCGGTCGACGTTGTCCGCGGTCCGTCCGAAGGCCACGGCGTGGGGGCCGCAGGCGTTGTTGCCGATCATGCCGCCGAAGGTCGCCCGGTTCTGCGTGGAGGGGTCGGGCCCGAAGCGCAGCCCGAAGGGGGCCGCGGCCTTCTGCAGGTCGGACATGACCACACCCGGCTGGACGCGGGCGGTGCGGGAGTCGGGGTCGACGCCGAGGATGGCGTTCATGTGGCGGGAGAAATCGAGGACGATCCCCGGGCCGATGGAGTTGCCCGCGCAGGACGTGCCGCCGCCGCGGCCGGTGACCGGTACGCCGAGTTCGCGGGCGACGGCCAGGGCGGCGGCGACGTCCTGCGCATCGACCGGGCAGACGACCGCGCGCGGCGGTATCCGGTAGTTCGAGGCGTCCGTGGCGTATTCGGCCCGGCGGCGCGCACTGGCGTCCACCTCTCCGCGCACGGCCTCGCGGAGCCGGCCGAGCAGCTCGTCCGGCTCGTCGGAGCGCCTTCGGCTTACCACGTCCATTGCGCCATTGTGCCAGTTCCGCGCGGCGTCCATCGCGCCCGCCCGCCATGCGGACCCGGTCTGCGCTCCGGCGGCTCGCCCGGCGGTGCAACCGTCGGGCAGTCTGCCGCCCTGGCCGGCGGGCCGTTCGCAGGCTCGGACCGGCGCCGCCTCCCGGCGCACCCCGGACGCCGCGGCACTCGGGCAGGCCACTCAAGCCGGCCGCTCAGGCAGGGCGGCCGAACGGCTAGGCGACGCGCGGTTACGCGGCCGGGCGACGGACGGCTAGGCGACGCGCGGCTAGATGACGAGCGGGCACCCCGCGCAGGCGACCCGCGCCTCGTCGGTCAGCTCGGTGGTCGAGCAGGCTCCGAGGCCGGAGGAGCACAGCGAACTCGCCTCGTCGAGCAGACCGAGCCGCTCGAAGTGGTCGAGCATCGTCGAGACGAAGACTTCGGAGACCCCGCTCGTGGCGGCGATGGCCCGGACGGTCCTGCCCTCGCGAAGCTGACGGAGCACGCGGTCGGTCACCGAGCCGACCGGGCCCGCTCCGAGGGCCCCCACAGAGGCGCCGCCCTGCCGGGGCGTCTCATCCCGGCGGGAATCACCGCGGCGAGAGCGATCGCCGCCTCCCGGCCGGCGCGGCCGGCCGCCGCGGTCGAAGTGCCCGCCGTTCCCGAGCCGGCCATTCTCGGCCTGGCCTCCGCCGTCCCCGGGCAAGCCCAAACCGCCGCGCTCGGCCTGGCCGGCGCCGGGGACGGACCGGCCGCCTTCGCGGGCTC